>WNFI01194406.1_pt1 | contig 14050 bp, 21 predicted proteins | sample 5400471 | NCBI WGS metagenome assembly WNFI01 (sample SAMN13153348, study PRJNA577476) | soil metagenome | isolation source: 100 cm saprolite on Douglas fir-dominated hillslope | place: USA:California | collected 2013-09-17 | reverse complement strand
ATGAAGGAATCAAAGGATCGGTCGCCAGCATGGCGACTATTCGGGGAACTCCTGCAGCGGTCTGTAAGGTGAAAGTTAGAATACACACCAACTTGGTTTGTGACAAATAAGAGCCGCTGACTGATATTTTGTACCGCTGGAGCGCAGCTAGGTACAGTGGGAGTTCAAACTTCGCCATGAACACTGCCGTACTTCCGATGTACGTCGGTGCAATGGTCAATGCCTAGTAAGCTTGTGGTTAGCCACTATGCACGCGAACTGAATCACCCTTACCACTCCCCCAGCGATATGGAACGGCGGTACAGGGTTTAGAACGACATCGTCTTCGCTGATTACTTTTCCTGCCTTGAATGTCTCACAAGAAGCATTCAGGTTGAGATGTGATATCTGGACAGCTTTAGGCAAAGAAGTTGTTCCTGCAAAGCACCATTAGGCTCGATAGTCCGGCACGAGTGGATGGGCGAGATATAGAGACCTGAGCTGAAGTAGATCATCGCGGCCTAAATAGGGCAACGTCATTGTTATCTATTTCATATATAGTTATCCAACACAAACTTCGTGAGCTTTTTCCCCATCAAAGTTCACGGGCGTGAATTGATGATGCTGACCGAGCAGATGAGATAGGGTCGCCAAACCTTGGCCGGCCAGTTCCTCAGGCACGTCATTGGCTTCACAAAGCAGGGTGATGCGTGATCGAAGTTCCAAGAGATCAAGTCCGACGACCGTGGCGGCATCGGTGAACAATTTTAACAGCGCCGGCTGAACAAAATAGCACTTAGGTCGTACAAGTCGAAGCTGATGTGCTAGCTCCTTTTCCGTCTGTGCTGCCGAAGAGCAAGTAATAGGAGTGCCCGCAGCTAACGCTCCAAAGACAACGGTCGGATAATGGATATCATGGGAAGATAATAGGAGGACGACATCCCCTTCAAGCAGTCCCTGACCACCAGAGGCTAATGTGGCACGCAAACCAGAAGCAAGCCTGAGAGCCAAGTCGAATAGTTGTTGACGTGATGCAACTTTGTGCTTCACCGCGTCGATGAAGGCAGGTTTAGTCCATGAAGCAGCTTTATCTTGGCATAACTCATTCTGGAGACAGAACCGAAAGGCAGAGACAAGCAAGGTGTTCGCTATCATGACCGTCGCGGCCAAACGGTTAGATGCGAGACCCTTGGGCCTGCATGTGACCAACGCCAAGCTCCCATACGAAATTTACCAGCCGATTTCATCCTTCTTTCAAGTCTAGCACACAATGTCCATGCTGCTCTCCTACATCGTCGTGGAGATGACGCGTGCCACTCTGACCAGCCGAAGCATGACGCTGTATTCGTCATCGAAGGTACGTCCCTACTTCCGACTCGATTTGTGGCACTCACTTGCGCTCGCTAGCCTGCCTGATCCCCGCTCTTGTAATTCTGTCTGGCATTCTTGCAGGTGCGGGTTACGATTGACCGCCACAGAGTCGTCCAGCGTTTATCGTCCCAGCAGGGCTGACCCTAGGCTATATGTCACTTGATGAGACTCAATTGCGAGTTCTCTCGGTCAGCGGAACCCCCAAACAACAAGCGTATGCACAAAAGATTGGGCCAATCCGCAAGAATGGTCACCTCCTTTTGGTGAGTTGTTCCAGCCTTCCATGCACGCAGGGCTGTCGGGCGGTTTTCTCCTAAATCTCAGCCACTCACACGAACCTGAATGAATCCGCGACTGATTATGCCTATTAACAGACTACTTTACTCCTCGGCAACATGATCGTGAATGAGACCCTTCCTGTCCTTAGCGAGAGGGTCTTGGGCGGCGGTCTTCAGGCTGTCGTCGTGTCCACCATTCTTATTGTAGTGTTCGTGACTTCTCGCTCCGCCCATGAGAGGCGCAGACTAGCTTTGTATTATTCAGCGACTGATATTTTCCCTGACCATTTAGCTTTGCTGAAATTATCCCTCAAAGCCTCTGCAGCCGATTTGGTATGGTAGTTCCTTATCTGATATTGAATGAACCAGTTATCACGTCATCTAGGTCTTCAAATCGGTGCTTATATGGTAGTGCCAACAAGAATCGTTATGTATGCCCTGGTACGCTATTTGTCAAATGGAATGGCTCACACGTTCATCTTGCTTGTCTAAAGTTCGTAATTGCTTGGCCCATTGCTAAGCTTCTGGAATTCGCCCTCGGGCCTCATCACGGTATCGTATACCGCAGGGACGGTAAATACATCATTGAAATTATACGTGGTGCATTAGGGACTCACCATTCCCAATATAGAGCTCAAGGAACTAATCAATATGCATGCGGCTGTGAGCCAGCACGGTGGTGATCTTCAGTCGGACACCGTAACCATGGTCGGAGGTGCACTCGACTTTCAGGGGAAGATCGTCAAGGATGCGATGACTCCAATAGATGACGTTTTTATGTTGTCCATTGATTCTAGGTTGGGCTATGAGACACTGGCCAAGGTCGTCCGAAGCGGTCACTCCCGTGTCCCCGTATATGAGTCATATACGGAAGGCAACGGTACCGTCACCAAGGCAATCATTGGTGTCCTGCTTGTCAAGCAGTGCGTTCTTTTAGATCCCGAAGGTAAGTCGTAACAGCGTCTGGTGGCCGCTCTATTCATTATCCCTTTCTTCAGACGCTACTCCCTTACGTGATATTCCACTGAATTCCGTGCCAATGGTACCATTCGATGAGCCGCTCCTTCATACTCTTGATCGTTTCCAACAGGGGAATTCGCATATGGCTGTCGTGTCTCGTATCCCAACCAGGAATGAATCCAAAGCCAAACCAGGGAGTGTCAACGAAGAAGCGAAAGTTGGTTTGACCCGTCGTTTTCTCAATCGCGTTGGATTCGGCGACGATTCCAGTAGCGGCAGCAGCGAAAGTGACACAGAAGGAGATGAGCAATCCAAGAACGGTACGAAGCGCAGTGTTAGTGGGGAGAAGAAGAAGCAGCGGAAGGGGCATGCCGATGCGGACAAGTTAAAGCAGGCACAACCGCAATGGCTATCTTGGAACAACTCCGTTGCTCTTGAGCAGACGATGCCATCTGACGCTATTCTCAATAACGAGAATGCCACTAAGGTTCAAAATGTTCTCATAGACTCTCCCCGTATACACCTGATTAGTTCACCACAGTTTCTGGAGGGCCTTCAACGTTCGCCTCTTGGTATCATCACCCTGGAGGATGTCATTGAGGAACTGATTGGCGAAGAGATTCTTGATGAATTCGATCTCAAAGGAGCCAATGCCCTTCCTGCGTCTGCTTACGTTCCCGCAGAAGCCCAGGCCGCTGTTGAAGCTGCTGCTGCCCGTCGCAAGCTTGTGTTAGCCGAAGCTGCCAGGCTTAACGAAAGCGCCGTGCCTGCAACACCAGCCCATGGCAGTAACACTCGCGTTGCTCAAGGTTTTCGTGCGATCAGGATGGCTTCGGGTGCCAGTCCTATCAAAAAGAAGTCTTCGAGTCACCCTGGGACGAAGAGGACGGTTACGCCTGCAAGAGCCTCTTCTACTCCACCTTGTGCTACTGGTACCGAAACGAGTTTGAGTCCTCGACCCGCGGAAAAGAAGGGCATAGCCCCGCCCGTGGAAGTTTCGGACACATCTCAGTCTGAGCCTGTCGTTATGAGTGCCGTGGAGGCCAACACTTCGCCGAGAGACGCAAGTCCCATCCCGGGTCCATCCATCCATATGGTGCCTGTTTTCTCGGACGTTGCTGATACGAAACAGTCCGGTATGCATAAGAGGGGCGCTTTCAAGAGCTTGATAGGCGGCGGGCGTGCCACACCCGGCCTCGACAGAAAAGAACTAGCGAGCACCTAGACGCAAGCAACACTAGATTACGAGAATGATGTGACATTTACTCGTCCTTGGTAGTGGAACAAGGTCTTGGACCTGTTTACGTGTTTGCGGGCATTTACTGTTCAAATTACGCGTGTTACGCATATTCCCCGCGCTTTTCGCGTAGTAAGTGCATTTGTACTCTCCGGACGCGATTGAGGTTTCCCCTTTTCCTTCAGTCTTATATTCCGTTGTACAGTACCTCTTCAGCGTTCAAGTTATATGAGGTCAACGGTACGACGCGTCTGAATGACGATTGACGAGTGAGTGATGAAGCTCGACCCTGTACGAATTCACATGTATCTTCGAGAGGCACAATAATACGAACCATCCTTTGGGTTGGGTTAACTGCATCAGTTAAGAAACCGTCTCTTTCAGTGATCGTCCCACCGCGTTGCTCCATACACATCATTGTCCACTTGCATGGCAGGCGATAATGACCTTCGTTGGTTGATCGAGACACGAACGGAGATCCAGGGGTGCACCCACCCCGAACGGAGACGGAGACCAGAGGAGATAGAGGTCGAGACGAGACTAACTAACATCACTTGCACTGCACCCAGACTCAGGAAAACAGCCTGAGCAACCGAAGGGAATGTGCTCACTTTCCGAACGCGGTAAGGCATCATACAGCCCTGGTAGCATTTGTTATGAGGATGACGGGGGCTAGAACAATTCATGATGGACTTTAGAGGATTTTCTGATTCTCATCTTATACTTGCATGCACCCCGCATCCCTGCGCGCACCTTGCTGTCAAAAATGAAAGATGATGGTGGAATCAAATATGCGTTTCATGGTGTTTTTGACAGTCACTATAGTGATGCGCCAACAGGCTCTCAGTAGGAATATTACTACGGGCCTTCGAGATAGCAGGTGGTTCAAATTCCTCGGAATGTCGCAATCATGTGGTGTTGCAAGATAGATTGCCAAGTTAGCCAGTGGCCAAAATGGAGAAAAGGTTGATGTCCTGAGGAGCAGCGGATGATCAAAATGCAGTGTAATTGGTTGTAAACAGGAGGCTAGGGCACTAACCATGCACCATGCCTGAGAGAGGCACGGTATATACGTATATGATCATCGCTTCTCGCTCAGGTCTCTATAAACAATTAGCCCCTGAAGTTCGTTTCTGAAATTTCAAACCTCCCTCCTTAAAGCGGTTTCCCGAATTTAAGGGGATGTACATAGTATTTTCCTGCAATGGAACACGTCCTTGAATGGTCAGTTGGTTATCAACATACGTGACTCATGTGACTCAGTCACATTTAGACGTGAGCAGAAGTCTCTTCTAAACATTACCGAAAATGCCCCCGAAAAAGCAGGAAAAGCAAGCAAGTTCCAGCAAGGTTGCCGTTGATAAGGTAAAGCGATCAAAATCAGATCGAGACTTGTCATGCTTACCCTGAGCCTTAGACCTTTGGCATGAAGAACGTTGGTACATTTGCTGATTCGACACCTACATTCCTCCCCTGACGATCTCCGCAGAAAAAGGGCGCAAGGGGTCAAAAAATAGTTGCTCAGATTAAGCAGCAACAGAGTGTTTCCGGGAAGTCGCCGGCCACGCTTGCCAAGGAGAAGGAAAGAGAACTCCGTGAAAAGGAAAAGGCAGAAGCTGAAAAGAGGGCCAAGGAGGAAGCCAAGCTATTCACACAAGCGCCTCAGAAGGTCCCGCCTGGTGTCGATCCCAAGACAATATACTGCAATTACCACAAGGCCGGGTATTGCGAGAAGGGTAACAAGTGCAAGTTCAGTCATGATCCAAACGTTGGTCGGAAGGTCGAGAAAAGAGATATATACACTGACTCGCGGGAGGAGAAGCTGCAAGGTCCCTGCTCCTCATTTGCATTGGATGCTCTATTGATATTGAAACGCTATAGATACAATGGATACATGGGACGAGGAAAAGTTGCGAAAAGTTGTGAGCTCGAAGGGGAACCCCAGAACAACCACCGACGTACGTCGCTATGACATCTACGTAAACTGGTTCTAATTTGTTTCTACCAGATTGTATGCAAATATTTCATCGATGCCATTGAGACTCAGAGGTAACCTTGCCCTTATTGTTACCAATGTCTTGACTCTAACATCTTGAATTTCAGGTTCGGTTGGTTCTGGACATGGTGGGTGTCCTAAGCTCGTGCGTTCAACTTGTAAGCACTATCCTGTGAGCTAATATCTGCTCTCGGGATTCATCAAGTCCGAATGACGTTAGGGAGAAGAACGGTTGTATGTATCGACATGCATTACCTCCGGGCTTCGTCCTAAAATCCCAGAAGAAAGCAATGGAAGCCGCTGAAAAGGACACCATATCATTAGAGGCGTTTATTGAAGTGGAGGTGAGTTGGTTTTCTACATCCCTAGTGGCAATGGTTGACTTATTGAATGCCCAGCGTCATAATTTGGGGAAGAATCTTACTCCAGTTACACCCGAGACGTTTGCCAAATGGAAGCAAACCAGGCAGGACAAGAAAGTTGCAGAAGAAGAGACCCTCAAAGCTGCTAAGGATGCCAAACATGCCGCTGGCAAAAGTGTCGGAATGTCCGGGAGAGACTTGGCGAGCCTTTGCATCCACACAGAACCATGGAATCACCACTTACCCCCTTGTTTAGTTCTCGTACAATCCTGAATGGTTTAATGCGGAAGACGAGGATCAAGACGCCGGCGATGAGGATTGGGATTGGACAGTATATCGGAAACAGCAAGAGGAGGAGATCGAACTGTCCGAGAAGGAGCGGATCGATCATTTCAATGAAGCGTTTGCAAAAGCAAGCCTGGACGATCCGGATGAAGGACGACGTAGTGTCGATGGCGCAGGTGCGGATGGATCGGTGCCCGATGAAGGGCCAACCTCTGATCCTTGAGATGTACGTTGATGTATCGTATATTATTCCGTTCAACAGTTTCATAATGCATCGCGATACCAAATTACGGGTAGGCACAATACCTCAGATACGTACTGTATTGAGTTGTACATTCAATCATCCTCATCACTCCCATAATCATCCAAACCTCCAATACTTTTCTGGGGTGGAGTTGCTTGTGGCTGCGTTTTCGTGGTGAGCTGGATACCTCTCTGCCGAAGTAGTGCAAAGTACTTCAGACCCTGCATCGCTTCTGCGCTCAGCAATCCGCTTGCTGCTTTCTGCTCAGCTTGATCCAGTTGTTCCAGCATTTCATCGTTCTCCGCAGCCTCAATTCTTCGCCGTTTCCTTGGGTCCTCATCCTCACCGTCACTACCAATGTCCTGCTCCTCTTGGTATGGCTGGGGAATATCTTCCTCGTCTTCGAGTGCCCTGACCGACCGCATTGCATCTATTATCCGGGTATCGAGTTTGGATGAGATGGCAACCTTTCCGACCTCCTCCAATCGTCGTTTTTCAGCGACTTTTGAAACAGGATTTGGATCCTCCGTTGCCCACCTGAAGGAGACCTGAGAATCAGCTAGCATAAGTACGGTACAAAGGACGTGCCTGACATTCAGGATCTCATCATTATCCAAGCTCTGGCAAGCCATGGCTTCCTTAGCAAACTGACCGTGTAGCTCGTCTTTGTATGTCACGAAAGCAACGCTCCTGTACTGCAAAACTCTGACTATAGAAAGGGTGAATACAACTACGGTCAATGGGAGGTGCACATCCATACCCCTATCTATTTCACCCCATTCACCGAAGTGTCTTCTAATGACTTCTTCAGTGTCCTGAGCATTTCCTGTCTCCTTTATACGTCCAACATATAAGGTAAGGTTCTGTCGATTGAAGGACCCAACGCCGCCCATATCATCACGATAATCTGCGAATTTTTCGCGTGCGAAGCAGTCCTTCGAAGAATCTGGAAGTTCGGTCTCTGGCAGTGGTAGTCGGTGGAGGTAATTGCACTCGTATCCATAAGGGCAACAGCCCCGGGAAAAGAAGAGACAACAATATTTCGCGCCAGTTGCGTCGGCACGGGTGAAGCCTGAATCTCGCTTGATGTTACAGCGGGTCTGGGCCTTCGTTTTACTGAAGTATGCTCAGCATCGGGAACGACAAGCGTACTCAAAACATTACCATACTTTGAATAGGGATCCTCCCTGTCACCACCTGCCCACTTGTTGTACCAAATGTCTACACAAAGGTCAGCACCCGGTCATCGTTAAATGTGTAATCATACTATATTCTTTCCCGGGTTGCATTTCCTCCTTCTTCTCAACCTCGCCCGGTTTAACCTGCTTCCGAGCGGGCTTGAGCTTTTTGGGAAGCCCAGCAACAGTCTGCGTTTCACTCATCGCAGGGTATTACTTAGGACGGCGCTTATGAACAGAGGCAGGTAGACTACACGTGATCGGCGAATAGAAATCGAACTTGAAAGGAAATAGGTATTGGTATACGCGTCCTTGATAAGCGCGTGGGTACACCAAGAGGAATCGGTCCTCCCCTTGCCCATGACTGTGCTTTTGAGGGCCGCACGCTCGTTTTCGCCTTCCTTGACTGGAAGGCATAGGCTTGGTCCGGCTATATCAGCACCTTTGGCAGCCTTCTGCCTGTCACGCGCGGAACATCGATGCTTCCATTCTGCTGGTCTTTCTGCATATCCCCATCCGTCTGGGGTCTTGAAGTATCCGAGATGGCCTAATGGTTCTGGGCCTAGAGGCAACGGACGTGAGACTGGGCCGCCTAAGGAGGCGGAGCGAGCAGATGATGCTGGCGACACGGAGTCACCAGATGAAGGTTCCGTATCTGCCTCAAAATCAGATGAAGGCGGAGACAGAAGATCATCTGCCGGATCCTCATCCTCGTCATCCTCGTCGAGTAGTTCTGATGAACCTCCAGATGACGGAAAACCACCGGCGAAATCTCCGCCTCCTGAATCCGACTCACCTCCTTCATCAACATCAATATCCAAGCAATCTGTCCCTGAGGTCTATCCCCAAGTATTAGCTCTTCCAATCACCCGTCGGCCTCTCTTCCCAGGGTTTTACAAGGCAGTAGTCGTAAGGCACCCGGCAGTGGTATCGGCCATCAAGGAAATGATGAAACGTGGTCAGCCCTACATTGGGGCTTTCTTGCTGAAGGATGAGAATGCTGATAGTGACATCATAACGGACCTCGAGGCAGTACACAGAACGGGGGTGTTTGCACAAATCACCAGCGTCTTCCCTGCCAATAGTTCTTCCAGTGCGAAGGATGAGGAAAGAGATGAAAGCTTGACTGTCGTGCTTTACCCCCACCGCCGTATTCGTATCAATGAAATGTTGCCCATCCGTACTGAGGTGGACTCTTCAGCACCAGTGACATCCACGAAGGATGCGGATGCCGTTGAACCCGACCAGGAGGATAACCAATCGTTGGGCACGTCGGCTACCAGAGCTCGTGAGTGGCTTGACATCCCCAATAGCATATCCACTGACTCGACTGCCTAAGCTCCTATTCAAACATCATTCCTTCATAATTTCGCGGTTTCTATCGTAAACGTAGATAATCTCAGTGCCCACCCATTCAACAAGTCTAATCAGTACATCCGCGCCGTTATGTCTGAGATTGTATCTGTTTTCAAGGACATAGCACAACTTAATCCGCTGTTCCGTGACCAGATCACGAACTTCACCATTTCGCAGTCTGCAAGCAATGTCTTCGATGAACCCGATAAGCTCGCTGATTTCGCTGCCGCCGTATCTACAGGCGAAGTTGGAGAACTTCAGGACGTGCTGGAGAGCTTGATCATCGAAGACCGTCTCCGTAAAGCGCTTCTTGTTCTCAAGAAGGAACTCATCAACGCCCAGTTGCAAAGCAAGATTTCTCGAGACGTGGAGAGCAAAATTCAGAAACGTCAGAGGGAGTATTATCTCATGGAGCAGTTGAAGGGGATAAAGAAAGAACTTGGTATGGAATCGGATGGTAAGGACAAGCTGATCGAAAAGTTCAAGGAGCGGGCAGATTCGTTGAAAATGCCCGAGGGCGTTCGAAAGGTTTTCGAGGAGGAACTAGCGAAGCTTCAGCATTTGGAACCTGCAGCTTCCGAGGCTAATGTAACACGAAATTATCTGGACTGGCTGACGCAGGTGTGTGGTGCTGGTTCAGCTGCCTGTGACTCTGCGGCTCACGTTTGGTCTAGATTCCTTGGGGTGTTCACTCTCCTGAGAACTTCTCCATCTCTCACGCCGTCGAAGTCTTGGACGAAGATCACTATGGACTGACGGACATTAAGGACCGCATTCTGGAATTTCTTGCTGTGGGTAAGCTAAGAGGCTCTGTTGAAGGGAAGATTATCTGCTTTGTTGGTCCCCCGGGCGTCGGCAAAACATCGATCGGAAAGTCCATCGCAAGGGCACTAAACAGGCAGTTCTTCCGCTTCTCGGTGGGAGGCTTAACAGATGTGGCTGAGATAAAGGGACATCGCCGAACTTACGTTGGGTATGATTCACCTTCTCCTATTTCGCTTGGTTCGAGTTATATACGTATATGACGCAGGGCGCTTCCAAGCAAGATAATCCAGGCATTGAAACGTGTGGGCACTGAAAATCCCTTGATTCTTATCGACGAAGTAGACAAGATCGGCCGGGGCATCAATGGGGATCCCTCAAGTGCATTGTTGGAAATGCTGGATCCCGAGCAGAACTCGGCGTTCCTGGACCACTAGTGCGTATTCGGTATTTCCGGACTCTGTGATGCATCACTGATACGTATGTTACTTCTCAGTATGGACGTCCCAGTGGATCTTTCTCGTGTGTTATTCGTATGCACTGCCAATAATCAGGATACTATACCAGCTCCGCTACTGGACCGCATGGAGGTTTTGCAAGTCAGTGGATATGTCGCTGAAGAGAAATCCGTTATAGCGGAACGATATTTGGCACCCCAGGCTAAAACTGGATCTGGACTCAAAGATGCCGACGTTACTCTCAACCCCGAGGCAATTAACGTCCTCATCCAGTATTACTGCCGAGAGAGTGGTGTCCGAAATCTGAAGAAACACATCGACAAAGTAGGAAGAGATTCTTCCGAGGCACTCCTGCTCGCACTCACCCAACGGTTCATTTTAGGTATTCAGGAAAGCAGCTCTCAGGATTGTTCGTGATCTAGGTGACCCAGAAACCGATGCCAATACCCCATTACCAATGGACTCTTCGGCGCCTCCTACTGAGTCCCAAGTCCCTCCTGCACTCGTATCGGAGAATGTTGACGCCATGGATGTTTCTCCTGACAGCACTCCGGCTGGACAGAACCCAGTCTCACAAGAGTCGCACAATAAGACGGTTACTACACAAGAACGCAAGCCTATGGTCGTTCCTGACTCTGTACACCTTCATATCACGACGGAAAATCTCAAAGATTATGTTGGACCTCCAATTTATCATAAAGATCGTTTCTATATTCGCCCACCTCCACCAGGTGTCAGTACTGGTTTAGGATATCTTGGAAATGGCTCGGGTTCGGTCATGCCGGTGGAAGCTTCAGTAAGTGACTGTGTTACGTCCTTAGTTCTTCGCTTACTGAGCCTTTGTGTACTGTCGTAACCAACATTACAGGTTATGCCTGGAAAGGGTTCGGTACAGCTTACGGGCAAGCTGGGTGAGGTTATCCGGGAGAGTGCTCAGATTGGTTTGAGCTGGGTCAGGGCACACGCTTACCAACTCGGTATCACCTCGTCCGCGACGGAGCTTGCGATGAAAGACCAAGATATTCACCTCCACATGCCGGAGGGTAGCATCGGGAAGGAGGGGCCGAGCGCGGGCACGGCCATCATTACGGCGTATGTCTCGCTCCTGACTAAGATTCCTGTCAACCCTGACATAGGTACGAGATCGTTCTTTCTCCACTGCTACTGAATGATCTGTCCATTTTGCTAACCGACTACCCTTTCTCTTTTCCTTGTTTCTATCTATTCCCATAGCTATGACTGGGGAGGTTTCTCTGGTGGGACAAGTACTTCCCGTAGGGGGCCTGAAGGAGAAGATTCTCGCGGCGCACCGCGCAGGGATCAAGACCATCATTGCACCTGCTGCGAATCGCGCCGATATCGAAGAGAATGTGCCTGCGAGCGTAAAGACTGGCATTCGTTTCGTTTATGTGGAGGATATCAAGCAGGTGTTGCATGAGGTATTTCATGGCCACCCAGTGCAGGAACGCTGGAAGGGTACGATACCGTATGAGAACGTGGATCCGGTGACGATACATCCAACTATCATTCCTACTCCTGCATCTTCTACATCAACCTGACACTCCGTTGCTTTAATCTCTTTGCCCTTAATGACTTCTCCCGGCCCTACACTAGATAGAGTTGTTTTGAGAATGTTTCACTCCTTTTGCAATCCCTTATTCCATCTCCTCCCAATTTGCCTGCGATTGTTCACGCTTAAACACTGTATCTTGCAGAAATCTAATTCAAGAATGAACCACGTCCACTGGAGTACCACAGAACGTTTTGCTCAGAACTCGGGATTTTGCCTCACATCGCTTGAGGCCGTTGACATTCTCCGACATCTTGGAGACGCCGATAAGTTTCGGATGATCGGAAATTCCCGACTGAATCAGGTCCTTGCTTTTTTTTTTTTTTGGTGGAACCCATTGGCTCGAGGCCGTGCACTCCGTGGAAAGCAATGTAGGTTGGGAGTGGGGGGCACCCCTTGGGTTAGTAACGATGCGCATATGGCCATCGCGGGGAAATGCTTTTACGCACTGGTGTGTGGGACTCAGCCTACTCCGCCGCGGAGGAATACCCACTAAAACCCCGTTGACTCTGAGCCAGTTCTCTGGTATGCTGGATTCGTTCTGGAGGGTTCCGCTCCAGGTGCTAAGGACGAGGTTTTCGGGGATTGCGTCTTTGCCGTACTTCCTCCTACTTGTTAGGATTTTATCTTCTTCGAGGCGGTTGTTTATTGTGCTGAGGGTTTGGTTTTTAGCCTCCTTTTGGGAGATTGCTTCTCCGGGTTTTCTGGGCTGACGTCTAGGGGTCTTCTGCATCTGAGTTTCCACACCGGGAAGGCGCATTAAGAGAGGACTATTCGGAGGAGGCGTGTAGCACCTTTGCGGATTCTTCCTCTTGGTGTTTTTATGTTTATGAGGGGGAGTGCCATAATAGTCGTGATGTCAAGGCCGGGTGGCCAGTCCATGTTGTTCTCCAGGATGTACTGTGGTCCGGGCGAGATTTAGGTTTGATATGGTACTTTTTCTGGCGGTATCCCGTCTCTTGAGCTTGGTTATAAGTTTATAGGCCGTTTCTTGTGAGGCATGCTAGGCGGGCGCCGTTGTAACTGTGGTGGGAGCGCCAGGAGCCCTACTAAAGGGTTCATGCTCCTCAACTGCTCGAATCATGGCAGATCTGCTGGCTGCACCGCCTTTGATGAACAACGTGCGGATCTTTAACATATCTGTACTCACCCCCGCCTCCAACCTTAATCCGCCCGATAAGATACGCGTGAACATAACAGTACTCGTGTGCATCTTAAGCTATAACGTCACAACGGAACTTTTTGAGATTTCGAGGGACGCGGGACCATACATACAACATACTGTCAAAACACGAAAGAAAAGGGAGGCAAGTGCCCCTTGAAAAATACATGAGAATGTAAACCGGCCAGCACCAAAACCCAGTGGGAAAGCTTTGCACGGGTCGCGAGATTCGCATCAGAAGGGGGGAAAGGGGGAAAATGTGTACAAGGAAGTAATGGAATTCTCCTATGGGGGCAAAACGCGTCAGTAAAACACACGGAAGAGAGCAAGCAAATAATAGATAAAGCAAATAAGATGGAGCATGGTCAGTAGGGTTGGAAAAGTCAGTCCGGTACGCGTATGAACTGGGTCCCCAGTGTCAAAGAGGCGACAATGTTAGTATGGACCGACAAATCCACCCTAGTGCCAGAGATAGACTCGGAACATGGTCGACAGGGTCAGAGACGTCAGCCCGGTACGCTTATGAACTGGTTTCCTCCAGTGTCAAAGAGTGAGCCAACAAATTCACTAGCCCACCGACTCAGTGCTGAGAAGAGACACCATGGAGAGGGGAATGGAGATCCAGAAAGCGCCATCTTTTATAAGCGCTTGGATGCCAGCTGGCAGCAAGAAAGCAATGACAAATGGGTTGTGTAAGCAACTAAACACAAACAAACAGACAAACAAACAAACATGCAAACACACACTAATTGGTAGGCAGGGATCCCTCTGAATAGCGTACTAGTTGGAACTTTTTTATATTGTAACTAAGCTGGCTTGGAAACCCTTCCCACCGAAGAAATGTATTGAGAC
>WNFI01582524.1_pt1 | contig 14051 bp, 6 predicted proteins | sample 5400471 | NCBI WGS metagenome assembly WNFI01 (sample SAMN13153348, study PRJNA577476) | soil metagenome | isolation source: 100 cm saprolite on Douglas fir-dominated hillslope | place: USA:California | collected 2013-09-17 | reverse complement strand
ATCGTAGAGCAGGTGCTTGTCGTCTTGACTGTGACGGCGGCGTTGCTGGTGTTGCTAGCAGAGTCTGTCACACGGACAGTATCAGTTACACTTCCCTTGGAGCCCGCCACATAAGCTCCTGCGGCAGCATTGATCGTTCCACCTGAGTTGTTAGTCACGATGCTGAAGGTGTAGGGCGAGACGCCGCCACTAGCGGTAAAGGCTTGCGACCCTCCGGTGTTTACTGACGCTGACGCCGGTGAAATCGCCAAAGCCGCTACATTCGCCAGAACGGTCACAGAGGCGCTGCTGGTATTCGCGCCGCTATCTGTCACACGGATAGTATCAGTGACGCCGCCCTTCGATCCCGCTATGTAGCTTCCGGTGGAAGCATTGATCGTTCCGCCCGAGTTGTTCGTCGCAATGCTGAAGGTGTAGGGGGAAACACCGCCGCTTGTACTGAAGGCCTGCGATCCTCCGGTGTTCACCGATGCCGACGCCGGCGAAATCACCAAAGGCGCTACTGTTGCCTGAACGGTCACAGTCGCGTTGCTGGTATTCGCGCCGCTATCTGTCACACGGACAACGTCGGAAACACCTCCCTTGGAGCCGGCGACGTAAACTCCGGTGGACGCATTGATCGTTCCACTTGAATTGTTCGTCGCAATGCTGAAGGTGTAGGGGGAAACACCGCCACTCACACTGAAGGTTTGCGATCCTCGAGTGTTGAGAGTTATTGTAGCGGGTGAAATTGTCAACGGAGAAGAAGAATTTGCCAGGGCCGGAATCAGATAGACGTCGCTGAACTGATTGGGGCTAACGAAGCCTGAGTTGCTGATATCCATGTTGCTGTCGAACGCGACGTATTTCCCATCGCGGCTAATGGCTGCGTGAGACTGCGCCCAATAATACTCTGCGGTCCGGGAACGATGGTGGGCAAGCCTTTGAACCTGAGAGCCGTCTATTTTTACTAAGATGATTTCCTCGGCATAATGTGTCCACAAATTTTGCCAGGTAGACGCCAGGTTGAGTGGAAAAAAGCAGGAGTAATCCGGGCATGCTCCAGAGTCAAAAAAAGAAAGGGCAACCCAGCCCGAAGAGCTGTCTCTGTAGCTTACGTGCCACGCGGGAATTCCGTTGATCAGGCAGTTCACCGGAGACTTCGCGTTGATATCTATGACCGTGAGGCTACTCCAGGGATCTGCGCAGGCATTCAGGGATGCCACTCCGTTGGCCGTCGATATCATTACTTCCCGGCCTTGCAAGTCAGTCCCCGCTTCGGTATGCGCAGTGGCGGTATAAGGAGGGTTCCAATAAATGCTGCCGTCCGTATTATAAATTGTGATGTTATTCCCGTTGCAGTTGGTGCAAAGCATCTTGCCCGAAGGAAAGACCTGGATTTTGTGACAGCTGCTCAGACTGAGAGACTGCGAGATCACAGTGTCCGTCGAACGATCATAGAGAATCCCGGTTCCCGCGCACTCGTTGCCAGGATTGCCAATGAGCCAGATTTTTGTTCCGTCGTCGGTCAAGTCTTCCTCATCGGGTATAACCACCCGGCTGTAATTCGAAAAAGAATGGAGAGCAGTGCTGACGACTGTGGTGCCGGAAATCGTGCCCTTCAGGAACTGGTTACCATTCACGTAGTAAAAAACATTGGGATTAGTCGGGTCCCAGGGTTCAACCCCCGTGTTTGAGTTTGGCATGCTTGCGGCCGGAACAATGATGCTGCCATGAATATCTCTGATCTCATTAGAGCCGTTGTCCAAGAAGACCATGACGTCAGTGGAATTGGCATTAAAGGGAGTGAGTGTGGAGTAATAGTGGTGGCGAGGCACAATCGGACTGTCGTGCATACTGTCGGTCAAGCGAGTGATGGTACAGCCATATTGGGGATCAACATAACTCTGGCCCTCGGCGGGCGGGGTGAAGCTGTTGTAATTGGGCGGGACGTGAATCAGTCCATCGTCATGCTGACCGCAAGAAGGGGCTGAGACTGCGCTCGGCGATGGCAACGAGCTTTGTGCAAAGACGCATCCCGAGTAAATCAGAAGGCCAAAGATTGTAGCAAAATAAACGACACACTTTTGTCCAGTTGCTTTCAATTAAATCCTCCAGAAGGCAGAAGCCTTCCGTACAGCAACTGTCTTGTGTGTAATACGTGAGAATCATGCACCCGTCACATAAATCTGAAAACCGGGTCTACTGCGTAGGTTCCTCACTTTTGTCACCTCAGGCTGGAGTAAGAGGCTGGACTAAGAGGTTGCCTCTTGCCAAAAATGTGATTCTTCAAATGACGCAACCATCATGGCGCGTCGCAATTCTTCAAACGCCACGACCGGACGGGTGTGATCGAGTCCAACCACTCGGTCGACTACGCGCGAGTGACCGCAAAACCGCTCTGAGCCTTCGGACCGGCAAATTATGACGAGTGAAGCGTACCCTCCCTAGTTTCTATGCTTTATTACCTCAGTATTCTGATCAAAATTGACCACATGGGTGCTAAATGATCGATAGACTTCATAATCTGTGCGCACGTATATGCTCCCAAATCGTCGCTGGTTTCCAGTCAAGTAGTTGAATGTAAAAGTGCTCCAGGCTTAATCATCTGGCTGTTAACCGGAGGGTTGTAGGTTCGAGTCCTACCTGAGGAGCCAATTTTTTCAGTGGCTTACTGAATGAATCCACTTTCCGTATCCAGCGACTTCGGAACTTTTTGAGGGACTCGGCGGGAATTCTCACTCCTCCGAGCACATCCGCTGCATCGCGGAGAGTAGTGGACCCTCATCGTGAGCAACTACGGCACGCTGCGCGTCACTCATCGCCGGATATTCACGAAGAATAGCGGGTGCGATGGTCACAGCAAACCCTCTTTTCGAAAAACTGAACACTGCGTCGGGCCTTGGTATTACTCATGCGCTGGAGCGGGTTGGCGATAAAGGGATGCAGTTTCTTTGGAGCGGACACGTCTGGACGAGAAGGGATGCCTATTGCGCCGAGCTAAGACGAATTCGCCAGTTTTTGTTCCGCTACCTCCACGAGTTGCTACCCTGCTGCGTTCGTTGCCCAGCGAAAATCCCGGGCTGGATTCGTACCGCAACCTTGCTCAAGCTGCCATCGCGTTGAACGGCTTCCGTGTTAAACAGATAAGGCTTGACCGCAAAACATTGGCTGAATTGCATTGCCATATACACAGTTGGACGAAGTTCCATTGCAATCAAATCGTGATAACTTGGCAATCCGGCCGCCGTCAGCCGGGTCGGTGATGTTCAGAAGTGCCCACTCTGGGTGAAGGTGGCGCCTCCGGTGGTGTAGGTCACGGTGAAGGCGTCTCCGCTGGTTGGGTGCACCGTTCCGGTATCTCCCATCTGGGCGTCAAACAGCCAGCTTGTTCCTGCCGGCAGCGTTTGTCCGGCGGCCAGATTGAATTGATACGTGATCGCCGTTGCCGTACTGCTGTGGCTCTGCGTGATCTGTCCGCCCACCGTGTTGTACTGGCCGCTGAAGGTCACGCCGGGAGTGGCCTGCACGGTGATGGTCAACGAAAGCGCCGTGATCGCCGCCGTATTGCTCAGCTTGACGCCCTGATCATTGAAGAACGCGCCATTTGAGTTAATGACAGGAGTCGCTGTCACGCCCCCGGTTCCAGCCACGACAGCATTGATCGTGAGAGAAAGGCTTGCCGTGCGAGTGATCCCACCGCCAGTTCCCGAGACGGTCACAGTTGCGGCCCCGATCGTTGCGGTGCTTGACGCGGTGAACGTGAGCGTGCTGGTTCCGGTCGTCGAGGTCGGACTGAATACAGCCGTGACGCCGCTAGGCAGGCCGCTTGCGGTCAAGACAACGCTGCTGGTGAAACCGCCCGTGGAAGCAACTGTGATGGTGCTGCTCGCAGTCGATCCCTGATTGAATGCCACGCTGGCAGGACTTGCCGACAGCATAAAGTTTGGAACTGGCGGCGCGATCACCGTAAACGCAATGGAAGTTGTGTGCGACAAAGGTCCACTGGTCCCTGTGACGGTCACAGCTGCCGTCCCAGAGCTACCGCGACACTTGCCGGGCTGGCCGAAAGTGAATAGTTAGGAACCGGCGGTGCAGCCACAGTGAGCGCGACCACAGTGCTATGCGTGAGCGTGCCGCTGGTGCAAGTAATAGTCCCGTTCGCGGCGCCGAGAGCGGCCGTGCCCGAAGCTGTAAGAGTGAGTACCGTGCTGTTTCCGGCGGCGGGAATGGTGGCTGGGTTTAAGCTGGGGGTTACGCCCGCTGGTAAACCAGTGACTGTGCAGGTGACTGCTCCGGTGAACCCGCCAGCCCTCGAAATGCTGATTGCGCTGCTTCCGCTGGCTCCGGTATTGATCGACAAACTTTGCGGGCTGGCAGAAACAGAAAAGTCAGGTGCAGGCGGAGCGGCATTCAGGTCGCCGTAGATGATGCCGCGACCGTTGGTGCCAAAATATACGCGTCCATAAATTCGCGGATCGCCCGTCATCCCGAAGTTAGTGATCCCGTACTGGTGTTGATCGTCATTGATGCGCACCCAGGTTGCTCCGGCGTTATCCGAGCGGAAGATGCCACGCACGCCGCCGATCTGCGCGCTGGTGAACAGAGCGACGTAAGTTTGTCCAGGGGCCGGCATACCGAAGCCGATGATGTCAGCCTTCTCGACATTGGCCAGCTTGGTGAAAGTGGCGCCGCTATCCGTGGAGTGCCACAGTCCGTAGACGCCGCTTCCGTTGCTGCCACCGGCCAGCCAGATATCTCCTTCATGTCCGGGGACAGCTCTGAGCCGGACGGAGTCGCCGGAAACCGGTAGTCCGGTGGCGGCACTTGCAGTAAACGTAAGGCCACCATCGATGCTGACATAAAATTTTCCGTTGGCGAAGTCGTAAAACTTTTTGGGATTGACGCGATCGGACGCGACACGTCCGCCGGAAGGAAGGCCGGCGGAGGTGGTCCATGTGTTCCCGTTATCGGTGGAGACAAACGCTCCCAGGCCGTTGGGGTTCCACACTACGCCGCTGGCATCGGCCGCCGCCGCAATGGTGCCACCGCCTACGCGGGTGAGGAAGTTGGGCGTCAACTCAGCAAAGTCGATGCCGGTGTAACTTCCAGCAAAGGGAACCGAATACATGACCGCGGGAGATTTTGTCAGATCGTCATGACGGAAGCCGCCAACATCGAACATGGCGCTGTACAGGTGGGCGCCGGACGGCGGGCTGATTAAATCCTGCACCGCGGCTTCTTCGATCCCTTGCGCCTGTACTGTGATGCTGATGGTGTTACCCGCGTCCCAGGCAGTGAGATTGTTCGTCCCATAAAGGGTTGCACCGGTACCGTACAGCATGTGATCGGAGTTGAATGGATCGATTGCCATTGTGCCGACCATCCAGCCAATTTTCACCGCAGGCACGGGCGGAACCGGGTTGGTGTTGCCAAAATTCAGCCAGGGGGCCAGCGAGACGTCTTGCGTGTAGCGGAAGCTGCGGCTGGGAAAACTGGTCCAGTCCCAGATGCGGGTCCAGGTAGCGCCGCCGTTGGTGCTGCGGAACAAGATGGTGTCCGGCCACCACGAGTTCAGGGCCGAGACCATGATGGTCTGCGGATGCCGGGCATCGACTGTCAGGCCGCCATAGCCGAAGAAATCATTCGCGGTGTCCGTGGAAGGCACTGGGCTGATGAGCGTCCACGCTCCGGTTGCGGTGTTGAGCTTCCAGACATCTCCGCTGGTTCCATCGAATGGGCCGGCGCCGTTGCTGTACGTGACATATAAAAATCCATCAGAAGAAAGCACGCCATGATGCGGCAGAAAGCCGGTAGGCTGTCCGGGCACGGCGGACCATGTTGCACCACCGTCTGTGGTGCGGAAAATATTGTTCCCTTTGTCCGCGATGCCTGCATAGATGGTCTGAGTGGCGTGGCCCGGAGTGCCGCTTCGGGGATCAAAGACTTCCCACACGACTCCGTCGGTGTCGCCTAGGTAGACGTCGCCGGCCTTTTCAACGTACGTGGCGACGGCAGTGAAGGTGGTTACTTTGTTCAAGGTAGCACCGAAGTCCGTGCTCTTCCACAAGCCATTACCGCTGCGCGCGCCAAACAGGAGCGTGCTGTTCAGGTCGGGATCAACCACCAGACGCTCGCCCATCGACCGGCCAGGCATGTTCCCGCCAAGCTTGAAGGGCAGGTTGGTCCGTTGAAACGTCTTGCCTTGATCGGTGGAGCGCAGGATGGCGCCGTTCGCGGTGGTGAAAAAATTGGTGTATGTACCGGCCGCTACATAAAAACGATTGGGATCAACCGGGTCGGTGGCAATGCTCTCGACGCCCAGAGTGTTCCAGTCGTCAAAACCTACAAAATCCATCAGCGGAACCCACTTTTGATTGATAGCGTCCCATCGATAGGCTCCGCCGATATCGGTGCGAGCATAGATGAGGTTCTGCTGGCTGGGATTGAAAATAATTCCGGGAATAAATCCGCCGCCACCGCTGGTATCAGCGTTGTTCCAGGTATAGGTCTGCGCGAGTGCAGGCATCGGCAGCAGCGCAAACAGCACCAGCGCAAGTATCGCCAGGGATTTCACAGGCAGGAACAAAATTTTGCCGCCGTCGATCAGGACGCGGCCGCTGGTGGTCAAAGATTTTATTTCATTCATCGATAATTCCCCTTCTTAGGGCACTTCCGTACTGTGCGATGGCAGAAATGAAGGCCCGATGTTCCGGCGATGTGATGGGTTGTTCTTGCGGTCAACCAAGAACAAAGGCCGCAAGGAGCAGTCCTTGCGGCCGTATCCGTGGTTTATGGAAACAGACGGGCGTACTCGGCATTGGCCAAGGCGATGTCCACCTCAGCCCAGAACCGGTGGTAGTTGAACGTGGGTACAGCACCAGTGCTGAGATACGTCTGGACCTTGGCGAAGGCGGGATCAGACTTGTACTTGGACCTGATGCTAAGGAAAGTTGAAGAACCGTTGATGGCATCGCCGTTCGGCATCACTCCAGTGAAGGCCGGCGGAATGAACACAGGATCGCTGAAACGGTTGTAGTCCTTGCGTGCCTCCGGAGACGAGACTCCGATCGCATCGCGATACAGAGTCCACATGCGGTCCAGCAGCGCCTTAGCGAGAGTTTGCGACGCTGTGTGCTGCGTGCCGAATTTCTTGGTGCCGGCGCTGTAGAAACTCAGGGCCTTTACCACGGCCGCGGTCACGCCGACGTCTTGCGTGGTGTCCACGATGGTGACGTGCAACGCGGAGTTGAAGGTTGGATCTCCAGCAGTGAAGTTCTGGTGGGTGGCGTCCCAGTTCATCGACGGTTGTCCGGTCCAGTTCAGCGTGGACGGAATTGCGTAGGTGCCGTCCGCGTTCAACGTGGTGTTGTTGATGACCCAGGTGATCCACGGATCAAGAATCAGTTTGGCCTTGGCATCACCGGTCACGAAGTAGTATTCAGCCACGCGCTCCATCGACCATGCCTGGAAACCGAACCACTGGTTGCTCGGCGGATCATGGAACACCGGCTCGAAGTCGAATGCCATTCCGTAGAAAGTTGAATCGCCCGCGGGCGGAGCCAGATACCGGCCCTGCCAGCTGTTGGTGGCGCCACCGGCAATTCCACCTTCCGCCGATTGCAGCCAGCGATAGAACTCCAACTGTCGTTGAAGACTGGTGCCCCAATCCCGCGCGCCATTCGGAGATGCCGGCTTCATGGGGGCGAAGTTTGACAACGCCCATGCGGCCATCGGGTTCTGATAACCAAAGTGGCTGGCGCTGGAACCGATGCGCCACGCCCATCCTGCGGAGGCATCGGTGGCGCCGCCCCATGCGTAATACCACGACAGTAGATAGTGCGCTGAGTTGTATCCGCTCCCTGCCGGGCAGCTCAGGCTGGTGCAGCCCATGGTCTTGAAGTATTTGTCGAACATCGAGTAGCGCAGGTAGTCGCCGAGTTTTGTGGCTTTTCCTACTAGGCCGTTCACCGTGGCATTGCCGCCCTGGGCATCAGCAAATACTTTGGCCCAATACATTGCCTGAATGGCGCGGGCATCAGCGTCGGGCGCATCGGTGTAGCGCCACTGCTTGGCATAGCTGGTGTCAAGGATGAAGAGCGGCAGGTAGCCCGAGGGTCCGCCCCAACGGAACGTTTCAAACGACGGTTGCGGAACTGTTTCCCAAACGGATTCCTGCGGCCCGCGCTGGAAGGTGTTGATGTAAGAAGGATGCGTGGTGCCGTCGCCGCGCAAGCCGTAGCCGTAGAAATTATCGGAGTCGATGATCCAATGCATGCCGTACATCGCGGGCGTGCCGTAGGTGCTGTTCAACTCGGCTGCCAGTGGATCACTGCCAGCGGTCACGCTGGTGTTCAGCGGGCTTGGATAGTCATTGGGAAGGTCCAACTCAGGGGCAAACGTTGCCGGCTTGGACGCGCTGTAGAAACTGTTGGTCGGCTGGTCAAGCGTTGTGGGGATCATGTGCGCTTCAATGCTGTTCCACGCCGTTTGCAGGTTGGACCAGTTGCCGGTCACGTTGCCCCACTCGGCTTCGAGCCAGATCCAGTAGCTGTAAGTCTCCGAAGTGGTTTCATGCCCATAGTCCGGAGCTTCCACGATCAGTGTCTCCACTGAGTGATACGGAACGCCTTCAGGGCTGAAGTACCCTTTCGCGGGGTTGTGAATGTCATTCCACATGTCGATGAAGTGCTGCGTGTAAACGTTCACCGCGCCGGTGCTCGAGGTAACAGAAGCAGCGGGTGAAACGTTTCCAGCAGCATCATTGGCCGTGACTGTGAAGGTATATGTGGTCGATGCGGTCAGTCCGGTCGCGGTGAAAGTGGGAGTGGCAGTGGTGCTAGCCAGCGTCCCGGTAGGTACATTCGTGATTTTGTACCCAGCCACGCCCACATTATCCGTAGATGCAGTCCACTTCAGTGAGATTGTGCTTCCGGTGGTGCCGGTTACGACCAAGGCTGCGGGAGTTGTAGGCGGCGTGGTGTCTGGCGTCGACAGCGTAGTGAACGTAACGCCGGTGCTTGCCGCGGAAACCAGGCCCGCTGAATCTTTCGCCCGGACCGAGAGCGTGAACGCTGTTGCGGGCGTTAGTCCGCTGGCAACAAAGCTCGTAGTGGTTGAGCTGCCAATCACGGTCGCGCCATTGAGGATGTCATCCCCCGTGATCGTCGCACCGCTATCCGTCGATGCAGTCCAGTTCAGCGTAGCGGACGTAGTGGTGATCGCGCTTGCCGTGAGATTCGTGGGAACACTTGGTCCCGATGCTCCCGCCGGACCGCAATGAGTTCCGTTGATGCTGAATGAGGTTGGGGCCACGTTGGCGCCACTCCAGTTACCGACAAAACCCATGTCCTTGTAACTGCCTCCGGGTGCGATGGTGCCGTTGTAGCTCAAGCTGTTCACGGTCACATTCGCTCCGCTTTGGGAGACGCTGCCGTTCCAGAGCTGTGAAATCGTTTGCCCGTTCGCGAACGCCCACTGCAATTGCCAGCTTGAAATCGGAGTGGTTCCTGTGTTGCTAATCGTGATGCCAACCTGGAATCCAACATTCCACTGGTTGCTGACGGTATAAATAACATTGCAACTGGTGGGCGCCTGGGCGAACCCACTCAAAGAAAAACAAATCATCGCTCCGCAGATCCATATGGATTGCAAGATTGGCTTCCGAGTCATAGCTTGTCTCCTCACTGATCATTGCTGATCGTTCAACGTGGAATCGCTAAGTTCGCGCAGACTTTCGTTTTGCCCACATACCCGTCAGCCGGCGGCACAGAGAACGTTTACGAACAAAGGCCAAACATATAGGGACTGCCCTCACACAAAGATGCGGTCCAGATGATGGAAATTTTGATCTCTGGCTTTGTGGCGCAGAGGTAGCTGTCTGCTGGGGACAGGGCTGCGTCCGGGAAGATCCAGCGGCCGACTTTCTGCCGAAGCAGAAATGCCGCCAGGGTAAGACAGCGCCCGCAAAAACCAACAGCGTTTTGTTGCATTACCAAATCGATTTGGTAACAAACTAAATAACGACACCGATATTCTGCCTACTTGAACATAATGTCAAGTGCTGGGTCGGAAGAAATTAGGGCGTGCCCTTTTGGGCGTCCCATTTCGGGTTCAAAGTGAGGTAACGAATTCGCACGGTCCAAAAAACTGCCCCCGTTCCTTGGATAACACTTATAAGGAGATATGCGAGATGCCCCAAAGGAGGGGCGCGAAGACCAAGTCTTCACCGGTCATTAATCTGAAGATCCTGTCGCAGTACTTGAAGTTAACCCAGGGACGATCTCTGTCGTACTGAATGACACGCTCCGAGCCACGGAAATTCCTCAGGACACCAAAGACCGGATATTTGCTGCTGCTAAAAAATTCAACTATCGACCAATAGAACCGCCCCCAGCCCCGATCGCGTCTGCAACAAAGCCGTTCCAAGTTTGCACTTGTCCGCTTGTCCTTTCTTTTGTGGAGGCAGTACGTCCTCGGAAAACCCGTCTTGTGTTTCCAGCGACAGTAGGGTTTGGCCGGCAAGGGATTGCTCCTGAGTAAGAGGAGGGATCGGGCACCGAAACGTGAAGGTCAAACTCTGATTTAGAGATGTCTGCCATACTCAGGTCCTCCTTGGAAACGCCCTGGAATTGCCGGCAGGCCCGATGTCTACACCATCGGTGTCTGGGAGGACCAACAGAAAATACGAAGCCTTTGTCACAGCGCGCCCATCGAAGCTGCGCTCGTAATCCTGCGCGAAGCTCTTGAGACTGCGGTATTCCGGTACCCACCACACCACACTATTGAGTCACTGAGCGACCCGGCAATTGAAACCACATTACAACCCAAAGGCCTGTTGCGGGAAGCGTGGCTGCTCTGAATGGCACCGAGCCCAAAGGTCCTCGAAGCCCACCGTCGATTGGCGCTGCGAAATCAGGCATTACCGCCAACCACCACCCAGGGCTTGGTAGAGTTGTACCAGGGCTGTGAGCTCATTTCCCTGTGCCTGGGCCAGGCCCAGTTCAGCTGAGAAATAGTTGGTATTGTTCGTTAGGACTTCCAGGTAGTCCGTCGTTCCTGCTTTGAAGCGAACTTCCGATAGTCGTGCAGCATCTTGCGCTGCTTCCACCAGATGTTGCTGCTGTGCCCTGAATTCTTGGTTCTTATGGTAGGTAACGAGTGCGTTGGAAACGTCTCGAAACGCTCCTTGTATGGTTTGTTGATAAGCCAGGAGCATCTGCTCGCGTTGAGCTTCTGCCAGTCGAACGTTAGACTTGAGCCTTCCGCCCGCGAATATTGGTTGAGAAAATGAGCCAACAAGATTCCATATGCCAGCGGGACCGGTAAACAGGCTCGTCAGTGCCGCGCTCTCATAGCCGGCCGATCCAGTCAGCGAGATCTGGGGGAAATAGGCCGCCCTGGCGACTCCAATCTGCGCGTTGGCGGCAATCAGGCTTTGCTCCGCTTGCAGGATGTCCGGCCGCCGCGTCAACAGCGAAGATGGAATGCCGGTGGGGACCTCGGGCGCGTGAGGTTGTTCAATAAGCTTCAGACCTCTTGGAATGTCCCTGGGATTACTTCCGAGGAGAATACTGATCGCGTTTTCCTCCTGCGTAACCTGCCGCTCAAGGTCGGGAATTTCCGTTGCCGCGGTGTACACGAGTTGTTCGGACTGGCGCACATCCAGCAGCGAACTGATTCCATGCTGTTCCAGTGTCTGAGTCAGTTGGAGCGAGTCGCGGCGGGAACTCAGCGTACGTTTTGAAATCTCCAACTCCAGGTCCAATTGGCGGAGCAAAAAGTAATCCGTAGCAACGCTGGCCACTAACGTGGACATCACTTCTTTCTGCGCCCATTCGCTCGCCAGCAGGTTCGCTCGTGCAGCCTCAGTTGCCCGGCGATACCTTCCCCAGAAATCTAAGTTCCAGGCCGCAGAGGCGTTCAGTTGGCCTCGTGTGCTCTCAAAGGAAGGAATCGGCCCATTTTGAGGGCTTTGCTGGCTGGTAATGTTGCCACCAGCGCTCAACGAAGGAAGCTGGTCGGCGCGCGTGATTCCAAGCTGGGCCTGGGCCTGGAGAACCCGCGTTGCGGCAATGCGAACATCGTAGTTGTTCTTCAGGGCCGTGCGAATGAGACCTTGAAGCTCTTTGTCCTGGAAAACGTCCCACCATTTTTCATCGCCCAGAGAGGCAGCCGGGGTTTGCGTGGTCGCTGTCCCGGAAGGCGCACTCTGTTGGGGCGTCGCTGCTGGCTTGGACGTGGTTACGTCTTCGTCGGGTTGCCGATACGTGGCCGGGGTATTCACAGCTGGCCTCTTGTAGTTTGGACCGACTGCGCATCCGCTCATGACGATCGCCAACCCGAGAAAGAGCAGCCCGAATTTTACAGATCGATTGTGCAAGATATTCTGATTCATCTGCTTAGTCTTCATGTCTTTAATCCCCATTAACTTCCCGCATCGCGAAGGCTGGTTGCCCAGCAGGTGTCGCCCTGCGGCCTGACCGGAAGAACGAATAGCGGTCCAGCACTCTCTCCTGAAACTCTTCGAGGTACAGATAGATCGCTGGCGTGACGTATAACGTTACGAATTGCGAAACGATCAGCCCCCCAATCACCACTAGTCCAAGCGGCCTGCGCGACGCGCCGTCAGCGCCGTATCCCAGCGCAATCGGGAGCGCACCCAGCAGGGCAGCCATAGTCGTCATCATGATCGGGCGAAAACGTTGCAGGCTCGCATCGTGGATCGCCTGATCGTCTTTAATGCCTTGGCGCACTCGCTGGTCGGCAAAGTCGACGATCATGATTCCGTTTTTCTTCACAATGCCCATCAGCATGAACATTCCAATGTAGGCATAAAGAGATGCTTCCGCGCCGAACAGCCAGAGTGTCAGCAGTCCACCGACCAGCGCAACCGGTAATGACGACAGCACCGTGAGAGGGTGTAGGTAACTCTCATAAAGGATGGCCAAAATCACGTACATCACGAACACGGCAACCAGCATCAGGACCGCAAGATCGGAAACGGTATTTTGAAACGTGAGCGCCTGGCCTTGAAGTCCTCCATGCACCTCTGGCGGAAGGATCTCTTTGGCTGCGTTCTCCACGAACTGTGTCGCCGGCCCGATGGCATAGCCGGGTTTCAGGTTGAAGAACAAAGTCACGCTGGCGAATTGATTGATGTGGTTGACGGCCTGTGGTCCAATGACCGTGTGCCAACTGGTTAGCGCGCTGAGCGGCACCACGCGCTGCCCGTCGTCACTCTTGATGTAAAGCCGGCTCAGGTCCTGCGGGTCAGACCGCTTATCGTCCGCAACCTCCAGAATGACCTGGTACTGGTCCGTCGGCTGTTTGATCAGGTAGCTGTAATTCTCGGAATAGGCGTTGTGAAGCAAGTTGAGAATTCGGCTCTCAGAAACTCCGTAAAGCTTTGCCTGCTCGCGCAGAATATTAATTTGCAGGTTGGGGGTGTGATTGAAAAGATCAGAATTCACGAAGAGAAACCCGGGATACTGATACATTTTCGCGGTCAACTTGGCCGCCGTGGCATAGACCTCGTTGGCATCGATACCGGAAAGAGCGTACGCGAATTGTCCCTGCGCGTTGGCGGTTGCGCCGGTACTGATTTCTAGTGCCGGGTTGGGTTGCAGGAAGGCCAGCGCACCGGGGACCGAGCTGGCGACTGCACCCATCTCTTGTCCAGCCACAACATCAATCGGTGCGCGCTCTGATGGGTCCTTCAGGAAGGAAATCATGAACGCTTGGTTTGGAGCCAGGAAAGAACTGTTGCCGCTCATGGTAAACGTGCTGCGAACGGCAGGATTGGCGCGCATGATTTTTTCCGCCTGCGTCTGAAACGCATGCATCTGCTCCGGCGACGTTCCTTCCTGAGCAACCAGCACACCGCGAATGAATGAGCTATCGCCAACCGGCAAGAAAGACTTTGGCACTGTATAGAAGAAGTATCCGGTGCCCGCAAGGCAAACACACCACGTCACGGCTGAGATCCAGCGGTTGCGAAGAAAGAACCATAGAGAACGGCCGTAGAAATCAAGGACGCGACGTTCAACCGCTCCGAAGACGCGCTCCATCCA
>WNFI01001321.1_pt1 | contig 14051 bp, 15 predicted proteins | sample 5400471 | NCBI WGS metagenome assembly WNFI01 (sample SAMN13153348, study PRJNA577476) | soil metagenome | isolation source: 100 cm saprolite on Douglas fir-dominated hillslope | place: USA:California | collected 2013-09-17 | reverse complement strand
AGTTGTTCCAGGTCCTTGGCATTGATCAGCAGCGCACCATCCGGATCGTCGCGGCGCCAGGCCGGATCGCGGAAAATCTGGTTGGCGTTGAACATGCGCCGTTGGCCGGCCGCGAGCACGAAGGGATAGTCCTTGGGCGCCGCCGCGATCTCCGGATCGAGCCGGTCCAGCCACGCCAGCATGGAGGGAATCGCTAGCCGGATTTTGCGGTCGGGATGACTGATCAGCGACCACACCTCGTCATAGCCGTGCTCGGTGATGGCCGCGCCACTGCGCGCGCCGACCACGGCATCGAACAGCGCGTCGCCGAGCTGATCGTCCGGCGTTTCCGGGCCCGCGCCGAGTGCACGCCGCACGGCCTCGGGCGCGCGCTTCGCGCAGGCCAGCGACGCCTGCCACAACGGCGCGGCGGCGGCCGTGCCGTCTGGCAAGGTCGCGCCCAATGTGTGGTAGAGGATCAGCGCGCCGACCGCTGTCGCCTGCGGGTTCGCCATCATGAAGGCGCGCAGCGCAGAAGAGAAAGCAGGGCGCGAATGGAACGCAGCGTCGCGCAACGGCGCGAGCGCATTGTCGCCGGGCAAGAGCCCGAGCGCGCGGGCGAGCCGGGTATAGATTTCCGGCTCGGGGAGGGTGCCCGGCAGCGGTGGCACCACTGCGGCGCGGACCTGGAAGAAGTTTTTTGGAAATTCGAGGTTGAACAGCGTGAATTCGGTCTTCTCATATTGCGAGGAGGCCGGCAGCACGTAGTGCGCAAGCCGCGCCGTCTCGGTCATGGCGACGTCGACCACCACACAGAGATCGAGCGCTTTCAGCGCCTTCTCGACCTCGGCGGTGTTAGCGGCGGTATTGGCCGGGTTCGAACTGTCGATCCACACCCCGCGCAGGCGGTCGGGATGATCGCCCAGCACGGCGTCGGGGAAGATATTGGGCGGCAACAGCCCGGCGATGATTTCGGTATCGGTCGGGACGAATTTCTGGTTGGGGGAATTGCCCCATAGCGGCTGCAGCCAGGAGTGCAACTGGTTGGTGCCTTTGCGGCCGAAACTGCCGGTCAGCATGATCAGCAGTTTTTCCAGATAGGAATTGAGCGTGGAGTTGACGCCCTGCTGGATGCCGAGCTCGACGCGGACCGTCATGGCCTTGGCGGCGGCGATCATGTCGGCGCAGCGCTCGATCTGGTCGAGCGGCACGTCGGCGGCTGCGGCCCATCGCGCCACGGGAATGCGCAGTAGAGCCGCCTTCACCTATCATCCTGCGGTCGGGATCTTTCCTGATCTGGTTCAGCTGCTCGCGCGCGTTGGGGAAGCCATGGGCGATCCAGGGATTGGCGCCGATCACGAACAAGAGGTCGCAGTGATGGACGTCCTCGGCGGTGTGGCAGGTCTGGCTGCCGAACATGTGGCCGTTGACCCAGAAGTCGCCGGTCTTCTCCTGCGAGAGCGCGTTGAAGACGTGGCGCGAGCCGAGCCCGCGCAGCAGCGCCGTCGCATAGGCGCCGCCGGCGTGATTGCCCTGTCCGCCGCCGCCATAGAGTGCGAGGCTTTTGCCGCCGTGGCGGTCCACCAATTCGCGCAGGCGCGCGGTGATTTCCGCGATCGCGGTGTCCCAGTCGATTTCATCGAAACCGCCATCGGCGCGGCGGCGCAGCGGCGATGTCAGCCGATCCCTATGATGGGCATAGAAGGGAATCCGCGCGGCCTTGTTGCAGAGATAGCCTTGCGATTTCGGATTCTCACGGTCGCCGCGCACTTTCGTGATGCGGCCTTGATCGACCATGACCTCGACGCCGCAATTGAGGTAGCAGATATTGCAGGCGGTCTTTCGCCATTGTTGGCTCGGCATCGCGCTTCTCCCGGATCAGACCAGGGCGCACATTACATGATAATCATCATACCAACAAGCGCGCTCAAGGGGATTTGACGTGGCTGTTCCCGGACGTCGTCGCGGCTTGATGGCGGCCCCGGCGACGCCTTCGGGGCCGAATGCGCTCATAGCGGCAAGATCGGCGATCCCGGGATGCCGGCGCTGCCAAGTTAAACCTCGGGTCCGGTATGCAGAAGAATGATGCAGCGAAGTGATCAGTCGGCTATCGTATGTCGGTACCTTCGGCGCCCGCGCGCTTTACTGTAATCGCTAACCTCTGCAACCTCGGTTTGTTGACTTGGCCGGCCTTCTTCTGATTTCGTCTGAGCGTCTATCCAGTATTTTAGGGAGTTTGTGTTATGCGTAACTGGTGCCGTTTGGCGACCCTCTCGACCTGCCTCTTTTTCTCTGCTGTCGCCTCCGGACTCGCAGGCGACGTGAAGCCGTCCCATCGGCTTGCGATCCAGGTCGATCAGAACGATCCCGCCGTGATGAATCTGGCGCTCAACAACGCCACCAATGTCATCGAATATTATCGCGCCAAGGGCGAGGACGTCGACGTCGATGTCGTCACCTATGGACCCGGCCTGCATATGCTGCGCACCGATACCTCGCCGGTGCGGGATCGCATCAAGAGCCTGAAGGACTACGCGTTCCCAAGCAAGATCCAGTTTTCCGCCTGCAACAACACCAAGGAAGGCATGGAAAAGAAGGAAGGCCATCCGATCGCGGTGATGCCGGAAGCCATCGTGGTACCGTCAGGCGTCGTTCGGCTGATGGAATTGCAGGAAAAGGGTTGGAGCTATCTCCGGCCCTGACAGCGGGGCGGCCTTCAAACAAATCCGGGCGATCGTCAGGATCTATCGTTTTCCTGACGACGCTTCGTTTGTCGCCTTGGGCCACTTGCACGCCGTCTCGACCCGTTTCCGGATCGCATCCCACCCGGCCAGCAGGAATGTCGCCTGCTCCGCGGCATCCGTCACGCTGACGGTCAGTCGCGCGCCGTCGGGAAGCGACCTCAACAGTTCGACCGGATCGTCAGCATAGCTCGCGATCCTGGCGTCCGCCGACAAGGTCCAATTCTGCCGTAGCGTGGATTGGCCGTTGATCTGAAAATCGACCGGGAGCGCATTTCGGCGTGTCGCATGCCATGTGCGCTCGGTACGTATCAGGAGCGCGGTCTGTCCTCCGCGGCAACGGATCGCGAGACTGACAGGTCCCCCTGGCGAGCTTGACATCGGACGGATCACCGCGATGAGGAGAGGACTGTAATCGACCGGCGACTTGGTCTCGCTGACCACCCAGTTGGATTCCGAAGGCTTGGCTTGAGCCCCGGCTTGAGGCGTGGCTGGCTGTGCCTCGTCCGTCCTGGCGTCGGTCTTGTGCGCATCCTTTACCTCTTCCTTGGAAGCCTCCTTGGGAGTCTCCTTGGGCGGATCGGATGGCACGGCCGCGGTCGTGCTCTCGGCGGCGGGCGTTGTGGCCGGCGCCGGCGCGGAGGCGACCTCGGGAGCGGCTTGCGCCGCACTCGCGGCGCCGGCAGCGGTTTCCTGAGACGCCTTGCTGTTCTCTTGAGACGTTTCCTGGGAATTTGCTTGAGAATTTCCCTGAGATTTTTGCTGCGACGCGTCGGTCGATCCGGTGCTGGCGGGCGGCTCGAAGTGCGCTACCCCGGAATGATCCGCCGAGATCGCGGTCCCCGGATATACTTCGGCGAGCGCGTGCTCCAGGCAGTCGAGCTGCGCGCCGCGGGCCCTGCGAAAACATTCCAGACGCTGCGTGGGGTCGTCTGTCAGCTTGGTGCAGGTCGCGTCGGCGTCGCGAGCGGTCTGAATGCACAGCTCCAATTCTATGCCGTTGCCGTCGGCCGCGCGGGTGCCGCCGACACTCCCTGCGACCACCAGTGCGATGACGATGTACTTTGCCGCTGTCATGGACGTGCGCTCTGCTTGACCGCGGCCTTGCGATCGAGCCACTCCTGCGCGCCCTGAAAACGCTCCAGTCCCGGCACGCGGTTGGTGATATCGACGTCTTTCCATTTCGCATCGAAGCCTGGCGTCTTGAGCTTGTCGATGCCGCCAAACAACTCGTCGACAAATCGCTCAAGACGGCGGTAGCGCGGCGAGTTGGGCCGCCAGTTGTATGAGGCGAGAACGGTCGGCACCGAAATGGTCGGGACCCGCTCGCCCTTGGCGATCAGGTTCGGATAGTCCGTCGATTCAAGCGCGGAGGACAGATAGTAGTCCTCGAACTTGGGGCCGAATTCGACCGGCAGGAACTTGAAGCCTTCGTCCCATTTTCCCTTGGCGAACGCGTCGACCGGTTTCGACGTCACGAACACGACGCCGGCGATCTCGCCGCGCTTCATTTGCTCCAAGGCAACCGGATGCGGAATGAATGTTTTCTCCACAGCGATGCCAAGGCGGCTGAAGATCAGCGGGCCGGTATAGGCAGCGGCGGTGCCTTGTGTGTTGAAGTTGACCTTCTTGCCCGCCAGATCGGCCATCGACTTGATCTCCGGCCGGACGAAGATGTGCAGTTCGGACGGAAACAGGCTCAAGAGATAGCGGATGCGCTGCTGGATCTCCGGGACCTGGGATTTGTACTCCTCGAGCGAGTCGCTGTTGATGACCGCCACATCGATGCCCCTGAGATACAATAGATCATTCACGTTCTCGGTGGGCCCGCGGGTCACCACGGGCAGAACATGCGTGACGCCGCCGTCATTCAGTATTCGGTAGATCTCGGTCGCAAAACGAATCGGCGCGCCTTCCAGCAGGCCGCCGGCGAGACCGATGGTCGAGGCATTGACCCGCTCCCTGATCTCCGCATCGCTCGACGAGGAGCGGCTCGAAACGTTGTGCGACTGGGCGACGCTTGAATTGCAAGACAGTAAGGTACCCAGCAGAACGACAAGAATTCTTGCTATAAAATACATTGCTACTCCTACTCAGGAAAAACGAATTCCTCCGGTGCACGATCTCCTTTCTGCGAGACGATCGGCAATACAGTGCGAGCCAAATTGTATGTCATGGCCGCGGTATCTGTTTGCAGTCACCAGCAGCATCCTGCAACGGGCTGCCAAGCGAGGCCAGCGAAATCCAAACTGTCTTTAGTTTACGCTAACGGCGCGCGGGTACTCCGCTCCGGTCTGGTTACGCGTGCGCGCGCGGAGCGAAGCGAGCGATGAAATCCGCACAGGTTGAGATGTTGCGCCGCTAAAGCTGCAGCGGGTTGCACGTCGATTGTTTCAGGCGTCGATTCGGTTTCGCAGGAAAAGCTGAAGCTTCGGCAACTTCAGCTTCTCCAGTGCGATTGAACAACCTTCCTGAAAGGTCATGTCTCGATGCGCGCATCGCGCAATGCGACGCTCCGCGCTATTGCGCCTTGTCGTGCGCGGCGAGGCCGATCGCCTTGTAGTCGTAGGTCGGATAGAATTCGGTTCGGTAGGCGCCCCACGCCATGGTTTCGAGAATGCGGTTGACCTCGCGCAGCCGCGAGGCCGGCAGTCGCAGCGTCACCACCTGTCCGATCCCCATCATCACATACCAGCTCACGACCTCGACGCCCGCGGGCGGAAACGCCTTGTAGAAGCCCTGCTTCTCAAGCTGGGCGTTGAGTTCGCCGAGCGGACGCGACTGGTCGTGCTTCAGGAAGATGGTGAGCATCACCGCGTTGTCTGCTGTCGGCGCGGCATTCTCCGCCGGAGTTGTCTGCGCGCCGCTGTCCGAATTGAACATCGCCGCCAAAGCCAGCACGGCCAGCGCCGTCATGACACCTTTGCCTCGTCGCATCGATCGTCTCCTGTTGTTGAACGCCCTTTGCCCTCGCTGGGCCCAAGGATGGTCCAAGCATGGTCATGGATGGCGCGATCATCAGCCGGTGAACGATATGTGTAAAAGAAAATCGTCGTCGTGAACCGGTGGCTCCTGCGAATGTGAAATATGTCACATCCGGCCAACCGCTTCGGAGCTATCGATGCCGACAAGATCGTTCCATGTATCGAGGCAGGACAGATGTCGACGCGGCGGATGGCTTACTGGTGGTTCAGGTTTGTGGCCTCGGGCCGCTTTCTTGCGACCTTCATGGAAGTCCAGCGCGTCACGCGCCGCTAGAGCATGATCCGGAAAAGTGTGTAGCGGTTTTCCGAAAAGATCATGCTCAAACAAGAAGCTAGAGCACGATGGTGATTCAACCCAATCCTATCGCGCTCTAGCTGCCTGGCGGGCGGCGCAGATTTGCCGGCCGTCCCGGCATCGTCAGGCGACGTTGATCAGCTTCATGCAATAAGCCGCGCCGTCGGTGATCGCGTCGCGGCCCTTCCAGGCGAGGTAGGTCAGGCGGCCACCGAGCGATTGATAGCCGCGTAGCCGGCGCGACCCCAGCACATGGCCGACTTCATCGGGAAACCGCTTGATCTCGGCCTCAACCATGGCGGCAGTCGCGTCCATCAGCTCGCGGAGCCGGATGCCCCAGGGAGAACCATCGAGCTTGTCGATACGCACCCGGATGGCATATTCCGTGTTGTAGATGTCGGCCAGCAAGGCCTTGGCGACCAGCACGCGATTGTTCCGCAAGGCGATGCGCAGCGCCGCGCGATGGTCGTCGATCCGGTCCAGCACCATCGGTACCGCGACCGCATAGGGCGTGGCGGCGATGTCGACAGCTTTCTTGCTGGGCGAAATCTTGGTGGCGAGGCGGAGCATCTGCCATGGCGCTTTGAGGCGCTTGGCGATCAGCGTGATCGCAAACGGGACCGCCTCGGCGTGCTGCTTCGCGAACGCATTCAGAAGCGCGATCATCCTGCCGACCATCGCGTCGTCGAATTTCGACATCTGTTTCGGCAAGGACTCGTCGAACTTGGCCAGCGCGTCGCGCGTACGCAGCACGCACATCATCTTGATGAGGTCGCTATAGGCCGAACGGGACGCGGTATAGGCCGCCAGCTTGGCGCGGGTCAGTTCGGCGGCATCGGCGCCGCCGAGCGTGCTCTCGAGATATTTGACGACCTTGGTCTGAAACGTGGAGGCGACTTGCTTGGCCTGGTTGTTCTTGTCAGCGGCGATCAGCTCTTTCATCTGCACGTTGAAATCGCGCGTCATGGTCGGCAGCAGATCGCGGCCGATCCATTCCCAGATCGGCGCCAGCGAGCCGCGCGGAAGCCGGCCGTAATTGTCACCTTCCAACGCGCCGTCGAACAGGAGCGGCTCAAGCGGCGTAAAGAAAACCCGCGACGGAGAGCTGGTCCGATGCTGGGTCGAGCCGTCCTTGCGGAACTCGGCGCGCAGCTTGGCTTGAATGTCGGCGGAGCCGGGCATCTCGACGCCGCAGCCGTCCAGGCGCTCCAGTTCGTTCAGCAGACAGCTTCGCGTCAGCGGCGTCAGTCGCTGCAGGAACTCCAATATCTGATCGCCCTGCGTCATTGGGACTTAATCTTGATCCGCGTGTGCCGCGATTGATTCTGGGCAAGACAAAACCGTCCGGCGTTGCATCGTCCCAGGGAACCATGAAAACAGTTGGCGGTGGATTAAGAATCCCGGGCGGTGCCACGGTATTGCCAAGTTTTCCCGTATAAGTGCTGGTTCCGACGAGCGTTCGCAACTTTCGCGAGCGTGTTGGGCTGTCGCTGCAATTGTGGCGGGTGGTGCGGTATTTACGCGCCGGCGTTTGTATGCCCTACCGTAGTCTTACGGGCGAAAAAGTTAACTACAGAACAGCTTGGCGCCCGTTAAATGACGGGCATGTCACAACACGACAGCCGCGTCAGCGATTCTCAGGTTTCCGGCGGGAGCGAGAACGATAGCCATCTCGGCGAGCTCGATACCGTTCGGCTGTCGGCGGCGCGCGCCCGAGCCGTCGATGAGGCCGGTGCAACGATTGCCCGCCAGCTCAATGGGCCGCTCACGGCGCTATTGCTCTACATGGGCGAGATCAAGCAGCACAGCCATCAGTTCGCGCGCTCCGCCGGCGATCGGGACTACCTGCAGAAGGTGGTGGAGAACGCGCTCCAGCAGACCGAGCGCGTCTGCGCCCTGGTCAAGGAGATCAGCGGTACGCATGAAAGCCCCGCCGCCGTCGAGCCGGACGTCAGAGACGATTTGGAGCGGCGGGCGAGGCAGCCCAGGGAGGGCGTGCGTGCGCCGGGCGTCATGGTCGCGCCGGAGTTTCGTCAGAAGCCTCTGACCAAGCGTGAACGCGAGGTCCTGCAACTCATCAGCCAGGGATATTCCAACAAGCAGGGCGCGTTGCGGATGCAGATCAGCCCGCGCACGTTCGAGAGTCATCGGGCGGAGGCCATGCGCAAGCTTGGCGCGCGAAACACCGCGGATCTGGTTCGCGCGGCTCTGCTGCACCCCATCGACTAGGACGACCGACGCGCGCAGCTCCCAGACAAATCGCCGATCGCCCGCCCGCGGCAAGCGCGCGTGAACGCCCCCAAAGGATTCGAGGCGTTCGCGTTACTTGAAGAATGCAGTCAACCGATCGATGCGCGAGCGGCGAACTCGCACCCATGCTTTCGCTTCATGCGCCTTCCCGCGAAGGCCCGCTCCGCACCCGATGCGGGGTGGTTCCGGTTCGCGCAAGGAGCGCATCAAGACCAAAAGCTGGATCCGTTGTTCCGATTCAACCGGAACGCAGGCGCTAGGCGTAATCGTCGGCGAAGGCGCGGACCCGTGGCGTCGGCCGCAATGCGCCGGTCTTTGCCTTGGGCTGGCTCTGAATGATCGTAATGGTCCAGCGCGGTGGCACGCTCGATTCTTTTTCCAGCACCGATCGTACGAGCCCGGTAATGGTCGAGTCGCCCGATTTGATCGTCGCCGTTCTGCCGTTGAATTGAGCGATACGGAAACGCCGGACTTCCTTCTGGTCGGCGGTTTCATACGTGAACATGGAGCTCTCCTGTGCTCCTGCGACTATCACCGATCAAGATTAGCCGGATATGAAAATTGAAAACCGTAGAAGTACGGACCGCCTGCGTGATCCGAAAAAGCGCGCACTCACGCCACGATGCGACGGCTGGATCGTCATGTTCCGGAGAAATCAATTCTCAAGCGATGAGCCAAAAGCACGACGAAGATTGATCCTGGACGATTGATCCTGATGTCATCGCAACTCAGTGTTGCGCCTCTCGTACATCCTGCGCGCGCGCTTGCGCGTATGCCGCATCGATCCCATCGAGCAGTTCGCGATACGCGCTTCCGGTCATCCGCGTAGCGCTTTTCTCGAGCCGCATGGCGAGGACCGAGAGCCGGAGGTAGCCGAACGTCGCGGCCGCGCTCTTCAGCGAATGCGCTTCCCGGCCGATAGCGCGAGAAATTGATCAGCTTGCCATTGACGTCGATCAGGGTCACCGCGTCGACTTCGGGCAGCCCGGCGAATTTTTCCTGGAGCAGCGTGTTGATCTTCTGGTCCGATCCTAGCCGCCGGTAGGATTCAGCGTCGTCGGCGCCTTCGCGCAGCAGATGGTCGCCGATGCTTGACAGGATGAGATCGAGTGATTTGAACGAACGGTTGGCGTTCTCCGCCAGCATCATGCTGTAGCGGTTGAGGTTGCCCTCGGCAGTCCGCAGCGAGCTTTCGCGCAAATTGCTCAGCATGAAGAGATTGGTGCCTGCGATTGCGGAGATCAGCGCGAGAGCGATGCCGACAAGCGCGCCAAGCGAATGTGATCGTTTCATGGTCTAGCCGCCGGCAGCCGCGGCGAGTTTCCGCTTTGCCGTGTCCTGAGCGATCTTCGTCAGGGTAGTGCGCAGTGCGGCGAGGTGGATCGGCTTTGGTATCGGCGAGCAGACATTGAGGTTGAGGAAGTTGCCAATCTTGACCGTCTCGTCGCAAACCTGTTCGCCCGATGCGCTGATGACGATGACCGGTGCCCGGCATTTGATCTTCGCCAGCAGCTGCAGGACCTCGATGCCTGAATCCTCGCCGAGCGAAAGGTCGAGCGTGATGCAATCGAAGGTACGCTCGCGCAGCAACTCGCTGGTTTCGGCGACCGAGTGGGCTCCGGTGGTCCTGAAGCCTACCTGCTCCGCTATCTTGCGAAGGATCGAGAGATGGAGTTCGGCGTCCTCGATGACCAGTAGCTCGTTTTGCATTGCTGCATGCCCCGCTGCGGATTTGACGCGTTCAGCCTGACCGGTCCGACTTGAACGGGCTGAGTTGACGTCATTTGGCGTGGCGGGTTTGATATCCCCCAATCCGCCGCAGCAGTTTTAGGAAATGAGGCTCTACCCTCACGTAAATTTTCATTCCCGTACAAATACCTGACGGGCGCGCGTCGCGCGGCTGGCTGGACGCGTTTTTCTGGGAGGGTCGGAAGCGCGAAAAACGTCGGCGGCGCCGGCTGTCGGCGGCGCTGCGACGGAGGACTGAAGCCGAGACTGGCCGGCGCGGGGCGGGGGGGCGTCGGCCTATTCGGCGGGCCCGAACACCGCTTCCATCTTGGTCTTCAGCGTCGCGGCATTGAACGGCTTGACGATGTAGTTGCTGACTCCGGCCTTCTTCGCGGCAATGACGTTTTCGGTCTTGGATTCCGCGGTGATCATGATGAAGGGGGTCTTGGAGAGCTCCGGGCTGGCGCGGACTTCGCGCAGCAGGTCATACCCGGTCATCGGTTCCATGTTCCAGTCGGAGATCACCAGGCCGTATTTCTTGACCTGCATCTTGGCAAGCGCGGCCGATCCGTCGGTGGCGTCGTCGACGTTTTCAAATCCGAGCTGTTTGAGCAGGTTGCGGATGATCCGGATCATGGTGCTGTAGTCATCGACCACCAGGATCGGCATCGACAGATCAAAGGCCATGTCTTTCTACTCCGCGCGGTTCGCCAACAGCCGACCGGCGACACGACATTCACAGCACACGAATATCATTCGAAGCTCTGGGGGAACGCGCGTTGGTCAGCATCGTGACAATTATCAGCGGTCATTGAACAGCGCGTTAATTCCGGATTGAATAAATTTCGAGGCTGCGGGTTCCGTAGTTATACGGCCGCGCGTCAAGTGCGCGTCAAGTGATTGTCATCGGGACGACGAGCCGGCGCGTCCGCGCGGCAACTCCTCGGTGAGGCAGCGCGGTCGAAGCAGCCGTTCGTATTGTGCCTTGACCGATCCGTAACATTCGCAGGCGGTCCTGGTCAGACCTTCCAGGTTGGTGATCTCGATATGGCCGCGGCTGTAATGGATGAAGTTGGCCTGTTGCAGCGTGCTCGCCACCAGCGACACGCTGTTGCGCCGCGCGCCGATCATCTGCGCCATCGATTCCTGCGTCAGCACGAACTTGCAGCCGCACGACAAGTCATGGGTCTGCAGGAGGCAGCGCGCCAATCGGGATTCGACGGGATGGGAGGCGTTGCATCCCGCGGTCTGCTGGATCTGCGCGTAGACCGCCAATCCGTGCCGGACCAGCAGGGCGCGCAATGTCGGGCTCTGATCCGACGCGGCGCGCAGCCGATCGACATCGATCGTCGAGGCCACGCCAGGCACCAGCACGACGGCGCTGTTGAGCGCTGTCGTATCGCCCAGCGCCGCGAACGAGCCCAGCATGCTGTCGCGGCCGATCATCGCGACCTGGACGTGGTCTCCTTTCGCCAGGTTCACGACGAGCGAGATCACCCCACGGTGTGGAAAATAGGCGCGCGTCAGCGTTTCGCCGGCCGCGGCCAAAACGAATTCCTGAGCCAGATCGGCGGATCGCAGATGCGGGCGAAGCAATTCGAGGTCATCCGCGGTCAGTGCCGACAAAAAACCATTTTGGGATCGGGAAATTGAATCCAAAGCCATCTCCTGCCTGAGAGGCAAAAAAGTCTCTGGCCGCCGGCAATTTAATGCACGCAAACCGCTGTGCAGGATGGGCTTCGGGATTCTGATTGGCAAGATAAATTAGCCATTGGGCGGACACGTTGGTGTGGACGCGCGGCGCGCGGACGTATGCGCGCTAACGTGCAGATATGAGCGCAGTCGCAAGTGTCGATCATGTGGAACTCCTCGCCAAACATTAAGGCGCGATCTTGAGTAGCTGCTCGTATTTTGCCTTGACGGTCGCATAACATTCGCACGCGGTCGCCTGCAGGGCGTCGCTGTCCGTGATTTCGATTCGTCCGCGGCTGTAGCTGATGATGCCGGCTCGCTGCAACGCGTGAGCCACGATCGATATCGCGTTGCGCTGAACCCCGATCAGTCGCGCGAGCAACTCCTGTGTCATCGGCAAGGCGGTGCCGTCGCACAGATCGCGGGCGCGCAGCAGCCAACGCGACACCCGTGCCTCGACTGAATGCGATGCATTGCATGCGGCGGACTGCTGGGCTTGCGCGAGGATCGCCTGCTCGTGCCGGGCAAGCAGGTTCCGAAACGCGGCGCTTTGTCCGGCGATCATCCTGAAGTCGGTGATGTCGATGATCGAGGCGGCGCCGGGAAACAGCACGACGGCGTCGAGTGCCGAAATACCGTCGCCGAGTGCCTCCAAGGCCCCGACCAGGCTGTCACGGCCGATCATCGCGACTTCGACGGCCTGCCCCTCGGAAAGGTTGACCACGATCGAAACGGCGCCGGCATAGGGCAGATAAACATGCGCCGATGCCACGCCCGATTCGGTCAGGACAGCTTCTCTGACCATTTCGAAAGACTTAAGGCGGGGACGAAGCAGCTCGAATTCCGCCTCCGGCAGGGCTTGAAGGAACTGGTTGGGCGGACGTTGAATGGAAGACATGGAACTCCTACCGGGCGGCGGGAGTTCAATCGGTCCATGCTCGGCTGTGTCCCGATACTCCCAAAGAGTGCAATTAATATCATATGCTCTCTATACGGGCAGTGTCGCACAAAGCAAAATCCGCGTGATCCGCGGCAATCAGGTCACGAGTCTATACACGGTGGAGGGCAGACAGCCCGCCCCATTTGCGGCGGAAATAAGAAGTGGCGCTGATTCGCTATTGAAAAACAAACCTGATCATGCCGAGGACGTTTCAAGAAACGGAAAGATGACTGAACAGGGCTGCCATGCGCCGTATTCTCGTTGTCGATGACGATCCGCACATCTGTAAGGCTATCGGCACTTGGCTCAGGCAGCACGGCTTCCGGGTTTGTGTCGCCGATGGCGGTCTCAACGGCCTTGCCGCGCTGGAGCGTTCCACCTTCGACCTGATGATCGTCGACGTCTTCATGCCCGATATGCGGGGCCGCGCGACGATCGAGGTATTTCATCACCGCGCCCCCGACGTGCCGTTGATCGCGATCTCCGGATCCGCCTTTCCCGATCCGGACACGTCCGCACCGGACTTTCTCAAGGTTGCCGCCCGGTTGGGAGCGACGCGTTGTCTGCGCAAGCCCTTCAAGCCCGGCACGTTGCTTACCGTGATCGACGAGTGCCTGTCGGAGTCCGAACCGCATCGACGGCATGTCGCCACGCTGGGCGCGATCGCGAACACATTATCGAAATCGGCGGACGAGACCACAGGAGATGTCTGTCGGAGCTAAGGTGAATGGAAGTCGACGACCGCAGCCTGTAGCGCCTGGCGGAGCTGCCGGCTGGAATCTTCCGGACGTTCGTCAGCGGCAGGCAGGACCGCAACGTGGCCAAAGTTGCGTTTTGAACAGAGGGAGATCTGCGTGCGCCATGAATCAGGAGTTGCTGAACAAATGAAACAGACCGTTCAGCCCCGACCAGACGCCATGCCACACATCCTTGTTGTGGACGACGATCCGATGGTTTGCATGGCCATCGAGGTCTATCTGGAGCGGCACAATTTTCAGGTGACCATCGCCGATGGCGGCGAAGCCGGACTTCGCGCGCTGGAGGACGGCAAGTTCGACCTGATGATCGTCGACATCTTCATGCCGCACATGCGCGGCTTTGAGTCGATCAGGATATTCCATGAGCGCGCTCCGACGGTGCCATTGATCGCGATGTCGGGTTATGCGTTCGCCAATCTCAACTCCCCGGCGCCGGATTTTCTGAGAATGACTCTTGAACTCGGGGCGTCGCGCTGCCTGCGCAAGCCGTTCACGCCGGTCGCGCTGCTGACCGTGATCAACGAATGCCTGTCCGAGGTCCGATCGCGTCCGTCCGGCACCGCGCAACTCGGCTAGATGGGGACCCTTCAGGTTTGTCAAAACAGAAGTCAGCGTTGAAAGCCGCGCCCGGCGGGACTTCGCCGCCATCGGCGGGCGAGATCCGGCAGGATCAAATTCAAAAAG
>WNFI01660327.1_pt1 | contig 14053 bp, 17 predicted proteins | sample 5400471 | NCBI WGS metagenome assembly WNFI01 (sample SAMN13153348, study PRJNA577476) | soil metagenome | isolation source: 100 cm saprolite on Douglas fir-dominated hillslope | place: USA:California | collected 2013-09-17 | reverse complement strand
ACTCTCTTTTAACTTCGGTGTCGCGTGCCCCTCCAATTGTGCCTCCTACTCCGCCCCCGAAGGCTCATCCTCAAGGCAGTCGTCCACCTACTGCCAGTCGTCCCTCCGTGTCTCGACGTTCCCGTACGCCTTCTTCTCGAGGATCCACGCCCTCCCCGACTCTAGACAAGCCAATAATCAGCACACCTATATCGATGCAGCGCGCGAGGGCTCGTTCGCATCCAAACGCGGCGGAATCACCTCAGCTCAAATCAGCCACTCCTCCTCATCCTTCCCCCAATTTACCAGATGCCCGCTCGCCGAAACCACCATCCTCTGTCCCGAAGTCGTCAAATTCACTACGATGGAAAGCCAATCATGTGTCTACTTCTTCCGAGGATGCCACGAAGCCCCTCCAGGAATCTCGAGACAAGATGAGTAGTGATTGGGACCATGAGCGAGTAAGGAAAGGTCAGAGCTGGTCTGTAACGGATACAGCAAAGGATGAAGATAGGCGACTGCAGCTTCATCTGGCTGTTATCCAAGCTAATGGCCAAATGGCGGCGGAGTCAACAAATCCTAACCCCGTATCTACAAAGATGACGTCCGTGGCCAGGGCCGGTAGCTCGCATACTTCCTTTAAGCTCCACTCCCCACTTGCCCCAGTGCCCGCCTCGAGAAATTATGCTGCAACGCAACCTCGTCCTCCGGAGCGGTCTGCTACAGTACATGCCACCAACGCGAATGGGTATTACACACAATCTCCCTACTATTCACATATAGTCACTCGGGCCCAAACCCCTGATTCATACTATACCCATTTGCAGTACCCCAATTCTCCCGGCGCATCACCGTACTCGAATCCTTTAGCCATGCAAGCTTACTCATCCAACTCGACATCCCATCCTTCAACCTCACCTTACCGGTACGCTCACATGGTCGCCTACACGGCCTCTTCCAGTGCAACGAATCTGCCGTCAACAACACCGCCAAATGCGTCTAATTTGAATGCTTACCCATCCCCCCAACAAAGCTCCGTCTCAAACGGAACTACGACACCCCCCAAATACGTTCAATTTTCATCTCGAGCGTCGTATCCTATCGCACCGTACCCATTATCCACTTCCACATCGCAATGGAGCAATCAACAATCACCGGCTAGCAAACCATAGATATTAGGTACGCACGTGTATGAAATGGGGTTCTATGCTGGTGTTGACCACACCCAAAACATGTGTAGGTACGCGGCGCGTCCCTAGACGACATCACGATCAATTGTACGCACTATGATACCCAGTCATCAGCCACTTTTTTTTTATTATTCATCCTTGGACATTTTTCTTCTTCCCAGAGATAGGATGGTCATTGATAACCTCATTTTCAACTAGTTCCTGATTCACAACTCTGAACCATCCTATCTCACTCCCTACGCTACTTACGCCACTTTTTCTGTTAGGGGACAATTTGTCAATTCCATTTCTTACGCTATCCACTAGCGAGCAAGTCCCTGTCCCACTCATTTACCTTTCGTGTTGCTTTTGAATATGTTTGGGATTTCGAATGGCCATTTATGCCAGTCCTGCTTCACTTCGTAGTGTATTCGGGTTGCGGATGGAGAAAAATGTTCCCCAGCAAACGCATGTTTGATTACATACAATCTCTCTCGGCTAAACAAACTGGCACTGTACTGTAATTCGATATGGAAGACACACGTACGCGCTTCATTGTGGCCCCTTTGGGGAACAAAGGGTGGGAGAGGCAGAGATGGCTAGTTTGATGTGCAATATGTAATGAATACCAAAGTTTATCTCGAATGAACAGAGCTCGGCATCATGCTGCCACGAATTCATAATCGGGGATCGAGCTGGCGGACCAAAAAGAATGAGCTTGGCGAACGGGTACTTGTCGGATATAACATTCGTCAGTGGACGGCCATACTATTTTATCCTTGAACTCAACCCGGACGATAATGAATCCATTGTCGCTCACACCTATCCCAACGTTTTGCGACGCTGAGAGAAAGGTATTACAATCTCTCATTCGGAAGGGACATGGCGTTTATCGCAACATGAACTGGTGTGCTACCTCCGACATCCCACCCACTGAGCCCACGAATCAACACGTGAGGATTCACCTCGCTACGATAACGGAGTTGGCCGAATTCATAATTCTTAGGGCACTTTGTTTTTCTTTGGTGTTTCATTCTCTTCATTTTTCTTGCTATGTGGAGGTGGATCACGCTCGGCTGTATTAAGTATTGTAGCGGAGTTGGCCGAATTGATTGCGATTATTCCTTTCTTTTCATTTTTCTTTTTCATTCTCACTACTATGCGGACAGCGAGGTGATCATGATGGATGATTTGTTACCCCGCGGTCCCGTAGTAACGCTGTCTCTGCGTGTAAGTACATCGGGATCATCAATACATGTGGGTTTCTGCAAGTTTCGGGCCCCGGGGTAATAGTCTGGTGTGTTTTCCTTTGTTGCGTCAAGTTTTGGTTGTGTATGCTAGAAAGAGTTTGACCTCCTCCGTGGACTCTACCCTCGTCCGTCGCTTGTGGCGGGTGGGATCAACGAGGTGGGTCTTTTTTTTTAGTCTCGACTCTCACTAGTCGTATATATTGTCACGGAGTTGACCGAATTTATTGGGGAACTATCCGCGCGCCAAGTTCCGTATCGTGGATATGCATTTATATACTCATGCGGACCAGCAAGTTGGGATATGTCTATGATGGACATACATTTGACTGTGGCGGGTAATCCTTATGGCTAAGTGTGGGCATGGCTTTGAGCTCTTCAATCGTCGTTCCTGCATCAATATTACTTATGAGTATGAGTTCATCGCAATATTAATATAATACAAGCCAGGGATGGCGGCCGCATGTGTACTCTCCCTCGACTATGATGAATATATATTGTCAACCTCAACGAGGCCGGTGAGCCATCTTGTTGATGGCTCCCGTTACTATTTTTTTGGGATCTCATTACTAGTGAAAACCATGGATACCCATGGTCAACTAAACCCTAGCGTATGTCGCAACCGGTTCAATAGGCGGACACGCAGGGACCACGCATGACATCCCTGTAACGTGAGGGGATTGGAGTGGGCCTGCACTCAATAGCAGAGGGACGGGCAACAGAGCCAGGTCAACTGGCCGGGCATCAGGATCTAGGCAAAGTTTTCTTCCAGCAAAGGAAGACCGTACCATGGTAAAAATGTGGGTCAGATTCTTCGGCCATCGCCCAGCCTGAGAAAGGTGTCGGCCTTTTCGTAATTGGCACAAATTTCACCTTCCTGTCCTAAACACGACACTAAGCGAGCGGTCTGTATGATATATCGCTGGGGGAGCAAACAAGGGGAAGCCACAGATATTTTCGTACATTTAAGTCCGATTTCAAAAAAACTAGACTGGGGATCTTGCCGAGATTTCGGGCAGGACTACATGCCACACACAACAACACCAGGCCAGCTTGCAATGACAAATTGGAAGCGTGATGACGCATCAGATGTGACCGTGAGCATGAGGGGAGCGTTATGGGGGACTTACCTATATACAATTTACAATCTTCTATCCCATTAATTTCAAGCTAGGTTCACGTCCCAATTAATTCAAGTTTGTCATTATGGGTGCTTCGCCATGGATTGAAATGCCCTTATCGAGAGCATGGAATGCGGAAAGAATCACGTAAGGGCCCGGTGAGAAGGAGATAGCACGGGGCAGTGTGCACCCCCAATCCTACTTAGCTTTTAGAGAATCCAATGTTTTCAATGGAAATCCAAACCAAAAGTCGAACGGCCATGCGAGCTAATTCCTAATCGGGAGCCGGGGAACAACACCGAAGCGTGGCATGATTAGGGTGTTGATACGAATCTGAATAATTATGGCCCTTGAGCCCTAATACCAGCGCATTGGACGATTTTAAATCACAGATAAGGTATTTGTTTCCCCGCAACCCAGTGTAACCATACCAAGATCGAGTGAACCCGGGTATGGCCACAAATATCCCCTCGAATTTATTTCCACAGAGAGGATCCAATGTGCCCCAAGCAGGTACTGTATGTCAGAGCACTCAGGTGTTCATATGTAAAGGCTTCCCTTTTTTACAATCAGTAGAGTAATGAGTGAGTGTGACAAGATGTAATACTACTCACGCCCTTAAAGCTGGTGCCAAACTGCTATCCATGTACATACATGCCATCGGCACATGGCCGAAATCAGGCACTCATCACACCTGGCCTTCGACGGGCCAATTTTACGTTCTATCGTGCATGTTCTAGTAGAGGTGACTGAACTGCGATATGTTATTTCCCGATATGGAAGTGACTTCCTAAAGAAGCGAGGGCTCCATTTGCTGACCGGTAAGCCGAGGCCGGGTCAATCAGACAACAGTAAGACATCTATGTATAGTATACCATGAATGAGCTAATAGAAGAAGTGGGAGAGAGAGACAGGGAAGTATGGGGGCAAGCTAGATGAACATGGATTATAGTAATTAAGTGGTTTAGTGGCGTCGGCCGCAAAGCATGCATGTCAGCTACTGAGGGGACCAATATTAACCCGAAAACAGAGTTCAACTTTAAACTATATATATAGGCTATACGGGGGGGCCGTTAACGTACTCGTAAGACTTGAAAGCGCGGTCCGAAATGTATGATGAGCGGAGCGGGTCTGATTGTGCTAGAATGCTATTTGGTGGGTTTGAGCTAGTACCAAGGCATTGAAAGATCCGGGGCATGGGGGGCTGGGTCCGCGGAGAAACACCCAAAGCGGCGTAAATGAGTAGTACCAGCGTGCGGGCTATATATAATTAGCAAATTAGCCTCAAGCGCCATGCACTAGTATGTGGAGGTCCATAACTGTCAGTACGGACAAAAGGACGTGAAATCATTGGAATAGCTGACTCGTGCCGTCAGTGCGGAATATGGTCTGTTCAGTTTCTTTCCCAGAATCATGTATATTCTTCGAGTCCTGGATGAAGTATAGATCTGTTGAGCCTCGCCGCAATATTCTATTAATTACATCATTCATAAATTACTGCCATGCGTGCATGCCACATGTAAAACGTTTGACCATATGGAAGCTTGAGTTCTAACATGCAATAATCTATGAGATCGGATAATGAACGATGTGACACGAACAGACAATATATGCAATATAATTTGAGGCAACAAAACCGTCGCACCTCAAGTGGCGAGTGCGCCCCTCACCCAATTCGGGATGCTTTCGTCCGAGAGTAGGAATCCCTTGTCCCATGTCTCTAATGTATATATAGAAGAGATAGGGGCGCATTTGTGTGGATCATGGTCGATCGGTGACCACCTGAACGGTAAACCAGTCAGGTCACTCGGTCACCGTTTCAACTTTCTAGTCATGACGAATGCATCTATTCCTTGAATGACCCCCCGCTTTTCATGCACGTAACCACCCGTTCATCTTCCACATAATCATACAAAACATTATTACGTAAGTGATGCTTCATTATTACTCTTCCCTTTAGTCACGCCGGGGCATTGACGGGGTTCCATTATACTCGCGAAGTCCACATTGACAGGATAGGAACGGATGACCATGCAAAGGGTAATCCACCGCCGGTCGCGAGGTTGGACCTTCCATCTGCGCATAATATGCCTCAGGGGAAGGGATTGAAATGGGTGGAGTTCAGTAAAGGGAAACCGCCGCTTTGTCATGAAAACCACGACATGCAGGGTGCGCGGGAGAGACAATCTCATCAACAGGAACAAGGTCACTTCACGCGAACGCGCTTGAAGCCTTCACCCCTGGAATACACATTATCACGATGTATTGACACCTTGACTGATTCCAAATCTCAAAAAATCGGGATTTTCCACCAAGATGCGACGGCGCTCTCCACTAGCGAGCTGCCATACTTAATTATTATTTTCGGTCCATCGTGCTACTTTGAATCAGCTAGCTTATGTGTGTAAATACAGCGATTTGCAGCTGTATTATATTATGTGCGATAACTGAAGCGAGGCAACTTCCGTATGTACGTGCATGCAGGCCGGCGTCAATGGTTTTAGTGCCCGCATATCCATCAGGCTCCATATGTCCGCTATGGGATCGTATCTGCGCAGGCAGAACTGTTATTGCGCACACGGGCCTTCGTTTTGGCCATTAAACTCGCGGGATGATCGCAACGTGTACAGTGCCAGTGTGTAGTTTTGCTTTTTCAATCATTGTCGGACAATTAATTATATTTCTGCCGGTCGAGTATTGGAAAGTAGTAGTATGGTCGGAAATGCGGTTTTCGAGATGAAGCTTTTGATGATCGCCAGCGGTGATACACTAGGCTAGCGATTTTGAATTAGTACAGCCCGCGTAAACTTTCAAGTTTCACAAGGTATCCAAGGCGGTCCGGTGGTAACTGAATGATGATAGCATTGACTAGTGAGGTAGACGTGTGCTGAACACTTAACCATTGCGTGGACATATAGGTAGCTGATCAACGAACAATAGTACTGCGATGGCAAAGATAGCTAGCTAGAGGTACATGAGATCTGATGAAGAAAGCAAGAGAATTGAGAACAAGGCCGCGGTAGAAACATTGTTGGGGAGGGGGTTTGATAGGATCGAATGACACGTACACAAGGAACCAGAGATGTGATCACGAAGGCCAGACATCTACTGAAATTAGAATGGGGAGCTGCTTCGCATCAATCCTGTGTTAGTCCACTTCTCCGTCCTCATCATCCACACCAGCCGACCCCGATCAATCGAAGTTAGGGTGAGAGTTGATCAACGTCCGCCCATCGGAGTACATCGGTATATTCACCCATGAATGGAACCATAGTGTACTGATGAGACGACATTTGGAGAGTGATGTGCACGGGTAAAAATCATAGTGATGAAATGGTTGGCGATTGGCGAGTGTATTTGTGGAGCAAAGAATGTTGATCTACACGGGTATGGATGGAGCCATGGAGAGGGCTACAAACGAGTACAATTTGGATAGAGAAACTAGGAAAGAGGGGGAATCTGGACTTCGTGGAGAGGGAAGGACATGCAAGGCGTCGCGTATATAATTCGATGGGGAGTTGGGAATGTTGGAAGAGAAGAGGGAGAGCAAAACAGGAATCTCCAAGCGCGCCCGAAAGTGAAACGCCCTCCTGCCATCTCGTTCATAGGATTGATGTCGGAAATTCATTATATGGGTCAAGGTCCTCACGAATGCGAGCTGCTTCTGCCCCGATGGCGTGAACTCCTGGAATCCCTAGCGCTAGGCAGCGGTTGCACGCAATGAGAGCCTGTTGACGCGTCGTCTCTGCCATAAGGCCGAAATCATGCACCCGAAGCTATGAAAGATGATTGCCTTGAGTGAGAAATTATATGGGCATGGCCAGACGGTTCCATAGACGTACTACAGTGTCGCACAGATCTGCCCATCTGCATTTACACTCAGTAAATCGCATCACGTAGGAAATGATAACTATCTCACCTAACTGTCCAACGGTTGACTCCATCAAATCCCTCGGTGTGGAAGATGTTCTTGAGATCGATGGGTGCTTGTATGAGTTTCCGGCAGACGTCGGTGTTAATAGCTACGCTGTTGCGGACAGCTTGAGGAGAGGGGCCTGAATCACTCGGGGATGACATTTTGGAAGGCTAGGTAGATCGGATGGTAGAAGGCAAGTGATGGTACAGTAGGGAGGAGTAGATTTTCATCGACGGAGGCGACCGCTTTTATACCCTTAAGACTTAGCCGGAATGGTGGCTGACCAAGTTGAGTCGAAAAGACCACCATCAAGAAAGCGGAATCGAGCAATTGCAACTGAATGCAAGTGGCTCCCATCAGCACGTGGTTCTGAAACCTGAAAAGGCAGTTCTGGTTACCCAAACACAAAAGGAAAGTATCTACATCACATCCATCAATGAGGAAACCAAGGGAGCAAAACAAATTGCTTACGTCATTGTTTTGCACCCGGAATCAAATGAACGATTTATCCATCGCCAGAATTTTTGATTATTGCGCGTCATGACTCAGCCATTCAGCCACCGGTGAACCGTGAAGCAACCAGGAACCGCTCCTCGGCGACGATCTGCTTACAGTCCGGCAACAAATTCTGGCTCGCTTTCCCAATCATCTTCCCCCGTGCACCCCTCCCTAGAATCATACCCATCGTCACCATTCCAACGACAACTCCCGTGCGCTCCCTCGCCGGGAAGCCAAACATCCCCCATTTGCTGGCGTTGAGGACGATGAGCGCCACCCCCAAGGATTTCCCGTAACGTCATTTGCTCATCTTCAGGATGGTTTCCGGTCCCCATCGCGCTCTTGGACAGATCCAAGGCTTGCCACAGCTCTTCATTCAGCTCACCCTCAACGCCATCTTCGACACCCATCTGCGAATCGGTACCCAGCACTCCGTCAGCATCATACTCACCCTCCATATCTCCCTCTGAAGGGCTTGGTACCAATGCTGTCCCACCACTAGAACGGACTCCCAGATGCGCAATCAGTTCAGGGTCATCAAGCCCATCTTCGTGCTTTTCGTGCTTATCGCCATTGCTTCCGGAATTCCCGTGTTCATTACTAACTGAAACCAGCGCTAGCGGGTTATCCAACTGTGGCATCTCTCCGTATGATTGTGCGATCCTGATATCCAGGAATAAATCGATCCGCAGTCAGTCGTGGTAATCAGAAGAGATAGATTAGAGATACTGAAGAAGAATGTTTATGCCAACCAAGAACTGAATGTACTAACCTCGGCAACGGTATTTCGACAGTCCCCATATAATTCCACGAAACATTGATCGGGGAAAGCAGCATCCCAGCATCGTCATCTTCATCATCATCATGACCCTGGGTCATTCCCAAATCAGGAGCTATTCCGCTCACAACTGTCTCTGCGCCACCGTAATCCTTCACAGGCTTCATTCGTTTCGGTAATCCCATAGCCATTCCTGGAGGCTTCGGCACTCCGTGATGCGCCATCCCATTGGTGGGCATATCAAGGGTTTCAGGCGGTGATGGTGGACGTAACTGGATCGGTCTGATACTCATCGAAGGTTGAAGTACATTTTGCTCGTTATCGCGGTCTAAGCCATTATCTTGAAAAGAGGAATGCTGCGGAGGATCCATATTGGCATCCGATGATGAGCGATATCGCACTAGGGAATCTCTGATATTGTGTCCCAAGGCCTCATGCGGGGGACGCAACGAAGACTCGGAGAGATTGACGCCTGATACATCGTTCGGCTTTTGCTTCCGGCTAGGAAGAACGAATTCTGGATTAGTTGCTGATAAAGAAGGTGTGGTCAATTCTGAGGGCGCGAGAATCCGTTTTGTCCTCGATGGGACACCCCCCGAGTATCGGCCGCGGAAATGTGGGGGAGAAGGTTCTCCGAATAAGGGCTTGAAATTATCAGGCCGTCGTTGATTAATATCGTCCGAGGTGCCGTGGAAGGCGGAGGAGGGTTTTGCCTGCTCAACCTCCACAGATTTGACCGGCGAATCGGGAAACACATCATCGTCGTCGTTGTGATCATCAGAACCGGGCCGCACCGTTCCGTACGCCAGAGCTTGTTCTTTTGGCTGAATCGACTCAACGATCTCGCTTTGAACGTTTAGCAGAGGCCCAGATCCGCCACGTTTGAATGTAGCATCAGCATCATCAGCGTTTACGTTCCGAACGAGCAGAGACTTTCGTTTCTTCTTGCGTCCCATCTCTTCGCCTGGTGTGACAGGAACATCCTCACCGCGCATTCGTTTGCGTGCTTTAGTACGGGGTGTTGGGAAGAAGGAAGTTGGCTTCATGAGGGACATCAGTTTGGAAGGAGAGGGGGTGAAATCTGGGTTTGAGGAGATACCAGGCGAACTAGATGTTATGGTTGTGGCGGACCGCGCCGTATCCGGGAATCGAGAACTGGATGTAGTTGAAAGTCTTCGATTAGATGGCACTGTGGGTTCAGATAGCCGAGGGCGTTTCGAATTTTGTTCTGGGTCTCGAGATGGAGCTTTGTCAGAATCCCGTCGCTCTGGAGGGGAGGAATGAGAAGAGCTGAATAAATTACTTTTCCTTTGATGCTGCATCTGCGTCGGGTACTCCACAAGGAAGGGATTGTCGTCATCGAATCTAATGCTCTTTCGCTCGTTACCTATCGAGTGAGTCGCACGCTGAATGGTTGGCGATTCCTCTTCGCCACTTGAAGGCGTCACATCCCTTGTAAACCTCTGACGCGTGGGGCTAGAACTATAGCGCCTGTTCGTTGCATTACGTGTTCGCTTGACTGGTGAGAAAGGATTGATGGTAGACGGCTTCGTGGGGGATTCCTGAGGAGGTGAGCGCTTGATAGCTGTTACTGAGGATGGCGGATTTGTAGATCTTCGGGAAGATGCTTTAGGCACAGCAGGGTTGGCACTTGAATCACAAGGAGTAGATGCTTTACTCTCTCTTAGCAATGCACGATATCTCTTGTACTTGGCAGCTATATGATACATCCATTGTTTGCACCAAAATTTAGTTGCTTTCGGGACGCTGAAAGCGGCATCCTCCAACGTACCAATTGCTGGATCCTGTTTACTTTCCTCCTTCGTTGGATCGCGCCCACCGTGTTCTTCGCGAAAATTCCGCTCCCAAGCCTTCAGTTCGGACTTGAGCTGAGCAAGGCCACTCATTACGGGAGATAGGAGACGCGTTCGACGCGGTTTTGATCTATTCGGCGCTAATGACACCAAAAACAATTTAATACACTCGACGCACGTGGCCGAGTACATGGTCCAGGACATTTCCGTGGACACAGATTGCAATTCAAAAAATATATCGCACCTCCGGTTCAACCTGGAGTGAATCTCCGTCCATCGAGGAGGATAGCATTTCTGCTAATCACCGACTAAGACCTCGCAGCGATCCATTATTCGTTGAGTTCTCCTCAGATGCATTCCTTCTCTTTAGGACCAATCACACTATCGTTACGTACCACCACTTTAGTCCTTGGAGGCGTGTCATACACCCTCCTCCTGGTATTGTGGATCTGGAATGATGACATGATCCGTCTCTCTAAATTGACGGGGATTTCATTGCTTTTTTTCCCAGTTTTGATGGCCATCTTTGGTGATACAAATCGACAAATGGAGCAGAAGGATAGCACCACAAAAGAGCTCTATGGGCATTTCCATCTCCCTCTGAATGTGCTCCCTGGTCGCGAAAACCAGCCACCTGGTACTGAGTGGTTAAACATGGGTTATTGGGAGGTACGCTGCGAAATTCACAATGGCCCATTGGCGCCTAAGGAAATCACTCATCTAGGCCACGACCATATTTCCTGAAGCCTGCGAAGGTGATATTGAAGTCTTTCATTCTCATAGCTTCTCTTGGATTTAACATTGAAACTTAGCGTTGGCGCTGCGAGTTGCGTCATTGGCTTGCGTCCGTCGCGGCCACGTTTTAGGTAAATATCTGCTGGCCCCAGATTTAAATCATTTTCAGGCTCACCTCTTAATTGAAGAGGTCGGTTTTGGATGCGGGGACTCTCTGTTGCTACAATTACAACACCCAGCCATTCCTAGACCGATAACTCTGACCGGCATAACAAGCCTGCCCAGTCACTTCTTTCGAGCCAAACGGCGTATCGAGCAAGCAGACATTAACGAGATGATTCCAACATTCCTTTATCTGGGTGATGCCGTGTTCCGCGAAAGCATGAGTTCATCGCGGCTAACAACCGAACCTGGTCCCATTGTTTCGATTGTGGAGACTCATCCATTGAAGAGCTCGGACAACCAAACTCCGCTTTTCGACTCTATAATTGGGGTTGATTGTGCATATCACTTCAAGACTCGAGACATTTTCTTACATCAATGCCACAACCGCCTGCAGCCGGGATCCGGCCGTCTTGTGCTCGCTGATATGTGCTTTGAGCCTGCCTCCCCGACTGCTATTCCAGCGAAGCTGTCCAGGGTCATCGCATTCGTTCTAGGGATACCCTCTATCAACCTTGTTAGCCGAGAAGCTTACCGAGAATCCTTGGAACGAATTGGTTTTGATGACATATCTATTGAGGATATATCCCCAAGCGTATACCCTGGCTTCACCGCATTCCTCCGCACTCGAGGCTTTGTATGGGCACTATTTGCGCATATTGTGTCCGGCTGGTATAAGGGCGGTGGAAGATTTGTTGTGATCAGTGCAGTCCGGCGCTTTGACGCCTCAGTTCCCAGTGGAAGCATTTGATTTGAAGTGGTGTGTCCCGCTGCATGGGAGATGCGTTTGATGTTCGAAGTCGATCGATATACGAGTCGACGTGACGATTGTGACAACTTGCGTCATCCATGTACGTTGATGAGCGAGTATCACCTTTCTTGGACTGTCTTGGACCTTATACGATTTGCTATTTAGGTAGTCGTACTTATAAGACTGTCAAACCTTGTCGTCAATTTGTAATCTAGCGTCCTACGCTAGGTTTTTAATATTTGAATGGGCAGAGTTCCCTCTGGCTCCAGGAGGAAGTCATCTGGCTTCGTAGAAGCAAACTAGCCAGTGGGCTTTTCCCAGCGACTTTACACGCCCCCAGGGATGTATTCACTCGCATGTTTCACACCATGTAGAAAACACCACGTGTCTTGGCCCTTGTTCAGCAATGATCCGTCGTGTGAGGTGTGGCACAATTGTAACTCATTTCTTCGTAAACTGAATGTCGCGATGTCTGAATCTGGGTGATAAATAATAACGATGAGGTTTCGCTGTGTGGCCGACGCGTTTTGATTGGTTGCCGATATAACCCAACCACCTTCACCGTCATGTCTCTCCCCGCCCAACAGGAACAACAGGAACAGCTGTTGGGGCCTAGGTCTGTCGTCGTCCGTAATCAGCTGCATGAGGAACGGTGGGGTCTGTGGCTCAAGCTCGCCGATGATCAGGATTTCGCTCAGCTGCATACGAAATTTTGGAGCAAGAGCATGTTAGTCGAAGAGGAAGAGTGGCGTAGAAAGCAAGGATCCGATGACCCCGATTGTGAAGTCGATCTCATGGACGCTGATGGGGATGATGATGAGAATGGTGATATCGGTCTTGGGTGCTATATGTCCTAGGCATTGGCATCGAAGGGCTCCCATTCCAAAAGATTTGGATTCGTTCAAAATGCCTCCGGATGTACGACTATTGCACCACACACCATGATGAAACGGTGGGCATCGGTCGAATTGCCCCGTCCCTTGCCATCACTGGTCAACCAGGCATTGGTACGCCCTTTTTTCGCTTGGTCAACCTTCGACTGACATGACATTCCGGAAAAAGGGAAATCTGTGTGTCTGTGTGGATCTATTATGCACTACGTCGACGCCTTTCTGAGGGTCAGCCGGTGATCTTGTACTTTGATCGAAAGTGCTACCTGTTTGTAGATGATGGCGTTTTTTTTTTGGTTCCCGACGACTTCAGTCGTGCCTACTTCAAACCCTTCATATGGACTCTCGTTGGCTGATGGTTCTCCAGATGGTGTTCCACCAAGTCTCGTTTCGTGCGGCACCAGACTCTTTGTCATATACACAACCTCTCCTAATTGCGAACGTTGGTCGCGTCTGTACAAGACCACGGTCTTCATAACGGCGATTATGAATCCTTGGACTAAGAAGGAGATACTCCGAGCGTAAGCATCATTTTAATGTGTTTAAGAGTCCAAGATTATCATCGAGCTCTATACAGCGCTTCCCTTCATAAGGATCTCGATATCGGACGTGTCGAAGCCTTGTATAACTCGCTTGGCCCTACTCCTCGAATATGCATTGACCTCCTTTTAAGTGCGAAGGCTCTGAAAGAATATGAAAACGGTCTTGAGCATGTCATTGCCAATTATACCCTGGACCAGTTAAATCAAATGGATTCCGGGGGGCAGGCCCTCGCTATGAAAACCACCAACTCTTACAAGATCCTTCTCATCAACTCGCACGGAGGACTATGGCATCCCGAGGGTGGCCCCCATTACGAAATACGTCAAGTCAAAACTTGTTGGCAAATTGATGCTTGAAACGACTGAAGCTCTTCGCCAAGTTAAAGCATATGTCCGACGGGGGGTATTATCTACGAGTCACTCGCCCACCATGTGATTGGGACCAACATTA
>WNFI01671323.1_pt1 | contig 14054 bp, 8 predicted proteins | sample 5400471 | NCBI WGS metagenome assembly WNFI01 (sample SAMN13153348, study PRJNA577476) | soil metagenome | isolation source: 100 cm saprolite on Douglas fir-dominated hillslope | place: USA:California | collected 2013-09-17 | reverse complement strand
CCGGCGTCGGCACGCCGGAATCGGACCCCGGCTGGGGTGTTCACGGAACTTGGATGGCGTCACTGATCGCCGGTCACGGTCACGACGGCGGTGGAAGCGGGGTCACCGGAGTCGCGCCGAAGGCGCGCGTGCTCTCGATCCGAGTGATCACCGACAGCGTTGACCCCGGCTCCTCCCGTTACGAGCACGAACCGCAGTCCCGCATCCAGCGCGAACTGGCTAAGGCGATCACGTACGCGGTGTCTCACGGGGCTGGCGTCATCAGCTTGTCCCTGGGCTACGAGCTGCCGAGCCTGGCGGTACGTCAAGCGCTCCAGAATGCGCTGAACCACAACGTCGCGGTCTTCGCCTCGTCCGGCAACTCCGGCGACGCGCCTGGCGCCCGCCGGCGGGGCCACGCGCCGTACTCGTTCCCCGCCGACTATCTGGGCGTGCTTGGCGTGGCGGCCGTGGACCAGAACGGAGCACCCGCGGGCTTCTCCAGCGACAACCTTTCCGTGCAGGTGGCCGCCCCGGGCGTCCGCGTGCCAGCGCAGGGCCGGGACGGAGGGTACTGGGAGGTGAGCGGCACGAGCCCGGCCTGCGCCCTGACCGCGGGCGTCGCCGCCCTGATCAGGTCCGCCTACCCGGGCCTGCCGCCGGACCTGGTGCGGGACGCGATCACCACAACGACGAGCAACCGTCCCGTCGGCGGCTACGACAAGGAGGTCGGGTTCGGCACGGTGGATGCCGCGGCTGCACTGTCCGCGGCGGCGCGGCTGTCCGCGCAAGGCCTGGCGGGGCCGGGGGCACCGCGGACCGGATTGCACAGGACGAGGGCGGCGGCGCAGGGTCTCGGCGCGGGCAGCCATTTCGGCGGCGGAACCGCGGCGGTTCCCCCAGAACCGGTCGGAGCGCGCGGCCCGGGCCAGCTCCTGCTGTTCTGCGTTCTGGCCGCGGGCTGCCTTGCGATGATCGTCGTCGCCACGAGTCGGCTCATCCTGATGCGACGGCCGGCGGCCACGTCCGTTGACCAGCCGCAGGGGCTTGTCGCCTCGGCGGTCAGCTGGCCGGACCTGAGGGGCGAGGTGCGGGCTCCGGGGATTCACCAGGACGCAAGCCACCTCCCGGTGCCGCCCCGGTTCCCGTGGGCGGCGCCCCCCGGCCGCCACGCGGTGTCGCAGGACCAGCCGAGCGCGCCAGGAAGCTCCGCGGCGGGAAGCTCTTTGCCGGGGCCCGGCGAATGAGCCCGAACAGGCGCGGGCATGGCCGCGGCGAGCCGTCCCCGGCCGAGCCCATGCGGGCGGCGCTCGGTGATTTCGCCGCCAAGGTCCTGGATGTGGCGGAGGCGATACCGCCGGGCCGGGTGATGTCTTACGGGGACATAGCCGAGTACCTGGGCGAGGGCGGCCCGCGGCAGGTGGGGCGGGTGATGGCGCTGTGGGGGGGAGGCGTGGCGTGGTGGCGGGTCATTCACGCGGACGGCTCGCTGCTGGACGGCCACGAGCAGGCGGCGCTGGCCCGTTACGGGGAGGAGGGCACGCCGATGCGCCCGCGCGTGCGCGGCGCGCCAGGGCGAGTGGACATGCGCCGCGCGCGCTGGAACGGCCGGACCTGACCGGCCACCCGCCTCAAGCGCTGATCAGCACGATGCCCGCCGCAACCAGGCAGGCTGCGGCGACTCGCCTTGTCCCGAAGCACTCGGCGAACAGCCTCATCCCGATCAGGGCCGCGAAGACCACGCTTGTCTCCCTAATGGCGGCGACCTCGGCCAGCGGCGCCCGGGGCTGCGCCCAGAGCACGGTTCCGTAGGCGATCAGCGACAGCGTCCCAGCCAGCAGGCCCAGGTTGGCCGCGCGCCCGGTCAGCCACGAGATCGCGGGCCGCCGGAACGCCGCGACCATCGGGAAAACCGGTCCCATCAGCACGAAGAGCAGCCCGGCATAGGCGAACGGATCATGAGCTCGGCGAACTCCCAAGCCGTCCACGATCGTGTAGCCGGCGATCGCCAGCCCGGTGAGCGCGGCCGCCGCCACCGCAGGCAGCTCGGACCCGGTTAGCCGGCCGGACGATAGCGCCAGGCTGACTAGCCCGGCCGCGAGGATCGCCACCCCGGCCAGCGGGACCACGCCCAGGTGCTCGTCGGCCAGGAAGTAAGCGCTGAGCGCGACCAGGAGCGGCGCTGTCCCCCGGGCGATGGGATAGACCTGGTTGAACGCGCCGAGCCGGTACGAGTTCATCAACGCCAGCTCGTAGCCGATGTGGATCGCCGCAGAGGCGACAGCGAATCCGATGGACGCGCGGTAGGGCAGGCCGGTAAGCGCGAGGACGATACCGCCGCCCAGAGTCGACGCGACCCCGATCAAGGCGAACGCGACGAGCCGGTCGTCGAGAAACTTGGCGATCGCGTTCCAGGCCGCGTGCAACGCGCCTGCGCCGACGACGATGACAACGATGGGAACGGTGATCTGGGAATGCGGCCCCACTGCGGCTCCTTCTGCCTGTCCCGTTCCAGGCACGCCAGTAAGAGCCCTCAGGGCTTTTTTCCCGTCAGGTGTGGGGCTGTCGCAGGCCGGAGGCCGGCCGACGGTGCCCTGGCGCCGCTCGGTCCAGGCCGCCGTCACCCTGGTTGTCCTGCTGTGCTGGGGGCGGGAACGGCGCGGAACCCTAGGCGCAACCGCGAGCTAGCCCGAGCATACTGCGTGGTCCCGGCCTGGGCCAGCAGGGCGAGGTCGCCCGCCGATCTTCGTAATCCGGCCGCCGCGCGGCCCGGGGAAAGGAAAGGGCGGTCGGCCGCGGCCCGTGGCCGTGATCGGCTGTCCGGCCACCCGGGTTGCCGTCATCAGCGGCTCTGTCGGCCGGGTTGCGGTCATTGGCCGGGTGGCAGGCCCGGGAAAGGTCGAAAATGTCGGAGGCATCTGCTGGAATGCAGTATTGAAATGGCTTCCAGCGCTGCCGCTTACCGCCTCGTCCGCCGGCCTGTGCCCGCGTCGGCGGTGCCGCCCGCCCTGGATGACGCCCAGCAGCGGGTGGTCAGCCATGCCGCCGGGCCGCTGCTGGTGCTGGCCGGGCCGGGCACGGGGAAGACCACGGCCATCGTCGAGTCCGTGGTGCACCGTATCAGCGACCGGGGCATCGAACCGGCGCGGGTGCTGGTGCTCACCTTCAGCCGCAAGGCCGCCGAGGAGCTTCGGGAGCGGATCACGATGCGGCTGGGCCGGACCACCCGGCAGCCGCTCGCGCTGACCTTCCACAGCTATGCCTACGCCCTGGTGCGCCGGGAGTTCGTGCTGGACGGCGACGAGCCGCCGATGCTGCTGTCCGGTCCCGAGCAGCTGCTCGAGGTCAGGCGGCTGCTGCGCGGCGAGGCCGAGGATGGCGGCGGGAACTGGCCGGAGCGGCTCCGGCCGGCGCTGGGCACCAGGGGTTTCGCCGCCGAGCTCAGGGATTTCCTGCTCCGCGCGGCCGAACGGGGGCTGGACGGGCAAGGGCTGGCCAGGCTGGGCCGCGACCGGCAGCGCGATGACTGGGTGGCCGCCGGCGGTTTCCTTGAGCGGTACCGCGCCCGCTTTGACCTCGCTCCCGTTCCCGCCTACGACTACGCGGAAATCGTCCGGATCGCCGCCGGCCTGCTCGGCCGAGCGGCGACCAGGGAGCGAGAGCGGCAGGCCTACGACGCGATCCTGGTCGACGAGTACCAGGACACCGACCCCGCTCAGGAGAATCTGCTGCACGCACTGGCCGGCGGCGGCCGGGAGCTGATCGCGGTCGGTGACCCGGACCAGTCGATCTACGGATTCCGCGGCGCGGACACGCGCGCGGTCAGTCGGTTCACCGAGCGGTTCCGCGCCCCCGACGGCAGCCCGGCGAAGGTGATCGCGCTGCGCACCTGCCGCCGCAGCGGCCAGTTCCTGCTGACCGCGTCGCGCCGGATCGCGGCCCGTCTGCCCGCGGCGCAGGCTGACGAAAATCCGAACACAGAACGCGCCCACCGGGTTCTCATGCCGCTGCCCAGCGCTGATCCCGGCACGGCGCGGATCATCGTCGCCGCGACCGGGAGCCAGGAAGCCTCGGTCATCGCCGACACCCTGCGCCGCGCTCACCTGATAGACGGGGTGGCGTGGTCGTCGATGGCGGTCCTCGTTCGCTCCGCGACCCGCCAGGTGCCGCTGCTGCGGCGCTCCCTCGCCGCGGCCGGGGTTCCCGTGACGATCGCGGGCGACGAGCTGCCGCTGACCTCCGAGCCGGGAACCCGGCCGCTGCTGACCTTGCTGGACTGCGCGCTGCGCCCCGGGGCGCTCGACGAGGAAACGGCCGCCGAGCTGCTCACCGGGCCGCTCGGCGGCACGGACGCACTGGGCCTGCGGCGGCTGCGCCGCTGGCTGCGGGCTTCGGCCCAGGCCGCGGGCGAGCTGCCGGCCGAGGAGCCGCTGGCGGCGGCGCTGCGCGATCCGCGCGAACTTGACCTGATCGGCTCGGCCATGGGGAAGCCCCGGGCGGCCGCGACCGGGCTGGCCGGAGGGATGGCCGTCGCCGCGGCGCAGCGGGTGGCGGCGCTGCTGGCGCTCGCGGCGGAGACCGCAGAGAAGCGGGGGTGGGGAGGGACGGGGAGGGAAGCGGGGGGTGGGACGGCGCACGACGTGCTCTGGGCGGTTTGGAACGCATCCGGCCTGGCTGCCTCGTGGCAGCAGGCGAGCGCCGCTGGCGGCAGCCGCGGCGCGGCGGCCGACGCCGACCTGGACGCCGTGGTCGCCTTGTTCGACGCGGCCGCCCGGTTTACCGCCCGGCTCCCGCAGGGCTCGCCCAGGCTCTTCCTGGACAGCATGGCCGGGCAGGAGATCGTCGGCGACACGCTGGCCGAGCGGGCCTCTCGCGGCGAGGGCGTTGCGGTCCTCACCGCCCACCGGGCCAAAGGGCTCGAGTGGGACCTGGTCGTGGTCGCCGGGGTCCAGGAGGGCACCTGGCCCGACGTACGGACCCGGGGCTCGCTGCTGTCCATGGACGAGCTCGTCGACGTGGCCTCCGACGCCTCCGGCGAGACCGGCGGGACGGGCCGGAGCACCGGGATGAGCCCGGGTCCCGGGATGAGCCCGGGCGCCGCGGACGTCGCAGCCGCCGCGCTCGCCTCCAAGCTGCTCGACGAGGAGCGCCGGCTCTTCTACGTCGCGATCACCAGGGCCCGGCGCGCGCTGATCGTCACCGCCGTCGGCGGCGCGGACAGCGAGGACCGTCCGTCCCGGTTCCTCACCGAGCTGGCAGGCGACGATATCGAGCCCGAGCAGGTGAGCGAGGCGGGACGGCGCTGGCTGTCACTGCCGGCGCTCACCGCGGACCTGCGCCGCGCAGCGGCCGACGCCACGCTGGCCGGGCCGGTGCGGCAGGCGGCCGCCGCCCAGCTGGCCCGGCTCGCCGCGGTCGGGGTCCGCGGGGCCAGCCCGCGGCAGTGGTACGCGCTCACCGAGCTGTCCGGCCCTGGCCCGGTGACCGACGGGGACGTCCGGCTGTCGCCGTCCCAGGTGGAGAGCTTCACCAAGTGCGGGCTGCGCTGGCTGCTCGAGTCGGCGGCCGGGGTTAGCTCGCCCAGCGTGCTGCGTCACTTCGGGATCGTGATCCACGCCGCGGCTGCGCTGGCCGCGGACGGCGCCGACAATGCCGACATCACCAAGCGGATCGACGAGGCCTGGCGTCACCTCGACTTCGGCAGCGCCTGGTACAGCACCAAGCAGCGGGAGCAGGCGGAGCGGATGGTCCGCAAGTTCCTCGACTGGCACCGGGCTAACCCGCGGAGGCTCGTGACCGTCGAGCAAGAGTTGCGGGTCAGCGTCGGGCGGGTGCAGATAACCGGCCGGGTGCAGGTCGGCAAAGCCGGCCTGACCGCGCGGGCGCGGGTGCAGCGGCAGCGCTCGCTGTCCAGCGACCCGGAACCAGGCTGGGCGCGGGAGCTCGTGGAGACCGTGGCCGACGGAATGTCCGGTTCGGTGTTCCACGCGACCGCGAACCCCGGCTGCCGGGTCTGCCCGGTCGCGGCCTGCTGCCCGGTACACGAGCGCGGCGGGCAGGTGTCCCCGTGACGTCGGCCCGGTCCGGGAGCCCGGCGGGGCGGGGCCTGGCCGGGAGTCCGGCGGGGCGGGGCCCAGCAGCTGGCCAGGGCGCGGCGGGCCGATACAGCCCGGCCCAGCTAGCGCGGCTGCTCGGCACGGCCGAGCCGACCCCCGAGCAGGCCGCCGTGATCGGCGCGCCACTCGAGCCGATGGCCGTGATCGCGGGCGCGGGCTCGGGCAAGAGCGAGACGATGGCGGCCCGGCTGGTCTGGCTGGCCGCGAACGGCATGGTTCGTCCGGAACGAGTGCTCGGGCTCACGTTCACCAGGAAGGCGGCCGCCGAGCTCGCGGACCGGGTACGCGGCCGGCTTGACGCGCTGCGGCGGGCCGGCCTGCGCATCGGCGGCGCGGGCTCGGGCGACACCAGCTCGGGCGGCACCGGCGCGGGCCCGGGCAACAGGGGTGCAGGCGATCCGAGCACTGGCGCGGGTGGCACCGGCTCGGGCGGCACCGGCGACGAGCGCCTGCAGGCGGACCCGGTCATCGCGACCTATCACGCCTACGCCGGCCGGCTGGTCGGCGATCACGCCCTGCGCGAGGCGGTCGAGCCGTCGATCCGCCTGATCACGCCCGCGGTGGCCTGGCAGCTGGCCGCGCGGGTGGTCGCGGCCCACGACGGCTCGATGGACGCCATCGCCTGGACTCCGTCCACCGTCACCGCGGCCGTCCTCGACCTGTCCGCCGAGCTGGCCGAGCACCTGCGTACCCCGGACGACGTGATCGAGGTGGGGGACTGGCTGGCACGGCAGCATGGCGGCCTCTCCGAGCGGAGCAAGGTCTCCGCTCCGGTGCAGAAGATCCTCGGATGCCAGCGGGTCCGCGAGCAGCTGCTGCCGATGGTGGCCGCTTACTCGGCAGCGAAGGCGGCCCGCGAGGTCATGGACTTTGGCGACCAGATGGCCCTCGCCGCCCGCATCGCGTTCGCGCACCCCGAGGTCGGGGCCGCCGAGCGGGCCCGGTACCACGTGGTACTGCTTGACGAGTACCAGGACACCAGCCACGCTCAGCTGGTGCTGCTCCGGGCGCTGTTCGGCGGCGGTCACCCGGTGACCGCGGTCGGCGACCCGTGCCAGTCGATCTACGGCTGGCGCGGCGCGAGCGCGGGCAACCTGCGGCGGTTCGCCGCGGACTTCCCCGTCCGCGCCGGGACGCTGGCCCGGACCGCGGTGCTGTCCACCAGCTTCCGCAACACCGGCCGGGTTCTGGACGCGGCCGCGGCCATCCAGGAAGGCCTGCGGGCCGCCGCTCCCGAGGTGCCACGCCTGGTCGCCCCGCCGCAGAGGGCCGCGCGCGGCCAGGTAGTCGGCGCGCTGCTGGAGACCGCCGCCGCGGAGGCCGACTGGATCGCGGGCCGGATCGCCGACATGCTCAAGCTCCCGCCCGGCGACGCGCCAGACGGAACCCGCTGGCCGGACGGGCGTCCAGACCGGGTCCACCCGGCCGACATCGCGGTGCTCTGCCGCAAGCGGGCCCAGTTCCCCGCGCTGCGCGCGGCGCTCGAGAACCGGGGCATCCCGGTCGAGGTGGTCGGCCTCGGCGGCCTGCTGACCGTGCCCGAGGTCCAGGACGTTGTGGCCACGCTGCGCGTGATGCACGACCCGACCGCGGCCGACGCCCTGGCCAGGCTGCTGACCTCGCCCCGGTGGCGGATCGGCCCGCGCGACCTGGTGGCGCTGGGCCGGCGTTCCCGCTGGCTGGCGCGCGCCGCCGAGCGGCCAGGGCGGCGGGACGGCCCAAGCGGCGCGGGGGAGGGCGCCGGCGCTGCACACGAGTCCGGGCGGCCGGACGGGCCACACGGCGCGCGAGCGGGCGCCCGCGCTGCTGACCGGGCCGACGGCCCGGATCACCCCCCGCCGCGCGCCGTTATGGACCCTGATGTTATGGAGCAGGCGGTCACGGATCTGACCGCGGACCCCGGAAGCCTGGTCGAGGCCCTCGATGATCTCGGTGACCCGTCCGCGTACTCGGCCGTCGGTCACGCGCGGCTCGCGGCGCTGGCCGCCGAGCTGCGGGCGCTGCGCGGGCACGCGGGCCGGCCGCTGCCGGAGCTCGTGGCCGAGGTGGAGCGCGCGCTCGGGCTGGACATCGAGGTGGCCGCGCGGCCCGGCGCCGACCCGGCGAGCTCGCACGCCGACCTGGACGCGTTCGCCGACGCGGCGGCCGCCTTCGCCGGCGACCAGGACGAGCCGACGCTGGGCGCGTTCCTCGCCTATCTCACCGCCGCCGAGGCGGAGGAGTTCGGCCTGGAAGCGGGGCGGGTCGGCGACACCGACTCGGTGAAGCTGGCGACCGTGCACGCGGCCAAAGGCCTGCAGTGGGCCGCCGTGTTCGTGCCCGGGCTTTCCGGCGGATCGCACGGGCACGTGTTCCCGGCGCGGCCGAAACTGACCACGCGATGGACCGAGAACCCGCGGCTGCTGCCGTTCGGGCTCCGCGGGGACGCGGCCGACCTGCCGGCCCTGGCGGGGCTGGACGCCCGCGCGCTGGCCTCGTTCACCGGCGCGTGCGCGGACCGGGAGCTCGCCGAGGAACGCCGGCTGGCGTACGTAGCCGCGACACGGGCCGCGTTCTGGCTGGGCTGCACCGGCTACTGGTGGGGTGACGGCGTGTCGCGCCTCGGCCCCTCGGTGTTCCTCGAGGAGGTGCGCGCCGCGTGCGAGGCGGGCGCGGGGACGGTGCCGGACTGGGCTGACCCGCCCGCGGAGGATGCCGAGAACCCGGCGCTGGCCGAGCCGGCCACCGCGCCGTGGCCGGCCGACCCCGCGGGCTCGCGGTACGAGGCGGTGCGCGAGGCCGGAGACCTGGTGATCGAGGCCATGGCCGCCGCTGCGGCCAACCCAGCTCAGCCTGCGGCTCCGCAAACAGCATCGATGGAACATCTCCGCTCCTCTGACGACACCGATGGGACATCGATGCGCGACGCAGCCGAGTTGAGCGCGGAGGAGCTGGCCATGACCGGCGCCTGGGAGCGCGACGCCGGCCTGCTGCTCGCCGAGCGGGCCCAGCGCCGCGGCAACGAGGCCGTCACCGTCCACCTGCCGCGGCGGCTTCCCGTGTCCTCGCTGGTCACCGTGGCCAGGGACCCCGCCGAGCTGGCGCAGCAGGTCCGGCGGCCGATGCCCCGACCGCCGACGCCACAGGCCCAGCGCGGCACACAGTTCCACCGCTGGCTAGAACAGCGGTTCGGGCCGCAGCGGCTGATCGACCCCGGCGACCTGCTCGGCGCGGCCGACGCGGACGCGGAGTCGGACGGCGATCAGGCCCTCGCCGAGCTCAGGGAGCGCTTCGAGGCCGGCGAGTGGGCGGACCGGTGGCCGTTCGAGGTCGAGGTGCCGTTCGAAACCCTGATCGGCGACCGGCTGATCCGCGGACGGATCGACGCGGTGTTCGCCGACGCGCCCGACGGCCGGTTCGACGTCGTGGACTGGAAGACCGGCCGGCGGCCGGCCTCCGCGGATGAGGAGCGGGCCGTCGCCGTGCAGCTGGCCGCCTACCGGCTGGCCTGGGCCACCCTGGCGGGGGTGCCGGTTGCCGACGTCAGGGCGGCCTTCTACTACGTGCGCGACGATGTCACCGTGCGGCCCGCTGACCTGCTCGACGAGGCCGGCCTCACCGAGTTCATCGAGAGCATCCCGCCTGCCTAGCCTCGGGTCCGGCTCCATGGTCTGATGTAGGACCCAAGCCCGCATATTGGGCTCGCCTCCGATTAACCTGTCGCTCTGATCCTGGACTGGGGGTGCTGGCGGGGCCGGTGAGACCTGCGTGGCGCGTGTGCCGGGCAGGCCAGCCTCCCGGCTCGCTTCGTACCGCACGAAAGTACCGATGGGCATGTTATAGCGTGTATAACGGTACTTTCGTCATCGGGATCCGGCCCCCGGGCGCCCAGGTGGAGATCATCAAATCATCTGCGAGCCCATTTTGCGCATTTGAGTCCAAGATCATGGACGCCATCGCGCCAGGGCCGGAACCGAACCGCTCTTCGGTGGTGGCTCGGCTGATGCTGCGGAGGCGGTCGGTCAGGCGCAACTGGCAGGCCAGAGCGGTAGATAGTCTCGGGTGGGCCGGGCTGAGGGCCGGCGGACGTCACTGGAGCGGAGGTACGCCATTGCCGGAGCGACGGGTAGCGATGAACGACGAGCTGGCCGAGCGCGTGGTGCGCCGCGCCATCGCCGCGCTGGCCAGCTCTTACGCCACGGCGCCGGCGCGCGCCACGTCGGCCAAGGAGATGCTGTGAGGAGTGGGACTTCCACCATCCGGAGAACCCCATCTGACCGGCCGGCGGCCCGGCACGGCCGATCGTCGCGGTCCAGTCAGCCGTCGAGGTAACGCTCCAGGGTCTCGACCTTGGACTCCAGCGCGCCGGTCACGCCGGGCCGGACATCGGCCTTGAGCGTGAGGCTGACCCGCGGCGCGTTGGCCGCCACCGCGTCGACCGCCCGCCTGACGACGTCCATGACCTCGTCCCAGTCGCCCTCGATCGTGGTGAACATGGCGTCGGTGCGGTTGGGCAGGCCGCTGTCGCGGACCACCCGTACCGCGTCGGCCACATACTCCGCGACCGCCTCGCCCACCCCCAGCGGCGTGACGGAGAACGCGACGAGCATCTGCCTCTCCTCTCGCGACGGAGTGAATGTAGCAGGGCGTGCCATGCAGGAGAGCGCCGCGGTCATGCCGCAGGACGTGTCCGAATCGGCTAGGCCCGCGATACGACCGGCTGGTCGGCGGACGGCGCCTCCTGGTGCCCGAGTGCGACGGCGCTCATAACGAGTGAACCGAACGCCGCGACCTGCAGGACGGCCCGCACCCCGCGCGGCAGCGTCTCGTCGAACAGCACAAACCCGGCCGCGATCGGGACCGCATTTGTCACCATCGTCGCCGTGCCGGCGGCCGTCAGCGCGTCGCCCCGCTGGTATGCGGCCTGCAACACACTCGTCCCGGCGCCGTAGGCGACGATCAGCGTGGCGAGCGCAACGAGCCACAGCCCGCCGTAGCCGACAAGCTTGGCGGAGATGTCGCCGTCGGCGAACAGGAGGCCGGCCGCGAGACCGAGCGATGCGGCGCGGGCGATATGCGTTGGTATCGCGATGAGAAGCGCCGCTCCGCCGCCGCAGGCCGCAAGCCAGATGACGATGCCTATGACCGGCGGAGGCTGATCGGATGCGGTCGCCGCGGTGAGAGAGAGCGCAAGCAGCGCCAGCCCGGCGAGCGCCAGGACCACGGCGAACCGCTCACGCCACTCGAGCCGGGATGGGTGCCCGCGCGCCGTCGCGAACGCAAGGACGGCGACCCCTGAGGCGGTCACCGCCTGCACGAGCGCGAGCGGCGCCAGCCGCAGCGCCGCCACGTACATGAGCCAGCCTGCGCTTTCGATCCCGAATGCGGTAAGCCACCGCCGGTCGTGCAGCAGGAACTCCGCCGACCGGAACGGACGGCGCGGCGAGAGCGGCGGCAGCGCCGCCGCGGCGTCATGCTCGAGCGAGTAGGCCGTGTTGGTGAGGAGGGCCGAGACAAACGCGAGCGGCAGCCCGATCCACTCCTCCGCCGGCATCCTGCGGATGTTATCACTGTGGCTGGCCGGCCGGGCCGCCAGGCACATCCGCGTGATCAACGCGAACGGTTCCGCGGAAACGGGTGTGCCGGCGCGGGCCTGCGCCGCGACCGCGGTGGCGCGCTTCGCGGCGAGCTCAGGGTCGGCTCACCGCCCGTCCTGTCCCGCCGCGCCGGCGCACTAGAGTTCGGGGTGAGGACCCAGCGAGCCTTGCTGTGACTGGCGAGCCCCGCGGGCGCGGCGAAGGGCAGGATCATGAACGTCCGCGGTTGCACCCAGCAGAACGCGCCCGGCGAGCCGGCGGCGGCCCGGTGAGCGCCGGGCCTGGTGAGCTGAGCGAGGTTCCCGAGCTGCATGGTCTCGCGCTCTCCCGCGCGGAGCTGGACCGGGCCACCGCGCGCCGCGGCGACACCGAGTGGCTGGCGGCGGCCTGGGCCGACCCAGGAACGCGCGTGGTGGTCATCGAGGACGGACGGGCCCTGGTCCGGTCCGGCCCCGGCACCGAAGAGCTGGTCTTCGTGCCTCCGGCGCAGGCGCCGGAGGGCGTCAGGTTCATGCTAGGGGTGGCGGCCGACGGGACCGTCTACTTCGGGGTCGCCGGGCCGCTGGCGCGGGCCGAGGACGGGGCGGACCGGCCGGCCGGCGCCAGGCCGGTCAGCCTGCGGGAAGCCGGGCCGCACCTGTCGGACCGCGACGTCGGGCTGATGACCCACGCCGTGGGGCTGGCCAACTGGCACGCGGTTCACCGGCACTGCCCGCGGTGCGGCGCGGTCACCGCGGCGGAGCAGGCGGGCCACTCCCGGCGCTGCCCGGTGGACGGAAGCGAACATTTCCCGCGGCTCGATCCCGCGGTGATCATGCTGGTGACCGATCCCGACGACCGGTGCCTGCTAGCGAGGAACGCGCAGTGGCCCGAGCGGAGGGTCTCGATCCTGGCCGGGTTCGTCGAGCCCGGCGAGTCTGCCGAACAGGCGGTCGCGCGCGAGGTGCTCGAGGAGACCGGGATCTCCGTCATCGGCGCCCGTTATGTCGGCAGCCAGCCCTGGCCGATGCCGCACAGCCTGATGCTCGGGTTCCGCGCCCGCGCCACCGGCAGCCTCCAGATCGTCGTCGACTCCGAGGAGATCGCGGAGGCCCGCTGGTTCAGCCGGGACGAGCTGCGGGCCAGCGTCGCCGGCGGCGAGATCAGGCTGCCGCCGCCGGTCTCCATCGCGCACCGGATCATCGAGTCCTGGTACGGCAGCGACCTGGGCGGCGCCTGGTAATACTGTCCAGGATGCCCGCCAGCGGGGCGGCCAGTCCAGCGGCAGCGTGTCGCGGAAGGACGCGAGCCGGAAAAGCGTTAGGTACCCGGGGACTGCGCAGCCATCCTGGGTGCGTGCTTCCCGTGTGCCGTTATGAACACTGATACCTTGACGCCCCCGCTTGCCGAGGCGCGAGCGCGCCTGCCCGTGCCCGCGATCACCTACCCGCCAGAGCTCCCGGTCAGCCAGCGGAAGGACGAGATCGCCGCGGCCATCCGCGACAACCAGGTGGTGATCGTCGCGGGCGAGACCGGCTCGGGGAAGACCACGCAGCTGCCGAAGATCTGCCTCGAGCTCGGCCGTGGCGTCGGCGGCCAGATCGGCCACACCCAGCCCCGGCGGATCGCGGCGCGCACCGTGGCAGAGCGGATCGCCGACGAGCTCGGCACCGAGGTGGGCACGGCCGTCGGCTACAAGGTGCGGTTCGCCGACAGGTCCAGCGACGAGACCCTCGTGAAGGTGATGACCGACGGGATCCTGCTGGCCGAGCTGCAGCAGGACCGGCGGCTGCTGCGTTACGACACCCTGATCATCGACGAGGCTCACGAGCGCAGCCTGAACATCGACTTCATCCTCGGCTACCTGAAGCGGCTTCTGCCCAGCCGGCCCGACCTGAGGGTCGTCATCACCTCGGCCACGATCGACCCGGAGCGATTTTCGAAGCATTTTGCCGGAGGCGAATCAGACAAGCACAGCTGGGACGCGCCGGTGATCGAGGTGTCGGGGCGCACCTACCCGGTCGAGGTGCGGTACCGGCCGCTGGCCGACCCGGACCGGCCCGGGGACGAGCCGAAAGACCAGGCGCAGGCGATCTGCGACGCGATCGGCGAGCTGCGCGCCGAGGGCCCCGGGGACGTCCTGGTCTTCCTCAGCGGCGAGCGCGAGATCAGGGACACCGCCGACGCGCTGGCAGAGCGGGCAGACCTCGCGGATCTTGAGATCCTGCCGCTGTACGCGCGGCTGTCGTCGGCCGAGCAGCACCGCGTGTTCGAGCCGCATCGCCGGCCGCGCGTGGTGCTGGCCACCAACGTCGCGGAGACCTCGCTGACCGTGCCCGGCATCAGGTACGTGGTCGACCCCGGCACCGCGCGGATCTCCCGCTACAGCCAGCGGACCAAGGTG
>WNFI01487928.1_pt1 | contig 14054 bp, 11 predicted proteins | sample 5400471 | NCBI WGS metagenome assembly WNFI01 (sample SAMN13153348, study PRJNA577476) | soil metagenome | isolation source: 100 cm saprolite on Douglas fir-dominated hillslope | place: USA:California | collected 2013-09-17 | reverse complement strand
GACAGCTCACGCCGATGAATCGGGACCAAATCCTCCGAGCCATCCGCATGGTCCGTAATTAGGATCTTCCTGTGTCCATCCATCGACAAACCATCGCGTTACGAAATGACCTCGCGGAGATTCCCCGCCTGGCCAAATCCTTCGACGCATTTTGCGCCCCACTTGTGCCCACCCCCAAGGATGTGCACGCCCTCCATCTCGCCCTCGAGGAAGCGGTCATCAACGTGATCAATCACGGCTACGCCGACGGGCAATCGCACACGTTTACGGTCGAGCTCGCAGCCGTCGACCGCCGCGTGACCGTCATCGTCACCGACGACGCCCCCGCTTACAACCCACTCGCCCGCGCTGAGGTCGACGTCACGCTCCCCCTCGAAGACCGGCCGATCGGCGGCCTCGGCGTCCATCTCGTGAAAAAGCTGATGGACTCCGCACGCTACGAACGCCGTGATGGCCGCAACATCCTTACGCTCGTCCGCACCCTCGCCCCTACCACCTGACCGAATTTACTATGAATATCACCGAAACAAAAATAAACTCAGCCACGGTGCTCGCGCTGTCCGGCCAGCTCGACGGTCTCACCAGCCCAATCCTCGAGAAAAGAGTCGACGTCCTGCTTACCGCGGGCGCGCGCCAGCTCGTCTTCGACTGCGGCCACCTCGACTACGCCAGCAGCGCCGGCCTGCGCGTATTCCTGTCCTCCGCGAAAAAACTCAAGTCCACCGGCGGCCAGGCGGCGTTTGCCGCGCTCACCCCGGCAGTGCACGAAGTCTTTGAACTCTCCGGCTTCACCGGCGTGTTGAAGGTGGAATCGACCGCGGCCGCCGCCGTGGCTGCCATAGCCTGAAAATCTCCGAGCCCGCGCGCGTCCGCAGACTACGAGCTCGAAGTAAGTTCCCGCCATGCCGAAAATCCTCCTCGTCGAAGACAATGAAATGAACCGCGACATGCTTTCACGCCGCCTGATTCGTCGCGGCTACGAGGTCGTGATCGCGGTCGACGGGCAGCAGGGTGTGGTCCTGGCCGGCTCGATCGCGCCAGACATCATCCTCATGGATATGAGCCTGCCCATCATCGATGGCTGGGAGGCGACCCGCCGCATCAAGGCCGACGAGGCGACCAAGAAGATTCCCATCATTGCGCTCACCGCCCACGCGATGGCGGGTGATCGCGAGCAGGCCATGGCCGCCGGCTGCGATGACTACGACACAAAGCCGATCGACCTCGTTCGACTATTGCCGAAGATCGAGAAATTCGCAGGCCCTGGGATCACCACGAAGGCTTGATTTGGAGTCCGCCCGATGTCCGATCCCATCGCAGACCGCTCCAATCTTTCGCTTCTACGGCATGACCTGCGCACACCGATCAACCAGATCATCGGTTACAGCGAGCTGCTGCTCGAAGAAACCGGCGACTCCGGTCACGCTTCGTACGCTTCGGACTTGGAGAAAATCCGCCTCGCGGCAAAGACGCTCCTCAATCTGATCAACGACAATCTCACCGACGAACGCCTCACACTCGCCGGAGAAATCGTCGATCCCGGCCCGGCTGCACGGCCGCGGTCCGTTTCCCATCCCCCGGTAGACGTCGCTGTGTCAGCGGGCTCGCAGTCCCCACTGGTCCCGGCCGACCAGCCGGCCGCCGTTCCCGGACATATCCTCATCGTCGACGATAACGAGGGCAACCGCGACATGCTCGCCCGCCAGCTCGCGCGCCAGGGCCACACCGTCGTCAGCGCCGAACACGGTCGCGCGGCCCTCGATGTGCTCCGCGCCACGCCCGTCGATCTCGTACTCCTCGACATGATGATGCCGGTGCTCGACGGCTACGGCGCGCTGCTCGAAATCAAGAGTGACCCCGCGCTGCGCCACCTGCCGGTCATCATGATCTCCGCGCTCGACGAGTTCGCCGCTGTTGTCCGCTGCATTGAGCGCGGCGCCGAGGATTTTCTCCCGAAGCCTTTCAACCCGACCCTTCTCCGCGCCCGCATCGGCGCCGGCCTCGAGAAGAAACGTTTCCGCGACCAGGAGCGCCTGTACGTCAAAACCATCGAGGAAACCCAGTCGCGCTTGAAGACCGAGCTCACCGAAGCGGAAAACTACGTCCGCTCCATCCTCCCGCCGCCGCTTTCCTTGGGTCCGGTCACTACTGACTGGCGGCTCATTCCCTCTACGGAGCTCGGCGGCGACTCCTTCGGCTACCACTGGATCGACCCCGATCATTTCGCGCTCTACCTGCTCGACGTCTGCGGCCACGGCGTCGGCGCAGCGCTCCTTTCCGTCACCGCCATCAATGTCCTGCGCAACGCCGCCCTCCCCGCCGTGGATTTTCGCGATCCCGGCGCGATGCTCACCGCATTGAACGAGGCGTTCCTGATGGAGAAGCAGAACGACATGTACTTCACTATCTGGTACGGGGTCTGGCAGCCAGCGACACGGACGCTGCGCTTCGCCACTGCAGGGCATCCGCCCGCGCTGCTCGTTACCCCGCAGTCCGGCAGTACGGCGCGCGTCGAATTGCTTAAGGGCGCCGGCATGGTCCTCGGTGGCATGGACGGCGTGAAATACCGTACGTTCGAACGTAACTTGACCGATCCGGCGCGCCTCTACGTCGTCAGCGACGGTACTTTCGAGATTAAGCGCGCTAACGGCACAATGTGGGACTTCGCGGAATTCCAAGCGTCTTTCGTCGCGGCTGCCGAAGCCGGTGAGCCCGAGTCCGACCTCGACCGTCTCTTTGCCCGTGTGAAAGCCTTGCACGGGCCGGGTCCACTCGACGACGATTTTTCCATCGTGCGCTTCGCTCTCTGACCCGATCCGTCCTCATGTCATCGCCCCGCTCACTCAACGCTCGATTGCTCGGATGCCTTTTGATCGTCGGAGCGCTCATCGCGCTCGGCCTTTACGGCGGCTACCGCAACCTGCGTGCCACGGTCGAGTCTTCGCTGCAGGACTCCATCAGCCAGCGCATCGGTGAGGTTCGCCGCGAACTCATCACCATGCACGGGCTCTACCTCGATCGCGTGCAAGCCAGCATGCGCGTCATGCAGTCCGAGGCGCTGGCGCGCGGCGCTCCCGCCTCCGGCACCGCGGTGCGCGTCGGCGACCGCGTCGTGCCCGATCTCCGCTTCGGTGGCGAATCGGTTGCGCTGGGGTTCACGATTGTGGACAAAACCACCGCGCTCATGGGCGGCACCGCCACACTTTTTACCCGCGCCGGCGACGACTTCGTGAGGATTTCCACCGATGTCCGCGGCGCCGACGGTTCGCGCGCCGTCGGCACGATTCTCGATCCGAAGGGCCCGGCGATCGCGGCTATCCGCAAGGGCCACCCGTTTTACGGCGTCGTCGACATTACCGGACGTTCCTACATTACCGGCTATGAGCCGATTCGCGCCGCCGACGGCGCGGTCGTCGGCATCTACTATGTTGGCTATCCTGTCGAAACGCTCCGGCAAATCGGCGATCAGCTCGCGCAGTCGCATCTACTCCAGCGCGGTTTCTTCATTCTCCTCGATCAGCACGATGCGCAGCTCTTCGCCACCACGGGGACGGATCCGAAGATCATCCAGTCGGCGATTCCGCATGCCACCGCCGGCGAAGCCGCCTGGAGCGACGCCGGCTGGGACTGGCGCGCGGAGCGGTTCGACGCCTGGAACTTCACCCTCCTTGCCGCCACGCGCCGCGCGGACATCGCCGACCAGACCTGGGATCGCGTGGCACCAGTATTTGGTTACATGGTGCCGTTCATTGTCGGCGCTCTCGCTCTCGGATTTATATTTGCTCGCCGCCTCTCACTCGCCCTTGTCCAGGCTGAACGTCTCCGCGAAGAGGGGCGCAAGCTCGCCCTCGTCGCCAGCCGCACCTACAACGGCGTGATTATCACCGACGAGGCCGGCCGGATCGAGTGGATCAACGCGGCGTTCACCCGCATCACCGGCTACAGTGCCGAAGAAGCGATCGGCAAGGCTCCGGACACCTTGCTCAGCGGTACTGACACTGGGGCCAAGGCGCGGGACGAACTGGCCAGCGCCCGGCGTGAAATTCGCGGCTTCCAAGTAGAGGTGCGCAACTACCGCAAGGACGGGACTCCGTTCTGGGCTCTCCTCGACGGTCAGCCCGTACTAGACGCCGATGGCCGCGTGCTCAACTTTCTCGTTGTTCAGGTCGACATCACGAAACGCAAGCAGGCCGAGGAGGAACTGCTCATCGCGCGCGAAGCCGCCGAGCAAGCCAACCGCACCAAGAGCGCGTTCCTCGCCAACATGAGCCACGAGTTGCGCACGCCGATGAACGCGATCATCGGCTACAGCGAGATGCTCGTCGAGGAAGCCCAGGACCTCGGCCAGGAATCCTTCATCCCCGACCTCAACAAGATCCACTCCGCCGGCAAACACCTGCTCGGTCTTATCAACGACGTCCTCGACCTTTCGAAAATCGAAGCCGGAAAGATGACGCTCTACCTCGAAGACTTTGCCATTGCCACGATGATCGCAGAGGTCACCGCCACGATCCAGCCGCTCGTGGAAAAAAACGCCAACCGGCTCGTCGTCGCGTGCTCGCACGACCTCGGCTCAATGCGCGCCGACATCACGAAGATCCGCCAGACGCTCTTCAACCTCCTGAGCAACGCCGCCAAGTTTACCCACGAGGGCACCATCACGTTGACCGTCTCCCGCGACGGCACCGAATTCGTTGCGTTCCGCGTCGCAGACACCGGCATAGGCATGACGCCCGCGCAGCTCGGCAAACTCTTTAATGCGTTTGTCCAGGCTGACGCGTCCACCACCCGCAAATACGGCGGCACCGGTCTCGGCCTCGCGATCAGCCGCAAGTTCTGTCTATTGATGGGCGGCGATATCACCGTCACGAGCGAACACGGCCAGGGCACCGTGTTCACCGCGCTGGTGCCGCTGCGCGTCGCCGAGCCCGCAACCACGTGCGCCCCTTTCGCCCCGCAGGTGATCACCGCTGCGCCGGTCGACGCCCGCGCCGTGAGCGGCGAAAGTCCACTTATCCTCGCTGTCGACGACGATCCCGCTGCGCTCGCGCTCCTCAGCCGCAACCTCGCCCGCGAAGGCTACGCCGTGCGGACCGCCGAAAACGGTCCCGCTGCGCTCGTGCTCGCTCGCGAACTCCAGCCCAAGGTGATCACGCTTGATGTGATGATGCCGAGCATGGACGGCTGGTCCGTCCTTACCGCGCTCAAAACCGATGTCGCCACCCGAGAAATTCCCGTCGTGATGATTTCCATCGTGGACGACAAGCAGCTTGGGCTTGCACTCGGCGCCGCCGAATATCTCACCAAGCCCATTGACCGCGATCGCCTAGCGCAGCTGCTCGCCAAATACGCTCCCGTAGATGCGAAGCGGCGAGCGCTCGTGATCGATGATCTTCCCGACAACCGCATCATGTTACGGCATGCACTGGAACGCGAAGGCTGGCTCGTCGCGGAAGCGGAAAATGGACGCGTGGGGCTTGATTTCTTCTCTGATCAGAAACCATCGCTCATCCTCCTCGACCTGATGATGCCGGTGATGGACGGATTCGAGTTCCTGCGAGAACTCCGCAGCCGTGACGATGGTCGCACCGTGCCGGTCGTGGTCGTCACCGCAAAAGAACTCAGTCCCGAGGAGCGAGACATGTTGCGCGCCTCCGTGGAAAAGATCGTGCAAAAAGGCAACGTCAGCCATGACAACCTGATTTTGGAAATCCGCGAGAAGATCGCCAGCGCAACCCGCGCATAAACGCATTATTCACTGACAAAGCACGTTCGGCCCAAGCCCAATAATCTCTTAGGCCGTGCCGGCTGGTCGGAGTCCAGCCACTTGGGACTGCAAAACATCGCAGAGGCCAAGGAGGAGCGGCGTCGGCGGGTGATCAGGCCACTCGCGCAGCGCCGCCGTGGCGTCCGTGAGCTCGGCTTGCACGGCGTGCGCGATGACGGGGAAAATGGCGTGCTCGCGCATCTGGCGCAGACGGAGGGTGAGCTGCGGCGGTCGCTCGCCGACAATTTCGGCGCGCAACGTATCGGCCTCAGCGCAGGGGAGGCGCTCGAGGAGCGCGAGCAGCGGCAGCGTGAGTTTGCCGGTCGCGAGATCGGTGCCAAGCGTCTTGCCGATGCGGGTCTCATCGCCGAAGAAGTCTACCAAATCGTCGTAGATCTGGTAGGCGGTCCCAAGGTGCCGACCGAAGCGACTTGCCGCCTCGACGTAGCCGGGTTCCGAGCCAGCGAGGCGCGCGCCTAGGAAGCAGGAAACACGAAAGAGTTCGGCCGTTTTAAGTTCCACGATCCGCTGGTAATCGGCCCGCGTGATCTTAGTCGAGCCCCGGCGCAGCGTCTGCACGATTTCACCGGAGCAAACGCGCCGGGTCGACTCAGTGACGGCGGCACAAATTTCAGTCGTGGGAAATTGCGTAGCGAGGTGCAGACCGTGCGCAAATAATGCATCGCCTAGCAAAACCGCGCGCGTCGAACCGTATTCGCGCAAGGCCGTGCGGCGGCTGCGACGAACATCGGCCTCGTCCATAATATCGTCGTGCACCAGCGTGGCTAGGTGGATGAGCTCTACGACCGCTGCAACCCGCACCAAGTCAGGCGCGATCTCGCCCTCCCCCCGCCAGCCGCTGAGAAACACCAGTGCGGGCCGAATCCGTTTGCCGGAGGTGTCGATGCAATAATTGACCATCGCACGGATCTCTGGTTCGAACGCCGTCAGTTGCACGTGCAGGAACCGATCGAGCTCCGCCATATGCGGCGCAAGCGTCGCGAATACTCCGGCGAAGGCGTGTGACTGAGTGTCCGCAGTGGAGGCCAGACTGGCAGCGCTATTCATGTTCAACGAGACGCTGCAAGCGAATCAGGAAATGACCATCCAAAAGTCGCGAGAAGTCGCGGCGATTCCTGAGTTTTTGATGACGGCAATTCTGGGCTTCGCAGCCGGTCAAGATCTAGCATCGGCCAGGTGGAGAACTGCTCTTTGTGTCGCAAGGAGCAGTGGCGCCGCATCTTTTCCATCTTCCTTGTCGGGCATCGCCGGCCAGCTCGATCGGCCTGCGCCACCGCAGGCGCATTAACTACTGATCCCGTGCCCACGGACGAATGCAGCGTCTGCGGTTCTCGGCGCGCTCCTGGACTGGACATCGTTCTTGCGTCGACGCATTGCATCGTAAATGACGGTCTCGAGTCGGCTTCAATCTATGCGTACATTTTCATTTTTTGCACCTTGGCGGACGCTGCTTGCGTTCGGCGTCATTCTATTGGTCGGTGGGTGCAAGAAATCAACTCCTTCCGATACAGCTATGCCTCCTGCCGCCGTGGCTTGTCTCGGCCATCTTATTCCGGGTGAAGGTGTCATTGAGATCGGGGCTCCTTACTCCTTGGGTGGCGGACCGTGCGCCATTGCCGAACTACGGGTCCACCGCGGCGATCGGGTGCAGGTCGGACAGATTCTCGCAGTGTTGCATAACTACCGAACGGCATCAGCCGAAGCCGCCGCCGCCGCCGCCCAAGTGAAGGTCACAGAAGCTGCGCTCGCCCAGGTGCGCGCCGGCGCCAAGGCCGATGACATCGCGGCCTTACGCGCGAACGTCGCTCAACGGGAGGCCGAGCTGGAAAACGAACGTTCGGCCTACACCCGGACCCAAACGCTGTTCAAAGCGGAGACCATCACCATAACCGAACTGGAGGCCGAGCAGCGCAGCTTTACCGTCGCCGAAAAGGCGCTGGACGAAACCCGGCACCGGGCGGCCTCGGTCGCCGAGGTCCGCGCGGTTGACGTGGCTTATGCGGAGAGTCAGGTCGCGCTCGCCCGCGCCCAAGCGGCGAGCTCCGAGGCGCAGGTTGAGCAGACGCTGCTGCGCGCCCCGATCTCCGGGGTCGTGCTCGACACTCCGCTCCAACCGGGCGAACTGGCCGCCACGCCGGTGATGTCTCTCGGAGCCATCGACGCGATGGGTGTCGAAGCCTATGTCTACGATACCGACATTCGACGGGTACGGCCCGGAGCTGCGGCGACGATCACCAGCCACGCGTTTGAAGGCGCGCTAACCGGCAAGGTCATCGATGTCGCGCCGCTTCTGCGCTCCTCTCCTGCCGTGCCGATCCGTCCCGAGGCGGCGACGGATCGCCGAGTCGTTAAAGCCCGCATCGCCCTCGAATCCGCCGATGCCAAGCGCGTCGCTCACCTCAGCAACCAGGAAGTGGAAGTCCTCATCACCCCATGAGATCCGCCGTTGCTCGGCTCTGGCGGCAATGGTTTCCGCTGGGCAATTCTTTTGCCTGGCTTCAGTTGCGCAGTGACCCCCTCCGGTTTGCCGCTGCTATTTCGGGCATCGCATTCGCGGCGGTCATGGTGACCTTTCAACTCGGCCTTTACGAGGCCCTGACCGAAGGCGCCGTCATCGTCCATCGAAACTTGCGGGGCGATCTGATGATGATCAGCCGGCAATACGAATTCGTCGCGATTAATGAGGGTTTCACGGAACGGCGCCTCGAACAGACCCGTGCACTTCCCGAGGTGGAGTCAGTGGCCGCCCTCGACGTTGCGACCGGCAAATGGCGCAACCCCGTGGACGGCCGCTTCCAGACGATCGTGGTTTTTGGCATCAGGCCCGGTGAGGCGCCGTTCGCCCTGCCGGAACTCGAAGCCTCGGCCTCGAAGTTGCTGCGCGAGGGCACCGGGTTCTTCGATCGCACGTCGCGGCCTTCCTACGGCCACGTGACGGAGCTGTTTGAGTCGCGGGGCCCGTTCGAGACCGAACTCAACCGCCAGCATATCCGCATCGAGGGCCTCTTCACATTGGGCACCACGCTGGCGGTGGACGCCAATCTCGTCGTGGGGGAGCGGACCTTTCACACTATTTTTCCCCAGATTCCGCCGGACTTCATCAATGTCGGGCTGATCCGCCTCCGGCCCGGGGCCGATCCGGTGTCCGTGCGCGATCGCCTGCTGGCCTTTCTGCCCCCCGACGTGAAAGTGCTGACCCCCGACGACTTCGCCCAGATCGAAAAAGACTACTGGACTGGCAAAACCCCGATCGGATTCGTCATCAACGCCGGGTTGATTGTCGGCCTCGTGGTAGGCGCGGTGATTGTGTATCAAATCCTATATACCGATGTCACCGAACACCTCCCGGAATACGCCACGCTAAAGGCGATGGGCTATGACGACGGCTTCTTTGCGCGCCTGGTCACCGGCCAGGCGTTGATCCTCACGGTTTTGGGCTATGTGCCGGGCGTGATCGCATCGTTCGGCGTGTTCCGCTTGATGTCCGCGATGAGCAGCCTCAATCCCAAGGCCACACCCGCGACCCTCGCGATCGTGTTCGTCCTCATCTCCGGAATGTGCGGGGTCGCCGGGGCGTTTGCCACGCGCAAGCTCCGTCAGGCGCGGCCCGCGGAGATCTTCTGATCGTACCCTGCCAATGCCACGTTTCTCACACTGGTGAGCGCGCTGCGAGCCGTGCAAACCGGCAGCGTGCGGGTGGCCGGCCAGGAGCTGCGCGGCGCCACCGATGCGGTTCTGACCACCGCTCGGCGCCAGATCGGGTTTGTCTTCCAAAAGCACAACCTGATTAGCGCCCTCACGGCCCGACAGAATGTGCAGATGGCCATGCTCATCGACCGCCCGGCCGATTCCGTTGCCTTGGCGGATGCCCTGCTCGCCCGGGTTGGTCTCCGCGGCCACGAGCACAAGCGGCCGCGGGAACTTTCCGGCGGCCAGCAGCAGCGGGTGGCCATCGCGCGAGCTCTCGCCCGTCAACCGCGCGTGATCATGGCGGACGAGCCGACGGCCTCGCTCGATGCGCAAACGGGCCACGAAATCATCGGGTTCATCCAATCGCTGGCGCGCACCGAGGGATGCGCCGTGATGATTGTCACGCACGATTCCCGCATCCTCGATGTGGCCGACCGGATCCTCACACTCGACGATGGCCGGATGATCGAGACCGATGCGAATTTCGAGCGTCTCGCGGACGAACTGGCCGTGCTCTTCGCCGGCCTCCCACAAGTGTTCGCTTATTTTCCTGAGGACGGACCCCCGCGCCTTGCGGAATATCAAGCGCAACGCCAGCAGTTCGCGGCTGCCACCGAGGCGCTCAACATGCGCGCTTCCGATCATGTGCGTCTAAAGCTCAAGCCGGAGGCCGCCCATCGCGCCGATGCGCTCCAGCAAATGCTCGCTGCGATCCGCTCGCTGGAGGTTCTGCTCGGCGAATTTGCGGGCCATCTGCGAGACTCGCCCCGCGATCTGCAGCGCGGCACCGGTCACGCCCTGCAACAGGCGCTCGAAACCGTGCTGCTCACCGCTGCAGACGCCCTGCGCACGCGCGACCCCGACGACATCGATATCCTTGCCCGTATTGCCTCCGATCGCAGTGAAGCGATGAAGCGCCTGCGGGACTCGCCGTCGATCCGTCCCGGCGCGACGACCGAAAGCGACGAATTGCGGCGTAACGCGCTCTTCGCGCTCACTAACGATTTCGCGCGTCTGATCTACTTGCACGGACAAGTCGCCCATTTCCTGACCGAAATGCGCCGTCGATAGGCGGTTTAGCGAAGTCGAAGATCGAGCAGATAGGGGGTTAGGAAACAGGATAACCTCTGACGCCGTTAATGAACCGAATTGTGAGCGGAAACGCCGTACGAGCGGGAAAATTGACGGTGTTAGCGATCTAAACAGCCGGAGATCTGTGTCCAAAAAGCCGAATTTCCGCGCGAGGTACGAGTGGGAAATCGGTCACGGAATATGACACTGTTAGTGGTCACAAAAAAATGACGCCGATAGTGAGCTATCGCTCACTTGAAGCGTCAATCAGCACACTTAACCCATTGGTGGGGAATGGTGGGCCCACTCGGACTTGAACCGAGAACCAAAGGATTATGAGTCCTCTGCTCTAACCGATTGAGCTATAGGCCCGAAAAAGAATCTTCTCCAGCGTGCAATCCCATTCTCTTTTCTCAACAGAAATCAGCTTGCGCTGTCGGTGGGCGCGGGCCTGCCACTCAGGTGCAATCAGGATGTAAAAGCGGATTCGAAACCAAGGGGGTCTGGTCAGGCGCCCGGGGTCCTCTTCGTGGGCAAGAAGTTAGACCTACTTTCTCGTGGGTGCACGCTCCGGTCGGGCGCCTTCTGCGAGCGTCCGTGATAGTGGACCCGACGCGCCCCGCGGCAATTTGCGCTTTGAATGTCATCTACGGAATGCCGTCGCGGGGACGCGTCGGCCCACCCACTGCAGTCGCTTGAAACATGTCAACTTCCGGGTTTGAAAACCCCGCGCTATTTCGGCGCTGTCTGGCTTTGCGCTTTTGATCCGCCGGTCTTGATCTTTTTCAACCGAGTCGTTCGTTTATTACCGGTTAAGGTACGTCTATGAAAAAGGTCATCACATTTAAAATTCCACACGCCGAAATTAAGGTGCGGAAGAGAACTCCGCCGCATCTCGTCGTTCAGCGGCCTTTTAAGGAAAAAAAGGCTTATGACCGAAAGCAGAACACATCCGCCATCCGGGCTTCCCGTTTGGCGGATTTTTTCGGCTTCCGCATCGTTGCATAGTACGGCTGTCCAAAAGAGGAGAAGAATCCTGAAAAAGTCTCGCAAAAGCGCGAAGCCGGACAATCCCCTTGGAGCGCGTCCGCTGGTCCGCCGAATTAGGGAGATGCGGGCGAGCGGCCTGCGCTCCCACTCGATCGCGTTGCGCGAGTTATCTCCGTTTGCGCCGCCGTTAGAAGCTTGATCGGTTTTGTTACCGTACGCTTTGATAGGATACTGTGCTTTCGCATCTCTCTCGTAAGATGAAGTTAACTCTTTGTGCCGTTGGGATTTTGTTCGGCGCATCGTTGAGTGTGGCGGGGGTTCCACTTCGTGGCTCCGCCGAGATACAGAAGGCGGCGACCCAATTTCGTGCATTCTACGTAGGTGTACGAGATGGGTTCACAATGCGCGACACCAACGGACCCGGTCCCGAGATCGCAGGGGCATTTCGCTTTGCGGAGTCGCTCGATGCGGAAGGACGCTGGGCCGATATCGACTATTCGGCGCGGGCCCGGTCGGGCTGGCCACCGGCGAGTCACTACACTCGCATGGCTTCGATGGTCGCTGCGGCAAACCGCAACGCAGGCCTTGCCCACGGCGATCGTGATCTTCTGCTGACTGCGGTTCATCGCGCGTTTCGATACTGGATCGCGCACGACTACCAATGTCCGAATTGGTGGTACAATGAAATCGGCACACCCAAAACGATCGGGCTCTGCGCGATTTTGCTCGGCGACCAACTGACGGACGACGAGTACCGTTATGTCACCGAAAAGGTTCTCGCGCGCTACGGCATCGGGCGCACGGGTCAAAACAAGGTATGGCTGGCGGGGAATGCGCTGATGCTGGGGATCGTTAAGGGTGATGAGGCGCTGATCGCTCAAGCGGCCAATGCGATCTGGAGCGAGATCGTCATTTCCACCGAAGAAGGAATTCAGCCGGACTTCAGTTTTCATCAACACGGCGCCCAGCAGCAGTTCGGCAACTATGGGATGGCGTTCGCGGTTGAGGTCTGCCGCTGGGGTACGATTTTGCGGGGAACATCGTGGAAAATGCCGGAGGAAAAGCTTGGGATTTTTCGCGGTTACTTACTTGAGGGACAAAATTGGGTCTCATGGTGCGGCGCCATGGACATCAGCGCATGCGGCCGACAATTCATGCCGCGTTCTCCCATATCGAAGACTGCCAACATCGCTCGCGTAATGGAGGAAGTTGGGGTGTTCGACCCTGCACACGCCACGGCCTATGCTGCCTACATCGCACGAAATAAGCCCGGCGCGCCGAACGACTTGATCGGCAATCACTACTTCTGGCGATCCGACTATATGATTCATCGCACCGCTTCATTTTCGGCCACGCTGAAGATGTCATCGAAGCGCGTAATCGGCGCCGAGCTGGTGAACAGTGAAAACAAATCCGGTTTTCATATCGGCGATGGCGCGTTGTACCTGTACCGAACCGGCGATGAGTATACAGATATCTTCCCGGTGTGGGATTGGCGCAAACTACCCGGCGTGACGTGTGCACAAGTCGAACCGGCGGAGTACAAGACATCGTCCGTTCCGACGGAATTTGTCGGCGGCGTGTCGGACGGCAAGAACGGCATTGCGATTTTGGACTACGCGCGCGAGGGAGTGCGAGCGAAGAAATCCTGGTTTTTTGTTGGCGACCAAGTCGTGTGCTTGGGCGCTGACATTAACGGCGATTCGCCCGAGGGCATCGCCACGACGCTCAATCAATGCCTTTACCGTGGACAGGCCTGGGTTCAACAGGGAGGAAACGAAACCGATTTTACCGGCCTCAAAAACGCGGACGACGTGCAGATCGAGGCGGTGGAGCACGATGGCTGGCGGTATGACTTACTCGAGAGCGCGGTCGTGCGAATCAATGCCGGACCAGTCACCGGTAATTGGAAAAAGGTATTCGATAATCCAGAGACGCCGAAAAAGGACGTCACTCAAAACGTGTTCACGGCGTGGATCGATCACGGGAAGAGTGCGAAGGACGCCACCTACGCTTATGCCGTGCATCCTGTCGGCACAGGGCTAACGGCAAAACTCGTCGAAAACTCGTCGAGTCTCCAAGTAGTGAAGTTCGATCCAGATGTGGTAGGCATCGCGTTTTGGTCGCCTGCGCGTGTTCAACTGAGCACGGATGCGACTCTGGAAGCGGATCAACCTTGCGTCGTCTTAATCAACCTCACGAGCGGCACCGCGTCCTTGACAGACCCGACTCAAAAACTCGACAAGATCACCCTGACGCTGAATGAAAACGTCACCGTGGTGGAGCTGCCGCAACACGGCGATACTGGTCGCACCGTGAAGGTTTCGTTGAAGCATCGATAGTCCCAGGAATTGAACACGGAGCCCCAGATGCTGCCGAAGAGAAATCAAATGGGCGAAAAACATCGGCGAAACTTAGGATTAATGGGAGGCGGAAGTGAAGCCCACTGGGAGCGCAGGCCGCTGGCCTACATCGTCCTTAATCCCGCAGGCCAGCGGCCTGCGCTCCCATGTTT
>WNFI01340391.1_pt1 | contig 14054 bp, 14 predicted proteins | sample 5400471 | NCBI WGS metagenome assembly WNFI01 (sample SAMN13153348, study PRJNA577476) | soil metagenome | isolation source: 100 cm saprolite on Douglas fir-dominated hillslope | place: USA:California | collected 2013-09-17 | reverse complement strand
TGGCATCTCTGTGCTTAAAAAGGCCCATTCCACGTTTCGCTCGCCCCGGATGTTGATTGGCGAGGGGGGCGGAGTGGCCGGGATAAAGGCGCGCTTGACCTTCAAGAAGGGTTTGTATATCCACTTCGGCAGATAGACGGGAACGAGAAAACGTTCAAACATTATTTGGTCAGCTCGGCTTTTTGTGATGCAAGGCCTGCTCGCTCCTCAGGAATCGCCACAAGATTTGCGTCGTATACCCGTCGCTAGCCTTCCGTGGTCGCGCTTACCCCTTCATAAGGCGTTTGACAGCTTGAACTTTTTCGCGCATCGGTTTCTGCACAAATCGACCTAATTTCTGAAGCGCGCTAGGTTTTGGTATGCCACTTGAAGAATCCCATGGGCGGATAGGAGTGGAAGGCTCGGGTATTGTCATCAAAAGCTTAGACGCAATCGGACTTCGAGAGGCCACAAGGACCGTGCGCACGCGTCGCGAGTCAGGACTGGAATGATAGTCAGGATGATCTGGCTGCCTCGCCAATCCGTAAGCCTGCGAGAAGCCACACCGATACAACATTTTCACTAGGCACGCTTCGGTCGGATAAAACGCGATGTGATTCAAGCCCTGGTCATCGTGGAGTTCTTCGTCGACCAAAGCCATTATGGGATCTTCACCCGGGAAGATCACGCCCTCTAGAAGGAGCAGTTTTGTGGTCATGGCGTGGAGATGGCGAATTGCAAGCAGGGGATTCTCCAGGTGGTAAAGAAGGCCAAAGCAGAAAACCAGGTCAAATTGTCCCAAGCCCCGGAGGGCAGAATCCTGCGCATCACACTGCTGAAAAACAATTTGGGGAAAGCGGCGCTGTGCTTCTTCCACATTCTGCTGGCGCCCGTCGACTCCGATCACCCGGAGTCCAAGACCGTTGAGAAGGCCAGCGAAATGACCGAGCCCGCAGCCAACGTCGATGGCGGTTTGCAGCCCTAGTGGTTTGCTAATTTCCGATAACAGTTCGGAAACTACGGCACCGCGAGACGCATTTAGACTTTCGTAGTGCTTGCCGTCAAATACGCGGGGCGCGCTCAATAACGTTTTCCTCCTGGGGTTTGAATGCAAAAGTCGCGGGCAAATTCAGTATACCGTTCCATTCGTCTAGGTAGTGTTGATGAATCTCGGTGGCGATAGTCATGTCGGGAGCGCAATCCCAAAGATCGAGCATCTGGCCATTGTCCCAAAGGCTGACCTGCCATTGGTACGCGCCGGGGCGGAGCGGGAGCGACGGGAAGGTGTAGGAAAAAACGTGAACTCCTGACTCGAGCGTGAGGTTCTGTGCGGCCCGGGCCCAAATCAATTGGCGCTCGGCGTTGAAGAGCGCGACGCCCTGCTCGCCACTCGAGATGGGCTCCGCCAGCTCAACAACGAAATTGACGGTGACGGGGCCGAGAGAAGAGAGTACGTGGGGCTGTTCCTCTTTAGGGCCGGCGATCTCCCAGCTTAGAAACTGTGCTCTTGTTCCTTGGCCACGTTGCAGACCCAGGGAGCGGTCGCCGGAAAACATGGCAGATTCGTAAGCGGCAACGACTTCGTGGGTGCGGCCGTCCTGGCGGACGGAGGCGGCGTCAATCCAGACGACGCGCTGGCACAGGCGGCGAATCTGATTGAGCTGGTGGGAGACCAAGACGACGGTGCGGCCGGCGCGAGCGACGTCGCTCATCTTGCCGAGGCATTTCTTCTGGAATTTGATGTCGCCGACAGCGAGGACTTCGTCGACGAGGAGGATTTCCGGCTCGAGATGCGCGGCGACGGCGAAGGCCAGGCGGACGTACATGCCGGAGGAATAGTGCTTGACGGGCGTGTCGATGAATTTTTCCAATTCGGCAAACGCCACGATTTCATCGAATTTGCGCGCGATCTCCGCCTTGCCCATGCCCAGGATTGCGCCGGAAAGGAAGGTGTTCTCCCGCCCGGTCAGTTCGGGATGGAAGCCGGTGCCGACTTCGAGAAGGGAGCCGACGCGGCCGCGAATCTCCGCCCAGCCTTCCGTCGGCCTCGTAATCCGCGACAGGATCTTCAGCAGCGTCGTTTTCCCTGCTCCGTTGCGGCCGATGAGGCCAAGCACTTCGCCTTCTTTCACTTCCAAGGAAACGTCTTTCAACGCCCAGAATGTTTCGTTTTTCTTCCTGCGCAGGGAGGCGAGCGGCGAACGGACAAAATCTTCGAGAGCGTGGCGGAGCCCGCCGTCGACTTGCAAGCCGCGCCGGTAGCGCTTGCCGAGATTCTCTCCACGTATGACCGCATTCATAGCGCAAGTATACGCGAAGGGGCTAAGGAGTTGGTTAGTGGGCGTGTTTCGGCGCGTGAGAATCCGGGTGGTGGTGACGAAGCCGGGAGTGGAAATGGCGTGTGTCGCAGTCCTTGCAGCGATACGGGGTTATGTAAAGAAGGTGATGAAGCAGGAATTCCCCAAGGCCGTGCCTTCGGGACCTGTAAAGTGACGCGCTACCGCAGTTTGTACAACGGAAGGATCGAGAAAAGTTAAACATGGGACACCTCCAAATGCTGGAATGGGGGGAAAAGTATACACCTCCGATTCCCGTTTTGGAAGTTGGTATGAAGTTGGTTGTTATGAAGTTGGTGTGAAGTTGGTATGAAGTACTTAAAGGAGACCAGCCGGATCGAGCACTTGCACGTAGTAGCCAGTGTCACCGATACTCCGCCAGTTTGCGGGAACGAGCGGAGTCTGTGCGGTCACCAGGGCCTTGATGCCATGTGCGCGTAGTTGTGACGCAATTTGCTTTCGTTTCTCTGGACTAGCTCTAGCCAGTACGACTGCATGGATTCCAACGGGATGTCGGCAGTCACTCTCAGGCCGACCAAATGGGCCCAGTAATCAGCAACCGTTGTATGACCGAGAAAAGCAACTTGATTCCCTGGAGCGAGCCCCATCTTTAGCAGGTCCTGTGCGACTTCCCATTGGACATTCCGGGCCAGTTGCAAACAGACTGCGAGATTGGTCAGTCCATCCTTCAGGAGAGCCACGCCAGTCGTGCAACTGATAGCCAAGACCACCGCCGCACCAACGCGCGTGGTATTGATACGCGACCAAGGCACAGCCGCAAACAGTGTGAGACAAGTGATAGTCAGCCCTACGGCGACGTACCGCGGCTCGACTAGCACTAAAGCATATAGCGCAAGGGCCGCCACGGATGGCAGCCACACGAACCATATCTTGAAAATGCGTTCCAAAGTTTTTCGCCAGTCACTGGCAAGAAATACCAGGACGAGCCAGCCGGCGATCCACTGTTTTTCGGTGGAGATGATCCGAAAATAGCCTGAGCTGGCGCGCGCCAGGGCGCGCAATTGGTTGCGTAGAACGAAACGTGATTTCACACCCTCCAACCAGTAGCTTGCGTCGTACCATGCGGGATAGGTGGAAGTAAAAGGCGTCGCGTACGTGTACACAGGTGGCTCATCAACGAGCCGCAGGGGATGATGAGTGAAGTTGGGCGAAGCGGCCTCGGATAGAGGGATTGGTGTAACTTGATTGAAATAAGCGGCTTTACCCGTGTCGCCAAAGGTGAACCGGCCTTTAGCATGTGATAACGCGGCCGCGAAAGGTGTGCTAATCAAAAGAAATCCAGCCAGCGTGGCCAACGCTCGCCAGTCGGGTCTCTTAAAGCCACGGTGCGCAAAAGCTGCTGCAACAATGTAAACGAAGGAAAGAGGCAACATTACACCTTTTGCGAGATATCCTAGGCCCAGGAGCAGCCCCAAAAAAGCGTAGTGCAGCGTACTTCGATCGGACTGCCCCAGATCGATGAGGACTCCAGTGGCAAGAAATAGGACCGCTGCGAGGGCCATGTCCGGACTGTCGTTGCCCAAGGTAATCATCCTCAGGGTACAAACAAGGAATGCCGTGTAACCAAGTACCCACCAGGCCCACTCCGGCTGGCCTTCCGTGTCACCAACTTTGGTATCAGAAACAGAGATGAAGGAAAGCAAGCGACGAAAGAAGAATTCGAAGCTGGCGAGCGCGAGCAGAAACAGGACAAAATTGAGCAGGTGAAGGAATGTCGATTCAAAGTAAGGCGACGGATGAATGGACCACTGAATCAAGGCCAGCAGCCAGGAATAAAGAGGGCTCCAATACGCGTTCAAGGCATTGCTCCAGTCGCCTAAAATACGCTCCGGCTATGTCGAGGTAATTCACGCCATCCGGCTCGATGTAGAAGCGAAGCGCTCAGGTCTGAAGAAAACCAAGTACGATCGCGGCCAAACGAAAACCACTTCTAACTGCTCGGGACGAAGGTCTCATAGACGGAGGTCTTGATTTCGATTCTTTCACTATACAGGCCGCAGAGATCGTAGGGTGGAATTAACATGTATGGCGTAAGCTGGCAACGAAATGAAGTCCGCGCTCAAAAATCCACGACGCCGGAGTCGGATAAAGTCCAAGTGAAAGATTCATCTGCACTGGCTTTAGATCAAGCCGGATAAAAGCGGCATCCCATTCAGACTTTGACCAGTAATTGTATGGCAGGGCGACCCCATGGTGGGCGTTTCCAACCCAGTCCATGAATCTGAGGGTAGGGCCAGCCAAGAATCCGTTGAGAAGGTGGTCTTTGACCAAGACAATTTTGCCGACACGTGCCGCTTCACGAAGGAGAAGTAAGGGGTCGCTCGCATGGTGGAGAACATCGACCAACATCACTACATCGAACTGTCCGTCAGGATAGGGAATCGAGCGGCCATCAAAGGCTGCGACGGGGATTCGCGTATTCGGACGAACCAAGGTGTCCAGGCCCGTAATTGAGACATCCGGCCGCTGCTGCGTGACAACAAAATCCAATGTTCCATCCCCGCATCCTACATCCAAAACGCGCGCGGCCTTCGGAATGAGCAGGGATATGCATTGAGACAGTGCGCGAACTCTCCGGCCAAAGACGAATTTCTCATGCAGCACGCCAACAGTTTTCGACATGTGGCGCTGATTTTAGCACTGCTCTTCTGCTCGTCGCCAGCGATGGCAAGTTGCGCGATGCAAAACCTATTCCCATATCGACGAGGACGCCGCGGAGGCCATCTAGCTCGGGAATTCGACCGGACAAATTGAGGGCGAGAGTTTCCTTAGCGGATGTGACAGCAGTCGTCATGTTCACTTCGCGCGCTCGGATTTCGCGGCGGCGACGGAAAAGGTATACGCGAAGCGCGAGGTTTGCCGGCCGCACCTACTCGGCGTAAGGAGTCAACTGCGGCGGGGATGCATCCGGTTCCAAAACCCAGACCTGCGTTCCCCGGAAGTAATTCAATAGCGGCTTCAAGTCCATTCCGGGAATTTCGCGGGCCCAGACCACCTTTGCATGGTCAATATCTGCGCCGTTGTAAACCCATTCCATCAGAACATCGTGCTGAGGTGTGTAGCGGACAATCACGAGGTGTGTGCCGGGGGCGGCATTCAATCGCGCCTGGATCGGCGGGCGGAATTCGATCCCCGAAGGCGCGGCGCGGTTCAGACCTGCGCTGTGCGGATGGAACGGCGCCAGCAGTACGGCAAAAGCTGCGATCGCGCGGGTGAGACCGATTCCCACGGGACGCCCGCCGCACTCCCAGCGGCGCACATGCCGGATCCCTTGTACCAGCAGAGCAAAGACCGCCGCCAGCATGGGGGCCACATAGTGCGGCTGGAACCAGGCAACCAGGAGAAATCCAAAGAAACAGAACGTCACCTGGGCCATCAGAAACGATACGCCGCGGTCGCGCCACATCCACCAAATGGCGAGCAGCGGCAAGCAAAGCTCCGGCCATAAAAGGGTATTCACGAATTTCATCACGTCCAGCCCGAAATGCCTGGCTAAGTGAATGAAGCTATCGGAGCGGCCCTGAATCCATTGCTCGCGCATCCAGCCGTTGTAGAAGGCTTCAAACTGCGGGTTCTGATAGTGAATGGGAGGTCTGGCGGCTTGCCAGACCAGCGTCGGCGTGCTGACGTAGGCCCTCTCGTTCACGACCTACGGTGGCAAGAACACGTGTCCGGTTCCACGCCAGTTGTAGTACAAAAAGAAACCTGCGGAAAGGAGAGCCACCATCCCAAGTGGAAAAAGGCATCGCCGCATTGCTGCTTCGCGGCTGGGAGGGCGCTCGCGCCAGAGCCAGCCGAAGAGAAAAACAGCAACGGGGAGAGAGAATAAGAAACCTTCGAAGGGGCGGCTGTGCATCAGCAGAGCCAAGCCAGTTCCCATTAAGATGGCGTCTCGCGGCCAGCAGGAGCGCACGACCCGTGGCAATGCGCCCATGAATAATGCTCCACCGATCGCCGGAACTGCTCCTCCCCAATAACTGTTCATGGGATAGGGGATAGGAGAGAGTGAAACTGCCCTCTTTGCAGCCCAAGAGTGTTTTAGTAGGGCTCACCCGGCTCCGGCGAATGCACGTCCCAGCAAACCAAAATAGGTACTCTGGCGCAGCGGCCATTTTTCCACCAAAATATTTACAAGCGTGACCAATTCGGTCTGCAGTTCCACAATGCATCTCGATGTGTTTATTTGACGAACGCGGAGACTGATGTCACCGCACGGAAAAATATCGACTACGATTGGGCCTTAAATGATCAGTGAATGAAGACGTACCGCCACAACATGACGTTGCTGAGAAAGGAAAGCCCCGCGAGAGCGACGAGCCGCGCGCTGTCAAGCGCGGGCAGCAGCGCGAACGCGATCACACCGAAGAACGGTGCCAGTTGAAGAATATATCTGTCATAAAACGGGATATTCCCGCCGACTCCAAACTGCTCGAGCAAGAAGAAAATAACTGTTGACAGCGCGAAAGCTACGGGCGGCGTGGACAATACGAGCTTCCTTTGGTCCCACAGGACCAACCCCAGCGCGATGGTGTTGTAAATCGTGGCTGCGACAATCAGACCAAAAACAATTGTCGCACCCTGCGGAAAACGTGCCGCCGAATTTACGAATGAGTTCAACGGGCCAGTCTGCCAGAGCGATCCACTAAAAGGTCCGGCTGCGATTCCTCCAAGGACTGCAACCGCAAACGCTGCCCAACGCTGCGCTGACTTCATGCGCAGCATGAGCGGAAAGGTCAGAGGCAAGAGATAGAGGCCAACATAGAGCGCGGCATTGATCGGCCTGGCGAAGTTCCAGCCAGCGCCGGCATTATACATCATGTTGTAGGATGTCCCGCTTTGCATGCCGGGACTCGAGATTCCCTTCCAGGCTAGAACTAGAAGCAAGACAGGTACTGCGCCCATGCAGAGAGAGAAAAATGCGCGCATCGCCCAGCGCCACTTCTCTCCCGGGCCCCATACTTGTGTGGTGGCCTTATAGGCCGCGAGGAACCCGGCGGCAGGTAACAACGCGAGGTTGTATTGCCGGCAGGTGACCGCCACGCCCATGGACAAAGACCCGAGTATTCCGATAATGAAAGCACCGACGCCGAAATTTGCTCTCGAAACGAATTCCGTCCAGGCCAGTGCGCCAATCACGGCAAAGAAGAGCGCCGGACCCTCCGTTAGGACGGTGGCCGCTGCTTCGACGGCGTGCGGGAAAACAAGTGCAGCGAGCAGTGCGGCATACCACAACTCCGGGAAGCGGCTGAAACGCGCGCCGAAGAAGATCCCGATGGCAAGAAGAACCCAACTAAACAGCGCGCCAACGCGCGCCGCACGCAATTCGTTCCCACCGATCACGCGCACTGCAACAGCCATCCAGGCAAAGCTGGTTGGCCCCGGCGCATTTCTCTGAGACTCGATTGTGTCAAGTGAGAAACCCTTCGCCGCATAATTGTGAACGTCGTAAATGTTAAATCCATCGTCGAACACGGGGCGGTTGACGAAGGCAATGAACAGCGCCGCTGAAATCAAGTTGAGAACAAGCAGCACAATGACAGGCTTAAGATACGTCCCCGCGCCATGGCTGGCCATGAACATCTGAACCGTCCATTCAGTTTTTCCCACGATCCGAGATTGTCAATTCCCAAACAGCCTTCTGGAATCGTATCTTTTGTTGCTTAGGACTTCGAAAACGCGGCCATCAATGACGTGCCCAAAACTTTCTGGGGAAGCCATTCGCACCGGGAAATGAGTCCCATCATCCTGTTGATGGCCGCGGACCGCGAGTCGAATCCGGCGGTAATGATTTTGGTCTGATCGTGGTTGCCGAGCAGCCAAATCTTCCGGACCAGCAACGCGGGAATCAGAGGCAAACCCCAGTAACTCCACTCCTGTAGAGAAAAACCGCTTGCGCAAACAGTCTTTTGCAAAGTTTCAAAGGAATAGCGCCGCATGTGGCCAGCAGCTACGTCGTACGACGAATAAGCCCACTGCCCGGCCGGGACATTGATGATCAGCGTTCCGCCAGGAGCGAGGTGAAATAACAAGGCTTGCAGGAATTGCGACTCATCCGAAATGTGCTCAAGCACATCGAAAAGGAGGATCGCAGCGAAGCGATTGTGCAGCGCCGGTTCGCGCTGAAGAATGTCGTAGCAGCAAACCCTGCTCAGGCGGCTCGCGCTTTGCTTCAACGCGGCTTCATTCAGGTCGAAGCCTGTGACTTCCCTTAGGTAGGCATCCTCGATCTGTCGTTGCAACAACCCGTGACCACACCCGAACTCAGCCACTTCGCCCGCAACTGAAATGCGATGGCCAGCCAGCCTCTGAAGTACAGCGAACCGGCGGCGGATCCAGAAATGGTCGGTCGAGGAAATCTCAAACCAGCGGTCGGCCATGCTGACAGCCGCGGGCTGCGACAGGTATTCAATCGTCCAAGACGCTTTCGCCTCTACAGAAGTTTGCGTTACAGGAGTTGCAGCGGACGGCATGGTCATTGCTGGAGTTCAGCCTCCCGTACTCGCGCGTTTCGATCCATGTCTCCCGCCTCCGCCCTGAATCGTCCGGCCGTGCGGCCAATGATGTACTGCGGGCGCCCCTTCGTCTCTTCGTAGATGCGGCCCACATATTCGCCTATAACACCCAGAAAAAACAAAACCATGCCCGATAAAAAGGTTACAGCCACGATCAACCCTGTGAAGCCCTGAGGAGACTTGTGAGCAGCAAATTTGGCATAGAGCGCATAGAAGACGTAGATCGTGGACACGCACATCGCCAGAGCGCCAAGCAATGCGGCCGCGCGAATCGGGACGATCGAGAATGCAAAAATCCCGTCCATGGCCAGCTTCATCAGCCGCGAAATGCTGTACTTGCTTTTCCCCGAGTGGCGCTCGGCGCGCTCGACATCCAAGCCCGTCTGTCGAAACCCCACCCAGCTCCGCATCCCGCGCAAGTAGCGGTGGTGCTCCGGCATTCGGCGCACTTCATTCACTACCCGGCGCGACATCAAGCCAAAATCGCCAGAGTCCAAGGGGAGGCGGATATCGGAAAGTCTGGCCATCAACCTGTAAAAAACAAAGTAACAAAGCTTCAACAGCCAAGGTTCCTTCCGGCGGACACGCCGCGCGTATGCGACGTCGTATCCCTCGCGGTACTTCTCAACAAACTGAGGAATCGCTTCCGGGGTGTCTTGCAAATCACCATCCATCACCACAGCAGCGTCACCCGTGACGTGGTCGAGAGCCGCTGTAATCGCCGACTGATGTCCGAAGTTTCGCGACAAGGAGAGAACGACGATGCGTGAATCGTGCCGTGCCGCTTCTTCCAGAATCGCAAACGTTCGATCCACGCTGCCGTCATCGACAAAAACGACTTCGTGAGGCCCGCCATGGAGTCCATCCAGCACGGTGCGCAATCGCGTCAGCAATTCCGGTAAGGCAGTCTCCTCATCGTGGATAGGGATTGCGACTGACAGGCGAAACTCAGTTGCCATATGGGCGCGGTAGCCTCTTCATGGGCAGGACCCAAGCAGAATGGATGCCGCAGTATAGCATAGGCTCTTCGGCAGCGGCGCGAGCGGGCGAGTCGTGATAGCATCTCGATGTCTAACCTTCAAAGAAGGTCTCGATGGGTCCGTCTTTCGCAAAAAAGCTGCACGAATGCCCCACTTGCGGAAGCCATTCTGTAAGGCGCTCCGAGAGAAGGGGCATCGTAGAAAAGTTTTTGTACCGGTTGCTTCTGATCTGGCCGTACCGCTGTCTGGAATGTGACGGAAGATTTTTCGACTACAAGTCACAGGTTTCACGTAGCTCCCAGGCGCGAGGCCCGCTGACGTGATTGACGCTAGGCTCCCCCACTACTGCATGCGGTATGGGACGGTGACGTTGGCGTCCGCGCGCGGCTGGTCGTACAGCCCCCTGCGGCCGTTACCGGATTGGGATTCCCTTAAATTCCAACGAGCCTCGCAAGGTTCAGCCAGTGCCTCGGATGAGGTCGCCTTCGACCGGCGCAAATGTCCGAGGCGTAAGGCAGAGAAACTCCCAAAGTCAATGGAATAGTCGAGATTGTCACATCGGCCAGACGCGGATGGATTTCTTGGGTATAAGCCTTATCATCGAGCCAACCTGGTTGATCAGTGGGATTCCAGGCGCGCTCGGCCAGTCGGTGCCTTCTTTGTTTTTCTCCGAGACGAGCCAAGACCTTGGGGGTTTGGGCAGCGATCCGCCCCTTACGGGCAGCCTCAATAAGCGCTTCTCTTGAATTGGTAGGGCCGCATTCTGAACAAAACTTGTCTCTTGGAGCTGGCCCAGAATATGCGAGCCGCTCTCTCCGCATATGGCGCAACAGCACGTCTCCAGCTAAGTGCCGCTTCAGCAATAGTTTGTGCAAACGGTCCCATCAGACGACAATTGCCGTCCCTTTGCCGCGTGTGACAGCAGTCGTCATATCCAGTTCGCGCTCTGGCTTGGCAGCGGCGAGGAAGTAAGTATATGCGAAGGGGCTGAGGAGTTTGCGGAGGGTGCGAGAGGATTCGAGGGAATGCTAGTGGATGGGGTTGCGGCCGGGGATGAACGGAAATTGATGGACGGTGCCGTCGGTGCGAAGAATGGTCCAGCCAGCCCGACGGACCCATTTGTGAACCTGCGGAAACCATTGGCGGCGGTCGAAGGGCTGCTCGTCCTTGCGACCGGGATGGCGGAAGCGCGCATAGATTTCGTAGAGGCCCATGAAATTGAAATAGTTGGGCGTGGTAAGAAAGAGTTTGCCGCCGGGCCGCGTGACGCGATACATCTAATCAACTCCCGCCTGCACTTGCGGCAGGTGCTCGATGGTCTCGCACGAAACCACCACGTCAAACGAGTTGTCGGCAAACGGTAGGCTTTGGGCATCGCCCTGAACGATCGCGGCCAAGGACGGCCTGCCAGGGACGAAGACTTTCGTGCTGGCGGCATGCAGCGCGGCAGCAGAGAAATCGCAACCCGTCACCAGCGCGCCCGCCCGCGCCAGCTGGCGGACAAAACCTCCGCGTCCACAGGCAACTTCTAGAATCCGCAGGTCGACGACGTCGCCAATGTACTCTCGCACCAGTTGATACCACGGAGACGACGCATCTTCGTGCTCGGGTGCCGCGTCAAAAATTCGCTGGTGCCACGTGTCGTATGCGGTGCGCAGGGTCATGGGAGATTAACAGCGGAGGCGGTTGAGCCCTGGGAAGTTGATTTTCGCGGAGTGCAGCGCGGGCCTCCGGCAAAAAGCGGGAAGATCGCGTAATGCCCGATGGCCACCCACAAAGCCAACACAAATCGCAAGGCATCCAGGATGCGGTAATGATTCTCCCGAGCGCGCGGTTCGCCGGTCATGGTGTTCGAATCAAGGCGACGGCAGAGAAAAACGCACAACCAGGAATGGCTGGGCCACAAGATTCGGGATTAGACGCGATCGGCAACGGAGGACTCCATGCGATTGAAGAAGAAGAGGCCGCCGAGGACGACGAGGGCGACGGCAAAAGCGGAAGCGAGAAGCAACAGGCTGGGAGCCTGGCCGCGGCCAGTGATGGCCCAGCGGAAACCGTCAATGACACCGGCCATAGGGTTGAGGCCGTAGAGCCAGCGCCAGCGCTGCGGCACCAGCGTGCTTGGATAGGCCACCGGCGAAGCGAACATCCAGAACTGGATGAGGAAAGGAATGACATAGCGAACGTCGCGATAGAGGGCGTTGAGCGCCGAGAGCCACAGGCCGACGCCGAGAGCCGTGAAAAAGGCGAGAGCGAGTAGCGCCGGCAGCCAGAGAGCGGCAAGAGTGGGGAAAATGCCATAGGCGAAGCAGAAAATGGATAGAACCACAAAGCCGATAGCGAAGTCCACCAAGCCGGAAAGAGCGGCGGAAATGGGAAGAATGAGGCGCGGGAAATAAACCTTGGTGATGAGGCGCTGGTTGTCCACGACAACGTTAGTGGTCATCTGGAGGGCATAAGCGAAGTAGGTCCAGGGGACGAGGGCGGAGAAATAGAAGACGGGAGCGGGAAGGCCCTGGGGCGCGAGCTTGGCGAGGCGGCCGAAAAAGAGAGTGAAGATCAACATGGTGAGGACGGGTTGAATAACCACCCACAGGACGCCGATGACGGTTTGCTTGTAGCGGATTTTGACGTCGCGCCAGACGAAAAAGTAGAGCAGTTCGCGGTAGGCCCAGACTTCGCGGAGGCGAAGTTCGAAGAGGCCGCGAGGCGGCTCGATGCGAATGGTGGCGGAGGCGCCGGAGTGGAGCGGAACGGAGGTGGATTGCGTGACGGAGGCCATGCGTGTTCGAGCAAAAACTCCTGAGAGCGGATGAAGCCCTGATTAGAGTACCAAAGAAAACAGAGGAAGAGGCGGAGACGAAATAGAAAACAGAAACTGGGAAATTGAAAATAGAAAAAGACGGCGGAAGGGCGCTCCCCATGGAAAAAATCTCGGAGGAGCCTAGGGTGAAGGACTCTTTTCGATCTGCTGGACGTCGCCATTTTCGATCTGCTGCATGAGGGCTTTGCGGCGGAAAAAATAGGAGTGGAGATCGGCGGAGAGCTGGCGAGGAACGACGAAAAATTGGTTGTGGACCATTTCGGAAAAAGAAACGGGGCCGCGAGCGGGAATCAGATGCGTGCCCCACTGGAAAATGAGGGCGTGAGAGAAACGAAAAAGCGGTTGCCGTAGGAAGAGATGCCGGCCCAATCGGGATAACAGGAAATGAAAACATAAAAAGCGAGAAAGGCGGCGAGAACAGGAGTGCCGGCGCGGCGTTGCCGACGCCAAAAGATGAAGAGACCGGCAATGGCAATAAGAAGTATGGGCGTCCAGGAGAGCAGGCCGTGGTTGGAGGAGAAAAGCACGGCCAAGAAGCGCGGCGAAAACCAGTTCCAGTCGCGGAGGGAAATGTAGCCGGATTCGAAGGCGCTGCCGTAAATGAGATAGCGGGTGATGAAAGTGGGAAGGAGACAGACGAGGAGAACTGCGGCGAACAGGCAGTGGCGGAGGAGAAGTTCAGGAATGCGCGCGGTGGAATTAGGCGCGGCGGATCGGGCCGGGCGAACAGCGAGATAATACTGGCGGAGCGCTTCGACCGCCAGGATGGCGAGGAGCATGGCGTTGGCGTAGTAAACGTTGAGCATGAGGCCGGTGATGACCGCGAGAATCAGCCATTGGCCGAGCGAGCGCGAGGAGCGCGTCTGGTGCCAATACCACAGAAAAAGAGCAACGACGAAAGCGGAATGCGCGTGGGACCACGAAGGATTGAAGTACATGTAGACGGGGAGCGAGCTGGCCCACCAGATGGCGAGTGTGGCGAGAAGAGCCCAGCGCTCTTGGACGTATTGGCGTGCGAGGCGGAAGGCGAGGAGTAAGCCGAGGAATCCGTAGAAGGCAGTGGCGAGAGCCATGGTGATGCGGTAAGGAGCGGAAAAACCGTCGGCGGCGACGGAGGAGCCTAACGCGCGAGCGAGAAGAACGCCGAGGTGGGCGAGGAAAAGAAAAGGCGTCCAGAGAATCGCGGGGCCGACGGTGAAATGGTTGTCAAGGTGGCCGGTGGGGGTGCGGAAGTCGGATTTGGGCTGATTATTTTCGTCGAGGCGCGGGCTGCGGAAACTTTCGTTGGCGAATTGGTAGTCCCTGGTGAAATCGAGGCGGTGCTCGATCAGCGGAGCACGAGCAAAAGCGTAATAGCCGACGCCGTCGCCGCGCACCCAGGGATTCAAAAGAACAAGGGAGA
>WNFI01162007.1_pt1 | contig 14054 bp, 15 predicted proteins | sample 5400471 | NCBI WGS metagenome assembly WNFI01 (sample SAMN13153348, study PRJNA577476) | soil metagenome | isolation source: 100 cm saprolite on Douglas fir-dominated hillslope | place: USA:California | collected 2013-09-17 | reverse complement strand
CAGCACCCGTGCCGCCTCCTCCTCTTCGGTTCCCGCCGCCTGCATCACCGGGATCAGCTCGCGGGCGACGAAGGGAAATGTGACGAAGATGGTGGCCAAGGCGAGCCCGGGAACCGCGAACACGATCTTGAAGCCGTGGGCCTGTAGCCAGGGTCCCAGATACCCCTGGCGGCCGAAGAGGAGGATGAAGACCATTCCCGCGATCACCGGGGAGACCGCAAAGGGAAGGTCGATGAGGGTGATGAGGGCGTTCTTGCCCGGGAACTCGAACTTGGCGATCGCCCAGGCCGCGGCGACGCCGAAGACGAGGTTCAAGGGCACCGCAACCGCGGCCGTGAGCAAGGTGAGCCACAGCGCGGAGAGGGCCATCGGCTCCCTCACCGCGTTGACGTAGGCGGCCCAGCCCTTTTGCAGAGCCTCCGCGAAGACGGCGCCGAGGGGGACGACGAGAAAGACCGAGAGATAGGCCAGGGCCACCAGGGTGAGGACGACGCGAACGGCGACCGGTTCGGTGAGATTCCGCGGTCCCGCCGCCCCGCGATTCTGGACGCCAACGACACTGGCCATGCGGTCGTTCCTCCTCAGTCCGATGTGAGGCGCGCGCTCCACGACTGGAGGCGGTTGATGGCGAGGAGCAGCACGAAGGAGGCCACGAGCATCACCACCGCGATGGCCGTGGCGCCCGCGTAGTCGTACTGCTCCAGCTTGGTGATGATCAGGAGGGCCGAGATCTCCGTCCGCATCGGCATGTTCCCCGCGATGAAGACGACGGATCCGTACTCCCCGAGGGCCCGAGCGAAGGCGAGCGCGAAGCCGGTGATCCAGGCGGGGAGGATGGCGGGTAGGATCACCCGCAGGAAGATCTGCAGCCGGCTCGCCCCCAGGCTTGCCGCCGCCTCCTCAAATTCGGGCTCAAGGCTGTCGATCACCGGCTGCAGGGTGCGGACCACGAACGGGAGCCCGATGAAGGTGAGGGCCACCGCCACGCCGAGGGGCGTGAAGGCGACCTTGATTCCCGCCTGCGCCAGAGGCCTGCCCAGCCAACCCGTCTCGGCGTAGAGCGTCGTCAGAACGATTCCGGCGACGGCCGTCGGAAGGGCAAAGGGGAGGTCCACGAGCGCGTCCACCAACCGATGGCCCGGGAAGCGATAGCGCACGAGGACCCAAGCCACGATCAAGCCAAAGACGGCGTTGATGACAGCCCCCGCCAGCGAAGCGCCGAGCGTGAGCTTGTACGACGCCAGCACCCGCGGCGCGGTGACGGCGGCCCAGAAGCCGCTCGCCCCGAGCGTCGCGCTCTTGAGGAACAGCGTCGAGAGCGGGATCAGGACGATCACGCTCAGATAGAAGAGCGTGTACCCGAGCGTGAGCCCGAAACCCGGCAGAACGCGCGGACGCTTCCAGGGAGCCTTCAAACCCCCGCCTCCGCGGACCGCACCCATCTTCTCGCTGTGGCTCCCTTCTCTTGTCCCGAAGCGTGCGCCCTCATTCCCCGCTCGTATCCCTCATTTGGGCTGGTAGATCTGGTCGAAGATGCCGCCGTCCGCAAAATGCCTCTTCTGGGCCTTCTGCCAGCCCCCGGCGATCTCATCGATGGTGGCGACGTTCACCCTGGGGAACGTCGTCGCGTACTTCTTGGCCACCGCCTCGAGACGCGGCCGGTAGTAGTTCTTGGCGGCGATCTCCTGTCCCTCAGGCGTGTACAGGTATTCCAGGTAGGCCTGAGCGACCGCCCGCGTCCCTCTCTTGTCAACCACGCGGTCGACCAGGGCGACGGGAGGCTCCGCGAGGATGCTTTGGGACGGCACCACGATCTCCACCTTATCCGGGCCCAGCTCCTTGATGGCCAGGAACGCCTCGTTCTCCCAGGCCAGAAGGACGTCCCCGATCCCCCGCTGGACGAAGGTGGTGGTGGACCCGCGTGCGCCCGAGTCCAGGACGGGCACGTTCCTGTAGAGCTGGGTGACGAACTCCTGCGCCTTCGCCTCGCTCCCCCCGGGCTGCCGGAGCGCATAGGCCCAGGCGGCGAGGTAGTTCCAGCGGGCGCCACCCGAGGTCTTGGGGTTGGGGGTGATGACTTGGATCCCCGGCCGGACGAGGCCGCTCCAGTCCTTGATCCCTTTCGGGTTCCCCTTGCGCACGAGAAAAACGACGATGGAGGTGAAGGGAGAGCTGTTCTGGGGAAGCCGCTGCTGCCAGTCCTTGGCCAGGAGCCCGCCCTCGGCGACGGCATCGATGTCGTAGGCCAGGGCCAGCGTCACCACGTCGGCCTCGAGGCCGTCGATGACGGCGCGCGACTGCTTGCTGGAGCCGCCGTGGGATTGCTGGACCTCGACCGTCTTCCCGCTCTTCTGGCGCCAGTACTTCGCGAATGCCGTGTTGAAGTCCTGGTATAGCTCTCGGGTGGGGTCGTAGGAGACGTTCAGGAGCGTCTGGTCTGCGGCCGACGCCCAGGTCGCGAGGGCGCCTAGAACGAGCGTGACGAGGGCCCGCCGGGCGCGAGCGTTCATGGGTCGAGCTCTCACGGCTAGAAGCTCACCTGGGCACGGAATGAGGATCGCGTTTTTGGACGGACACTCTTATCCTGTATGTCTACTTTAGTACTAGACATTACGTCGCTCGACACTCCCCTAAGACCGACACCTCAGACAGCGTTTCTCTGGGGACGGCCTTCCAAGACCCGGGTATTACGCTCCACAAGGTCGGCGAGGCTGGTATGGTCCAGAATGGCTGCGGCGGCGTTGCGCACGTCCAGAAACAAGTCGAAGAGAGCAGGGTGGCGGGGCTCGGTCTTGACCCGATGAGCCAGCTCTACGGCATCCCCCAGCGGGGCAAGCGGCCCGTCCACGACACGGATCACATCGCCCACCATGATTTCTCCGGGGGGGCGGCGAAGGCGATATCCACCCTCGCGTCCGCGCTCGCTGGCGACGATTCGGGCATTCTTGAGAGTTACCAGGATCCCCTCCAGGAACTTCTCCGGAATCGACTCAAGGTCGGCGATGCGATGGATCTTGACCAGTCCCCCACCGTAGGCGTCGGCCAGGTGGGTCAGGGCCTTCATTGCGTAGAGTCCACGGTGAGAAATCCTCACATCTATTCCTATCGAGTCGATAGGCTATATAGTCTCGAACGAGTTGTCAAGGCAGTCCTGACAATAGGGGCTCTTCCCCACTCTGGCTGGAGCGCTTGATCCTAACGGGACCCCCGGCAGCCGGTTGCACCGACGAGAGGCTGCCCAAGGCTGGCCTAAGTCCTTGCCCGTACATTAGATGGGTGCCACTGGCGGGTAGTGGATCAGTTAAACTGACCCACTAACGATCCCGTTGGGACGGCAGAAGAGGGTCAGGGCAGCCGCTCAGAGATGTCCCGGCGGCCTCTCGCGAGGAAACGAGTCGGCTAGCGGGCTCGGTGGTGGGGCCGTGCCGTCCGCCTCCGCCTGGGCTGTGCAGGAAGGCCATATCGGCGCCGCATCTCTTCGAGCGGGATCCCGGTCCCTGGCTTATACAGTCGCCGCGACCGCGCGATGAGAGCGAGGAAGTCCGGATCGGAGCCCACGACCAGGTCCTCCCAGTCGAGGCCCCCCACTCCCACAACCGCGGCCACGGGCTTTCCGCGCCTCGTCAGGACTACGGTCTCCTTGCGGGCTTCCTTGGCACACTCGGAGAGGGCCTTCGGCGACTCCGTCAGCTCTAGCGCCTTCACAGCTCAATCTCCTTGCCCGCGATAAACACTCGGTTCCCCACCTTGACCCCCACCCCCCGGACAACCACGATGCGGTCGGCTTTCTCAACGTCATAACACACCCTAGGTGTCCCGAGTCTGAGCTCGTGGCTCGCTAGGAGGTTTTGACGCATCCGCTTGCGGTTCCTTGTCTCGACCGAGGGCTGGTGGCTCAACCGACGCTGCACGCCGTCGAACAGAATCGCTCGATCCCGTGCATCAAGTCCTCCCACCTGTGCACCCGCCTCGGGGGTGAATTCGATCCTGTTGGGCGGCCTCTTCACGTACGTGGGCTCCCACCTCTGAGGTCGAGAAGTCCCTCCCAGCTCCGGCTGTTGCGGAAGTGGCGGGAAGGCGTCAATGGGAGAAGCCGGCTCACGGCTCGACCTGAACCACAGGCTCCCCAAAAGGGAGGCCGATCAGTCGCGATCCTATCCTAGGTGAAGTGAAGCCCTCACTCAACGGAGCAAATCGCAAGGCAAACCGCGCAAGCCCGCCGCTCCCGAGGTCGCCACTTCACACCCCCGGTACTCGCCCGCCGGTGGGCCCTCAACCCCCCCCTTTTCCGAAGCCGTCAGCCCGCTGCGAACACCTCGCGAATCCCGTTCAAACTCCCATTGGGGCAATACACCAGTTCGCAAATTGGGGTCGAGTGTCAATACACACTCGGGCAATACAACGCCAAGTAATCGGCAACTGACACCCTGGGCCGTGCGGTCACACCCACGACCTCCTGGTTCCCAATGTACGGGCGTCCCCGGCTACCGCCGCCTGCTTGTTGCTTGTCCATTTCAGTCTGCCACCGTAGCCCGATTGTGCTACGATGACGTCAGGTGCGCCATGTCCGCTTCACGCCCGACGCTGTCCGTCAGTTCAAGGGGTTGTCCAAGGCCGCGCGCGCGTTCATCAAGGAAGCCGTCCGCACGCACCTGCTTAAAGCCGACCCTGCGCAGGCCACCCGGAACAAGTTCCGGCTGCGCCGAGTCTCGTCCTTCGCCGACTACGAGCTGCGCGCGAGTCAGTGGCGCGTCTTCTATCGGGTCGACGCAGAAGGAGTGCTCGTCACACTGATCGGAGAGAAGCGCGGTGGCGTGCTGCTCGTGGAAGGCGAGGTACTCAAGCTGTGAAGACCGAAAGCTTGCGTGAAGTGAAAAACAACCTAAGCCGCGTGATCGAGGGATTGCGGAGAACGGGCCCTGTCTTGATCACGAAGAACGGCCGAACTCGCGCCGTCCTGCTTCCGGTCGGACCGGAAACGGACCTCGAGTCGCTGCTTCTTTCGCAGAACGAACGCCTGTGGGAGTTGATCGATCGAAGCGTAGCCGGCGCGAAACGTCGGGGCTTAACTCGCCTTGAAGACCTGCCCGAATAATCAAACGCTTCTGGAGGACGCTCAAGGAGCGTCTTCGTCTACCGTTCTTCCGCCCCCTTACGCAATTCGCTCTCGAGGAACGCCTCGCCTACGCCGTCCTCCACTACAGCTTCTTCAGGCCCCACAGCGCGCTTCACGGCGGAACTCCCGCCGAGACGTTCTTCTCCTGGCCGACGGCCTGCGAGAGGGCTAAAGCGCCGCCTCGCGGAGCCTGGGGCCAGACCTCACCTCACGCGCCCTTCCAGATCGCCTTCCTCGACCCGCAACAGACGTACCCGATCCTGACCAAAGCCGCCTAACCGTCGGGGACACGCGCGGCCCCTGATAAGGCCTGCGGGGCGAACCTTGTCTTGCCTCCCGCAGAATCCAACTCCGTCGCCCGCCGCGTGAGCCCCAAACCCTATTTCCGAAGCCGTCCGCTCGGTGCGAACACTTCACGAACCCCGTTCCAACTCCCATTGGGGCAGTACAAGACGTAATAGATGAAGTAGTGGAATTCGGTCTCCACGACGCCGTTCCAGCCTCAAAGAATGACCCCTTCGTCGAGCAGCCCGCGTGACGGCTGCCTCCCTCTTGAGTGGCGACGGATGCCAGTGAGGGGGTCCACTTCGAGTGTGCTGCCGCACGAGCACCATCACGGACTTACTGAAAGAGCGATTTAAACATCCTGGCATCGTAGGATGGCCACGTCTCAGCGGTAGACTGATCGTCCGCTGTGTTCGGAAGCTGATCGGGGCCGTTGGATACGACCTGAAACACACCGCTAGATACGAAAACCACGCGAACGGCATTCCCCCACAAGTCCTGCTTGAGCCTACTGTAGTTCGCCGTCGCACCAGCGACCAGCGCATCCACATCGGCCTGATTGCTTACGGACATGCTCTTGCTCGCGGCCAATGCAGTCATCGCGGATTTTAGCCCGACCATGCGATTGTAGGTGTCACTTGCGGTTTGTCGGTCCAAGATCCCCTGGACCTGCGCCGCCAAGCCCATGGTCTTCAGGCCGAACGCCGCGCTATATCGGTAGTCGAATGGGTTCATCTTGTTGTTGGCCTCGGCCAACAGCCGATCGCTGACTACCGTCGACCCGGGAGGATTTCCGAGGCGCGCGAGGTCCTCCAGAAGGTCCCCCCCAGAGTAGTCCCCCGGATGTTGATCGAGGAAAGAGAGGATCGTGGGGCCATTCGCGGGATCCCCGAGTGCATAGATCGCATTCACCCCTGCCCCTTGAACGATGAGGTCGGCATCGGAAAGCGCTGACTTTGCGAGCGTGACGGTCGCTGTATCCTTCATCCTCGCGAGGCCCATCAATGCCCCGCTCCGGACCAATGATCGACTGTCACTCTGAAATGCCGCCTGAAGAGCGGATGACACTGTACTACTCGTGAAGCGCCCCAGCGCCTGCGCCGCTGTGCCAGCCACCGTCTCATTCGGATGGCCGATTAGCGCTAGAAGAACGGGGACCGAAGACGGATCATTGTTCAAGGCGAGTTCCAACGTCTGCTTGATCTGAGAGAAGTCGGGAAGAGATGCGATTCGCAGATAGACCTTGTTCCGTACTGCTTGAGCCTCCCGGTCATCCCACGCCTGGTCGGCGACCGCGGGCCAAACCCCGAAGAGTGCGACCACGAGGGCCACTTGGACGGTTCGACGCTCGCTCATTGACCTACTCCACACTGAGGGGGATAGACGACTGATAGATCTTCTGTCGGATTGGACACAAAATGATGCGTCTAGTTCACACAAAATGCAGCGCTCGTGCCCCAGAGCTAGGCCGAGCCTGCGCGCCGAGGAACCTTGCCTCTTCAGCAGTGGCCCGCCTCCCCACCCGGACCCTAACGCGACCCCCGGCAGCCGGTTACGACCGAGCAGAGGCTCCCCGAGGCTATCGGACCTGACTCGGCGTCGGCTCGCGGTACCGTGCCACCCTGACTCGCCCAAATCACGGGCATTACGGCCGGGAGGACCGGAAGTAAAGCACGTGGAGCGTCGAGACCCCCGCGGACGGGTCAGCCGCTCCGAGGTGCCTTCGGGCTGCGTGATGACCCCCGCCACTTAGGTAGAATCCCCACGCGGGATAGCAAGCAAGTCCGTCGGGGCCTCTCCCACGGTTCCGGGGGGCGGACGTCGTTGCGCGCACCCCTCGGTCGTGACTCAAAGAGTCCCCATTTTCGGGGTGTCGCTACTGCCCGCGGGAGGTTGGAATGCGGATTCACACCATCGGGACCGCGTTTTTGCTGATCACCGGGACGTCGGCCATCTGGGACACCCAAGCGCAGACGACGGGAGGGAAAGGCGCCGCCGCACAGGGGCCCGTCTCCCCCCGCGAGGAGCTCATCGCGCGAGCAAAATCCCTCGAGCTCGACACCCCGTACGTGCCACCCCCCGGCGACCCTCTTGAGCACCACACGGCGGGCTACGCCAAGATCATGTGTTCGGCGGTCTTCATCACCGGGCTCGATCCCGAGTTCGCCGCCGAGAACGTCGGGTACTTCACGAGCCCCTACGCTGAGCGCGCGAAGGTGGGAAGGCCCGTGATCGATCGGAGCGCGAAGACGGTGAGTGTGGCGCTCCCCAACGGCGTCACGCGCACGGCCAAGTATCTGGGTGACCAAGGATGCGTGACGCTCCCAACCGGCAAGAGCTTGGTGAATTTCACGCCCGTGGCGGTCAAGAGCCGACTCCCCGACCCTTCGACGCAGCCCTGGCCGGTGGGCGACGCGCCCGCCAGGGACGCACCGCCGGCGGAGCTCGACACCGCGAAGGTCAAGCAGGCTGTGGATGCGGCCTTCGAGCCCGCCGAGGGCATGACGTCCGCCTTCGTAGTGACGTGGAGAGGCAGGCTCATCGGTGAGCGGTACGGGGAAACCATCACGGCGCACACGCCGCTCGAGAGCTGGTCGATGGGCAAGAGCGTGACCGCCACGCTCATGGGCATTCTCATCAAGCAGGGGGTCTACGACGTGTGGCAGCGGGCTCCCATTCCTGAATGGCAAGGGGAGGGCGATGCGCGCGGCAAGATCCGCGTCGCAGACCTCCTGCGCATGTCGAGTGGGCTGCGCATCAAGGCGCCCCAGGATCCAGACTACGATCCGTCAGGCCCCTATCCCGACCACGTCTATCTCTACACCGGCGGCGTCGATGCCTTTCACTATGCCGCCACGCGCCCGTTGCAATGGCCGCCCGGTATGGTCGGGCGCTATCACAACACCGACCCGGTCCTGATCAACTACCTCATTCGCCTGGCCGTCGAGAAACGGGGCGAAGAGTACCTCTCGTTCCCGCGGCGCGCTCTCTTCGACAAGATCGGGATCCGCACCATGGTGATCGAAACGGACCCCTTCGGGAACTTCCTGACTCAGGGGTACGACTTCGCGTCGGGACGGGACTGGGCGCGTTTGGGCAACCTCTATCTTCAGGATGGGGTGTGGAACGGCGAACGGATTCTGCCCGAGGGATACGTCAAGTTCGTGGCCACGGTCGCGCCGGCGTGGGAGGCCGACAAGCGGCCCATCTACGGCGGTTTCTTCTGGATCAACGGCGACGGCGCGTTCCCAGTCCCCAAAGAGGCGTATTACATGTCCGGTGCCGGCGGACAGACTACGCTGATCATTCCTTCGCACGACCTGGTGGTGGTGCGGTTGGGCCACTACAAAGGCAGCGCACCGGGAGCGCAAAGCCTGCGGAGAGCCCTCACTCTCCTGATGGAAGCGGTGCCACACCGGGCTGGCGGTCGCTGAGCAAACCTCCACCCGGGGTCGGGCCTACAAGTACACGATAGGCTCTTCGTACTGGGAAGAGGCCCTTCAGCCCAGCACGGCCTCGAGAAGGGGCAGCATCCGCGAGACTCTCCGAGCGCGGATGACCCAGTCCCAGAGCGGCTCGAACTTCTTCCAGCCACCGGCGTAGGCCAGGTGGCGAAGCCGGCCGCCCCACGACCGCGTCGTGGACGCGCTCCGAAAGATCGAGCCCCAGCGATAGAACTCCCGGTAGGCACGCCAGTAGCCCGATTCCAGCTCCTCGGCCCGCATGCCGCGGGCCTCGAAGACCACGTGCCGAGTGTCGTAGAGGTCCCAGTCCCGGTGGAGGATGCGGCCTGCCGCTTCCATCCGCCGAAACAACGCGGTGCCCGGATAGGGAGTGAGGATGTGGAAGGTCGCGGTCTCGATCCCCTCCCCGATGGCCCAGCCCACGGTCCGGTCGAACACCGAGGCGTCGTCCTCGTCCATCCCGAACACAAAGCTGCCGTTGACCATCACTCCGAGGCCATGGAGCCGGCGCACGGCCTCGCCATAGTCGCGGTGTAGGTTCTGCACCTTGCCCTGGGCGCGCAGGCCCAGGGGGTTGAGCGTCTCGAAGCCGACGAACAGGCTGCGCAGGCCAGAGGCGACGGCCTTTTCGAGCAAAGCCGGCTTGAGCACCGACTGCACCGTGCCCGCCGCCTGCCAGACGCGCCCCATGCCCCGCATGCCTTCGAAGAGCGCGGCCGCAAAGCGTACGTCGCCGAAGAGATGGTCGTCCAGGAAGTAAAGGTGGCGGCCGGGCAGGCGTTCGATCTCCGCGAGAGCCGCGTCGACCTGCTGGGTGTAGAAGCCCTTCCCGCCCTCGAAGAACGCCTCTTTGTAGCAGAAGTCGCAGGCGTGGGGGCAGCCACGCGAGACGACGATGGAGTTGGGCACGAGGTAGAGGTGGCGCCGGATGAGGTCGCGGCGGATCGGGGGGAGGGCCGCGAGCGTCCGGACGCACGAGCGGTAGACCGGCTGCGGCCGCCCGGAGCGGAAGTCGGCCAGGAACCGGGGCCAGGTGTCCTCGCCGGGGCCGAGGAAGATGCTGTCGGCGTGCGGGGCCGCCTCCTCCGGGAGCGAGGTCACGTGGAGGCCACCGAGAGCGACGTGGGCGCCTTTCCTCCGGTAATGGTCGGCCAGGCGGTAGGCCCGGAGGGCGGATGTGATGTAAACCTGGATGACCACCAGGTCCGGCTCGTCGTCCAGGTCGAGGCGCTCCACGTGTTCGTCCTGGAGCCGGACCTCGTCCTCCTCCCGCAGGTAGCCGGCGAGGGTAGCGAGGCCCAGGGGCGGGAAGAGCGAATATTTGATGGGTCGGAAGAACGGGCTCACCGCCTCCGTGAGGGCGGGGAGGATCATCTTCACTCTCATGGCCGGCTGAGACCCGCGCTCACGACGCCCAGGACCTGGACCGACACCGTGCGCCTCCGGGGTCCGTCGAGCTCGACCAGGAAGACGCTCTGCCATTGCCCGATGTCGATCTTCCCCTCCGCGACGCTCAAGGAGACGGAGGCGCCAAGTACCAGGGCTCGTGCGTGGGCGTGACCGTTGGGTTTCTCGTGCGTGGGCGGCGCCTCCCGCGCCGCGAGGTCGTTGTGGCGGTAGGGGACGCCTTCGGGGGCCCAGCGCTCGAGGAGGTTGGCAAAATCCTCGAGGAGAAAGGGCTCGTTCTCGTTCACGACCACCGCGGCGGTCGTGTGCCGGCTCTGCACCACGACCGTTCCTTCGGACACGCCGGACCTCCGGACCCGCTCCGCGAGCAGCTCCGTCAGGTCGATGAACTGCAAGGGCTTCTCCGTCCGGAGGTGGACGAGGTCACGGCACACGCGGAGAACGGCTGCTTCCCGCACGCTCACGAAAAGGCTCGCGGCCATTCGCTGTCCTCCTCTCGCCTGCGACCAAGGCGTCAGGGCAGAAGCTAGACCGGCGGGCTCAGCGAGACTTGAGGGGGATGTGAGGGTTGGGTGACGGTGTCAGGAAACAGCGGATCGTGGACGGCGGGTGAGACCCAAGACGAGGCCGGACCCGAAGAGGAGACCCTCCCAGGCGCTGATCACCACACGGGTGAAGAGCCCCGGCTCGTCCTCCCCCAACAAGCGCGACAAGGGGGTGAGGCCTACCTGAGAGCCCGGAAAGGCATTGGCCATGAAGTCGAGGCTCATGGCGCCCAGGTAGCTGCCCGTCGCCGCGAGCGCCACTGCCGCGGTGGCACAGCAGAGACCCGTGACCAGCACGGCGAGCGCACGCGCCGGGCCGCGCGGGGTGGCCATGCCACCTTCCGCCCGCGAGGTAGCGAGTGCGTAGCCGAGGCCGGTGGCGGCGCCCAGCACGAACCCCTCGAAGCCGCCCGCGACCGCCGAGAGGTCGCGGCCGAAGAGCCCCTGGATCGTCCACAGCGCAAGCAGGTGCGCTCCGGCGCCCACCGCGCCTCCACCCAGCGCTCCGAAGACGACAAGGGCGACCCCCCGGAAGGACCGGACGAGCACTTCGGCGGCGGCCAGACCCGCCCCGACGCCGGCGGCACCCAGCCCCCCAATGGCGAGCCCGACCAGGCCGAGGACCACGGACACACTGTCGGCGGCGCGCGAGCCCGGCCCCAGGCGAAGGGCGAGGCCTCCCAGGAAACCGGCGATGAGCCCCGTAACCGCGCCTCCGGCGACGGCGCCCGCCCAGCGGGTGCCCGCGAGCCGTACGGTCCGCCGCAAGCGCAGCCAGGCCAAGAAGCCGATTGTCGCCGGCAGGCCCGGTTGGCCGAGGAGAGGGACAGGGCCGGCGCCCGCGACGTCCCAGCGTGAGTCTCGGAGGAGGGCCCGCGCCCGCGCGTGCCCCGGGCGGCGGTCCAGGCCCGCCAGCGCCTCTTCGGTGCCGAGGGCGTGAAGCGACTCCGCCGCCTCCCGCCGCTCCTCGCCGTCGAGTGGGCCCGGAGCCAGTAGCCGCTCGAGAGCCACCGCCAGAGGATCCGCCTCCGACGCGAGCGGGGGTCCTTCGGGCGAGGGCGCGCCGGCGGTGGCGGCAAAAGGGAGCACCGATTCCTCGTCCGGCTGCTCAACAACTTCAGAGAAGACGAAACGGTACCCGTGGCGCGAGAGCGTGCGAATGAAGACCGGGTCGCGAGGGTCGTCCCCGAGGGCCCTACGGAGAGTCCGGACTGCCTGGCTGAGCGCCCCGTCCGAGACGACGACATCTCCCCAGACGGCATCGAAAATCTCCCGCCGGTGCACGGCCTCGCCCCTCCTCTCGACCAGCATCACCAGGAGGTCGAAATAGCGCGGGATCAAGGAAACCTCGCGCGGGCCCCGGAGAAGCACGCGGCGGGAGGGCGAGAGGACGAAGTCAGCGAAAACGTAGCGCCGCCTCCGGGAAGCCGCGACGCTCACCACGGCTCGTGCTCCCACACGTCGTGCACCGTCAGGTCGGAGTCAAGCGGGGAAGAACCCCTTTACGTACACAGCGACAGGCGCCGGGCGAACACTGGCGGCCATAAGTGTGAGCCCCACCTTGTCCGGCACCCGGCGGAGCAACCTTGATGCCCAAGGTCTACCCGACCATTGTAAGCCGGGGCGTGGCCGTCACGCTGCGGGGCGGGAGCCCGCCGAGCGTGATCACCGGGACTGCGAACCCCCCCGGACCCGAACCGTTGCCCGCGCACAGTAGTAGGCGTACCGCCCTTCCCCCAGCTCAAGCGAAGGCAACGGCCAGGGGAGGTCTCCCATGTGCGAGCCATCCTTTCTCGTCAGGTAGCGGGTAACGGACTCCGGTCCATGTACGGGCAGGTTCTCGACGAGGTCCAGGCCCGCGCTCTTCACGAACGGGGCCGTCGTGCCCTCCGGGATCCCAAAGATCCAGGGTTCGCCCCAGGCTCTCACCATGGCGCTGCAGGGCGACAGCGTGGATTGAGGGGACGATGAGGTCCGGGTTCCCCGCGTGGCCCAATACGCGAACACACTTCGCCACGACCTGGGGCGCGGTGGAGCTGTCGATGACGAGCCGCTGGAGCAACGGGCCGCTTGAGGGGCAGATCAACCGGCTCAAGGTCATCAAGTGCCAGATGTACGGACGGGCGGGCTTCCAACTCCTCAAGGCTCGCGTCCTGCCCTTCGAGCCGCTCCCCGCATGCTGGGCAAGCACGCGAAGTGCGGAAGAGCCCTTAAACCCTCGACAGTTGTTGAATCTAAACGCCTTATCAGTCTAGGGGGTTTGCTGCAGCTGGACACCAGGACTTCGTGGTTCGCCGGAGCCGGGGTAAGCTTCCAGAAATGGCTCGGGAGTCGCTCGCCGGCGGGCGAATCAAGGGCGGTATCCTGCTCTCGCGGCTCGAATGTCTCGAACGCCAGCCGATCCCCGGCGGGCTCGACGGTATTTGCGTCCGGGTCTCACAAGAGACGGCGCGACTCTTGCGCGCCCCGCTGCTGCCGATTTCGTGGTACCCGTTCCGGGCTCTCGTCGAGATCGATCGCGCCATCGCAGTCGCGGTGGGGGGCGACGAGCGCACTGCCATCGTCGACCTTGGGCGTCAGTCGGCCCGTCTGAACCTATCGACGATCTATCGCTCCTACCGCAAAGAGCATCCGCTCGCCTTCTTCGAGGCCGCCACGCGGATCCGCCGCCAATACATTGACTTCGGACGCGAGGAATACGAGCGCACGGGAACAACCTCGTGCCGCATCTCGGTCACCGATTGCGCGTGGTACGCCAAGGTGTGCTGCTGGAGCGCGTTCGGCTATTACGAGGAGGCCACGCGGCTGAACGGCGGCCGCGATCCCACGGTGCAGGAGACGGAATGCCTCTGCGAGGGCGGGAACGGCTGCCGGTTCGACATCCACTGGAGCTGAGGCACGGATGACGCGCGGTGGCCGCGATCACCTGGCACTGAAAAACAAGGGGAGGCCGGTGTAGGCAGCCAAACTACGAGAAGCCCTCGTTTAGAGATCGCTCTCCGTGTTCTCACGTGGTGCTCCTCACGATAGGTGGCTTCCATCCGCCGAATCATGGCCGCCGCTCTCGGCCAACGGTCGCTGATCTGCGCCCAGCCGGCGTATTTTGTAGGCAACCAGCTGCTCTTGCCTACCGCCTCAGTTAGAGAGCGACTCATCACACCGCGGCTGTTAAATTTGCCTATCTCGAACCCTCTTTCGACCTCCTCGTTCTCCACCTCCTCGATGACACTTCTCATA
>WNFI01694163.1_pt1 | contig 14056 bp, 9 predicted proteins | sample 5400471 | NCBI WGS metagenome assembly WNFI01 (sample SAMN13153348, study PRJNA577476) | soil metagenome | isolation source: 100 cm saprolite on Douglas fir-dominated hillslope | place: USA:California | collected 2013-09-17 | reverse complement strand
ATCAAGAGAAGATGGGTTAAAAGAATCAAGTCCCGGGCTACGTCCGTTGGCCGGTTTTGACCTGACCACCGTTGGCCGCTTTTGATCTGACCACTGAGGTACGCGCGGACGCATGCCCATTCCGCAGAGTAGGGTATCGATATCCTGGGGCAATTGTATGACTGCAGAAATTTGTCTAACCTCTTTATTGTTAATGACATACATCGCCGGTGCATCACGACGTGGAAGCTATTATCCTTTTGGGGAATAAGGGCTTGCTAGCGAAACAGCTAAAGCCAACCTAGAGATAGGCTATAGGATTAGAAGAATAGATTTCCCACAATTGAGCATAGCGTTTCTGTGTATGCCAACTGAAACGTCCGCCAGCTGATGGTGCCTGACCTACTAAGTCTCCTATTCTAAACAACATAGGATCTGGCGAGCCCTTCTGATTGCTCATAGGACTTTGGAAGAACGATTGCGCCAGAGAAGGCCAGTTATCGCGATTGTTGCCCCCCAATACGGGTGTCTGAGGGAGGATCGGACTAAGGTGAAGCCGACTGTTCTGATTGCTACAACCTGCCGTTGGTTCTCGGCCGCCAGGCTCTCGATGGCCCTCGCGAACGCGGGGTACACCGTCAAGGCCGTCTGTCCCCCGAACCATCCCCTGCGCAAAACGAGTGCCGCGCAACAAATTTACAACTATCGCGGCCTAATGCCACTGGCGTCATTCGCCGAAGCCATTGCCCTCGGGGAGCCAGATATCCTCATTCCCGTAGACGATCTTGCCGTGCAACATCTTCATCAGCTCTATTATCGCGAATTTCGCAACGGGCACTCGGGAGCGAACACCTGCCGACTGATCGAGCGATCCATAGGTGTCGCCGAAAGTTTTCCGATCGTGTATTCCAGAAGTCAATTCATAAACTTGGCCGATGAAGAAGGTATTCGCACGCCAAGCACTCAGGTGATCGCCAATATCAACGAACTTCGAGACTGGGGCCTCCGAATGGGTTTTCCCACGGTGCTGAAGGCCAACGGCACTTCGGGAGGCGAAGGAGTGAGGGTGGTCCGCACTTCACAGGAGGCTGAGCGCGCCTTTCGAAGGCTGCAAGCCCCCCCAATATTGGCACGCGTGGCCAAGAGAGTTCTCGTCGACCGAGACACGACCCTAGTGTGGCCGATGTTGTCTCGTCGAAGGTCTGTTGTAAATGCGCAAGTATTCATCCCCGGGCGCGAAGCCACAAGTCTGGTGGCGTGCTGGAAGGGCACCGTGCTTGCTGCCCTACATTTTGAAGTACTGAGCAAGCAGGATTCTACCGGGCCAGCGAGTGTGGTGCGCATGGTCGAAGACGCAGACATGGTTTCGGCCACCGAGAAGATGGCGCGCCGACTCAATCTTTCCGGGCTGCACGGATTTGATTTCATGTTGGAAGCACAGACCGGAAACGCCTACCTCATCGAAATAAATCCCCGAACAACTCAGGTTGGACATCTCCGGCTTGGACCGGGACGCGACTTGCCGGCTGCCCTCCACGCGGCAATTTCCGGTGGAGTTGTTCGCGAAACGACCAAGGTGACAGAGAACGACACAATCGCTTTCTTTCCGCAGGAATGGCTACGAAATCCGGGAAGCACATTTCTGAGGTCGGGATACCACGATGTTCCTTGGGAGGAGCCCGAGTTGGTTCGCGTGAGTCTGCGAAAGCAACGCAAGTGGGACGCTTGGGTTTCTCAGGGCAAATGGAGTCAGGCTCTTTCGGAGGCAAAACTCCCGCGATCATGACTACACTACCCAACGGCCACGATTCTCGAGCGATTGGTGCGTCTCGTGGTTCAGCCGAACCTGCGGGCAGGCGCTCGGGTCGTTTAAGCGGAGCCTCCCGCGTCACTATTCCGATGCCAGACGGTCCGGCACGAGCCTCGGAGTTCTTTTCCGATCGAGTTGCGCAGCGTCGCGCCGCCCATTCTCAAGTTCGCACGAACGTGGACCGGCGGCTTCGAGTTATGAAGTTTGGCGGGACATCCGTTGGCGACGCATCTTGCATCGCGAGAGTTGTCGAGATCATTCGAGCTGCCGCATGCGAGAGTAATGTGGCCGTGGTGGTTTCCGCAATGAGCGGCGTGACAAACAAACTAGTCGATGCGGCCACGCTCTCGGAAGCAGGAGATCGCGAACGGGTCTCAGCGATTTTCGAAGAGTTGCGCCAGCGGCACGAGGCGGTAGCCAGCGCATTGATCCATTCGGCTGCGGAGCGAAAGCGCATCGTCCGGAAAATACGCAGAATTATTCAAGAAGGCGACTACCTATGTCGGGGCACTATCCTCTTGCGCGAGTTAACGCTGCGGACGCGTGATGCGATCTCCAGTCTTGGCGAGCGCCTCGTTGCTCCTCTCGTCGCGGCAGCACTTAGGGACCTCGGAATGGCCAGCGAGGCGACCGACACAACTGAGCTGGTTGTGACAACCGCGTGTTATGGTGCTGCTGAGCCGCTGATGGATCTGACCGGCGAACGCTGCAAAGCTCGCCTCCGTCCGCTATTGCAACGAGGCATTGTACCCGTTGTGACTGGCTTCATCGGCGCCACAGCAGAAGGCGTAGTCACGACTCTCGGCCGGAACGGCTCGGATTATTCAGCAACGATATTGGGTGCGGCACTCGAGGCCGACGAAGTTATCATCTGGTCGGACGTGGACGGTGTGCTAACAGTGGATCCGCGCATGGTACCCAACGCATGCAGGATCCCTGAGATCTCCTATCGCGAGGCCGCTGAGCTCGCGTACTTCGGCGCCAAGGTTTTGCATCCCAAGACTCTTCGCCCTGTGATGCATTCCGGCATTCCCATTTGGATTCGCAATACGTTCGCGCCCGATCGACCTGGAACAAAAATCACGTCGACGGGCACCTCGAACGGCGAAGGGGTAAAAGCACTCTCCGCGATGAGCGACCTGGCATTGATCACCGTCGGCGGTCCTGGATTGCTAGGGGTCTCTGATGTCCTGGGCCGCACATTCAAGACGACCGCAGCGGTTCAAGCTAGTGTGCTGTTAAGTTCGCAATCGTCCTCGCAAAACGACGTCTGCTTGATCGTTTCATCGGCACTCGCCGAGCGCACGGTGGAGGCCCTACGACGCGAGTTCGCTCCGGACCTGGTGCATGAGAAAGGGGAACACGTCACCTTCAATCCAAGCGTTGCTATCGTCGCTTTAGTGGGCGAGAACATGCGTGGCGTATCCGGAATTGCAGGGCGCACGTTCGCTGCACTGGACCGCGAGAACGTGAACATCATCGCGATTGCACAAGGGTCTTCGAGCTGCAGTATCTCCTTCGTGGTGGCGCGGCAAGATATGAAGGTCGCGCTTATCACTACCCATCGGGAATTCCAGCTCGGTGCATCTAATCCCCAAACGGTCTCTATGGCAAGCGATTGAGAGGCGCGGGCACCATGGGCGCAGTTCGTGATGCAGCCCGGACACATCCTGCTCCAAGAATTGCCGCCACTCAGCCATTGCCGCGTTGATAGTCCTGTCTGGCGCGCAATCAGCAGGTTAGTCTTGCCGGTACAAAACCCCCATCGTTCAGATCGAATCTTCTTACGTCAGATGTGAATTACCGAGGTATTCGCGCACAATCCTCAACATTCGTCTCAGTGGTTCTGCTGCGCCCCACAGTAACTGATCGCCGACCGTAAACGCCCCAAGGTATTTCGGACCGATCTTTAACTTGTGAACACGCCCGATTGGCACATTCAATGCGCCGGAAACCGCTGCAGGGGTGAGGCAACGCAAGGTCGATATCTTGTCATTGGCAATCAAGCGCACCCAAGGATTGCTGTTCGCAAGTATCTCCTCAACATCTGGGAGCGGAACATCTTTGCTGAGCTTGATGCAGAGCCCTTGACTATGGCAGCGCATCGTTCCCACGCGCACGCAAATACCGTCGACCGGCACGGGTGGCTCAAGTTCCATGATTTTATTCGTTTCGGCCATGCCCTTCCATTCTTCACGGGTTTGGCCGCCGGGCATGTCCCGGTCGATCCACGGAATTAAGCTTCCCGCCAGGGGTGCGCCTATTTCCTGTGTAGGCAGACTGAAGGCTCGCTGCGCTTGAGTGAGCATGCGATCGACTTCCAAAGCATTTTCAGAGGGAGTAGCACGAGTCGGGTCCGTGAGGCACTCCATCTGTTTGACAAGTTCCAACACTTTGGCGGCTCCGCCGCCAGAAGCTGCTTGATAAGTCATCGTTGTCATCCATTCGACCAACCGCGCCTTAAAGAGCCCACTCACAGCCATTAACATCAAGCTTACCGTACAATTACCACCCACGAAGGTTCGCACGCCCTTTATCAAGCCGTTCTTAATCACGTCGGCGTTTACTGGATCGAGGATGATCACTGCTTCGTCGTTCATGCGCAGGGTCGAAGCCGCGTCGATCCAAAAACCCTTCCACAAGCTCTTACGTAAAGGACCGTAAACCTCGCCCGTGTAGTCGCCGCCTTGGCAACTGATCAGGACATCGCAATCGGCAAGCAAGCTCAAATCTTTCGCGTCCTTCAGCTTGTCGCCACAACCGGACTCTTTAGGTGCCGAGCCCCCAACGTTGGACGTGGAGAAAAAGATCGGTTCCACGCCATTGAAATCGTCTTCCTCTCGCATCCGCTGCAACAGGACACTGCCGACCATTCCACGCCACCCAATCAGACCTACGCGCAACACGCAGCCTCCAGAACCCCAATAGTCTACCTGTTCAGGCGTTTGGGAAGAACGAGATTTGTGAATGCAGATGACAAAAAGGCAGGAGGGAATCTGCCGAATCGTCGCCAGACCACTCGGGTGCGCATCAGCTTTCGAACGGATGTTTTCTGAGCCAGCTTAAGACACGGGCATTGGCGGCTACGTAGGTGTTGATGTTCTTGCGCCGCAATGTCTTTACCAAGCGGTCCTGCACACCGTGTTTGCGCTCCACGCTTCCCTTGGTTTGCGAGGAGTTGGCAGCGAAGAACTGAGTCTCAACCGCGCACTCAACCGTCCGAATTACGTCAGCGGTTCTTCGCCACGTATTTGCTGCTTCGGCGCAAGGTGCCGCCTTATAAAGGCTTTTCCAGTTGGCATAGAGCGCCAGCAGCACGCCGTAGTTTTCGATCCACAGGTGCGGCACGCTAGCCGCGTCCCAGATGGTCTTTTCTTGGCCCAGGTAGGGCTATTCGGTAACTCCAAATTGACACTCATTCTTCCAAGGGAGCTTTCCAATCTGTAGAAGTTGAGAAGAACGAGGCCTAGTTTTCGTGCACGATCCTCTGTGCTTCACTACACAGTCGAGGTTAGGTTGGTCCTGCGAGGATTGCCGTTCATGACTGTCCTTACCACTTCCTTGGCTTGGTAAGGCCCAACGACTCCTTGAGGTTTGCCCTGTCCGAGCGTATGTTCCTCACCAGGTTGTTGCAGTTTTTATCTTCGCTCCATGGGGTCAGCATAAAGGAGGATGCATGCGGCGCAGACGGTCTCTGACTCGAGAGCGCACATCGGAGCCCTTACCCACAAGTATCGGGGCAGGATCTTTGGCACAGCCTTCGCCGGCAGCGACCGCAAGAATTGAGATCCATCATTTCACGACCATGACGGTCACCGACAAAGAGTTCCTGACGGGTGGCAAGGGAGGGATCCCTGCAAGGATTGCCGGGGAGTTGCGGCTGCCTTCCGGAACCGGGCGAGTACCTGCGGTCACCCTCATTCACGGGTCGGCTGGCGTTGGCGCAAACGTTGACCGCTGGGCCAAGGAGTTGAACGGAATTGGTGTGGCTGCCTTCCTGCTCGATTGCTTTACGGGACGCGGTATCGTGCAGACGATAACGGACCAGTCTAAGCTCGGGCATTTGGCAATGATTGTAGATGCCTATCGAGCGCTGGAGCTACTATCGAAGCACGCGCGAATCGATGCCTCGCGTATTGCAATCATGGGTTTCTCAAAAGGAGGCTTTGTGGCCCTTTATGCGAGTCTCAAGCGCTTCCAGCGTATCCATGGGACAGCAGAAAGAGAGTTCGCCGCCTACATCGCCTTTTATCCTCCATGCAACACGACTTACGTCGATGATGAGGAAGTGAGTGATCGCCCTATCCGTCTCTTTCACGGTACGGCGGACGACTACGTTTCCATCGAACCATGCAGGCGGTACGTCGAGCGTTTGCATGGGAGAGGCAAGGACGTCCAGCTCACGGAGTATCAGGGAGCGCAGCACGTGTTCGACAATCCTATGTACTCACCGGCATTCGTTCTGCCGGATGCTGTCACCACAAATCGCTGCTTGCTCGAAGAACGACGCGAGGGACAAATCGTCAACGTTGCCACTCTGCCACAGGCGAAGCGACGCGAGCCGTAAAAGCGTTCGTTGCCGCGACGTTCAAACTGGGCACCTAGGTACATCGCAAAACGACTTCTTGCGGCCTTGCAACCTAAGTCCAGCTCGTAACGTTGCTTCTCGTGCCTCGTAAACACCGCTGGTGCGCAGCCTTCCGGTTGATCGGTCGTGATAAAATAGCAGTTGCTGTTGGGTGTCATCCTTTCGTCGGCGCGCTCGTGACCTGACGTTTTGCAATGCGAGGTGACCTTCTTGAAGCTGAGCACACAAGGAGTATTCGTGCTATCGGGGTGCCTCGCAGGCGGGTTCCTTGTGGCTTGCTCCCGGCAAGACACGAAGGCCCCGAGCTATGAGAATGAAACAGCTATTGTCGCCCGTGCCGATCATCGCGATGCGAAGGCTTCCTTTACGTGGGAAGCCAAAAGCGCTGCCGTGTACCTTGATCAAAGGGAAACCTGGTGGGTGAACTGGCCCGGTGCCAAGCGGGATCACAGTACTTTCTGCGTTTCCTGCCACACCGTCCTGCCATACATCATTGCACGCCCTGCTCTCAGAAAGGCGCTTGCAGAAGACGGTCCATCTCCCGATGAGCAGCTGCTCTTAGCCAATGTGACAAAGCGCGTCCGCCTTTGGAAGGAGGTTGCACCGTACTACAACGACAAAGAGGACGGTCCCCACAAAACGGCTGAGTCTCGTTCAACGGAGGCAGTTCTCAATGCGTTCATTCTGGCGAGCAGCGATGCTCAGACGGGAAAACTAAGCGAGGATACGCGCGCTGCGTTGGCCAATATGTGGGGACTCCAGCAAACCGAGGGAGGAGCTAAGGGTGCGTGGCTATGGCAGGCTTTTGATTTGAAGCCTTGGGAATCGCGCAGCTCTGAGTATTATGGAGCCTCCCTCGCTGCGATTGCGGTCGGCACAGCTCCTGATGCTTATGGGGCCACGTCTGGGATCCAAGACAATCTCAAGATGCTGAAAGAATACCTGCAACGCAACTCCGGGGCACAATCTCCAATAAATCGTGTTGCACTCTTATGGGCTTCGACGAAAATGCCAGGACTCCTCACGTCAAATCAGATGCATTCCATCATCAATGAAATTCTCACCAAGCAGCAGGCGGACGGTGGTTGGAGCATGTCTTCGGTGGCCCTTACCTGGAAGGATCTGAATTTATATTCGCTTTTCGGGAAGTGGAAGCGGGACGATGGGACACCGCAGGAATTGCAAAGCGATGGGCTCGCAACGGGCTTTATCATTTTTGTCTTGGAGGAAGCGGGTGTCTCTCGACAGAATGGTCAGGTGAAACGGGGACTCGATTGGTTGGCGCGCCATCAGAATAGGACCGAAGGCACCTGGACTGCTTATTCTTTGAACAAGCGACGCGACTCATCTTCGAACGTGGGGCGCTTCATGAGCGACGCCGCAACGGCTTTCTCAGTCCTGGCCTTGACCGATACCAACCGCCTTGATGCGCGCGCGTACTGAATTTCGCTGGATCCGATACTAGAGCGTGGTCTATGTGTGTGAAGACGCAACACCCGGAGGGAACACTTGAAGGATTGCCGTCCATTTTACATTAACGGAGAGTGGGTTAACTCGGCCGTGTCACACGACTTCGCGGTTACCAACCCAGCCACGGAAGAACAGATTGCAACAATCTCGCTTGGGAACGCGGTTGACGTTGACAAGGCTGTTTCCGCGGCCAAGACGGCTTTCGAGTCGTACTCTGAAACAACCGTTGATGAACGGTTGGCTTTGCTGCAGCGCATCATCGAGGTCTACAAATTACACATGGATGAAATGGCCGACACCATTTCATTGGAGATGGGTGCTCCCATAAGTCTGTCCCGAGCCGCTCAAGCTCCCGCTGGGTTAGCGCATTTCTTAGAGATCGTGAAAGTGCTTGGCCACTTCAAGTTTGAAGAATCCAAGGGTTCGACTCTGTTGCGCAAGGAACCAATTGGAGTGTGCGGACTGATCACTCCATGGAACTGGCCCATGAACCAGATTGCCAGCAAAGTCGCGCCTGCATTAGCGGCGGGCTGCACTATGGTTTTCAAGCCTAGCGAAATTGCACCCCTCTCGGCATATCTCTTTGCGCGGATTCTCGATGAGGCGGGATTGTCAACCGGCGTTTTCAACCTGGTGAACGGCGATGGCCCAACTGTAGGTTCCGCGATTGCTTCGCATCCGCAAGTGGCCATGGTCTCCTTTACCGGCTCCACGCGAGCTGGTATTTCGGTCGCTTCAGCCGCGGCACCTACTGTGAAGCGCGTCACCCAGGAACTTGGTGGCAAGTCGGCCAACATCATACTTGAGGACGCCGATCTCGTGAAAGCGGTCGCCGAAGGCGTGCAGTCCTGCTTCCGGAACGCGGGTCAGTCCTGCAATGCCCCTACACGCATGCTCATTCCTCGATCTCAAATGGGCAAGGCGGAGGCCGTTGCTAAGCAAGCAGCTGAAGCTATCAAGGTCGGCGACCCATTCGCTAAGGAGACTCAAATCGGCCCGCTTGCAAGCAAGGCGCAGTTCGACAAGGTGCAAAAGATGATCGCCCAGGGCATTGAAGAGGGCGCAACGTTGATTGCCGGTGGTCTCGGACGTCCAGCACATGTCAAGCAGGGTTACTTCGTAAAGCCAACCGTATTTTCGAATGTGCGCAACGACATGGCTATCGCACGCGAGGAGATCTTCGGCCCCGTGCTTGTTATCATTCCATACCAGGACGAAGCTGATGCTGTGCGAATTGCCAATGACACCCCATACGGTTTGTCGGGCTTTGTGACTTCTGGAGACGTGGAGCGCGCGGGCAGGGTAGCGAAGCGGATTCGAGCCGGCAATGTTCATGTCAACGGGGCGCGAATCGACTTTGGTGGTTGTTTTGGCGGCTACAAGCAGTCAGGCAATGGCAGGGAATGGGGCGAAGCCGGGCTTGAAGAATTCCTCGAGCTAAAAGCCGTCTTTGGTTACGTGCCAGCAGAAAAATAGGTCGCGTCTTACCCAGTATTTGGGTGATTTTTGGATTACACATTTTGCCAACTCTGATAGCGCAAAGTTGCCCCGAGCACGATTAGTTTAATCTGCTCAAGGGTGCTCACAGAATGAGACAAGGGATGACGCCGAAAACACGCAGTTCGATTCTGAGCATCTTCCTACTTGCAGTTGGAACTACGACATTGTTCTACCGATCGTTGTATTACTCAGTTCGCCAAATTGGATTACAACAAGAAGTATCTACTGGCGAACAGCGACTTTATTCTTTCGCAGATGATTTCAGTGGCCCCAATTTATTTACGTTGTTAAGCACTCCGAACCATCCTGGTGCGGATCGCAAGTTCCTTAGCTCGTGTGGTGTCTTGAGACTACCGCGTCAAAAGTATGTACTGGAGGGGGATGTTTCTTCGCCGGGGACTTGCTTCAGCATTCAAGCTGACAAGATCACATTAGATCTGAACAGCCACACGATTACCTACGGTACAAGGGGAGTCAAAACTGCTGCTTACGGCATTCTTGGGATCGCGTGCTGGGATACTACACTTTCGAATGGAGTGGCCAACGGTAACCCTTGTGGCGGCAATTTCAACAAATTGACTGTCCTGAACGGCAAGATTCTACAAGCAGCGGGCGTCGTCGCTCATTCTGATGCCATCCATCTCGGGCAGGGCGGTGGCAATTATCTAGAAGTTCATGATGTAGAATTCTCGGTCCAGGGGGATGCCGCCATCCCGATCTTTACAACATTTTCAGGCGCCGGAGCTCGTGTCTATCGAAATACTATTCACAATAATGTCCGAAGAATTCCGAACCGGCATCAACTGCAAGGCATGTCAGTGAAATTTGATAATGGTCAAGAATTTCCTCCGGGTCAGTCAGTTCATGACAATCAGATACTGGGTGGAACACAAGGGGGCATTTTTCTGGTAACCGCGGGGGCCACCGCCTTCGGCAACAAGATCAGTCAGAATAGCCACTACAGCAACGATTTTTCTATTTATGTATGGGGGAATAATCAAGAAATATTCAAGAATGAGATTGATGCAGTATCCGGTCGCGGTGTCCAAATTGCAGGCGGTGCCATTGGGATAGGCGGGAATGGAAAGGGGGGAGCACATTCCAATGTCCACGACAATCAGATTCAGGTGACTGAACTGAAACAGAACTGCGACTATAGTGATGCAGATGCGTGCAATGTTTGCGAGCCCGGTGGGGCATACGGGATTCAGTTTGACGACAATCCGCGGGGTGACCAGAGCTTCAACAATTCTACTATAGCGCGCGCAATTGAATGTGATGCCGTTGCACTGAGGACTACGGATTCGAGATTAGCTGAGAACGAGTCTCATGACGACTCTTTTACTGCAATGCGCATTGGAAACACTACTGCAAATGCATTTGGTTGGGACAACGCCGGTCCAACTGGATTTACCGCTCGTAACGACTCCTTTATTGCGGACACCGCGAGCTATCATGTGAATTGGGATGGAGCGCAAAACGAAGTTTGCATTTCTTGCATTCTTGGGAGGGGAAACAATCCAAGCGCCAGATACGTCACTTTTTCGTTCCAGAATGGTGGAAGCATACCTGTCAGGAATATTCATTTCGTGGACACGCAATTTATTGGTGGAGCGGCAAAGGACAGTACAGACATGCGCCCGATCAATGCGTCGGATTGGCCAGGCTACTCCGAGTATTTCATCGACTGGACCTTCGCACTTTTTGTCTACGACCAGCATGGACATGGATTGGCTGGCACGCATATTTCGATCATTGACGCGTTAGGTCATACTGCATATGAAGGAGATACGAATCGGCAGGGAAACGTCTCTATCCCTCTGACCGAATTTCGGATGTACAACACAGCGACGCGAGTTGTGCGAGAACTGCGTACTCCCTATCTTGTGCAAATTACCAAACAGGGCTGTATGATAGCTCCTCCAAAGTTCTTGGTAGACGTGAAAGAGCCAACTTCTCGCACCGCCAGAATCACATGTAGTGCTCCCCTCTAAAGGCTGTCTTTTACATAACGTCCAAGTTCCTTCTGGCTGGGGGTTTCAGGCAGGCGGAATATAATTGATTTAATCTGAATATGATCCCTAGATGTATGACTTGTTCGAATTGCGGCCCAGGTCAGCGACAGACCGCTTCACCAGGCGCTGGCACCATTAACACGTACGTCTGGCGGTGGATGAGGCGTTCTTGAAAACCATTTCCAAACAGATGATCAAATCGGCTCTGATGTACAGCCAGGTCCCAAGGTTGATCGCATGGGGACTTGCAACACGAGTTGTCATCCTGCGGTATCATTCGGTACTCGATGAACCGAGCCGCTACGCAGACTCTATCGGGTACGGAATTATTCATTCCACTAGAAGTTTCCGCGCGCATATGGAAATCCTCGCCAGTGAATACCACCCCGTAACAATAGATGACCTACTTCTGTTTCTTACTGGACAAAAAGATTTGCAACGCCGTTCCGTACTAGTCACATTTGACGATGGGTACGCCGACAATTGCGAGATTGCCGTCCCCATCCTCGATCACTATGGAATTTCCGCAGCCTTCTATGTTGCTGTTGGTCCAATCGATGCTCCTCCAATTCCATGGTTCAGTCGACTCCGTTATGCATTCAGCATCTCGAACCGGGACACGGTCTTCGACATCGCGGAGCAACGGGATCGACCCTTAAAGGAACAAGCGGATCGATATGCAGCTTTCCAGTCTGCAGCCCGTCACTGCGCGTGCCTTGTCGGGAACAAACAGGAATCTGCTGTACGAGAGATTGAAAAGCATTTGAATGTAGCCCCTCTGGATGCCAAAGAGTGTCCAATGATGACTTGGGACCAAGTTCGGGAGGTGCGGCGCCATGGCCATACGGTCGGATCGCATACTGTGACGCACCCTAACATGGCTCATGTTAGTGCCGAGGAACTCCAGCACGAGTTGGTCGAGTCCAAGCGTAAGCTTGAGCAAGTACTGGGCGAGCCCATAGTTCATTTCTCATATCCATCTCCGATTCTCGAGCCCCATTACACTGAGGAGACTATAAGGGCCTGCGCGCAAGCAGGGTACAAGACCTCTGTGACCTGTACTTCCGGAGGGGTGCAACCGTGGCATAACCCTTTGGCGATCCAGCGCATCCACTCGGACGACGACAAACTCCAATTTCGCTGGAACCTGGAGTGGACATTCCTCGGCGGTCGACCCTAATTAGCCGAAGGATAGCTGTGCAGAAATACTAGCTCATTCTAGAGACCTCTTGCTTGCCCAGTCTGATAATGAGAAATGAGAACGATTCCACGGCAGTAATTTCGTCCAGCGGATTGCCATTCACAATGGTCCTACCGGCCAAGTAGAGCCCCTGGTCCTGGGACAGTAGGTGCTCTTCACCTACGATGTATTCCCTCCTGCACCAAAACTGTTCCTCGTACCAGTAGTAATGAACTTACCCTATTTCCTATGCTTGCATGCGAAGTACGGGCAACCCAGAGCAGCCAGTTCCGCGGGCCCCCACCCCCGCCCCAGCTAAAGAGCTGACCCAAGCCCAGAGGAAGAGAGCAAAGTGAAAACGAGCATAAGAGGATGGGTGTGTGCGGTAGGTATGTTGATTTTGAGCTCTTCTGCAGCTTTCTTGACTGGCTGCGCAGGACTGGTTAGCGGCGCCAACACCACTGGCAATTCGCCGTCGACTCTGGATATTACGAACGTACAAACCGCGTCGGTTACAACCTCTAGCTCTCAGGTCATTTGGGCAACAAACCTTGCTGCCGACTCCTCGGTCGATTACGGAACCACCACTGCCTACGGAAATAGTACGCCAGTGAATTCAGCGATGGTCATGAGTCACCAGGTGACGATTTCCGGTCTGGCCGCCGGAACGACCTACTATTACCAAGTTAATTCTACCGACTCGACAAATAACCACGGAAAGAGCGGTGGCCACACGGTCCACACGACCGGTTTCAGCATTGCGGGCACGATCACTCCTGCGTCGGGAGGAAACGGAACGACGGTGACACTAAGCGGGGCTGCGAGCACCACGGCGACGGCAGACAACTCGGGGAATTTCACATTTGCTGGATTACCGAACGGGACGTACACGGTTGCGCCTAGCCACGCGGGTTATACGTTTACTCCAAGTAGCCAGAGCACAACGGTCAACGGGACCAACGTCACGGCAGTAAATTTCACCGATACGACGCAGACTCTTAGCATTTCCGGGACGATCAGTCCTACGGCGGGAGGAAGCGGGGCAACGGTCACACTGAGCGGAGCGGCTAGTGCCACGACAACAACCAACAGCTCAGGAGCGTACACGTTCGCTGGGTTGGCGAGCGGGTCCTACACCACGACGCCAAGCAACACGGGTTACACCTTCTCTCCGGTGAGTCAGAGTGTGTCTTTGAGCACGGTCAATGTCACAGGACTGAACTTCACAGCGAATGCTACTCTGGTGGCGCCGACGATCACCGCGCAGCCAGCGAATCAGACGGTAACAGCGGGACAGACGGCGACATTCACGGTGGTGGCGGGAGGAACAGCGCCGCTCGGTTACCAGTGGCAGAAGAACGGAGTGAATATTGCGGGAGCGACTTCAGCGAGTTACACGACGCCGGTTACGACGGCCTCGGACAGTGGATCGACGTTCGATGCGGTGGTGACGAACACGGCAGGAACGGTAACGAGCGCAACAGGGACACTGACGGTGAATGCGGCAGTGGTGG
>WNFI01659720.1_pt1 | contig 14056 bp, 11 predicted proteins | sample 5400471 | NCBI WGS metagenome assembly WNFI01 (sample SAMN13153348, study PRJNA577476) | soil metagenome | isolation source: 100 cm saprolite on Douglas fir-dominated hillslope | place: USA:California | collected 2013-09-17 | reverse complement strand
CTTCGCGCTCCAGCGCCGGGTCGTCGCCAGCTACGACGATTTTCCTCCCGTGCTTCGCGACGCTCTCGTTTCCATCGAAGACAAAGACTTCTACCGGCACTCCGGAATTAATTTCTGGCGCATTATCGGCGCGGCCTATCGCGACATCGAATCCGGCGGCAAAGTTCAGGGTGCGTCCACTCTCACTATGCAGCTGGCGCGAAATCTTTTTCTTTCGCCCGACCGCTCGTTCCACCGCAAGGTTCAGGAAACGATGCTCGCCATCCAGATCGAGCGCCGTTTTACCAAGCCGCAAATCTTCACCCTCTACGCCAACCAGATTTTTCTCGGCCACGGTGTATACGGTTTCGAAGCCGCCTCCGAATTTTATTTCAGCAAGCCTGCCAAGAAACTCACCCTCAGCGAAGCCGCCCTTCTGGCTGGACTTCCCAAGGGCCCGGGACTCTATTCGCCGATCAACCACCTCGATCGCGCGCAGAAGCGCCGCAACCTGGTCATCAATGCCATGCTCGAAGACGGCAAGATCACCGCTGCCCAGGCGGCTGACGCCCGCTCCGCCCCAGCGGTTCTTCATCTGGCGCACGACCCCAATTCCCTTGCTCCCTACTTTGTGGAAGAAATTCGCCGCTACCTGGAAAACAAGTACGGCACCGACCAGGTCCACGAAGGCGGCCTGAAGGTTTACACCTCTCTCGACGTGGATCTGCAAAAGGCCGCCAACCAGTCATTGCTCGACGGCCTCGCCGCCTACGAGCGCCGGCACGGCTGGAAAGCTCATCTGGAAAACGTTCTTGCCCAGGGCTTGACCATCGAAAAATACGCTCACCCCGACTGGGACGACGAACCTGAAGTCAACGGATACATTCACGCCGTGGTTACGTCCTCCGGCACCGGCATCGCCACGCTCAAGTTTGGACGCTACGCCGCGGCCCTCACTCAGAACGATGCTGCCTGGACTCAGCAAAAGCTACCGAATATTTTGAAGACCGGCGACATCTGCTATGTCCGGATTCTTTCGCTCTCTTCGAACGGTGCCGCGCGTGTCAGTCTCGAGCAAGATACTGGAGCGCAGGGAGCGCTCATGGCGATCGACAATGCCACCGGTGGCATCAAGGCCATGATCGGCGGACGCGACTTCAACCTATCCAAATTCGACCGCGCCACCCAGGCCATGCGCCAGGTCGGATCCTCGTTCAAGCCCTACGTTTACACCACGCTCATCGACGAAGGCGCCAGTCCGGACGACACGATTCTCGACGAACCTGTAACCTTTGAAACTCCCTCTGGTCCCTATTCTCCGCATAACTATGACGATAAATTCGAAGGCATCATTACGCTGCGCCGCGCGCTTGCCCAATCGCGAAACATTCCCGCACTAAAACTTGCCAGCAAAGTTGGCATCAAGACCGTGATTGATTATGCTGCACGTTTTGGTATTACCGCCAAGCTGCCTCCGTATCTGCCGGTCGCTCTCGGATCGGCGGAAATTACACTGATCGAGCAGACTTCCGCCTACAGCGTCTTTCCAAACGATGGAGTCCGCGTTACTCCGCGCTACATCACGCGTGTGACCGACTACGAAGGCCGCGTTCTCGAAGAAGATTTTCCCGACGTTAAGGATGCGATCAGCTCTCGCACCGCCCGCATCATGACTTCGATGCTGCGCGAAGTTGTGAGAAGCGTTCGCTGGGAGCGAAAGAAACCGGAGCCCACGCCGCGCTTCCAATCTGGATGAACTTCATGACCGCCGCCATGTCTGAAAAAGAAGTGGCCGGAAAAGATCCAGGAGATTTTCAGCCTCCGCCTCTCGTCTCGCACGCTCCCGAAAAACTGGATACTCCCGACACCGCGCCTGCCACCGAAGAAACTCGCTGAGGCAATACGCGCTCTTCGTGGACGCTTCGACAACTCCCTACTGCCCCGGGGGCTGGGGTTCTCGCAACTTTTACACTCTATTTACACATCCGCACTAAAATGCGCTAATGTCATCGTCAATAAGTGAGGACATCATGGACGCACCAACTTCGTTCGATCACATAGTAGCCATCCTCGGCATTAGCCCTAGCCAGTACAAGGATTCACTGCCTTTGAAAGAATGGGTTCGCCAGAACAAGGACGAGAAGTATGTTCCGCCGGATCTGCTCAAGCAATGGGGTTTCTGCGAAGACGAAGCGGCTTAGACTCGCGACAACGCCAGCAGACTCCACAACGCGTACGCGGCCAGCATCCCGAAGATGCATGCCGTCACCAGAAGTCGATAGCGCGATTCCATCAGATCGGCCAAAACCCCCGACACGAAGAGGAACACGAACGGCACCGCACCGAGAAGAAATCCTGCGCCCGCCACATGCGGATGCGCCATGCCCAGCGCCAGGAACAACACCGCTACCAACAACGGCGCAGTATTGCCGAAATAGCGCGTGCGCGGCCACGCTGCATAAGTCGCGATGGCCACGGGCAGCGCCAAAGCGAGCGCCGGGCACGCACGCCCCATCTGCAGCGCAACTTGCTTGTAGACTGCTGGCACGGTGAAGGCTCGCCACGTCGCTCCCCAAAAAATAGCATGACGCATACTTTCCGTAAACACTCGCGGCTGAAAAGAGTACACCGCGAACAGGAAAATCAATCCGACGTGATTGCAAGAGAGATTCCCAAGAGAACGATGCGCCGCCAGTTCCACAGCACGACTTCGCGTGGAGCGTACAAAGTGTGGGCGACGGCTATTGCGGTAAAGATGGTGCCGAATGCTCCCCACGCTGCCACAATCTCCGGCTCGGTGTGCCACATTGCACTGGCCTGAATCATTGCTGGAGAGAAGCAGTAGAGAGTGAGCGCCACGAATCCGCCATTGTTGCCGCAAAGCCGCCGCGCCACATACCACAACGATGCGCCAAGAAATAAACCACACGCGAGAAAGAGCAAACGTGGAAGCCATCGCCAATAGCTGGCCGAGTCGACATTCAGCAAATGCTCGGGCCAGGCCAGCAAGGGCGCCGCAGAAACGAGGTAGAGCAGTGGGGAATGCTCACGGTCGAAGCCGGCATTGCCCTGACCCATGTCCTGGCTAAAATCCTGGCTGGACGACACGCGCGGATCGCTAGCATCTGGCGGATCACCATTCGCACGGCTGCCCACCGCATCCGCAAATGGCGCACCGGCAATCCCGTGCCCATGCCATTGCTTCCAGCCCTCGCGGATGCGAGTCGCTTCGAGAGTGTCCGGTTCCTTCACAGCGCGAAGCTCCGCCCGCACCAGCCAAATCGTTTGTGCCAGGAACAGGCTAAGCAGAAGGCCGGCAAGGAACTGCGGACGTCCGAAGCGTTGGCGCGTGAAATATCTACTCATAAGGGCGAGCCGAGTGTTTTACCATGTCGCAGCCCCTTGCGGGGAAACTTCTAATGGGAGAAGACCCCAGTAAACCAGCCGGAGAAGTAGAGTAATAGAGATTCGACCTCAAATGACCGACGTTCTGAATAATCCCGAAGATCCACAGGAAACGCTGCAGCTGTTGGCGAACCGCCTGGCATGGGCGCACCACTTCGGCGCGAACGGACTGTGGTCGACCCTGCTGCAAGAGCTGGGAGACTTCGTCGCGGCAGCGCTTCCCGCGCTGGTTCTGGCAAGGATCGAGCGCCGCCCGTTCACTGCGTACGGGTTGCCGCCCCGCCAAGCCTTCGGCAAGCGATTCTGGGTGGGCACGGCGTGGGGATTTACCAGCGTAACAGTGCTGATGGGGGCCCTGTATGGATTGCACGCTTTTGATTTCGGTCATCTGGCTCTGCATGGAGTGCGGATCGCAAAATTTGCTGCGTTCTGGGCAGTGATGTTTCTGCTCGTGGGCTTGTTCGAGGAATTCCTGCTGCGCGGATATACCCAATTTACATTGACGCGCGGGATCGGTTTTTGGCCAGCAGCCGTGGTGCTTTCGTGCGCCTTTGGACTGATTCATCTCTGGAACGGAGGCGAGCAGTGGCCTGGCCTGCTGGCCGCCGCTGCGATTGGATTGTTTTTGTGCCTCACGCTGCGACGCACTGGCACTCTGTGGTTTGCGGTGGGATTCCACGCGGCATGGGATTGGGGCGAGACATTTTTCTATTCAGTTCCGGATAGCGGCATGGTTGCTCCGGGACACCTGCTGAGTTCGTCATTGCGGGGCGCGCCGTGGCTCAGCGGAGGATCAGTCGGGCCGGAAGGAAGCGTGCTGTGTTTTGCGGTCATCGCGATTACATGGATCGCTTTTCACCGTGCTTATCCGGAAGCGAAATATCTTGTGGCTGGCATCGAGCATGGAACGAATCCTGCTCAAACTCAACTCTCCAACGCAGGCGGCTAAAACCGCTCTCCTCTTCCGATTTATCTCGGTGCCTAACGCGTAGAAAATTTGAAGATCGTTTTCGACTGGAAGGTTTCGCCCGGCTTCAAGATGGTCGAAGGAAACTCCGGATGATTGGGGGAATCCGGAAAGTGCTGTGTCTCGAGACAAAAGGCGTAACGCCTCTTGTAAACATGACCTTGCTTTCCCGTAACCGTTCCATCGAGAAAATTGCCAGTGTAGAACTGCACTCCCGGCTGCGTGGTAGAGACCTCCAATACGCGACCGCTCGTTGGCTCGTAGGCACGCGCCGCCAGGGCCATGCCATCTTCTTTGCGGTTGATTACGAAGTTGTGATCATAGCCATGGCCCAGGACTAGCTGCTCATAATCGTCGTCGATGCGCGCGCCGATCTTCGTCGACGTGGTGAGGTCTAGAGGCGTTCCCTTGACGGGCCGTAGTTCACCGGTGGGGATCAGATTCTTGTCCACCGGAGTGAAGCGGTCCGCATTGATCATGATTTCGTGGCTCAGAATATCCGACGTGCCTTCGCCGGCGAGATTGAAATAGCTGTGCTGCGTTAGGTTAATGGGAGTGGCCTTGTCAGTGGTAGCTTCGTAGTCAATGACCAGTTCGTTTTCGTCGTTGAGTGTGTACGAGACTTTCACTTTCACGTTTCCAGGAAAACCCTCTTCGCCGTCTTTGCTCAGGTAGGTGAAGGTCACGCCGGGCTTGCCGCCTTTTTTGGCCTCGCCATCCCAGACGACCTTGTCAAAGGTTCTCTTGATGCCACCGTGCAGCGTGTTGGGGCCGTCATTCTTCGGCAGAGTATAAGTCTTGCTGTCCAACGTGAAAGTTCCATTGGCAATGCGGTTGCCGTACCGCCCAATCAGCGCCCCAATGTACGGAGGATTCGGAATGTAGCCCTCCAGCGTGTCGTGGCCAAGGACAATGTCCGCCATTTGCCCCTTTCGGTCGGGCACGCGCATGGAGAGGATGATGGCGCCGTAGTTCATGGTACGAACTTCCAGGCCATGGGAATTCGTCAGCGTGTACAAAGTGATGGGCCTCCCGTCCTGCGTGCCGAAGGGTTGAGTCTGAATTCCGTGGTGGTGCTTTGTAGCACCCTGCGCGACGGGCAATCCGAAAAAAGAGAGAGTAAGTCCGAAGAGGAAGGCGGAGAACAAAGTCACCAGGTGTCTGGGCATCATGGCGGCAGTTTACTACGGGAGCGATACTACATGTTTTTTTGGCCGTTCAGCGGAGAAGTGCCTTCGTCTGGATGACGTCCGGCTGCCATCCGGTCAGCGATCATATAGGGAATTCATTTCGCGCAGGCGTGGCGCCAGGTCCGGCGTTATGGCATCTGGGACCATGCGCCAGCGCCAGTTTCCGCTTGCGGTTCCCGGCAGATTCATGCGGGCCTCGCTGCCCAGACCAAGAACATCCTGTAACGGAATGATCGCCGTATTGGCCACGGACTCGAGCACCCCTCGGATGAGCACCCAATTGATCGGTTCGTCTTTGAAGCCCAGATAGGCGCGGGCAAAAGCATGTTCCTTCGTCACATCTTCCGGCGTGCGGATGCTGTCGGTTGAGCCCCCGCTGTTCCACCATCCGACGACCGTGTCATTGTCATGAGTACCGGTGTAGGCCACAAGATCGCGAACGTAATTGTGTGGCCGGAAACTTGGCCCTTGCGGATCGTTGCCGAAAGCAAATTGCAGAATCGCCATGCCGGGAAATCCAAACTGGTGGCGCATGGCTTCGACCTCGGGAGTAATGACACCGAGATTTTCGGCGATGATGGGAAGCTCGCCGAGTTCTGACTTCAACACAGAAAACAAATCAGCGCCGGGACCTTTGACCCAGCGGCCGTTAGCAGCCGTAGTGTCACTGGCAGGCACCTCCCAATGGGCCTCAAATCCGCGGAAGTGATCGATCCGGACGATGTCATACAAACGCAGGGCGGAGCGAAAACGCTCCACCCACCAGCGGTATCCTGTCTCCTTCAACCGCGCCCAGTTATAGATGGGATTGCCCCAGAGTTGGCCGGTCGCGCTGAAGTAATCCGGCGGGACGCCGGCGACTGTGGTGGGATTTCCCTGCGAATCCAGGTGGAACAACTCGCGATTGGCCCAGACGTCCGCGCTGTCGTGGGCAACATAGATGGGGACGTCGCCGATCACTTTGATTCCGCGCTCGTGTGCATACGCGCGAAGTTTTTGCCATTGCTGGAAGAATTCGTATTGCCAGTATTTGTGAGCCTGGATTTCCGTCGACAGCCGAATGCTGCGCTGCTCGATCGCGGCGGGATTGCGTTCGGCCACGTCGGACGGCCATCGCGGCCATGCGATGAACGCATGTGCCTCTTTACAGGCCATGAATAGCGCAAAGTCATCGAGCCAGTGGGCGTTGTCCTGGCAGAATTTATCGAAGTGCTGATGTTCTGAGCTGTCGGCGGAATCGAAGAACTGCTTGGCTGCGCGCTTCAGAAGTGGAAGTTTGAAAGCACTCACGCGGCCGTAGTCGACTGTATCGTCGGGCACTGCGGGAGTGATGTTGAGATCAGTCTTGTTCAGCAGCCCCTTCTCGACGAACGCATCGAGGTTGATGAGCAAGGGGTTGCCGGCGGTGGCCGAGAAGCACTGAAATGGAGAGTCCCCGTAACCGGTCGGATTCAGGGGCAGAACCTGCCACAACTTGTGACCGGCGGCGCTGAGGAAGTCGAGGAAACGATAGGCTTCCGTACCGAAATCGCCAATGCCGTGAGGACCGGGCAGTGAGGTGGGGTGAAGCAAAATTCCACTAGCCCGCGGAAACCTCATAGCCTCACAATAAAACTTCCGCAGCGTGAACGGCAAGGCCCCAGGGATGAAAATGAGTTAGATGAATGTTACAAGACAGGATTGCAGGTCTTGGGCCGTCGGGTCAGGGCTCCCCGGGAAGGACATTCGTCATTCCTTCGAGCGCGGCTGTCTTTATCGTTAGCTTTAAGATACTTTTCACGTTAGAGTCGATTCTAGCTCATCGGAATCGGGCCGACAAGAAGTTGGGCTCATTCGGACTACAGATCGCAGCCATAAGGCAGCTCTGGGCCCACAGGGGGTACCCTACGAAGGGTGCCAACAGCGATCCAGCTCGACTGACTCGCTCCGGGCTAGATATTGTCAATAACTTATAGATAACTCATTGAAAAAAGAAGGTCCGAGCAGCGGGAAACACGGCGCCTCAAATTGGGGCGGCATTTCTAGCATCTTCATTTCTCGAGTGGTACTATCGGCGACGGCCACTATGATGAAACTTCGTTTTTTCCCCTCACTCGCGTTCGTTGTCCTGCTCGGCGGAATGTTTTCAGCAACCCTCGGCCAAACGCAATCCACGCCGCACCCGATTGTACTGCGCGCTGCGCGCTTGCTCGACATCAGGAATGGACGAATCGTTAAGCCCGGCGAGATTCTGATTCAAGGCGAGCGCATCGTTGAAGTTGGAACGACCGTGAAGCATTCAGCTGGGACGGAGGTCATCGACTTGGGCGACCGCACGATGCTTCCCGGTCTGATTGATGCCCATATCCATCTTTTTCTCCATCCCGGAGCGGAGGACCTGCAAACCGTGCAGGAGTCTGTGCCGCAACGAACGATCACTGCCACTTTGGCGGCCCGCGATGATCTCATGGCTGGATTCACTGCAGAACGCGATATGGGAACCGAAGGCGCGGGATCGGCCGATACTGCAGTCCGCAACGCTATTGATGACGGGCGAATCCCCGGGCCCAGACTGCGGATCAGCGGCAATGCGGTGAACATTCTCGGCGGTCACGAGGACGCCATCAACTACAACCCGGAGCAGCATGTTCTACCCAACGCCACCTATGCGAACAACCCAGACGAACTAGTTGCCGTGATACGGCAGCAAATTAAGGAAGGTGCGGACTTCATCAAGATTTATGAGACCGGCGCCTATTCCGTTCGGAATGGCAAGCTCAGCACCGTTTTCCAGTACACGGAAGCTGAACTCAGCGCCGCCGTCAAGGAGGCTGCCCGTTTGGGAAAGAGCGTCGCAGTGCATGCGACCGGTGAACCGGGGACGCTTTATGCCGCGCAAGCCGGGGTTGTCTCAATCGATCACGCGAATCAGCTGGGCGATGAAACCATGCGGCTGATGCGGGAGAAGCAGATTTTCGCGGTGCCAACTTTCACCATCTTCGATTATTTTGCCGATCACGCCGCGACGCCGGAGCAATCTGCGCGCGAGCGCCAGATGCTCGATCTGCACGCGCAGGAATTTAAGAAACAGATTGCGGCTGGCGTTCCGATGGCGGCGGGTTCGGATGTTGGACCGTTTCCACATGGCACGCAGGCTCGCGAATTCGTGTTGATGGTGAAGTACGGGATGTCGCCGCTGGCGGTCCTGCACGCCGATTTGATCAATGGCGCGAAGCTGTTGGGATGGGACGGGCAAATCGGTTCGCTGGAACCCGGTTACCTGGCGGACGTGGTTGCAGTACCCGGTGATCCGCTGCAGGATGTCAGCGTATTGCAGAATGTCAGCTTTGTGATGAAGGGCGGAGTGGTCTATAAGAAGTGAGAAATGAAAAACAGGCACGACGCACGGCTGTGCCGGTGATGGTGCAGTTTGGGAAAGATGCGTATCAGGGCATCGCCAGGCTTAGAGCCGTCACGGCGCAACGGCTAAGGCCTGCGTCACTCAACCTGCTCTTGGCGGCATGCCTTCAGGCATGCCCTGATACGAGTCTCGCCGCCGACGCCAAGCGCTACTTGATGGCTTGTGCGGCGATTCTCAGATCGTGAATAAAGCGTTCGGTTTGTTGGTGGCGATCAGTCTCGTCGGTCAGCCGCAACAGCGAGGACGGGTGGACCGTTGCCATAACTCGGCCGGCGAGTTTCGATTCCAACAGCTCGCCTCTTTGACGAGTCACGCTGAAAGTCCTGCCCAGCAAGGCTTGCGCGGCAGTAGCACCCAGGCAAACCACGAGCCGGGGTTTGACCACGGCAATTTCCGCTTCGAGCCATGGTTTGCAGGCTTCTATTTCGGAGGCTCGCGGATTCTTGTGGATCCGGCGTTTTCCGCGCGGCTCCCATTTGAAATGCTTCACTGCGTTCGTGACATAGGCCTCGGCGCGATTGATGCCGGCCTCGCTGAGTGCGCGGTCCAGCAGTAATCCAGCCGGACCTACGAAGGGAGAGCCGGCCCGATCTTCACGATCTCCGGGTTGCTCACCTACAAACATGATCTGCGAGCCGGCGCGGCCTTCGCCGAAAACAGTCTGGGTTCCTGTCTTCCACAAGTCGCACGCCTTGCAGCCTGAAGCAGCGGCGCGAAGCGCGGGAAGCGTGGGCTTCGGCGGTATGAGCGGTTGGGCTGTGCCGGACTTGGCTCTGCCCTGTTCGGCTTTTACATCGCCACTCTGCTTGCGTGCGATCTTGGTAGGAGAACGTTGCATCGATAGACATCCATCGGGCCTTGTCAGATGATCCACACTCGACAGAGGTTGTTGGAAGTCGCAAGCCCCGGCGATCACCAAGGAGCAGGGCCGCCGCGAGCCGAGCTTCACTTGCCGATCGAAGCTAAAGGCGAGGAGGGCACTGAGTTCGGGTGTGACGAATGCGACAGGGACAAATATTTGGTCGGAATCACGACCTCGACGAGCGTACCGGGATTGGCCCTGGCCAGGCGCAACTCGCCTCCGAATTCCTTGACTCTTTGCCGCATCCCGCCAATCCCCATCCCGATGCTGCCGGGCCGGAACTCCATTACGCTCTCTTCGACTCCCTTGCCATCGTCGCGTATTGTGACCGTGAATTGACCGTTCAGTTGCTGAAGAGTGATCCAGCCATTCTTGGCACCAGAGTGGCGGAAGACGTTGTTGAGCGCCTCCTGAATGATGCGGAAGGCCGCGGTTTCCATCTCAGAGGGAAGTCTGGGAAACTCAGCCGGCTGCACATCCAGAAAAGTTTCGATTCCACTGCGTTTCGTAAGCCCTTCCAGAAACCAGCGCAGCGCGGACAACAAACCAACTTCGTCGAGCAGCGGAGGATGCAGAAGGTGAGAGATGCTGCGCACCTGCTGGATTGCCCGGTCGATCAGGCCACTGGCGTCGGCGGCGGCATGCTTGCTGGCCGGACCAGAAACATCCTGCAGAAGAATTCCGTCAACGATCATCTTGGCAGCGGTGAGTTCCTGCCCCAGGCCGTCGTGCAACTCGCGCGCGATGCGGCGCCGCTCTTCGTCCTGCATCAAGATCAAACTGCTGGACAAGCGCCGCAACTCCCGGTTCAGCGCTTCTAATTGCTGCGCCCTGCGGTGTAACTCAGCAAATACTAATACTTTGGCACGCAGCAATTCAGGGATCACAGGAACCGAGATGTAGTCCACCGCTCCGCGCTGGTATCCCTTAAGGCGGTCGAGATCGGTGAGATGCACAGCGGAAATGAATATGATCGCGAGCTTTTGAAAACGAGGGTGCTGGCGGATCATGTCGGCCAGTTCGAAGCCATCAAGTTCCGGCATGCTCACGTCCATCAGGACAACGGCCACATCTGTCTTCAGCAGGATTTCCAGCGCCTCGCGACCGGAATTGGCTTTGATGAGGTTCTCGCCCAGCTCGCCGAGCATGACCTCGTAACTCATCAGCTTAGACGGCTGATCATCCACCATCAGAATGTTGACTTGGTGCGCGCCCATTGTCACTCTCCCTGCCTCCTCGGCGACAACCACCATACTCTCAGCGGTGCAGCCACATCCGAAGCGCCGCGAGGAGCTGATCAGTATTGACCGGTTTGGCCAAATATTCCGAAGCTCCTGCTTCGAGACACTTCTCTCGATCGCCTTTCATTGCTTTCGCAGTCAGCGCGATAATCGGCAAGCGCCGGAATGCGGGATTTTGCCGGATTACCTGCATGGTTTCATAGCCATCCATCTCAGGCATCATGATGTCCATCAATACGATGCCGAGATCCGATGTCGACTCAAGGGTTGCGATTGCCTCGCGGCCCGTGCCCGCCGTCAGCACGGTCATTCCCCGGCGTTCGAGGACGCTGCTCAGAGCAAAGATATTGCGCACGTCATCGTCGACGATTAAAACCTTCTTGCCGACGAGGGCATCGTCCGAGCGGTGTAAACGATCGAGCATGCGCTGCTTCTCAGGCGGCAGGTCAGCCACTACCCGATGGAGGAACAATGCCGTCTCGTCCAACAAGCGCTCCGGTGACTCAACTCCCTTCACCACGACGCTGCGCGCCAAGGTATGCAGGCGAGCATCTTCTTCCGGAGACAACTCCTTCCCGGTAAAGACAACAACCGGCAGGTCACTTAACTCCGGCGTATCCCGCATAGATTCCAGAATTTCGAAGCCGGTCATATCGGGAAGGCGCAGATCGAGTACCATGCAATCGAATTCGCGCTCTTTCACGGTGGCTAGGGCTTCCTGTCCCGTGGAGACGACCGAGATGTCAATATCGCTATGCCCTAGTAGTTCGCGGATGGTGAATTGTTCCGCAGGATTATCTTCCACGATCAGCAGGCGCTTGCGCCGCGGAGCCGCATACTCCTTGATCCTGGAAAGCGCTCCCTCCAGTTCTTCAAATGATTCAACACGGTCCATCCCAGCATGTCGGGCAGAAATACATCGAGGGTAACGGCGGTGGGGTGATATTCGCGCGCTAGAGCAAGAGCCTCCGAACCGCGCATAGCCACCAGCACCTTGAAGCCTTTGTCGCGTGACAGGTCGCAAAGAACGCGCGCGTAATGGGGATCGTCCTCCACGATCAAGAGCACCGCGTCGTCGGGTTGCAGATTGTCGCGGTCGTCAGGGATCGGCTCGACGTGCATCTCCACGACGTTTACGTTCGATAGCTGAAGCGGCGGGGTTGAGAATGACCGGTGTTGTTCTGTCATCCCCCTTGTGGCCGAGGGTCCGACGTAAGCCTTCGGTAAATACAGCGTGAAAGTGCTTCCAGAACCCGGGGTGCTGCGAAGTTGGATTTCGCCGCCGAGCAAGCTGGCAAGTTCGCGGCTGATGGCAAGTCCCAGACCGGTTCCGCCGTATTTGCGGCTGGTACCGGCGTCTGCCTGCTGGAAAGCCTCGAAGATAATTCGCTGTTTTTCGAAGGGGATGCCGATTCCGGTATCCGCAACCTCGAATGCGATGACCGAGGATGCCCCGCTAAGGATCGGATGCTCATCGCTCCAGCCACTGGTTGCTTCAGAAACACTCATGCGCACTCCACCGTGTTCGGTGAACTTGAAGGCGTTCGACAGCAAATTCTTGAGCACCTGCTGCAGACGTTTGGAGTCTGTCACCAGGCTGCGGCTGAGATGCGGATCAGCTTGCATCTCAAACGTGAGCTTCCGGTTTTCCGCTTCGTGGCGGAACGGACGACCCACCATCTCCAGCAAGCTGCCGAAGAATACTTCTTCGGCATCAACGGAGACCGTGCCGGATTCAATCTTCGAGAGATCGAGAATGTCGCTGATCAGGTTGAGCAGGTCGGTTCCCGCAGCGTGAATGGTGCGGGCAAATTCCACCTGCTTAGGCGTGAGGTTTCCGTCGGGGTTGTCGCCCAGTTGCTGGCCCAGCACGAGAATGCTGTTGAGCGGAGTGCGCAACTCGTGCGACATGTTGGCCAGGAACTCAGACTTGTACTTGGATGTGAGCGCGAGCTCTTTTGCCTTCTCTTCGAGAGCGCGCCGGGCTTGCTCGATTTCCTGGTTCTTGCGTTCCACTTCGACGTTCTGCTCGGCCAGCTGTTGAGCTTTTTGCGCGAGCTGTTCGTTGGTCTGCTGCAGTTCTTTCTGCTGCGTCTGCAGCTCGATGGCCAACTGTTGAGATTGTTTGAGTAGGCCTTCCGTCTGCATCGTAGCTTCAATACTGTTGAGCACGATGCCGATGCTGGAGGTTAATTGTTCAAGGAAAGCCAGATGCGAGGCCGTGAAGGTGCTCAGCGTAGCCAGTTCGATAACCGCCTTCACCTGGTCTTCAAACAGCACTGGCAGAACGATTACATTGCGTGGCGTTGCCCGGAACAATCCGGACCGAATGGGAGTAGCGTTTGGAGGGAGATCGGTGATCAGCATGCGCCGTTTCTCGGCCGCGCACTGCCCGGCAAGGCCTTCTCCCGTGCGCAGACGCTGGGAATGTCCGTCGGGACCACTATCAGCGAATGCCGACAGGAGCATCAAGGCTCCAGACGCTTCCGTTTCCATCTGGTAGATAACACCCTGCTGGGCATTGACCAGGGGCGCGAGTTCCGATAGCAGCATGCGTCCGACCGTGCTGAGGTCGCGCTGGCCCTGCAACATTCCAGTCACACGCGCAAGATTCGTCTTGAGCCAATCCTGCTCAGTGTTGCGGTCTGTGGTAAGGCGCAGGTTGTCGATCATGGTGTTGATGTTGTCTTTCAGTTCGGCGACTTCGCCGCTTGCCTCCACCTGAATGGATCGGGTGAGGTCACCTTTGGTCACGGCGGTCGCCACTTCGGCAATGGCGCGGACCTGATTGGTGAGGTTGTCGGCCAGAAGGTTCACGTTGCCGGTGAGATCCTTCCACGTTCCGGCGGCGCCGGGAACGTTGGCTTGACCGCCCAGCCGGCCTTCCACGCCAACCTCGCGGGCCACCGTCGTAACCTGATCGGCGAAGGTAGCGAGTGTGTCGGTCATGTTGTTGATGGTTTCCGCCAGGGCTGCGACCTCGCCCTTGGCGTTCACGGTCAGCTTCTGGGT
>WNFI01014057.1_pt1 | contig 14056 bp, 11 predicted proteins | sample 5400471 | NCBI WGS metagenome assembly WNFI01 (sample SAMN13153348, study PRJNA577476) | soil metagenome | isolation source: 100 cm saprolite on Douglas fir-dominated hillslope | place: USA:California | collected 2013-09-17 | reverse complement strand
CGCATGAACTCCGAGCTGACGGGATGAATGATCCCGTCGACGGTAGCGGTCTCGACGATCGGCGCGCGGTCCGCGCCTGCGAGACGCACGGCCGCGATCGCGATCAGGACGACGAAGGACGCGCGCTTACGGATCATGGTGTCCCCCTTTATCGATACGCTCCTGCAACGCCTTCGCCTCGCCGGACGAGGGATCGAGCGCCAGCGCCTTCAGGACGTGGGCTTTCGCGGCCGCCACGTCCTTCAGCCGCAGGTACGCGTCGGCGAGCGCCACGCGCGCCGCGACCGTGTCCCCGCTCCAGATCGAAATCTTCAGCGCGCCGACGGCTTCGCGCGGCCGGCCGGCGCGGAGGGGGATCCGGCCAATCAGCAGGTGCGCCTCCGCTTCGTAGGGCGAGAGAAAGACGGCCCGGCGGAGCTCCATCATCGCCTCGCGATCCTGCTCCCCCTCGAAGAGCCGGCGGCCCCGCTCCAGGTGAAACTGCGCGAGATCGCGCTGATCGCGCTGCGCGGTGTTCGTAATCGACTGGTCGACGCCGCTTCCGCGCAGCGACTCGAGCCCCAGGCGCACGCGCTCCAGCCCGCGCGGCAGCACGTCCCGGCCGTCGACGGGTCTCGAGGACAACTGCGCGGCGAGCTCGCGCTCGCGGCCGGCTTCGACGGTGCTGCCCGCCGCGTCGAGCGCCGACGCGAGGACGGTGTGCGCGTCGCCGTCGGCCGGGTTGCGCCGCAGCGCCTCGCGCAGCCAGTAGATGGCCCCCTGCGGATCGCGATCGAGCGCGTAGGCGTAGCCGAGGGGATCCGGGGCCGCGTCCTGCAGGCCTTTGAACACGGTGAACGCCTCGTCGTGCTGCTTCAGCGACATCAGCGACACGCCCGCAAGAAACCGCGCGCGCCGGGCGTCCGGCGAGGCCGGGCCGATCGCACGGGCGGCCGCGAGCGCCGCCGCATGATCCCCCTGGGAGGTCCGGACGTCCCACAGCGCCAGCCGTGCACGATCGTAGCCCGGATCGAGCGTGAGCGCCGCCTCGAGAAATGCGGCCCGGCTCGCGGGTTGCCCGGCCAGCAGGCCTTTGACGTATTGCTCGAACGCCTGCAGCGGCGGGGTCCGGACGGCGCCGGCCGTGGGCTCACTCCCACCGGGGACCGCGCGCCGCGCCACGATCCGGACCAGGGCGAGCAGATCGCCGAGGTTGCCGCGCTCGATGACCTCGGCATCCGCGCGTCCGACGTCGATCCGGATCGGGCGGGCCCGCACGGCGAGCGCGTCGCCGTCGACACTCACCTCGCCGACGATCACCTGGGCGGCGCCGACGAGCTCCCCGACCTTGATCACGGTCGCGCGGCTCAGGACGGCATTCGGCGGCAGGTGCAACTGATCGTACGCCCGCTCGCGCGACGGACGGGTAATCGCCCCCAGCCCCCGCGCGTTCACGTCGTCGGCGATCAGGACCGCGACCGCTTCGCCCAGCCAGTAGGTCCGTCCGTCGCGCCCGGACGTCTCGAACGGCACGACCAGAATGCGCCGGGCCGACTCCGGCGACGGCGAGGGCGCCTGCGCGGCCGGCGGCGCCGGCACGGCCGCCTTCGCACGACGCTCCGGCGAGCCAGGCACGAGCAGCACCCAGAGGAGCGCGGCGATCATGCCGCGACCGCGCCGTCGCGCGCGCGCCCCACCAGGGTCACCGAGACGACGCACCCGCGGCGCGCGCCCGAAGCGCGGCACTCGTTGACGCGCGCCTCCGCGGACACGTCGAACAACTGCAGCACGCGGGCGATCGCGGACGCATAGAAGCCGCAGAGGGGCTCCACGGAGGTCTCGCGGACCTCGCAGAAGAGCGACCCCCGGATGTCCACCGTGACGATGCCGCGCTTCAGCTTGGTGAGCGCGCGCGAGCCCGGATACGTCGCCCGGACGAGCGCCCGGGCGGTGCCGAGCGCCGCGCGCGCGCGCAACCCGGCCGGCAGCGCGCGGACGACGCGCACTTTGATCGCCGGCACGTTCTCGAACGTCCACGCCGCGGCGTACTCGCCCGCGCGCGAGGTGATGAGGTTGTAGGCGTGCCCTTCGGTGCGGAGAAAACTGAGCACCGCGGTCAGCGGCGCCAATCCGATCGTGCCTTCGCGCAGCCCCGCAACGTTCAGCCAGTTCTCGTAGAACTCGAGGCGCGTCGGGAGCAGATCCGCGATGGCCTGATGCAGGCTGGCGATGAGCACGCGGCCGATGCGGGCTTCACTCATTATTTGACTTCGCTCAGTAGAGCCTCTTCACGGTTTTCCACCTCCCGCCTTCGCTCTCCAGGTTCGAGCGAGCTACGGCGAGGCAGGCCGCTGCGCGCGACGCCTCCAGCCGAAGGCTGTCCGGCCGAAGCGTCCGCGGGAAGGTGGACGGCCCTCGCGTGCGGCCGCAGGCGCTGTCCGACGTGCGCCGATAAATGGTACAGTCCAGCGTGGGACTGGGTGTTTCGGCCGCCATCCTCGCCGGAGGCCACGCACGACGGCTCGGCGGCGCCGACAAGGCGTCGCTCGTCGTCGGACGCGCGCGCATCATCGATCGCCAGCTCGCAGCGCTCTCGACGGTGGCGGACGACATCCGGATCGTCGCAAACGATCCCGTTCGCTACGCCGGCCTGGGCGTCCGCGTAATCCCCGACGTCATTGCGGAGGCGGGTCCGCTCGGCGGGGTCTATACCGGCCTGCTCGACGCGGCCCACGATCGGGTCCTGATCCTGGCGTGCGACCTGCCGTTCATCACGCCGGCACTGCTCCAGCGCCTGGCGGCTGAGTGCGGGACCGGCCAGGAGATTGATGCGGTGGTGCCGCGGTCGGCGCGGGGACTCGAGCCGCTCTGCGCCGTCTACATGCGGCGCTGCGCGGCGGCCGCCAGAGCCCGCATCGACCGGGGCGCGCTCCAGGTCGCCGCACTGCTGGACGACGTGCGCGTGCGGGAGCTGGGGCCGGACGCGCTCGCCGCCTACGATGATGGATCGTTGTTCGAGAACGTCAACACGCCGCATGATCACGCGCGCGCCAGAGGCTGGGTTGAATTGAATGAGAAACCGTCCGAAGATCGTATCACGGAATAATTTGTGATTCTCCCCGTCCACCAGATGGTTCGCGCCCGCGTGGCCGAGACCGTGGGCCGCGTGTACGGCCTGCCGGCCGACGATCCCGCGATCGCCGAAATGGCCCTGGAAATGCCGCCGCGCCGCGCGCTCGGCGACATCGCCGTGCCCGTCGCGTTTGCGCTCGCCCGCCGGCTCCGGAAGGCCCCCCGCGCCATCGCCCAGGAGCTCGCCGGGGCGCTTGGCTCGATCGCCGGCATCGCGCGCGTCGAGGCCGCCCCGAACGGCTACCTCAACTTCTTCCTGGATCGCGCGTACTGGCTCCAGCAGTGGCTGTCGTTCCGCCCCAGGGGCGCGCGGTCGAGATTCAGAACTACATCGACGACACCGGCGTCCAGGTCGCCGACGTCGTCGTCGGCTTTCGAGAGCTCGAACGGAAGACCCTCGCCGACGTCCGCGCCATCGCCGAATCCACACGGTTCGATTACTACTGCTGGGACCTGTACGCGAGAGTCACCGAATGGTACGCGGCGGACCGTGACGCCGCCAAGGCCCGGCTGGCGATCCGCACCGCCGCGCTGCACGACATCGAACATGGCGGCAACGAGACCGCAGACATGGCGGCCTTCATCGCCGAACGCATCGTCCGGGCGCACCTGAAGACGATGGGCCGGATGAACATCCGGTACGACCTCCTGACGTGGGAAGGCGACGTGCTGCGCATGCGGTTCTGGGCGCACGCGTTCGACTTCCTGAAGAAGACCGGAGAAGTGTTCCTTCAGACGGAAGGCAAGCTCGCGGGCTGCTGGGTGATGAAGATTGACGAGGAAAAGACAGAAGACAGTCGAAAGACGGAAGGCGAGAAGACAGAAGACGGAAAAACGGAAGAAGAACAGAAAGAGAAGGTGATCGTCCGGTCCGACGGAACGGTGACCTACGTCGGCAAGGACATCGCGCTCCAGATGTGGAAGTTCGGCCTCCTCGACCGCGACTTCTACTATCGCGTCTTCGCCGACTCTCCGCCGCCGCTCTGGTCGACCTCGTCAGACCCGGCGGCCGCAGCGCCCACCCATCCTCCGTTCGGCCATGCGACGATGGTGTGCAACGTGATCGACACGCGGCAGGCATACCTGCAGAAGCTGCTCAAGCAGGCGCTTGCGGCGCTCGGCTTCGAGGAGCAGGCGCGGCAGTCGATCCACTATTCGTACGAAATGGTGGCGCTGACGCACAGCACGGCGCGCGAGCTCGGATACGACGCGGCGGACGACACGGGCAAGCCGTTCGTCGAAGTGTCCGGACGCAAGGGGCTTGGCGTCAAGGCGGACGATCTCCTCGACCGCCTGACGGCCAAGGCCGCGGGCGAAGTGGCCCGCCGCAACACGGAGCTCAGCCAGGGCGACGTGCGGCGCACGGCGGAGGCGATCGCGGTGGCCGCCGTCCGCTACTTCATGGTGAAGTTCTCGCGCGGCAAGGTCATCGCCTTCGACATCGACGAGGCGTTGAGCTTCGAAGGCGAGAGTGGCCCGTACCTCCAGTATGCCGTGGTGCGCGCGAACAACATCTTCGCAAAGCTGAAGGACCGCGAGGGACTAGACGCGGCAGGCGTGCTGGCCGCCCTGCCTACGACAGCGCCCGATGCGATCGCCGACGGCAGTGACGATTCGCACGAGCTGTGGGGCCTGGTCCTCGAAGCGGCGCGGCTCGACGAGGTCGCCGACCAGGCGGTTCGCACGTTGGAGCTGTCGGTCGTCGCGAAGTACGCGTTCGCTCTCGCGCAGCAGTTCAACGGCTTCTACCACGCGTATCCGATCCTGAAGGAAGAGCGCGCCGGCGTCCGTCTCTGGCGCGCCGCCGCCGTGGCGTATTACCGCCAGCAGCTCACAGCGGCGCTAGACCTAATGGGTTGCGCAGTGCCTGATCGGATGTAATGGCAAGTGCCACATGTCGAGTGACAAACCTGTTATAGGCATCCCCCGCTGCTCTCGAGTCGACGACTACGTCGAGTCGGTCAAACGCGCCGGCGGCGAGCCGGTCGTGCTCGACGCGACCGGCGATCCCGCGCGCAGCCTGGACCGCGTCGACGCGCTGCTCCTGACGGGCGGCCTCGACGTGGACCCGGCGCTCTATGGGGAAACACCGCACGCGACGACGGAGGTGGATGCCGATCGGGACGGCTTCGAGATCCCGCTCTCGCGCGAGGCCGTGGCGCGCGACATGCCCGTCTTCGGCATCTGCCGGGGTGTGCAGGTCCTGAACGTCGCCGCCGGCGGCACCCTGGTCCAGGACATCCCCAGCACGGTGACCTCCGGGCTGCCGCACTCCATCGACGTGCCGAAGGATCACGTCGCCCACGCGGTGCGGGTCACGCCAGGCACGCGCCTCGCGTCGGCGCTCGGATCCTCGACCCCGAGCGAGACCTGCTCGGTCAACAGCCGCCATCACCAGGCCGTCGGCCAGGTGGCACCGTCGTTCGTGGTGTCGGCCGTGTCGGAGGACGGTGTCGTGGAAGCGATCGAACGCCCTGCCTCCGCGTTCTGCGTGGGCGTGCAGTGGCATCCTGAGAACTTCTGGAGGACCGGGGAATTCGCGGGGTTGTTTGCTGAATTCGTTGCGGCGGCATCAAGACAGCGAACACGGGTCGACGACTAGCCACGGAGTTCACTAAGGCACGAAGACACAAACGTCTTTGTGTCTTCGTGTCTTGTGACCTTCGTGATTGGCCGTCGGCGCGTTTCGCCGACTCTTAGACGACTGCTCCCCTGAAGTTCGGCGTATAACCCGGGAACACGAGGTCGAGCCTGGTGTTCCCCAGGCGGCGCGTCACGATCTCCGACAAGATGTCGCGGTAGTCGATCGTGACCTGGAGATCCTGCCCCTGATAGAGCTGCTGCGCGGACAGCCCGGGCCACTGGCTCATCACCTGGCCGCCCGCGACCGACCCTCCCACCACGAACATGACGTTGCCATGGCCGTGGTCCGTGCCAAAGCTCCCGTTCTCCTGCGCCTTGCGCCCGAACTCCGACATGACCACCAGCGTCAGGCGGCCGAGGCGGCTGGCGCCGGCCATGTCGGCGTGGAACGCCGCGATCGCGTCGGCGAGCGTGCGCATCGTGTTCGACATGCCGCCGGTGAGCGGCCCCTGCGCGTTGTGCGTGTCCCATCCGCTGACGTCGATCTGGACCGCCTCGACGCCGACGTCCGCGCGGATGAGCGCCGCGGTCGACCGGAGCGCCTGGCCGAAACTCGACGCCGGATAGACCGCCCCGCCGGACGGCTGATAGGCGCCAATGTTGATCGCGCTCAACTCGGTGATCGTCCGGGCAGACCGTAGTTGAGCGCGAGAGCGCGCAGCGCCGCGGTGGGCTGCATCGGCGGCTTGCTTGCGAGGTGACGCCCGAGCCAGCCCGTCTCGATGGTGCGGTCGCCCGGCACGCCGATTTCCATGTACGCCTGCGCGTCGAAGTGCGACCGCGTCGGATCGGTCGAACCCACGGCGTGGAGGATCAGCAGCTGCCCCGCCCGGTACGCCGGCAGCAGCGCGCCCATCGCGGGCGCGAGGCCGAAGAAGCCGTTCAGATCCTGCGCCTTGTTCGTGGCGCTGCTGTCGGGCCGGGGGATCGCGATGGTCGGGCGCAGCGCGTAGTACGCGTTCTCCGCATACGGCGGCACGATCGTGAGGCCGTCGGCGCCGCCGCGCAGGAAGATCGAGACGATGATGTCGCGCGAGGTGTCCTCCGCCTGCGCGTAAGCCACCTGCGGCAGCCAGGCCGGCGCGGCCATGATGACGGCGGCGGCGGTCGAGCGCGCCAGGAACTCGCGGCGCGACAGCTCGTTGTATTCCGCGCAGGCGTGGCAGTCGGGCTTGCTGATGCTCATCTCCGCCGGACCCCCCTACACACTCGCTCGCGGGGCCCCCTGTGCCCCGCTCCGCTCGCGTGGTTCACTCGCGGTCGCTCGTTCACGTCGCTCAGTACCACTGGAATCCCGGCGACGCCAGCGCGAGGCCGAAGGCGTCACGAAGCTTGGTCGTGCTGGGCGGATCGGGTTGGAGGTAGGCGATGAGCGCCGCCTTGTCGGCGGCGCGCATCTCTCCGCCGAACAGGACGAGATCCAGCCGGTCGGCGACCTTCTGGGCCGTCGCCGCGCCCGCGAGCAGCGCCGTGGTGTCGACGGTCGCGCCGCCCACGTTGCCGGGAACCCCCAGCGAGAACGCGAAGTTCCACCGCGGCAGCACCAGCGTGCCCCAGTACTCGAACGAGTGCGGGTAGCCGTTCGGCGGGTTCCACATGAACGGGACCTGCCCCATGCCCGCGAGCCACGTGAATCGCAGCGAGTCGTAGCGCGTCATGTTCGCGTTCATCGCGCGGAGACCCGAGGCGATGTAATGGAACGGGCGCTTGAAGAGCGGCGGCGCCCATCGCACGTTTTCGAAGGCGAGGACCCGCTTGACCACCGTCTTGATGTCGCCGCCGCTCTGCCGGAACGTCTCGGCGACGTCGGCAATGAGCGCGGCGGACGGGTCGTAGTCGATGAACCAGCGGAGCAGCTTTTTCGCGACGAACTGGTGGGTCGACGGGTGATCGGCGAGAATCTTCAGGACGGTGAGCCCTTCGTTCACCCCGCCATTGCCCGGCATGCCGACGATCGTATTGCCGAGCACGAGCTTCGCGGCCGTGTCGTGCACGCTCGAATTGAAGAGGAACGTCCCGCGATTCGCGTCGCCGACCGTCGAGATGTACCGCCACCCCGTGAAGCACCGAGCGACTTCGACGATGTCCTGCTGCGTGTAGCCGCCGGTGACGCCGAGAGTATGCAGCTCCATGACCTCGCGCGCGTAGTTCTGGTTGGGCGCGGTCTTCGCGTTCTGCTGGTTGTTGAGCCGGTTGATCATGGCCGGGCTCATCGCCTGGGCGTTCAGCATCTGCAGGAACGTCCCGAACGCGTTCGCCCGGAGCACGTCGCGCACGTCGGCAGTCTTGAGAACACCCACCGTCCCGATGTCGGTGTTGAAGTGGTCGGTCCAGAACTCCACCATGCGCTCGAAGAGCTGCCGCTTCGAGTAGATCGCGCGGAGGATCGTGGACTCGATGACCTGCGACTGCACCGTGTTCGAGTCGAGCGCGTACAGCTGGGGCGATGGCAGCCCGAGCGTCGTGTAGGGCGCCAGCCGTGTGTCGCAGGCGCTGTCGTCGATCGCCGACGGGTTCAACTGCATGTCGATGTAGCCGTTGTAGCCGTAGGCGTAGACCGACGCCATCTCGTCGAGCGTCAGGCCGTTGGTGATCCGGCGCACGAGCTTCAGCTCGGCGTCCGGCAGGACGGTCGGCTTGCTGGGGACCGGCGACCGCAACTGCGCTTGCGCCGTCGCGGCCGAGGTCGCGAGCGCCGAGAGCGCGCCGAAGAAAGCTCGTCGTGTGCTCATGATCCGTTCTGCACCCGGAAATAGCGGCTGCCGACGCCCGTGGCCTGCCCGGCATCGTCGCGAATGACCCAGGAGATGGTGTGCAGGCCGTCGGTGAGCGTCCGCGTGTCCAGCATGAAATAACCGACCGGGCCGCTGGTGTTCTTCAAGCCGGAAAAGATGCCCGCCAGGTCCGAGCGTGGCTGGTTATACACGGGATGGCCGAGGAAATTACCGTCCACGTAGACGTCGATGGTGCTGCCGTCCACGGGGATCGTTTTGGGCTGCGGCGTGAGCGCCCACCCGAAGTTCACGATGGTTCCCGACACCGTCGCCCCCTGTCCCGGTGTGTCGATCGTGCCGAACGGCAGCGCCGACGAGCCGTTCGCGCCTGTCACTTGCCGCGTGCCGATGAGCGTGCTCAACCCCCCATAGTCCGTCGCATACGCATAGATGGTGTACGGCCCGGTACCGCCGTTGGGCAGCATGTTCGTCAGGACCATGAGTCCCCAACCCGCTGAATCGCTGTCGGGGTACGACGGATACGCAGCCTGCACGTCGGGGCGCGCGCCGCGTACGAAGGTCGCGTGTCCCAGGAAAACGATGCCAGCCGGCTCGGGCGCGATCGCGGCGCGGTAGATATCGACCGTCGCCACGCCGCCGTCGTCAATCGCCCAGCCCGTCACGCCCACCTCGCCGGAGACCGTGGCGTTGGCCGCCGGAGTGTCCATCGCACCGAAGGGGGCGGTCGGGCCGGCCAGCGTCACGGCCACCGTTCGCGCGTCGAACGTGCCCGTCACCGTACTGTGGGCATAAACCGTGATGGTGTAAGGACCCGGTGTCAGCGGCGCCGCTGCGCGGAAGGAGAACCCGGAGGCGCCGAATTGCGCGCCGAACAGCTGCGCGATATCGGAGCGCGCGGAGCCGTAGGTCGCCGTTCCGAGCAGCACCGCCGCGGCACCCGACGGCGTCGCGTAGATCTGCACGACGTCCACGCCCGGACCGCTCGTCGCGGCAGCGTCGATGGCCCATCCGCGGACCACGAGCGGCTGGCCCGCCGTGCCCGCGACCGGCGTCTCGACGGCCATCGCGGGACCGGCGAGCACGCTGAGCAGGGCGCTGCCCGTCGCGCTCTGGCCGTCGGGGTTCGTGATGGTGACGGCTTTCGCGCCGCCGGTGGTGTTGATCGTCGACAGGTTGAGTGTGACCGACGTCGCGCTGTTGACCGTTACCTTGTTCACTGTGACGCCGGGAATGCTCGCGGCGATCTTGCAGGCAAAGCCCGCCGGCGATTCGAAGAACGCCGAACCGGCTGTGCCAGGCGTCCCGGTGACGGTGACATCGACCGACGGCAGATTCCACCTCACGGACGAGGGGGCTACGCTCACAGGCACGGGAGGAGCGTCGAGCAGCACGCGCGCGGCCTGCAGACCGTAGGAGTCCGTCGTGTCGACGAACTGCTGGAGCGACCAGATCGTGGCGCCGTCGCAAGCGTCCATGACCGTTTCTGAATAGCCGCCCCATCGACGGCCGGTCGCGGACCCCGCGTCGGCCGCGGGGTTGTAGGCTGACGCGGTGGCCGTGAGCAGCGTCGGCGCGCGCAGCGTGCCCGCCGCATCGGCGGCCAGGCGATCGGTGACGCCGGCGTTCACGAGCTCGTTCGTCCCCGCCACGCTGAACCCGATCACGGTGCGGCCCAGGACGGACGTCGCGATGGACGCGTTCCAGTAGTTGCGCTCGTCGACGCTGCCCGGAGCGGTCGTCGCGTTCAGCGTGCCCGATTGGATCACCGCCGGGGTCGTGTCGAGCGACGCGAGCTCATACCAGCGGACGCCGTTCCGCGTGCCGCCCGCGACGCCGGTTTCGGTGACGCGGATCGTGTGCGCGACCCACGCGTGGCCCGCCCGCAGGTAGATGCTGCCGAGACGATCGTCGTTCGCGGACAGGTAGCCGTTGGTCCCGCCGGTGTTTCCCTGGTGGCGCACGGGCGCCGGGAGCGCGGTCGCAGCCACCGGAATGGAGAGGTTGCCGGAGAGCGCCGGGGTCGCGCCCGGATTGCTCACACGCCGCATCGTCAGCACGCCCAGCGTGGCGTTGTCGACGCCCAGGAAATAGCCGGTCGTCGCCGCGGGATCGTCGTTGTTGACGCCTTGCGGCGCGAACGGTCCCGCGCCGGCGCTGCCACCCGTGAGATCGTGGAAGGCTGTGACGACGGGCGCCGCCCCGTCGAGGACGGATGACTTCCGGACCACCCACGCCGAGCTGCCGCGGTACGTGGTGCCCGCCGTGCAGAACTGGTTGGCGCCGATGTAGAGCGCCGAGGCGTCGACGCCGAGCGACGGCGCGTCCGTCGTGCAGTCGGTGCCCAGGAACGTATCGTCGAACGACGAAAAGCTCCAGACCGTCGCGGCGGTGATCGTCGCGTTGCTGCTCGAGGCGATCACGACACGGCCCGGCACGGCGTCGGTTGCCATCGTGATGAACCAGCGGCCCGAGAGGCGATCGAAGCGGATCCGTCCGCTGAAGGGGCTGCCGGTCCCCTTCACAGACGCGAAGAAGGTGTTGGTCTTGGCGTTGAGGACGCCGTCGGCGGCGCCCGCCTTGGTGAAGCTGCGAAGACGGCCGTTGGCGATCGCGATGAACTGCGACGGCCCTGCCGCCCCGCTGCCATCGGGCGGCAGCGTCGAGGTGTCGGCAAACCTGATGGCGGTGAACGACGCCCCGGAGGGCAGCGTCAGGTTGCTCGTGATGGGAGACAGACCCGGATCGTCTTCGCGCGCCATGATCGCGGCGGTCGACTCCAGCACCGCGCCCCGCGCGGGCGTGGGTTGACCGGTCACGCCCGCTGGCGGCTGGGCCGAGACGACAGGCTCCATGCGAGGGGAAACGGTAACGAGGACGGCCACCCCCAAGGCGCCGAAACTTCTGCCGACATTCATGGAGCGCTCACGAGGGTAGCATGCGGCGTACCAGTCAACTCACCGTGAAATGGCCGCATTTTCGAAGAGTTCTCACTGCGTGCGGCGGGGCCGCACACGGTGATTTCGAAACCGTCAGCCGAATCACGGATTCGCGGCGCGTCTGACGAAGGTCGCGAGGCTCTCGACGTGCGGCGTGTTGGGGAAGAAATCGAACGCGCGCAGCGCATCCAGGGTGTATCCAGCGTCGAGCAGCCGGCGCGCGTCGCGGGCGAGCGTCGGGGGATCGCACGACACGTAGACGAGCCGCGCCGGCGCCAGCCGCACGATAGAGTCGGCAGCTTCTTTTGACAGGCCGGTGCGCGGCGGATCGAGGATGAGCGCGGCCGCCCGGCGCGTGCGGGCCCGCGACGCGAGGCAGGCCTCCACGCTCGCGACCTGGACCTCCACACGCGGCGCATAGGGACGCGCGTTCTCGCGAAGGTCGGCGCCGGCGATGCGGTCCCCTTCCACGGCGGTGACCTCCTGGCGGCCGAGCGCCGCGAGCACGATCGAGAACAGTCCGACCCCGGCGTACAGATCCAGGACTTCCCCAGCGTCCGGCACCGCGTCCGCAACCGCCAGCGCGAGCGACGCGAGCAGGTAGCGGTTGCCCTGAAAGAAGGAGGCGGCACGACGCCGGAGGGTCCCGTGGGGCGCGCGGTCGCGCGTGATCGCGGACAACGGGTCGCTCACCGCGGGAGCGCCAATCGCCCGCAGCTCGCCAGTCGCCGGCTCCTGGGCGCTGATGCCGGGGAGCTGCGCGTCCGAGGCCGCGCGCTCCAGCGCGGCGTCGCCGATGCGCGCGCGGGGCGCCAGCTCGAGATGCGCCGCCCGCTCGTCGCCTGCGATGTTCTCGGTCATGGTGATGGACACGGCGCCGCCCGGGGCTTCGCGATCGAGGCTCGCCGCGAGCCGATTGACCGCTTCGATCGTTCCCGGCTTCAACTGCTTCGTCGCGGCGGCATCGCACAACTGGTGGGTGCCTTCCCGGTAGAAGCCGGCGCGCCCGCCGTGAAGGTGAAACCGGGCGCGCATGCGGTAACCCTCTTCGGGCGACCCCGCCACCTCGATCGGATGATCGATCGGGTACCGGCCCAGCCGTCCGAAGGCGTCGCGGATCACGTCAGACTTGATCGCGAGCTGACGGGCGTAAGCGATGTGGGAGTAGAGCGCGCCGCCGCACAGCGGATCGTCGCCGCCGGGCCGGCGATCGGGAGACGGCTCGACGACCTCGCGCGTCACCGCGTAGGCCATCCGCTTTTCGGCGCGCTCGACCCACGCGCGCACGCGCTCGCCCGGGATCGCGCCGCGCACGAGCACCACCTGTCCGAGATGGCGCGCGATCATCCGTCCGCCGGAGGCCGCCTTCTCAATCGTCAGCTCGACTTGCTGGCCTTCAAAGAGACTCACAGTTCACAGTTTACCGTTCGAAGCGAGAGGCGCCAGGCGCGCGGTTCGACGCTCACGGTTCATGGGAGAGCGTTGGAAGGCCGACCGCATCGCGGAGGAGGCGATCGAAGGCGGCATCGATCGCGTTGGCGCGCGCGTCCGCGGCCATCCGCGCGGAGAAGGGAGCGATCTCGGCCTGGGCTTCCGCGAGGAGCGCGGCGCGCTGGGGGCCGTCAATCTCGGTTCGCGCGGCGTCGAGGAGCTCGCGATCCAGCGCCGCCATGCGGTCGATGAGCGAGGACCTGGCGTCTCCGCGGGCCTGTTTCGCCGCCGCGCGCGCCAGGTCGAGCTCCCGGACCGCCGCGTCGAGGCGCCGATCGAAGGGGGCCGATCGTCCGCCGGCCCGCATGGCGGTCAGCCGCGCGATCGCGCGATCGAGGTGCGCGGGCAGGCTGTCCCGCCTCGCCGGCCGCTCTGCGTCCGATGAGGGGTCGACGAGGCGGGACACGCCCACCGCGCGCCGCCAGTCGTCGAACAGCTCCAAAATGTCGGCCTCGCAGAACTCCACGCGGACCGGACGACGCCGCGGTCCCTTCGCGTAGTAGCGCGCGCAGTACCGATCGATCCCGCGAAAGGCGACGGCGAGCGGCACGCCCTGCGCCGCCCAGCCGGACACCTGCTCGAACACCGGGCCCGCAATCCGGATCAGGTGCCCCTCGTTTTTCCGACACAGGTATGTTTCGATTTCCCGACAGTATTCGGCGGGGTCTGTCATTGAAGATTGCAGACTGAAGATTGAAGATTGACGGATTGCAGATTGGCCATTGTCGAGTGGGGCCGCGAATCGGCAATCCTTGGATCGACAATTCGTGTAATCGTCAATCTGCAATCTGCAGTCTTCAATGGTGCCGTTCCCAGATCAGGCGCAGCCCCTCCAACGTGAGGTTTGGATCCACGTGCTGGATCGAGACGCTCTCGCCGGAGATGACCTCGGCGAGGCCGCCCGTCGCAATCACGATCGCCTTGTCGCCGCTGGCGAGCTCCGCCCGCATGCGGCGCACCAGGCCGTCCACCATCTCGACATAGCCGAAGAACAGCCCCGACTGCATGGCGTCGACGGTGTTCTGGCCGATCACCTGCGCCGGCTTCCGCACGTCGACCCGGGGCAGGCGCGCGGCGCGCTGGAAGAGCGCCTCCGCCGAGATGTTGATGCCGGGACAAATCACGCCGCCGAGGTACTCG
>WNFI01324734.1_pt1 | contig 14061 bp, 16 predicted proteins | sample 5400471 | NCBI WGS metagenome assembly WNFI01 (sample SAMN13153348, study PRJNA577476) | soil metagenome | isolation source: 100 cm saprolite on Douglas fir-dominated hillslope | place: USA:California | collected 2013-09-17 | reverse complement strand
CCCACTATGTGGGTTTTGGTGCTGGCCGGGCTTATTTTTGATTTGGTTGATGGGGCACTTGCCTCTTTTCTTTTGTGTACCCGGGTCGACTGCTCAAATTCAAAGTCTCGAATCATTTCGGGGCTGTTGACTTGGCTAACTCTCATATCGGAGCGCCGTTTCGTGGGGGCACACAAGTCCCCACATTGGGACACAGCGGTGCCCGATTTATCTACACATATTATCCAATCTTGTGTGCAAGGGCTAGATTCACCTGGCGAGGTAGACAGCACTGGCATGCGCCGGAACATCTGGACCGGGTAACAAAAATACGAGTACAAGAGGACGAGCGAAGATGTACTATGTCCATTAGTTTCCAAGTGATTAGATCATTCTGAACAATTTCTGATGCCCGGTGTCAAAGAATTGAATAGTGTTTTGTGCCTTCAATACTGTGAATAAAACATTCATATCAGGAAATGTTATTCCATGTTTTTACAGTGTTGGGAGGCACAAACACTTGGCTTGAGATTTTCGATTCTTTGACACCAAACATCGGAAATTGCCTGCTTGTGTATGGAAGATCGAGGTCAAAACAAGGCTACATGTGACTGGAACTCTGGATTCGACGCTTTCTCGCATTGTTGTGATTATTGTGATTATCGCATGTCGACCAGGAACCTGGCTGCAACTTCAAGACTAGGAAACATGAAGTCGACAGACATTTACCCAAAATTTTAAAACCCGGAAAATCGTGACATAGTGCTGACACAAAAGCTCTTTCATTTCCTGGAACACATGCACATATATACCAGACGATCCGGGCAGAGGGTGATGACCGCTTATTATACTGAAGCTAAGCTTTGCCCTGCTTTGCCAGAGGTCCCATCTAATTCTCGTTCCACTCTTCCTAAATCATATAGAGCTTTTCGTATCCCTCCTCCGCTTTCCTTGATGAAGGGTCCTAGGCTGGTTCTATTCAACCAGAGAATCTTACATCTTCAGGTTCTAAAGGGTTCAGCCCATGGAAACCGGCGAATCCAAGGGTTCGTCACTTCAGCCCTGGAGGTCATCGATGCCAGCCCAGTGTTTCTGCCCCTTGAATATGGTGTTTAGAGTATGTATGTGTCGTTACTTGGAGCTTGCCACCGTTGCAGAAAGAAATTCCGGATTGTAAATTGGGGTTCAAGATCTTCCGATGCAGCGTGGATGGGGCGGAGACGACGCCAGCTAGACTCCGTTTTTCACCTTCCTGAAGTGAGGAACGACGGCGACTAGCGGTGCCTCTGCGGGAAGGCACCTCGAATGCGGGACAGTACGACAAGTGATCTTATCTGGCTTGCCAAACGCAGGTTGCCTTTGTCTTCATACCCAATTCATTAGAAGGCGTCAGGAATCCATCAGTCGGCGTTACTGCCCACTGCTTCCTTCCACATTGAGTCGTGTTGAGGGTCGAGAGTTTTGGCAACTCGTGTTTTGATGGCTGGCTTGTTATTGCGCGCGGAAGCGGTTTTGCCAGTACAAAGGTCTCATTTATTGCACCTCTAGTTCCCAACTCATCGCGCCACTCGTCCACAACGAGCATCCAAAATTAGGATACCTCCTCTTCATTTGTGATAAGAGTTGAGTGGCGAAGAATCCAATTCATGGCGCTTGCAATTTCAGCGCCGCGTGAAATTGCGCGCGGTGGAAATATATAAACCCTGAAGGTTCTAATGCACTCTCAACCTCTTTTTCTTTTTTTTTCGCTCCTTGCCACGTCCACCTCACACCTCACCACGCGTTCATCGTTCGTTCCGCGCGCCACACGCCAAACCACCGACGGAGTGGCGTGTCCACCGACAACAAGGGACTACAAAAGCACGATACGCGCTAAAAACCTCTAATCTCTCCCCTCCCTTTCCTGGAAGAATATGGCCATCACCTCCCAGTCTACCTCAGGACATCTTTTTATCTCGACGAAATCGGGTACGCATATCTCCTCTTTTCGAGAACACCCTCTTGCTTACGTTCAAAACCCCAATGTCACTCATCGACGTGTCTCCATCTCACGACCCACGCGATCCCATCTTAGAATTACCCACATGGATCTCACCTCCCATCATAGTCATCGGACCTTGCACTTCCCTTGACGTGCCGCCTCCATTCCACGACCTCGAGGATGATCCAGTCCCTCCTTACCAACAAATCAATCAAAATCCAGAAACCCTCGCCAGATACCTCTTCCGCTTCGGATTCAGTAAGTTCAGCCATTTCCTGTTTATTTCTCTTTTCCTCCCCACCAACCCAATTGCTCCCCCCCCCACAAAAACTCAACACTCAAAACTCACACTCAACTCATCACTACAATCAACCATTACATAGTATTCCCATTCTTCTGGGTTCTAGGTGCATCTATCATCTTCACCAAGCTCCACCCCGTCCCATACACCATCTCTGGCAATTCCCCATCAGAACAGAAAGAAGAACTCGCCATTATTCGTACGACTGAACTGAAATGGGCTTGGAGATCGTTCTACGCTCTAGGAATATGGATCGCGTTGGTGTGTTTGATTATTTTGGGTATCATGCATGGTACTCGGACGGGTTGGTTTACGCTGTGAAGGAAGAAGACTACTTGATTTTGATCTTTTGACGTCGTACCCCCCTGCGAGGTTTGTGGAGGAGGAGGTTGAGGTTGAGGTCGAGGCATTCCATGCATGGCATTGCATAGCTGTGGATTATGGCTATTGGGTTGGGAGCTGATAGCCGATCGATAATTTCCCTCCTCCCCTTGTATGATGGGATTTGGTTGCATTCATTATCCTCTCGTCGAAAACATGTTTTCTTTTTGGAGATCTGATGTTCGGTGCCTTTCCCAACGTTTGTGTCCCTAATCGTTCATACTTTCCCCCCCTTCACCCCAATCCACTCATTTTGCCACTCACTCATTTAACTACTTTCGTTTCCTTCTTTCTTTTCCCCTCTTCATAACACCGCCCGCCTTTTTGGTTCAAAAAACTCTATTTTGTCTTGTCATCATGCATGTTCATCTCCACAACCCACTCGAAAATGGACACTATTAGTACATCTTCCTATTATCATCATCATCATGCTAGCTTGGCAATGCATACTCAAAAGAGGGATTTTTCTATGTATACACAACGCTTGAATTTGTTTTGACTACTGAAGAAAAAGAAAAGGACAACACACGAAGAAGAGAAAAAAAAATGATTAATGAGAGAGAAAGAGAGAGATACAAGTTGCGAGAGAGGGATGGGATTGGACAAAGCAAAATCGGATATGGGGAAAAGAGGGGATACGAATGCGAATGCGAAAAGAGGAAAAAGAGGAAATGGTTTCAATTCAATGAAGAAATTTGAAAGTCAGAAGAAAGGCTTCGTTGTTGAGGACGAGAGGTGGAAGGAAGGGGGTTGGCTGTTGCTTGGGACCAACAACCCTCGTTAGCCATTTTGGCGAAAAACCATTCCCCCCCCCTTAATATTTCCTACCCTCCTTAAGAGTACGATCTCCCATATCTATTCATAAGGCGTCGTCGGTATCTCAATCGCAGTGACGAACCAGAGAAGAGATCCTCATTATAGAATCCAGTAGCAGGTCTACGCCGTCCAGGTGTTGTATGGCTAGGACTAGGAGATAAGGGGGTAGGATGGAATAACTGTGAGTCGAAGGATCCAAGTGACCCGAAACCAAAGGGAGACGTTTGTGCGCGTAGATCATCATTCGATGAAGAACCAAAAGAGTGGTGGTGGATAGAAGTCGTAGTAGTGCGACAAGGTGCTGGACTACAAGACGAAGAAGATCGATCGACCTGCCTCTTGAAGGTCGAAGGAGTTACTGAACGACGAATCTTTTTCATCTGTTCCAGAGGCACTTTGAGCGTATCACGGATGGATTTGCTCATCTTGCGTAAGAGAGATGAGGTTGGGGTTGTATGGCGATGATGATTCGAATTGTGACAAGAGTTAGAGGCTGCAGAGGACGAACAAGACAGAGATAGCGAAGGCAAGCCATCGACAGCAGACATCTCAAAGCGAGAGACTTGAGGAAGGTGAGTTGATCGCAGACGAGAATCATTCTGAGGTTCCGTTTTGACATGACATTCTTTATGGGGAGGCGATGATGCCCTGTGAAGTTTGTTTTGTTCTTCTCTCGTCCTCCGTAGAACTTGAAGGTCTTGCTTCCATGCGTATTCGAACATCCATGATCCATACCGTTCATAATCTTCAATAGTCATGGCACGATGGCATCCTCGAGCAATAGCAAGCGCATCACGAGCCGTACGATGGTTCCTACGCACCACACGAGCAAGCCAAATCTGGACGTCATTATCCTCTTCATCAGAATCAAGATCATCGTTAGCCGATTCGAATGGGAATGAGCCCCAGTCAGGATGGGGAACTGCAGAGTTAGGAAGGCGAGCTTCTTGATGTTCCCATTTATTTGGGGAGCGCTTCCGTCCTCTCAGAAAACTCGATGAGAAATGACGTGAAAGTATAGGCCGTGACTTGAAGGCCGGTCTTTCTCTAGGATGAGGCGTGTGTGACCCCGCAGCAGGCAAAGAGTGAGGGCTAGCAGAAGACAGAGGTTTCCGATCATACGGCCAGGGATCGAGGCGGTTTCGGCGAAGAATGTTTTCATCATTGAGATCACCGTCGATTTCAGGGATATAGCTAAGATCGTCGAGATGAGCGCCCCCGAATAGAAGGTCCAATCTATTAATAGGGCCTTGGTCTATAGACTTATCCAGGACAGGCGAAGAGTCACAAAGCTCGAGATTTAGATCCACAGATGGTCCGTTGAAAAGATCTGACGGGCTCTCATACTGATAAACTGATGCGGCATCTAGAAGAAATGACTCAGTTCTTTGGCGAGCTGTCTGCTCCTTGGAAGTGTCCTTTGGTCCAGGATTGGGTGATGGAACGAGCGTTATAGACGGTACATCTGGTGAGAGTGACGAAACCGAAGAAGATCGAAGCCACTGATGAATGAGTTGTTCTCCTCTGGAACTGGTCTTCATTTGATCATTTGAATTAGATGTGAGAGCAAATCCTTCCAGAGGTGTCATTAGGCGACTAGTAAAAGATGTGGGGGTGTAAGGAGTGGGTTTGTGAGGAGTTACGGGTGACCTCGTCATGTAAGATGACGATGAGGAACCCTGTTGAAGTGGAAAATTAATGGAGACTGAATACAGTACAATCCAGCAAAACGTACCGCATCGAGTGATGGTATGGCTGATGCTGCTGGACTGAGATGGTTCAGATGAGGAATGAACCGATCGAGAGTCTGGGGTGTTCGGTGAACTTGTGTGTTGATACGAGATTTATCATTCCCGATCTTTGGATAGGATAAAGTCTTTAATGATAAGAGAATTAGGAGCACGCAAGTAAGCTAGTGGGCGCGAGACTGACAGTAAGATACTCGTATTGAGAATGCCTGACAACAGGGTCCTCTCGAGGTATGTCGAACACATTCACGGAGTTCTCTATGGGGTAAAGACCAAGCGTGTCTGGTTCGAGTGGCATGATGATTAGGTATATTAATCAACACTTCAACTTTGAAAGGTGCGAGCCAAGAAAAGGGCAATATTGTGGCAGGTTGTTTGTGTTGTTTCCAAATTCACGTGCTGGTTTCATATTTTTAAATTCTCTTCAGCTATTACATTTTCTGAAAATTTGTGGTCGTGGCCGTGGCGCTGTCGCTGGTTCTCCTACCCAGGTCTCGTTTGGCTGTCAGTGGCCTAGGAAGTGTTGATTATATGGAGCTGCCCACCTCTGATATCATGGCTTCAATAGTGACCTGGTTGGACATGACCTCTGAGGCCACTCGTCAAGACGATTGGTGAGCTCTTTCTGCCCTGTGCAAAATTATTCACTCTCTTAGCAGATACATACCCTTTCCCAATAGGATCTGCTCCATAGATGAACGTTTAGACCGTCTAGAGGCTGAAATCACCGCGATATCTGCTGCGCTTCAGAAAATTGTATCTTACCGGACGTCAGCCTCCGAGTTGGACAGGTCGGAACTGCAGCCTATCGCTGATATGAGTGACCCGGGTCTCTTGAGAAATCTGGAGTCTCTACTCCATTCCTTTGATGTCAGTGAGAGGACTCAGTAAGTAATCTCAACTCAGAATGTGTGTTCAGGAGAAGTAACAAGTCTGCCCAGTCGTGATAGACGCGTGTCATTCGCTAGTGTACCAGCATCTTATGTTGAACGACAATCTGTTGCACTCGAGAAATGCCTGTCGTTGGCGTCACTCGAACGCGCGGACCTCCAGCGTGCGCCGTTTCAGAAGCACAACTCACAAATCTGGTTGAACAAGTTACCTGTTGAGCTTCTCTCTCGTATTTTCGAGTGTTTGGAAGTCGAAGGCGCCCGAGATCCATTCTATGGTGTACAACGGAGCCCTGCGGCTGTTCTCATAAACGTTTGTAAGCTATGGCAGGATGTAGCGCTATCTACTCCTTTTCTCTGGAGGAGAATCTCGTACCGGTGCGTACTCCCATTCTGCAATGTTTCCGATGACTGGAATCTGATCTCCCTTCTGATAAACAGTTACGATCACACTACCCGCTCGTATCCACCCTTATGGGTGATTCGTCTTCTGGTTCAACGTTCGAGAGCGGTACCGCTTGAGCTCGAGGTCGTTGAGCGCTCGATCGGGAATCGAAACTCGTCTGCCAACGCATTGCTTGATATGATTAGCTTCATTCGCCCACATCTTGGTCAATGCGCTTCCCTTCATTTTATTGTTCGTTCCCCCGCTGCCATTGCCACCCTTTATCCTCTTAATGGCCCTTTTCCGCATCTTCAATCCTTGGCACTCGGTCCCCTCGGTTCAGAGTCGGTCCAGGCTTTGTCCGAGTCCGCAAGTCCCCAGACATTGATGTTAGCACAGAGAGGAGTGCCTCACTCGCTTCGAACGTTTGATTGCTTGTCATTGAGATCGTTCAATCTTGCTACGAGTGACAGCGTCGGACTACAAGATGCCCTCCAGTTCCTATCTCATTGTAGAAATCTCGAAACCCTGGTTCTTTACGATCACCTCGACGAGGAAGAGATGGATGAGATTATAAACGAAGAGTCCGTGGACTTAATTACCCTTTCCATGCCGAATCTGCGAATGCTACGCCTTACCGGCGTGGCTTTGCTAAGATGTCTTTGGCGTTGGTCTGCTCCACGCCTTCAGCATCTTATACTCGCCGAGGATGAATCATTTGCATCTGTGTTTGATACCCCATTTCGCTTCCCTAACCTAGAAACTGTCTCCCTCGAACTCCTTCACGAATCATTAGTTCCCCCCTGTTTAAAGCATCTAATTCGCCATGCCAGGATCGTCGCCATTCACCTCCCATCTGGCGCATCGAACATCGTCAACCTCATGCTGTCCATGTGCATGAACGTAACAGATCCTACCTTCCCTCTCCTGAGCTTGATGCGCATTGAGTTGGAGGAGAGTACATCAACGATGCTGCCTCCGGCTCTTGAATGTTTCCTGCGTATGCGGAAGGACGTTCTTGTCGAAGTGCATATTGCGCAAGACTCTGATTATGAAGACAATGAGAAGCCCTCAACCGACGGAGCGGTATACAGGGAGTTGGAACAGACATACAGTTCCATCCGATTACATCACGGGATGTATAGACCTCTTCAAGAACTTTCTTTCGTTTCATCCAGCTAATAGATACTGGACTTTCCAGTAGATCAGTAGATGTTCTCTTATCCTGTGCTTAAGCACTACGTGTTCGTTAATTTTCCTCTTGCTCATAGACTTGTAGACGATAGAGCTTATATTACGATAATCATAGCTCGGGCAACAGCTCCTAACAATCGACCGTTCGCAGACGTACGTAACTCTAATAAGCAGTCCGGCGTAATTGGGATTCCATTCGCACGTCCTCGAGTCTGAGATGGAGGGTCTGAACCAATTGAGCATACGGATAGTCGAGGGTTTCCATTTGCATCAGCCTTAATGTAACAAACTTTAGACTTATCCGAGAGTCGGGCTTGTCATCATGATTGATGTTATTCTCAGTATAGAATATGAAATGCAGATTATCTTGGCTTGATTTCTTGTCAGTTGGAATTTACTGTACTACGTGTGAATCTTGTAGGAGGGAAGGGGCATGGGTCTTTCAGCTGGACCGACCTGCACGTCGAGGGAACGTGGGGTTGTAAGTATCCGCCCGAGATTGACGTTGTTGACCCTGCCTTGATGGCGAATGACAAAATATGTACAGAGGTTTAAATGCGAGACAGAAAGGGAAAAAAGGCGCGTACATATATACTGTAAACACACACCAGATAAGCACGAAATTTGAAAGCTAAGGAATGACTCATGCGATATTGGATAAGACGATGATTCCAGGAGGATATCGCCGGCATGCTAGCATGGATGTAGATGGCGAGCACCTCGGCTCACCTCCATCCTTGGCGAGAGCATCATCAGCGCTGGGCGCTGTCCGATCTTGCGACTAGGGAACTGGCTGGAACGTGGATGACATCCCGCCAATCAAGGGCGGCATCCAGTTTGATATTCCTCTTCTCATACAGTGTTTAGACCCCTTGATCCATACTCTAACACGCTCGGTGTTGCCAGCCCGGAAATGGGCACAAGAAAGGGCTCGGGGATAGCCGATCTGGCGCTTAGAGACAGTTGACACTTTGCAATGGGCTCAATGGTTGCGATAGGGTTCGAAATTACCTCCCTCAAAAGAACTTGGGATTAATATCCCACATTTCTCCGGCAGTGAGCATTCAGTAGCGTTCCCCTTGTTTATCGGACAACCAAAATGGCCTTTGTTTGGACAGAACTGCCGACACCACTATCCACAGGGTTGGGCTTCTGTTGAATCTGTTCCCACATGTTCATCCAATTTCGCTCGTTTCCTGGATATAAAGCCACCTCCATGTCGTTCCTTACTTCATCCAAAAGCTTTCCCCCGCGGGTGAGGTTGTCAATTATCATGGTATTCTTCGCCATCCTCGCTGTGCTCCTCCTTGGATTCAATGCTCTCGCATTTCCCACCAGTAGTTTCATGCGGACACCGACCAATGTACGCGCCCCTTCTTCCACTAATTTGTAGTTTTCCAACCAAGCCGTTTTTTCATCCAAAGAAATCTATGAACCTCACACAGAGAGTCAATACTCCCATTGGCTCCGCTAGTGGAGTCATCTCAGGAGGGGGGGCTCGTTTCGCTGTCCGTTATGCCTCAGCCGATCGTTGGCAACCTGCAACCCAAGCCGATGTTTGGAAGATGCCGTAAGCCCTGATTTTCGCCTTCTGTCAGTCATCGCTAAAGTTTTTGGAAGAACAGAAACGATGATCCGGCTGCATTACCTCCATGGTGTCCCCAGCCTAAAGCGGATGCGAGTCAATACTCTGAGGATTGCCTCTTCCTTATACTTTATGTTCCTGCTGCGGCCTTGTATACCAAGCTGAACGCATTTGTTTGGTGGGTAGACCCAATTTTCGTGGTGAGGTGCAGTGTACTGATGCATGTCGAGCGTAGGATTCATGGGGGCTCTTTCTACTATGGAGCGGCGACATTCTCCGGCTTGGATGGCTCCGCTCTTGCTTTGTCTACGAGGTCTATTGTCGTTACGCTTCAATACCGCCTTGGTGTCCTAGGATTTCTTCCTCCAAGCTCACTGGATAGTAGTGTCAATCTCGGTGTCAGGGACGTTACGACTGCGTTAGCTTTCTTGCATACCATCCTCCCTAGCTTCAATGGTGACCCAAATTCCATTACCGTTGGGGGGCAGAGTAGCGGAGCGACGATGATCCGAGGTGGGTACCAATGTTCATTCTTATTGGGTCAGTTTATCTCACAGAAAGGTATCGCCATAGCTCTTATGGCGGCACCCATCGCCTCGGAGCTGTTCAAGAATGCCATTCTTCAAAGCGATCCCATGTTCTACAGCTTCCTACCCAATTCTGCTTACAATACTGTTCAATCCTGGTACTATTCCAATCTCCCTTGCTCCGCTTCTTCGTGTTCGGTCTCGCAGCTCCTCTCTACTCAAAACGGTATCATCAACAACGCCTCGCAAATTGCTCCAGCAGCGGGTCCATCAGAGCCGATGCGTCCTAGCGTTGACGGGCAATTCATCACTACCTCCCTCAGTGACAACTCGTACCCATCTTCCCTCAAGCCCATTTTAATCACTACGGTAGCAGATGAGGCAGGTCTCATCGTCGGGGGCCATGTGCCACTTGGGTTTCCTCCACAGGATTATGGAGCGAGCGTACAAGCGACATTTGGGACTCGCACGACGGCCATTATCGATTCACCCTGGTACAAAGTCTCTTCGATGGAGGTTGAGGCTGGTCAACCCAATGATCAGACAAGAGAGGCGCTTTCGTTATTGGGCACAGATGGAATGTGGAGATGTCCCAGCTGGTCGTTTGCGAGATCCTATGCTGCAAAAGGCGGAAGTGTTCATGTTGGTCTATTCAGAGTCGGTGCTTCCTATGCTGGGAATGATGCTTCAGACTTCTGCATGGTGGACGGAAGGGTTTGCCATCAGGATGATATTTATATCACGGTGAGTTTACTTTGAGTCATTACATGGCAAAGGGGCTTCTCATTCATGTGCCTCTCAAGTTTGGTACCACTCCTTCACCTTCTTCCGCTCAGCAAGCTGTTACACGCGAGATTCAGTCTCGTTGGGGGGCTTTCATGAGGAGTTCGGATCCCAACCCATCTGGTACGAACCTTGGCGATTGGCCTCCCTCGACTTCTACCACTATCCAAGCGCTGCAGTTCGGCCTCGGTGGTGGCGAAGCCGCAGAAGATGCATGCGTACCCACCTTCTGGGGTGACGCGGTCCTCTATGACTGGCAAATTTATGGTGTCTAGCCCACTTTCTCTCGTGGGTCAGTACCACACCACAATTTCAATCAGCGAACAACTTCCGCTTTAAGATGAAGATTTGCAATCCCTCATCACTTTCATTTCGCTCGAACTACTCACTAAACACAACGTTTTGGGGTTTTTTTTTCTGTGATTTTGGTCTCTATGCTCCCTTGTTACCGGTACACCTCTCAATATCCGGTAAATCTCTTTGCTGATTTCGATCACCTTACACGACGAGCACTTTGATACCATATTTCCATCCCTTTTGTTAATATTGTGACTCCCTCTATCCGTCTTAAGACCGCATTGCCTTTTTCTCTACAACCGGTCCTGTTGGCAACCCCACACCATCCTTCACATTTCACTTTGCCGTCTTCTAACACATCCTGTATCATTACTTCGTTCACTCTGTCCGTACAAATTTTCTGCAGTAGCATATTTGGTTATCAAATTTGTACCCTAACTGTTGCTTTCATTGTCATCCAGAAAGTGATAGTGTGGGGGAATCTGGAGAAACACGAGGGTGTGGCACGCTACGCCTTTGTCACATCGTAGAAGAGATTTAAGTAATTTTGGGGACTAGGATACTGCCTTGGACAATGTTTCCATCGAGCTATGCATAGATGCTTGAGTAAACAGATAATTATAGAACGTACTGGTCGTATGACGCTTTGTCCTGTCTTTTGTGCCTTTATTGATCGCATGGCCGGGTTTAGCGTTGAGATCGACCCAGACTGCCAGATCTACAGGTATTGTCCGATAGATTTCTGATCTGTTCCACCAATACATGTTAACTTGCACGTACACATTTCAATTCCACCATACATATGTATATATATGACCTGGGGTTATTTTTGCGCTAAATACCTGACGTTTTTCCTTCTCCCCAATTTCAAACGTCGCTCGATGCTGCTCTTTGCAATTTGGTTATAACAACCGCCCATATTACGCACGCTTGGCTCAAAATACTCATACCACGGGTGCTCATCATTCGCTAGCTGTACGTCTGGTGGCTAGCCCGAGGGCCGATGAAGGCGGTTTCTGCGTATTTGACGCGTTTGGTGAGGTCGTACGTGCTGGAATATTAGAGGATACAATAAATTTAAAGGGTGCATGGTGGACATTGAATTTACATAAGGATCAGCATCGAGCCACTTAGAACAAACCATCCGCATGCTGAAACTCGCTGACCACCCGGGAAAGGAGGGGATGGGGTTGGCGAAAAAATTGGCGTCACTCTGAAACATTCTGCGTACTACCGATTTGTGTCAGAGATCTGACCGAGAACAATCGCTTTAGCCTTCCCTTCGAGTGTCCTTAAGGTCATACCTAGGCTCCATCATGGGTCTTGCTGCCATCAATTCCTTCTCATAGGTGGCCCAGTCCTTCTGTCGGCATATGCCGTACTATAATCCAAAGGTGTACGTGAGCCTACTCTTAGCGACAACAACGCCTTCTTCTCTTAGCCTTCGTCTTCTCACCGTCAGAGATCCCTCACCCCTCAGGCTACGGTAGCACCTAATCCATTAGTTCACACACGATTCCGTCCTGGGCGAGCGGCCCATTGACATGGCCACCGATCTTGGCTACATCTCCGTGGTCTCCACTAAAGACTTCCTCAACAAAATATTTCCTGGATTTAACATTGCACAAGCCAGAGAACTGGAACGTTGCCTTCGGTCTAGCGGGACAGTCATAAGTCATCAGGGGTGGAGAGGTTTCGCACACGAACCCACCGAGTCAACAAAACGCGAAGTGGAGACCTTCGAGCCTTTGGTGGACATCTTCACCGAAATTTCCCACAGATTTCAACAAGATCCAGTAGTACTTGAATGCGTTGCCAAAGGAACGATTGCACCTATGGGTCGAGAAACTAGTAGTTCTGATGGTTTCAAGCCGGATGGATTCCTCATCCTTGCTCAGAACCAGGATAAAAGAATTTATCGCTCCAAATATGCATGGCACGACATAGTACAGGCCATGGAATTCAAGAAATCGAACAATGACGAGGATAGTGTAAGTCCCAACCTCATCCGATCATCCGATCATCTAATTCTTCTTACAGAATTACAAAAAAATCCTCGGGAGTGGACAACTCATGCTAAGCACCGACCCGAGACGACTTTGGGCCACTGGTCTCACCATAGAGAATACCGATACAAGAATGTGGTATTTTGATCGTTCCATGGTCATTGTTTCTTCACCCTTCAATTTTATGCAGGAAAGTTGTATCTCTTACATTTCTAAATCCTTGCCTGATATCTCGGATTTAGGATCCTATTCATCTTATCCAATTCTGGGGAGGCATCGCTTCATTGAAGGCAGATTCACTGGGGTATGACAACACAATGATGCATGTTTTTGACAGCAACAAGGAGTTTCAGTTTCAGCTTCATACAAGGAATGGTACATTCCAAACAATGTCTGTTTTATCTGACTTCAGGGCTGATACTATTCTTGGTTGAGCCACTCGGGTCTGGAAGGCACAGTGTGTGGGTGGAAAGGAGGAGTGTGTCATCAGAGATATATGGGCACTTGAAGGGACACTCTCTGAGAAAGACATTAGGAAGAAACTGGTGGATTCCATAAACTGCATTGACAACATCCAATCTCAAAAACAAGATATGGACATATATGAGGACCACTTCTTGACACATTGGCCTGAAGCCTCAGGACCAGTGACCCCATCCCATCATCCCATCCCCACCTCTCCATTCACGGGAGAAATTGAGGGTTCCCTAGACATTTTCTATGACAAACAACTCCCACCCGACCCCTACTACACCTCTCAACTGCTCAAATCCATAATCCTGAGAAAACATTATCATGATATCTACTCCGAATGCTGTCAACACTTCGAGTCTTTGGGCTTCAGAAAGATCATGTTCCAGACATTGCTTGATTGTACAAAGGGTAGGGAGCAATCTGTATTGTGTTCTCCATTACTCATTTATTCATTAGCTCTATCCTTATTATCGAAACACGGATTTGTGCATAGAGACATTAGCACAGGCAATATCCTATGGGACACAATGTCCAGAACAGGGTGCTTGAGTGATCTCGAGTACATGAAGCGTGTCAATGAACAGGATGATGGACCCACAAAGACAGTAAGTGGAACAGTTCTCAGGTGTTGACCATCCACCCAGCCATTCTCCCCAGGGCACCCCTCATTTCATGTCTGTTGAAATATGGTCAGGGGCACCCTTGCACTCAAAA
>WNFI01680495.1_pt1 | contig 14063 bp, 11 predicted proteins | sample 5400471 | NCBI WGS metagenome assembly WNFI01 (sample SAMN13153348, study PRJNA577476) | soil metagenome | isolation source: 100 cm saprolite on Douglas fir-dominated hillslope | place: USA:California | collected 2013-09-17 | reverse complement strand
TCCGGGTGTCCGCACCGATGCGGTCAAGAACCGATACCTGATGCTCATTAAGAATGAAAATGCCCATAGTTGGCGCCGGGATTGGTTGCGCATTATCTGGTATGACATTCGGATCCTGGCCTACATCTTCTTGTTCGAGCCCTCTTCGCTTCAAGGTCTTGGTCAGCTGCCCGGCTATTGGCGCCGGGCCCGACTCTGGCGCCAGGAGATCTCCCGTCGGACCCGAGTTCAACCCAGAGAGATATTGTCCTGGTTCGGCTGAGACCATACTGATCCATGAACGGAATATGGGTTTGAACAGATCTTTGGCGGCATTCTCTTCGCCGCGTCTACCATTCCCAGTAGTGTTTTGAGGTGGGGCGGTCTCTCCGAAAGTTTCTTGAATCATAGTGCTTCAATCGAAAAATCAGCCTGCTGCGCAGGGGTGGGGCCAAATTCTTCTCGGTGAAATGGAGCCGGTTGCCGTGCCAGCCGAGAGTCAGATCCGCCGGGTCGAATTTTCGATTCAGATATTTGGTTTTCGCATGCTCATGGCTCAGGACAATGTAATGTCGAATAATCTGATTGACAGGCGAGATGGAAATTTGATCTCCAGCCAATTTGTGACCAGCCGACTGGAAGTGATCGAGCTGGGCTGATCGCTTCCAGGCACGATTCAGGTGCCGATCGGGCACGCGAAAAAAGTAATATTGGAGCATGTCGGTGTAATAATTATTGCCTTGATAGTCCGAGCCAGGTTCGGGCAGGAACGTGAAATCATCAAAGTTCAGTACATTGTAACGAGCGGCATGCGCTTCCTCGATCGCTGCCCGCAAGGTGAGACCCGGTTTCCGGTGTTCCATGATCTCGTCAGCGTCGTGATGGACCACCCAGTCATGCTTCAAATTCGAGTAAATCCGGCTTTTTGCCGTCAGAACATCGATCAGCGAAAAGTATCCACGATACGGGAGCTTTTCAACAAGAATGATCGGATCACGCGAATATCGGGATAATAACCCGGGAGTTTCATCGGTTGATTCGTTGTCAATAATTGCAACATCGATTCGCTGGCTGGCCAGGATCGGAAGCAATACGGGAAGGTATTGAGCCTCATTTCTTACCGCGATGACTGCACAAATCGATAACATACTGTTCTTTTGCCCTTTGGATATTCCGAGCTCTCAACTTGATCAGATAATATTTCGTCCTCGCATAAAATCCCTCAACCGCTCGTCCACCACCAGAGACCCATCTGCGATACCGGCACTGATTTGCTCCTCCGACAGACACTCGGCGCGAAAATAATCCGGGAGGGCGCCAATTTTCCAGGCCGAATATAAATTGCGCCATGTGGGATAGAGATGTGGATCCAGATCTCGAATCCCGGTCCCTGCCTCAATGACCTTATTCTCAAGCTGCTGGTAGCTGCGGATCGGAAAATGGAATATTGCTATGGGCTGCCCGAGAAACATCTTCAGGGTCGTCCTCCCCTTTACCGAGTGACTTCCAGCGAGAACTTCCACGTTTGCCAGGCCTCGATGACACACCTTTGAAGGAAGGGGGTCTCCGAGGGAATTTTTCGACAGGACGTGCCTCACGGTCATCTGCTCAAAAGGCGAAGAAGACATGTCCAGCCTCGGAACAAAATTGTGCCGGGGCGCACTGACTACCGCGTCTTCAGGCGGTAGATTTTGAAGGGTCACGTTCAGCGTGTTATCGATCGGCCACCAAAACTCGTCATCATCATTATTGATCACCCAATCCGCTTTGTATTTCGATTTCGCCAGGCGCGCCATCCTCGTGACCCAGGTTGCCTGCTCGTAAGACTCCCCTTTTTCCTCGATCAAATGAAGCAAGCCCTGCGACTCAAATTCCTTAAGAATGTCTTTTGACGAGTCTGTGGACCGATGATCTGTTGCGATAAAGAAATCTACGCCTTGATTTAGGTGATAGAGTATGTTTTCGCGCAAGATGTCCTGTGTATCGCGCACAAGCAAAGTCATCACCAGCTTCATCGTCCCCTCATCCCGCGCGCCGGAGCATGTTCTGCCGCCAAGTCATGGGTCATTCGTCGATCCAGAATATCAGGGGATCCATGAGCTGCCCGGCCGACAGGGCAATCCCCTCTACGATATGCATTTTCTCTTCCATCAGGTCCTGGGTGAGACACAATTTTACTCCAAGGGAGTCTGCCTCCGGCGCCACGTCCCGGTTCGATGTTGTTCCGCAACAGGCAGCAGACGTAATGCCTCAAAGCCAAATGTTACTTTGGGAGTATCGTTGCCTCAGAGCGGAATGTTACCGTGCGATTTTCCAAAGCTGGGCGACTTTTGCATCAATGCTGGTGCGGAGCTGAACCGGGTTGAGCTGGACATACAGGTTGGTCAAACGAGCTTTGGTTTCGAGTGGAATATCTTTGGCGGCCAGGACGCGTTGATAAGGGGTGGCCGCGCGATCATAACTTTTGATGAGTTTTTTGTCCACGCGTCGTTTCGAGACAAGCTTCACAACCGGCTGGAAGAAGTTGGCGTAGAAACGGAGGTCTGCATAGATGCTCTGCAAGAGCCGATATTCGGCTTCGGACTCGAAGCGGTCGTACCCGATCAGGCGGCGTACAACGGACCAGTTCTTCTGTTCAACATGTGCCTGGTCGTTCTTCTGGTAAGGGCGCGAGCGAGTGAAGGTGATCTCTTCGGACAGGCAGTAGCGATAGAGCAAATCGTTAATGAATTCGCCGCCGTTGTCCGAGTCGATGCCGAGCAAGCGGAAGGGCAGGCAGGTCCGCAGGGTCAGGACGGCTTCGAAAACAGCCTGCTGGGTGTGTTGCAGCACGGCCAGACATTCGACCCAGCCGGTGGAGAGATCCACACAGGTCAAGGTGCTGATATATTGGCCCTCAGTGGTCTGCCCACAGTGTGCCACCAAATCAATTTCCAGGAAGCCAGGCCGGTCTTCGTCCCAAGGAGTGTAGGTACGGACCGGGATGGCCCTCTGGAGCAGGCTGCCGGGTTTGGTGGTGCTCAGACCCTTCGGATGCTTGAAGCGGGCCGGACGCAGACAGCGATCGATGGTCGAACGGCTCATATGCAGCAAGAGTACTTTCGTCTCTGCCACCAAATGCAGTTCACCACAGCGCTCCAACACCTTTACCATCTCAGGCAGGAATGGATGCAGCCGCTTGGAGCAGATCCTGCCGCACACCTCCCAGATCTGCTCGAGCACCAGCACCACCTCGCCCTGATAAACCTTGGGTAGACCATGCCTTTTTGCGCTGCGCCGAGCACGACCATGTTTGAGCAGGCGGGTCGCATACTTGCGATGGTACCCCGTTGCGGCCACGAATTCATCCAGCATCGTCTGCTTCCCGCATTTCCTGGCCTTCAGATACCGTGGCCGAATCTCTTCCAACAACTCGCACTTGCTCCGTTGACTCATAATGTTCTCCTCCGGCAGTCCAAAAGCTTCTGCCGTAAAGTAACATTCTTTTTGAGGCAACGACCCTAGCCATAGTAAGATTTAGCCTGAGGCAATTCGGCAGAAAAGCATCATTCCTCTCGTATGCTATAATTTTCCCCCGAAAGGCAGAGAATGCTTCAGAAATTTGTCAAGACAGTCGGCGGCAATCCCCATAAACGTGAAATTGAACAACTCCGTGAAGAGCTTGAGCAGATCAACGCGCTCGAAAACGAGTATGAAACGATCAGTGATGAGGCCCTGAGACACAAAACGGATGAGTTCAAAGCCACCCTGAAAGCCGCCATCGAAAAGATCGAAGACCAGAAAGATCTCGCGGAGGTCGAGGCGGATGCCCTCGAGAATATCCTGCCGGAAGCCTTTGCCGCGGTCCGGGAGGCCTCTAAACGCACGCTCGGGCTGCGTCCGTATGACGTACAGCTGATTGGCGGCATGGTTCTGCATCGCGGTGGGATTGCCGAGATGCGTACGGGTGAGGGGAAAACCCTGGTGGCGACCCTCCCGCTTTATCTCGATGCGCTCACCGGGCGCGGTGTCCACCTGATCACGGTAAACGATTATCTTGCGCGCCGCGATGCACGCTGGATGGCGCCCATTTTCCATTTGCTGGGGTTGTCCGTCGGGGTGCTCCAGATGGCTGCGGCCACTGAAAACGGGAAGAAAGCTTTCGTGGTGGATTTTGAACGTGAATCGCCACATGAAGACCAGCAGCACCTGCGTCTGGTGGACCGCGTGGAGGCCTATCGGGCGGATATCACCTACGGGACCAATTCCGAGTTTGGATTTGATTATCTGCGTGACAACATGAGTATGCGCCTCGAGGATCGCGTCCAACGCGGGCATTATTATGCGATCGTCGATGAGGTGGATAACGTTCTGATCGACGAAGCCCGAACTCCATTGATCATCTCCGGCCCGGCCCAGGGTGATCTCGAGTGGTACGGTAAGATGGCGCAGGTCGTCAAACAACTGAAGATCGAGGATTACGAGGTGAACGAGAAAGACCGGGCCGTCAATCTCACAGAAGTTGGCTTTGCACACTCGGAACAATTGATCGGCCAACCGCTCATGGATCCGGAACGGCCCGAGGATGTCACGCCGGAGCAGGCGCACCTCACGGGCTTTCTCGAGCAGGCCTTGCGGGCACAGTTTCTATTCAAGCGCAATAAGGATTATCTTGTGCAGGGCAGCAAGGTCATTATCGTGGATGAATTCACCGGCCGGCTGATGCCGGGGAGACGCTGGTCGGACGGATTGCACCAGGCCGTCGAGGCCAAAGAGGGCGTGCGGATCGAACCCGAAAATGTCACGTACGCCACGATCACGCTGCAGAATTATTTCCGGATGTACAAGAAACTCGCCGGGATGACCGGTACTGCGCTGACGGAAGCCGAAGAGTTCAGTAAGATCTATAAGCTCGAAGTCACCCCCATTCCGACCAACTTGGAATATCAGGCGATCGGGAAGGAGGCAGCCCTCATCGAAGTCAAGGCCAAGGACGAGGAGAATTATCAATACTCCTATTATGCCCGCCGAGACGATGGAGGGGAACCGCTTTTCTACCGCCGCAAGGACTTTCCAGACGTTATTTATCGAACCGTAGAGGCGAAACTGCGGGCGCTGGTTACGGAAATCATACGGTATCACGTCCTCGGGCGGCCGCTCCTGGTTGGGACCACATCCGTCGAGTCCTCTGAGCGGCTCTCCAACCGCCTGCGTGCGGAACCTGTGCGGCGCCTGCTGCAGGTCCTCCTGGTCCGCCACAGATGGATGGAAGCAAACCATCGCGAGGAAGATGGACGCTTGATCCCTGAACTGCAGCCCCTCAATGAACCGCTGGAAAAGATCACCCCGGATTCCCTGCGAAAGTTCGGCTCATCCTTCGGAGTGGCCAATATTAGTCTCGATGACCCCTCCAACCTGGCCACCACTCTGGAGATCCTCAGTCTCCCCGAAGGATCTGGAGACCGACTGAAAACGACCCTGCAATCGGGTGTGACGCATCAGGTCCTGAACGCCCGCAAGCATACGGAAGAATCGCAGATCATCGCCGGCGCGGGAGCCTTCGGTGCGGTAACGATCGCAACCAACATGGCAGGCCGCGGGGTCGACATCAAATTAGGGGGCGAGGTGGCGGAGGAAGTGATCTCCGCGGTCAACCGCGTACTGCGCAAAGCCGGTTACGAAGATCCTTTTGATCTCCTGCTCGAGGAGCGTCGTCAGGCGCTTGAAAAGGTGGATCCCGCCCTGTACGGCCTGTACGAAAGTGAGGTCAAACATTTCCTGCAATACTTCGCAGATATGGAGCGCGTCAAGCAGCTGGGCGGTTTACATGTTGTAGGATCGGAACGACATGAAGCCCGGCGGATCGATAATCAGCTGCGGGGCCGTGCCGCACGACAGGGCGATCCGGGATCTTCCCGCTTCTATCTTTCCCTCGAAGATGATCTGATGCGCTTGTTCGGAGGTGAGCAGGTCAGCGCACTGATGCAGCGACTGCACGTCGATGACACCCTGCCGCTCGAAGCCCGTATGGTCAGCGGGATCATCGAATCGTCTCAGCATCGGGTAGAGGGCGCCAACTTCGATGTCGCGTGAACAGATCTACGCGCAGCGTGACCGCATCTTCGTCAAGCTGGATCTGACCGAGGACGTGGACGAAATGCTTCAGTCGGAAGTTGAATCGAGGGTGGAACTCGGCCTGACCGACGATGAAGGTCCGTGGAAGTTGATCGCCTGGCTGGAGGGTGTCCAGCCGGCCTTTGAGTCGCAGGGGGCTCTGATCCCTTCATACGGACTCAAACTCCTTCTCGATGAATTTAACTCCTACCTTCAGGATCCTGCGATCGGCGCGGGTTCCAATGTGAAGGCGGCAGCCCTAAAATTGATCGGACGCGCGGTGGAGGTGGAGCAGACCCACATGCTGCGGGCCATCGATGCATTGATCAACAAAACCGAGGAAGGTCTCGATGCCCAGATCGCTGACCGCAAAGACGCTCTGGATGCATACTTCGACGGTTTGCGCGACTCAGAGGAGCCGATCCGACCCTCCAAGGCCGCGGAAGAACTGAGCGGTCTCGTTCACTTTCCCGTGCGCTTGAATGGGGAGCAGTCCCGTTTGCTTACCGAAGATCCAGACGAGTTTAAGAAATGGGTGGTGGGGGTAATGGAAGCGCAGTTGATCGATCTGGATGTCAGCCGTGTCATGGGGGCCATCGAGCGCCGCGTGGGCGAGCCTCTGGGTGTAAAGATCCAGGCGGCTGATTGGGACGATGCTGCCGATCAGATGCTGGCTGCGAGCCGCGATTTGATGAAACGCCAGATGGATCGGTTGAGCTCGCAGATTGAAAATGAGATCGATGGCGTGCTCCAGCGTGAAAGGGCGGACAACGACACCAGCAAGCTCCGGCTGCTCTTATCGCTATCCCAGGGGGCGCGGACCCTGTTCGATCAACATACCCACCGCCAGGTCCGCCAGCTGTTCAGCCGCTTCAGCTATGTCTATTTCGGTGCTCATTTACTGGAGAACCGCACAGCAGAAAATGTGAGCGAGGCTGTGCTCGAACATCTCCAGGGAGCCGAAGAGGCCCTGCAGACCGCCTGGGGCCAGGGTGAATATGCCCGGCTGAGCCAGAATGCGGTCCGCCTGGCGGATTTCGGCCCCGCCGTGCAGGTCTTCGGGGAGGAGCGAATCAATGATCCGGCTTCCGCCCTGGATGAAGCCGATCGGGCAAAGCTCATCCAGGCGATCGGGGCCTATGTCCTCAACGAGGTGAAACGACAACTCCTGCTCAGTGCTATTAGTGAACTCTGGGTCGAGTACCTCACCAAGGTCGAAGCCCTGCGAATTTCGATCGGCCTTGAAGCTTACGCCCAGCGTGACCCGTTGGTACAATATAAAAGCCGCGCCTCGGATCTTTTCCAACAGCTCCTGGCCGATGTCCGTTCAGCGGTGATCGGACGGGTATTCTCGTACCAACCTCGGCGTATTGAGATCACGCCCAGCGAGGTGTCTGCCGCGCCCGCGGCAGTCTCCTCCGGGGTGGAGCAAACCGAAAGCGTCAAAAAGAAACGGAAACGGCACTGATCAATGACCGGAATGTTGAGCACGGATAATCGCCCTACAGCAACCCTCACCAACTACCGGGCTCTCCCCAAGGTGGAACTACATCGGCATCTGGAGGGCACCCTGCGTTTAGAGACCATGCTCGATGTGGCCAGAATGCATGGAATCACAATCCCGGCCGACGTCCTGCGCTTGAGCACCCTCGTCCAGATCCAGGCCGAAGAAAAATATTCATTTCAAAATTTCCTGGCAAAGTTCAATACCCTGCGCCTTTTCTATCGCTCTCCGGAGGTGATTCACCGCATCACCCGCGAAGCCATCGAAGACGCAGCGAAAGACAATGTCAAATATATGGAATTGCGTTTCACCCCTGTAGCACTCAGCCGGGCGGAACGGTTTCCCCTGCATGATGTGATCGACTGGGTGATCACGAGCACTCGGCAGGCGGCCCAGGAATTCGGTCTCCAGGTCCAGCTAATTGCATCGGTCAACCGGCATGAAAGCCCCGAGCTGGCCGAGCAGGTAGCCTGGCTGGCGGCCGGGCACAAAGACAACGGGCTGGTAGGATTGGATCTGGCGGGAAATGAGGCTGAATTTCGATCTTCTCCGTTCTATAGTGTTTTCAAAGAAGCCAAGCAGGCAGGTTTGCACATCACCATTCATGCCGGCGAGTGGGGTCCGGCAGCGAATGTGAAGGAAGCCATCGAGGATCTCGGCGCGGAACGGATCGGACATGGCGTGCGTGTGCTGGAGGATGATTATGTCACCCGGCTGGCCAGGGAGCGCGCGATCCCCTTTGAAGTGTGTGTGACAAGTAATTATCAATCCGGCGTTGTCTCCGCGCTGGTCGCACACCCCATGGCTGAAATGTTGAATCAGGATTTGAACGTCACAGTGAACACGGATGATCCCAGTATTTCGCGAATCACCCTGAGTCATGAATATCACGTGGTCCATGATGATCTGGGAATACCCATGGACGTGCTCAAGCAGTGCGTACTGGCTGGCGCCCAAGCGGCATTCCTGCCAGAGGCAGAGCGGGCTGCGCTGATCGAACAGTTGAGAAAGGATCTGAAACTCACAACGCCTACGGCCTGATGGGGCTGGCGGTAGTGTCCTAATTTGACCTTGACAACAAGAATGTCATGTCCATTCAATTGGTTTTTCAAATTAATAAAGAGTTTTCTAACTACTTACGAGCCATCCCTGACGGAAGGGAGTAATAAATCCGTCAAGGATGATGAGGATGAAGCGCCGGAGAATGATAAATAAGTCAGATAAGAATATTGAAGCCCTTCAACAAGCAGTAGAAGGGCTTCATAATTGTAAGGCTAAATATCGGGAGAAAATTCACGTCCGAGAGACGTTTGAGGGTTCTTTGGTTTGGGAGGGTGATGTTTACCTATTTGACCTGCTAGACCACCCCACTGCTAAACTTGCCTACGCTTGGTTATCCTCCGTTACAGGATCAGAAAAGCGAAAATTCTATGCCGTTTTACATGCTGGCCCCGTGAAGTCAGCCCAGGACGCGGTCAGGGTGTCTATAGTTAAGGATTATCAGAAAGGCAACCCAACATGAGTGTCTACGAAAAGTGCAAAAAGTTGGACAACGACATAAAGGAATTTGACCGTCAACTGGGCGTTGCTTATGATGAATTTAATATACGCTCAGATGAGTACAATAAGGAGAGGGGCAAATTCGAGGTTCCACCGAATGAGGAACTCTTAAAACGATTGCTAGCGGCGGCGAACGAAAAAAGCGCTGAGATTAGAAAAATAGGGGCTAATCGCTGGGAAGCCTTCAATAAGTGGATGGACTGTCTAGAACGCAATATTTCAAATTAGAACACTACCAAGTCTTTTGTCCAATAGACTTCGGATGCACTTATAGTTCAACAGTTCGGGCTCGCGCGGTTTTCTCTTCCTGAGAGTATTGGTTGCTCCGCGGCAGATGAACCCAGCAACGCCGGGGAAAGGTTTTACGGACCGGAACCCGGGACTCCGGCAGGTGTTGCAGTCGCCGTCGGAACTACCGTGGATGTGAATGCTGGGAAGTCGAGGCCCTGACCAGAACCCGCTGGATGCACAATTATTTGTGTTGCCATCAATTTATTGGTCGTAGGATCCCTTTCGGAGAGAACGGTCACAAACGAACCGACTCCAAGCTGAGTGACTCGCGAAGCCGGCAGGATTCTGGTGTCACCAGATACCTCGAAGGTATGGATGGAGCCATCTTGACCTTGAACCGAAATCAAACCCTCCACCGTCGTGCCAGGCGGCAGGAAAAAATTGACCAGACCGATAATCGGGGGCACGTGGAAAATCGGGGGCATGGGGATGGGGAAACGGCTGCCATACATCAGGACGCGGGCGGCACCGGTGTCGGCCACCCATAAGACTTTGGCAGCCGGGTCGAAAAAGATGCCCTGGGGTTCCCATAAGGAGGCAGCGGAAAGACTTGAACTGTTGGTCGTGAAGTCCGGCTGGCCCAGCACGCTACTGGCATTTGCCCCGTTTGCAAGCTTGGCGGCGGCATCGAAAACCAAAACACGACTATTTAGGGAGTCGGCTACATACAGCCGTCCGCTCGTGTCAACCGCAACTGCCGTAACACGATCCATCCCGTTCTGGGTTAGGTTCCTGACGAATGTGCTGAAGTCTGGCTGTCCGAGGACGCCATCTGCGTTGGCCCCGTTGGCCTTTGCGGCAGCATTATCATAGCGGACCACGCGGCTGCCGTCATTTTCGCCGACCCATAAGCGTCCACTGGCATCCACTGCCAGGCCGTGCGGATCAGGCATCATGCTCTGGTCGCTGTTTCCAACCGTACTGGTGAAGTCTGGCGGTCCAAGTACGCCATCTGCATTGGCGCCGTTAGCCTTGGCGGCCGCATTGTCGAAGCGTAATGCGCGGTTGGAAGAATCGGCGATCCACAAACGCCCGCTCGAATCTACCGCCACCCCCTGAGGATAAGCCATTCCGTTCTGGGTGGTTTGCGCTGTCGAGCTCGTGAAGTCGGGCTGGCCAAGCACGCCATCTGCGTTGGCGCCGTTGGCTTTGCTCGCGGCATTGTCAAAGCGCAGGACGCGGGAGTTAACAGCGTCGACCACCCACAGTCGGCCATTGGCATCCACAGCCCCACCAAAAGGTTGATTCATGCCGTTCTGGGTAGTTTGCGCTGTTGAGCTCGTGAAGTCGGGTTGGCCGAGCACCCCTTCAGCCGCTGCCCCGTTGCTTAGGGCGGCCATTTTGTCAAAGCGCAGCACACGGTTATTAGAGGTATCAATTACGAAAACCTTTCCGCTTGTGGGGTCGACTGTCACACCAATTGGATTGTTCACACCTTTTTGGGTAGTGGCCCCAAGATCGCTGGTAAAATCTGGCTCGCCGAGCACCAGGGTGGCCGCCTGACCCGTGCTGGGTGTGAAGAACGCGGATGCTGGAGTGACAAGCAGAAGGGCCAGGGCTAGAACAAGGGAAAGGATCAGAAATGCCTTGGATTTCATCGCGGAGCTCCTTCTATTAAAGGTATCCCTTCACATTATATACGCTTTATAAAACGGTAATACAATCCCCCACTAGTCATTGCCTCTTGTGCCTAGAACGGAATTGTGCTCGAGCTTGGTTAGCCCGGCAATGTTTTTGTTTTCTATTTCTGCTGCTCTTTTCCACGTGCGCTTGCCCCAAAACAGATGAGTACGCGAATGCTACGCTCGACCCCCACTCTTCTGATTTTTTGGGGGTGCGACCCTCTCAATGATTATTCTCAACGTTTTCGGTGAAATTAAGGTGGGACTTTCGGACTCCTGAAGCATGAGAGGCCAGCGATCTTGGGAGTCCAATTATTAGGGGTCAGGTTACCCTTGAATAGTGACAAGATAATGCCGGAATCAATGAAAATCTTTGGATTAGACTTTACGAGCGTTCCAAGTTCCAGGAAGCCCATCACCTGTGCACAGTGCAACCTAAGCGCGGACATCTTGAAGTTGGAAAAATTTGAGACATTTGAATCCTTTGATGCTTTTGAGGTATTTCTCACGCAACCCGGCCCCTGGGTGGCGGGACTTGACTTCCCGTTCGAGCAGCCGCGCCGGCTGATTGAAAATATTGGTTGGCCCAAGTCCTCCGAGGCGTATGTGCGGATGCTTTCCCGGATAAGTAAAGACGAGTTCGTTCGGATGCTGGCCGAATATCGCAAGAACCGGCCCCCCGGCGATAAACAACATTTGCGCAGAGTAGATGAGCTCGCAAGTTCCCGTAGTCCGATGATGCTCTTCGGCGTGCCCGGGGGGAAAATGTTCTTTGCAGGTTCTCACCGTCTTTTGAATTCTGGCGCATGTATTCTTCCGTGCCATCCAAATGCTGATCCGCGAATCGTTGTAGAAGCTTACCCGGCCCTCGTTGCTCGTCGCTGGATCGAATACTGCGGATACAAAAACGATGATCGGAGGAAGCAAACTTCTGCACAGCGGTACGGCCGCGCAGAGATAATGCGCGGGCTCCAGGCAAATGCAAAGGCCTGCTTCGGTTTTGATATGGGATTTTCCAGTGATTGGGCACACAAATTCACCCAGGATGCAACTGGAGATAAATTGGATGCTTTCTTGTGCGCAGTTCAGGCGGGCTGGGCATACTCCAGGCTGGATGAGGGGTATGGAATTCCCGCCGAGTGCGATCCGCTCGAGGGATGGATTGTCGACCCGGGATTACTAAATTAGTCCCTCTCTCGGCAAGATGGGACAAAAGGCCCCGCGTAGCCGATTCGCGGCCTTCGTCTTGGCCCGATTTGTTCTCGGTTAGAATAGGATGGTTTCAATCTTGTGCTGCCGAGTGCAGCTCAGCCTAGGTTACGTTGAACAAAAACAAGATTTAGGATTGAGTAAATCGACTTCCATCGGGGCCCTGAGTCATAAAAGATAACTTCCTACCCATGCTATCTACGATAAGGATCTGGATGGACTGGCATGTCCCTCAATAAATCGGTTATCTGTCCGATCCTGATCGGGCGCACGGATGATTTGGAGGCGCTTCACCACTTGACCGAGTCAAGTATGGAGGGCCGAGGACAAATTGCACTGATCTCTGGCGAAGCTGGGATCGGCAAATCCCGCCTTGCTTCGGAAGCCAGCCAGGACGCCCGTCAGCTGGGTGCGCAAGTGCTCAAGGGCACCTGCTTTGAAACCGATAGGACGCTTCCGTACGCACCCTTTCTTGAGCTTTTGCGAACCACTTACGCGGATCACTCCGGCGAAGATCTCTCCCTCTATTTTGGTCCGACATTAAACGAGCTCGCCCAAATTCTGCCCGAGCTGGCCGCGGCGCGTGGGGATAGCATATCTGCCCCCGTGCTTGAACCCGAGCAGGAAAAGCACCGTCTTTTTCAAGCGCTCGAACAATTTTTACTGACCCGGTCCAAAAAATCCTTATTCCTAATCATCGAAGACCTGCACTGGAGCGATGACACCAGTCTTGAGTTTCTTCTCTATTTTGCACGTCATATCCACGATCAACCGATCCTGCTTCTGCTGACCTATCGCAGCGATGAAGTCAATTCCGCCCTAGGCCGGTTCCTGGCCGAACTGGACCGCCAGCTGCTTACGACTGAATTGGTTTTGACGCCCCTTTCCCAGCAGGATGTGGATTTGATGCTGGGTGCGATATTTGAATTAAAACGGCCGATCCGCCCGGAGTTTATGAACGTCCTGTATCCACTTACCGAAGGGAATCCATTCTTCATTGAAGAGACTTTGAACTCGCTGATCATGGCGGGAGAAATCTTTTATGCCGATGGAGCCTGGGACCGCAAACCCATCGAGGAATTAAACATCCCACGCAGCGTGCAGGAAGCGGTCCACCGCCACGCAGAGCGATTGAGCCTGGACGCAAGACAAATATTGTCCTTGGCTGCGGTAATCGGGCAACGTTTTGACTTTTCGCTTTTGCTGGACCTGACCGGACTGCACGAAAATGAATTACTCAGCTTCATAAAGGAATTCATTGGGGCGCAGTTGATCGTGGAGGAATCCGGGGAACGCTTCGCTTTTCGGCACGCGCTGACGCGCGAGGCTATTTATTCCGAGCTCATGGAGCGTGAACGCAAGGCCTTACACGAAAAAATTGGAAAGTCGATCGAACGGCTCTGTGCGGGAAGCCTGGACAAGCAGATCCCCCACCTCGCTTACCATTATTACCAGGCTGAGGTCTGGAAGAAGGCAATCGAGTATTCACAGCAGGCTGGTGAGCATGCGCAGGCCCTGTATGCGCCGCGGGCGGCTCTCGAATATTTCACACACGCAATGGACGCCGCAGGCCACCTTGGGCTCCCGCCATCTTACCAGTCTTATCGTGCGCGCGGCTCGGCCTATGAACGGCTGGGGGATTTCGAACATGCTCGCGCCAATTATGACGCCGCTCTGCAAAGTGCAAGCGGTGCCTCGGATAAGATGGCAGAATGGCAGTCCCTCATTGACCTGGGGGCCTTATGGGCTGAACGCGATTATGGCGAAACCGGCAAGTATTACCAACGGGCCTTCGAACTTGCGCG
>WNFI01057980.1_pt1 | contig 14063 bp, 16 predicted proteins | sample 5400471 | NCBI WGS metagenome assembly WNFI01 (sample SAMN13153348, study PRJNA577476) | soil metagenome | isolation source: 100 cm saprolite on Douglas fir-dominated hillslope | place: USA:California | collected 2013-09-17 | reverse complement strand
GGGGCTGGCCAAAGGCTCGATGCGGCTGATCGACGCAGCGCAGGCCGAGGCGCTCTATGCCGCGATGGGGCCGGGCATCGAGATGTCCGGCGGCTCGGCCGCCAACACGATCGCGGGCATCGCCTCGCTCGGCGGCACCGGCGCTTATATCGGCAAGCGCAGCGCGGACGAGCTGGGCGAGGTCTTCGCCCACGACATCCGCTCGATCGGCGTGCGCTTCGCGACGGCGCCGCTGCAACACGGCATGCCTACCGCACGCTGCCTCATCCTGGTGACGCCGGACGCGCAGCGCACCATGGGCACGTTCCTCGGCGCTTCCGCCGAGCTCGGCCCCGACGACGTCGCGCCGGAGCTCGTCCGCGCCGCGCAGGTCACCTATCTCGAGGGCTATCTGTTCGATCCGCCGCGCGCCAAGGCGGCGTTCCTCAAGGCGGCGGAGCTCGCGCATGCCGCCGGGCGCAAGGTGAGTCTCACGCTGTCCGATCCGTTCTGCGTCGAGCGCCACCGCGCCGATTTCCGCGCCCTCGTCCAAGGCCACATCGACATCCTCTTCGCCAACGAGGCCGAGATCGGCGCGCTCTACGAGACCGCGGATTTCGACGTGGCGGTGCGCGCCGTGCGCGGCCATTGCGACATCGCCGCGCTGACGCGCAGCGAGAAGGGCTCGGTCGTCGTCACCGCCGGCACCACGCAGACGGTCGCGGCGGAGAAGGTGGCGCGGCTGGTCGACACCACCGGCGCCGGCGACCTCTATGCCAGCGGCTTCCTCTACGGCCTGACGCATGGCCGCGACCTCGCGTCTTGCGCGCGCCTGGGCAGCCTCTGCGCCGCCGAGATCATCAGCCATTTCGGCGCCCGCCCGGAGGCCTCGCTCAAGGCCCTCGCGGCGAAAGCCGGCCTGCTCTGATCCGCGCTCGACAGATCGGCACATGGTCAGCGCGTGGGTGGTGGAGATCCTCGGCGACGAGACCCACGTCGCGCGCGGTCTCTATGGCTTCGTTCAGCTGCCGACGGCCGGCGACCGCGTGATGCTGCCGAACGAGCGCGGCTCTCAGGCGATCGGCCAGCGGGAGTGAGAGACCTGGCGGTGTCGCGCCTTCATGCGCGAGCAGCCAGCGCTTGCGCTCGATGCCGCCGCCGTAGCCGGTCAAGGTACCGTCGGCGCCGATGACGCGGTGGCAGGGCACGACGATCCCCACAGGATTGGCGCCGTTGGCGAGGCCGACGGCACGCACCGCCTGCGCCCGGCCGATGCGCCGGGCGAGCTCGCCATAGGAGACGGTCGTGCCGCAAGGGATATCGCGCAGCGCGCGCCACACTGTGCGCTGGAACAGCGTGCCGCCGGTCTGCACGGGCAGGCGGTCGATCGCCGAGAGATCGCCGGCAAAATAGGCGCGCAGCGCGCGCGTGAGGCCGCTTGGGTCGCGCGCCGGCTCGAGCGCGAAGCCGTTGGCGCCATAATGCAGGCGAAGCGAGCGTCGCATGCTGTCGTCGTGATCCGTCCAGTCGAGCGCGCGCAAATTGCCCTGAGGGTCGGCGACGATGGCCAATTCGCGCGGTCGAGCAGATCGGCCGGCGTCGGCCGCGTCCCGTTGACCGCCGCGCCGCGCAGCAGGCCGATATCGGAGGCGGGGAAGGCGTCGGTCTCGCGCAGTGCGCGCAGCGCGATGTATTGCGCCGTCCACTCGCCGACGCCGCGGATGCGCCGCAGCCGCGCGATCGCCTCCTCGACGGTGCCGAACGGCCGGAAGAGCTGCTGGTCGGCCGCCGCAGCTTCCGCCAGCGCCTTGAGCGCCGCCTTGCGCGCGCCGGGCATCTTGAGCCCGCTCAGATCCGCCGCGGCCATGCGCTCGGGCGTGGGAAACACGCGCGACAGGCGCGGATGCGCGCGATACTCGTCGGGCAAGGTCGCGCCGAACTGCGCGACGAGGTCGGCGGCGAGCCGACGCGCCGCGCTCACGGTGACCTGCTGGCCCAGGATCGCGCGGATGGCGAGCTCGAACCCGTCCCAGCCGCCGGGCGCGCGCAGACCCGGGCGTTGCGCCACCAAGGGCGCCAGCAGCGGGTCGCGCGACAGATGCGCGCCGATCGTCTCGATATCCGCGCCGACGTCGAAGACGCGGCGCACCCGCGCGACGATGGGCGGCAGCGCGCGGATCGAGGGGAAGCGGATGGTGACGCCGATGCTGCTGCGCTCGGGCAGGTGCGCCACCGCGATGCTGCCGAGTGCACCGTCGAGGCCGATGCTGCGCCGATAGATCCCGTCCTCGACATGCTCGATGCCGGCGACGGCGCGCGCCTCCAGGTAAGCGAGCATCGCCGGCCAGTCATAGGGCGGGCGGTAGCGCAGGCGCAGCGTCACGCCGGTCTCGGCGGGCGCGCCCTCCGGCAGCCGGCGCCGCAGCGCGCCGGGCGGGCGGCGGAAGAGCGCCCGGAAGGTTTCGTTGAAGCGCCGCACGCTGCCGAAGCCGGCGGCGAGCGCCACCTCGCCCAGCGGCAGGCGCGTCTCCTGGATGAGCTGCTTGGCGAAGAGCACGCGCCGGGTCTGCGCCACCGCGACCGGCGAGGCGCCGAGATGCTGCTTGAACAGCCGCCGCAGCTGACGCCCGCCGACGCCGAGCCGCTCCGCCAGCGCCTCGACGCCCGTCTCGGCATCGAGCGCGCCGTCGGCCATGAGGGCGAGGGCGCGCGACACCGTGTTCGAGCTGCCGCGCCAAAAAGCGAGGTCGGGTGCCGTCTCCGGCCGGCAGCGCAGGCACGGGCGAAAGCCCGCCTCCTGCGCCGCGGCGGCCGAGGGGAAGAAGCGGCAATTCGCGAATTTGGGCGTGCGCGCCGGGCAGATCGGCCGGCAATAGATGCCGGTCGAGGTCACGCCGACGAAGAGGCGCCCGTCGAAACGCGCGTCGCGCGTCTCGATGGCGCGGTAGCAGGCCTGGCGGTCGAGCACATCCATGCGCCGATTATGCCACCGGCCCGGGCGCGGTACTCGCGGTTTTCGGACGTCATCGCCGGGGCAGCGGCGGCTCGCGGACGGCGCCATCGACGCGCTCACAGGCGCAGGAGCGGCTCCAGGGTCGCACCGGTGCGCAAGGCGCGCAGCGGCGCGGTGTCCATGTAGACGCGCTCCTCGATGATCCGGCCGTGGCGCAGGCGCAGCTTGTCGACGCCGCGCCAGTCGAAGCGCTTGCCGCCGACGAGGCGCGTGCACTGCCATTCGACGATGACGACGTCGCCCCGCGCGGTCCAGTCGAGCAGCTGCCAAACGAGGTCCGGCGCCGCCTCCTTCTGCACCTCGTTGAGCCGGCCGAGCTCCCGCCCGGCGATCGGGCGGTCGGTGATCGGGTAATGCAGCACGCCGTCCTCATGCCACAGCGCCAGGAATGCCGCGCCGTCGCGCGCCGCCCAGGCCGCCGCGAATTTGGTGACGAAATCCCGGATCTCCGCATCGCTCATCGACTTCCTCCCGCTCGGATGCGAGGGAGTATATGGCGCAGGCCACAGGCGTGTCTGGCCGCGCGCATGTCGACCACGGCAAGACCACGCTGGTCGATCAGCTGCTGCGCCAGAGCGGCGCCTTCCGCGCCAACCAGCAGGTGATGGAGCGCGCGCTCGACAGCAACGATCTGGAGCGCGAGCGCGGCATCACCATCCTGGCGAAATGCACCTCGGTGCAGTGGGAGGCGACGCGCATCAACATCGTCGACACGCCCGGCCACGCCGATTTCGGCGGCGAGGTCGAGCGCATCCTCAGCATGGTCGACGGCGTCCTCGTGCTTGTCGACGCCGCCGAGGGGCCGATGCCGCAGACCAAGTTCGTGGTGTCGAAGGCGCTGCGCCAGGGCTTGCGGCCGATCGTCGTCATCAACAAGGTCGACCGCCCCGATGCCCGCGTCCACGAAGTGCATGACGAGATCTTCGACCTGTTCGCCGCGCTCGACGCGACCGACGAGCAGCTCGACTTCCCGACGCTCTATGCCTCCGGCCGTGCCGGCTGGGCGGTCGCCGACCTCGAGGCGCCGCGCCAGGATTTGCGCGCGCTGTTCGATCTCATCGTCCGCCACGTGCGAGCGCCGGTCGCCGACATCGGCAAGCCCTTCGCTATGCTCGGCACCACGCTCGAGAGCGAGAGGAGGCGATGGCGGGCGACATCATCGCCATCGCCGGCCTCGCCGAGACCACCGTCGCCGACACGATCTGCGCGCCCGAAGTGACCGAGGCGCTGCCGGCGACGCCGATCGACCCGCCGACCTTGGCGATGACCTTCTCGGTCAACGACAGCCCGCTCGCGGGCCGCGAGGGCAGCAAGGTGACCTCGCGCATGATCATCGAGCGCCTGCACCGCGAGGCCGAGGGCAACGTCGCCATCCGCGTGCGCGAGACCGAGGACAAGGACGCGATGGAAGTCGCCGGCCGCGGCGAGCTGCAGTTGGGCGTGCTCATCGAGACGATGCGGCGCGAAGGCTACGAGCTCGCCATCTCGCGGCCGCGCGTCCTCTTCAAGAGCGACGCGACGACCGGGCAGCGCCTCGAGCCGATCGAGGAGGTGCAGATCGATCTCGACGAAGGCTTCGCCGGCATCGTCGTCGACAAGCTCAGCCAGCGCAAAGCCGAGCTGACGGATATGCGGCCGTCGGGCGGCGGCAAGCAGCGCCTAACCTTCATCGCGCCGACGCGCGGCCTCATCGGCTATCAGGGCGAGTTCCTCACGGACACGCGCGGCACCGGCATCATGAGCCGGCTGTTCCACGGCTACGCGCCGTGGAAGGGGCCGATCGAGGGTCGGCGCAACGGCGTGCTCGTCTCGACCGGCGATGGCGCCGCCGTCGCCTATGCGCTGTGGAACCTCGAGGAGCGCGGCCCGATGTTCATCACCCCGGGCACGCCGGTCTATCAGGGCATGATCATCGGCGCGCATACGCGCGGCAACGACCTCGACGTGAATCCCTTGAAGGGCAAGCAGCTCACCAACATTCGCACCACCGCCAAGGACGAGGCGGTGCGCTTGACGCCGCCGATCCTGATGACGCTCGAGCAGGCGATCGCCTACATCTCCGACGACGAGCTCGTCGAAGTGACGCCGAAAGCGATCCGCCTGCGCAAGCGCTTGCTCGATCCCAACGCACGCAAACGCCAGGCCCGCGCCGCCGAGGCGGGGTAAGGGCGGCGGCGCTCCTTGCCGCTAAGGCTCGGAGCGGCTGACGCGGCTGCAATCGAGCGGCTTGTCGGCGGCGGCGACGTAGCGCTGCGCGACGGGGATCATCTCCTTGATCAGCTTGAGCTTGTCGGCCTCCTCGCAGCGCGGCGCGGCGCCTTGCGCGCGCGCCTGCTCGTCGAGGCGCTTCTCGCGCAGCGCGGCGCTGGCCACGATTTCGCGCAGCGCCGCCTTGCGCTGGGCGCTGTTGGGGCAGGCCTCGACCTTCTGCTGCGTGTAGTCGCGGATGAACTGGCCGAGCGTGGGGAAGCCGCAGACATCGAGTGCGTGCGCCAGGCTGAGATCGACCATCACGACCTGGATCTCCGCCGGCTCGACCGCGGCGAAGCGCGCCTCGGGCGCAACGGAAGGCGCCGCCGGCGCGGCGGGCGGCGGCGCCAAGGCCGTCGGCGCCGCCAGCGCCGGCGCGGCGACCGGCGGTGCCGCGGGCGCGGTGCGAAGGTTGCTGCATCCGGCCGCGCCCAGCAGCGAGCAGAGCGCGACGTATATCCAGAGCCGGCCGTGCATCGATTCGATCCTCAACCGTAAGGCTGCGGCATTATAGCAGCGCTTTCCTTGGCGGCGCGCCTGGGCTAAGGTCGCCGCGGATTTTTCACCGCAACGGATAGGAATCGATGCTTCGCGCAGCCCGCTCTCTTGCCGTTCTCGCCGGACTTTTCCTCCTCGCGCCGGCGCCCGCCCGCGCCGCCGATCCGGAGAACACGATTTATCTCGACCTGCCCGCCGGCCGCGTCGTCATCGAGCTGCTTCCCGACCTCGCGCCCAAGACGGTGGCGCATGTCAAGGAGCTGACGCGGCGCGGCTTCTATGACGGCCTCGCCTTCCACCGCGTCATCGACGGCTTCATGGCGCAGACCGGCGACCCCAAAGGCAACGGCACCGGCGGCTCGGGCCAGAACGTCAAGGCGGAGTTCAGCCAGAACGCGCATTTCGCGCGCGGCACCTTGGGCCTCGCCCGCGCCAGCGATCCCGACAGCGGCGACAGCCAATTCTTCATCTGCTTCGCTCCGGCGCCGTTCCTCGACGGCAAATACACGATCTTCGGCAAGGTGACGTCGGGCATGGAATACGTCGACGCCATCAAGAAGGGCGACGCCAACCGCAACGGCTCGGTGGACAATCCCGATCACATCGTCCACATGCAGATCGCCGCCGACGCCGACAAGGCGAAGAAGGGCTGAGCGGCGCGGCGTTTCGTCGGCACCCGCCCGCCATGTGAGGAGAGAGGGCATGAGCGCCACCGACCTCGAGAACACGCTGTACCTCGACGTGCCCGCCGGGCGCGTCGTCATCGCGCTCAGGCCCGATCTGGCGCCCGGCCATGTCGCGCGGATCAAGGATCTGGCGCGCAAGGGCTTCTACGACGGCATCGTCTTCCATCGTGTCATCGATGGCTTCATGGCGCAGACCGGCGACCCGCGCGGCGACGGCACCGGCGGCTCCGGCAAGAAGCTCAAGGCCGAGTTCAATGTCGCGAAGCATGTGCGCGGCACCGTCTCGATGGCGCGCTCGCAGAGCGCCGACAGCGCCGACAGCCAGTTCTTCATCTGCTTCGCGCCGGCGCCCTTCCTCGACGGCAAGTACACTGTGTGGGGCCAGGTGGTGTCGGGCATGGAGCACATCGACGCCATCAAGAAGGGCGACGAGGACGACAACGGCGCCGTCGCCGACCCCGACAAGATCGTCCGCCTGCAGGTCGCCGCCGACGCCGAGGGCGGCACGTAGACGCGGCGATGAGCGGCCCTTCCGTGGCAGGCCTGCCGTGAAATCCTGGCGCGCGGCGCTCGAGGTCTATCGCGACCGCCGCATGCTGGCGATCCTGTGCATGGGGTTCTCGAGCGGGCTGCCGCTGCCGCTCGTTTTTGCTACCTTGTCCTTCTGGCTCCGGGAAGTCGGCGTCTCGCGCACCGCCATCGGTCTCTTCGTCCTCGCCGGCCTCTCCTACAGCTTCAAGTTCGTCTGGTCGCCGTTCATCGACCGGCTGCCCATTCCGCTACTGACCCGCCGCATGGGGCGGCGACGGAGCTGGGCCATCGTGATCCAGCTGCCGTTGATGGCGGCGATCTTTGCGCTCGGCAGCACCGAGCCGAAGACGCAGCTGGCCGTCACGGCGCTGCTGGCAGTGATCGTCGCCTTCCTGTCGGCAAGCCAGGACATTGTCATCGACGCGTACCGCATCGAGCTGCTGAAGCCCGACGAGCAGGGCGCGGGCGCCGCGGCGACGCAATGGGGCTATCGGTTCGGCATGCTCGCCGGCGGCACCGGCGCGTATGACGCGGCTGAGCTCGGCGGCTGGCACTTCGCGTACTCGATCATGGCGGCGCTGATGCTCATCGGCATCGTCACCATCTTGCTGACTCGAGAGCCGCAGGTTCCGACCGCGGCCTTGGCGCCGCCACGCCCGGCCGGGCGCCGCCAGCGGATCGCCGCCTGGGCGCGCGTGGCGATCATCGAGCCCTTCGCCGATTTCATGCAGCGGTCGAGCTGGGGCGGGATCCTATGCCTCATCGTGCTCTATAAGCTCGGCGAAGCGCTCGCCGGCACGATGTCGACGCCGCTCTACCAGGAGCTTGGTTTCACCAAGGACGAGGTCGGCAATATCGGCAAGGTCGTCGGCCTCGTCGCAACCTTGGCGGGCGTCGCCGCCGGCGGCACCTTGGTCGCGCGGCTCGGGTTGTTCCGTGCGCTGCTCTTTGCCGGCGTGTTGCAGATGTCGGCGAACTTGCTCTACATCGCGCTACTGCTCGCCGGCCACAGCAATGTGATGCTGGGGGCGTCGATCTTCGGCGAGAATTTCACCGGCGGCATGGCCTCGGCGGCTTTCGTCGCCTATCTCTCGAGCCTGTGCAATATCGCTTTCACGGCGACGCAATACGCGCTCTTCTCGTCGCTTGCCGCCGTGCCCGCGCGCTTCCTGTCCGCACCGAGCGGCTGGTTGGTCGATCGCTTCGACTGGATACCCTTCTTTCTCTTTGCCACGCTCGCCTGCTTGCCGAGCCTGTTCCTGCTGGTCTGGCTGAGACGGCGCGCAGGCATCGATGCGCCCCCGGCGGACGCCGTACCGGCCGAATGAGCCGCGCAATTTAGTCGAGTTGTCGGCATCCCCGTCCGGAAATTGTCACTTCCTTCACCGTCCGGACAGTAGAGATTGGCCGGATATGCCCTGCACGAACCTCGTGAGATGACGATGACGATGACGAGAACCACGCTCCGCGCCGGCGCCGCCGCGATCGCCCTGCTGTTTTCCATGTCCTCATTGCCGCTCTCGGCGGCGCTCGCCGATCCGCCGCCCTGGGCGCCGGCCCATGGCTGGCGCGACAAGCACGACGGCGACGACGACCACTGGCGCGAGCGGCACCGCCATCACGAGCACGATGACGAGCAGGATGACGAGCGCGACGGCTATGACCGCGCGCCGCCGCCGGCTGTCGTCGCCATGCCCTATGGCCTCGACCAGCGCGTCTGCTACCGCGACATGATCGGCGCGGCGCTCGGCGGCGCGACCGGCGGCCTCATCGGCAGCAACATCGGCAAGGGCCAGGGACGCACGGTGGCGACGGTCGGCGGCGTGCTCGTCGGCCTCTTCGTCGGCGGCCGGATCGGCCGGAACATGGACCAGCTCGACCAGGCCTGCGCCGGCCAGGTGCTGGAGCACGTGCCGGACCGCCAGACGGTGGCGTGGCAGGGCCAGAATGAAGGCGACGGCTACTGGGTCACGCCGACCCGCAGCTACGACGCCGGCAACGGCCGCTACTGCCGCGAATACACCAGCGACGCCGTCGTCGCCGGCCGCAAGCAGCAGACCTACGGCACCGCCTGCCGCCAGCCCGACGGCACCTGGGAGATCGTGAAGTAGCGCGCGTCGCGCGCAGCGCGATCGCGGGCGGGCGTCAGCGGTTGCGCTTGCAACCGCGAGAGCCCGCACCGGGCAGGCAGAGACGTGGATGGCCGGGACAAAAGCCCGGCCATGACGGTGGTGGAGTGGCGAGGGGAAGAGCGCCGGCGTTCACCCGATGCGTAGCAGCCAGGCGCGGTTGCGGTTGAGCCAGTCGCGCTGGCGCTCGACATTGGGCACCAGGCGGTCGACCAGCTTCCAGAAGCGCGGCCCGTGGTTCATCTCGAGGAGATGCCCGACCTCATGCGCCACCACGTAATGCAGCACCGCCTCGGGCGCCATGATGAGCCGCCAGGAGAAGGCGAGGTTGCCGTTGGCCGAGCAGCTGCCCCACCGCGTCGTCGTGTCGCGGACGGTGATGCGCTGGACCTTGCGGTCGAGTTGGAGGGCGAGCCGGCGGGCGCGGCGGCCGAGCTCCTCGCGCGCCTTGTCCTTGAGGAAGTCGCGCAGCCGGCGGGCGATGTGGCGCTCCTCGCCGGTCACCCGGATCTCCCGCCCCTCGATCCAGACCGGGCCGCGGTCGCTCGCGCGGGCGACATGGCGGATGCGGTGGAGGACGCCCAGCACCGGGACCTTCTCGCCGTCCTCGAAGACCAGCCGCGGCGGCAGCGCGGCCAGCCGGGTTTCTAGCCAATCGCGATTGGATTTGAGGAAGTTCAACGCCCGCGGGACGGAGGTCCGCGGCGGCAGGACCAGCTCCACCGCATCCCCGACCGCGTCGATCTTGAGCGCCAGGCGGCGCGCGCGGCGGCTCACCCGCACGCGCACCGGGACCCGCCCGGCCGGATGCGAGAGCTGCGACGGGAGGGCCATGCGGAAAGCGGCGGTGATGGTCATGTCTTCGTAAATACCCTGTTCGCTGCATCCCCGGCAAGTGGGCAACGGCGTTGGCCGAATCGCGCTTCGGTTGAGGGTAACATTGGTTAACGGCCGCCCGTCATCGCGGCTTCACAAGACTGTCGCGATCCGGCAAGGTCTGGGGAACTAGAAACGAGACCGTCGCGGCCCGCGGCGAGCGTTGGGGAGGTGGGGAATGTTCGTTTTCAGGCTCGCGCTGTTGTCGGTTGCAATCGCGGTGGTGCCCGTCTACAAGGGCAGCTATCCCGAGACGATGAGCGCCGGCATCGCCGCCTTCCGCGGCGGCAATGCGCCGCACATCATCCAGATCTTCGAGGTCGGCACCGCGACGATGATGGCAGCCAAGGGCGCCATCAAGCCCGTCTATCAGCTCATGGCCGAGGCGAACGAGAAGTTCGATCCGAGCGCCTATCTGCCGACGGTGACTGGCTATTACAGCACGTCCGACGGCAAGATGCTGTCGCTGCCCTTCAACAGCTCGTCGGCGATTTCCTATTACAACAAGGATGCGTTCGCGAAGGCGGGGCTCGATCCGGAGAAGCCGCCACAGACCTGGCCCGAATGGTTCGCCGACGCCAAGAAGATCCGCGCCGCCGGCTACCCGTGCGGCTTCACCGCCGGCTGGATCACCTGGACGCAGATCGAGCAGTTCAACGCGTGGCACAACATGCCCATCGGCACCAATGCCAACGGCATGGGCGGGGTCGACACGCAATTCGTCTTCAACACGCCGTTCGAGGTGAAGCACATCGCCGCCCTCGCCGAGGCGCAGAAGGACAAGACCTTCGATTACGGCGGGCGCTATGCCGATGCCGAGGGCAAGTTCCTCAGCGGCGACTGCGGCATGTTGCAATCGTCGTCGAGCTTCTACGGCAATGTCGCGAAGAACGCCAAGTTCAGGTTCGCGACTTTCGCGCTGCCTTATTACCCCGAGGTCAAGGGCGCGCCGCAGAACTCGATCATCGGCGGCGCCAGCCTGTGGGTGATGAGCGGCAAGAAGCCCGAGGAGTACAAGGGCGTCGCCAAGTTCTTCACCTTCCTGTCGCAGACCGAGCTGCAGGTCGCGTTCCACAAGGCGACCGGCTACCTGCCGATCACCAAGGCGGCGTATCAGGCGCTCAAGGACGAGGGCTACTACCAGAAGAACCCGGACATCGAGGTGACGCTGAAGGAGCTCACCAACAAGGAGCCGACCGAGAATTCGCGCGGCCTGCGCTTCGGCAATCTGGTGCAGATCCGCGACGCCTGGGCCGAGGACCTCGAGGCCGCCTTCGCCGGCAACGAGACCGCGCAAGCCGCGGTCGACAACGCAGTGAAGCGCGGCAACGCCATCCTCCGCCAGTTCGAGTCCGCGGCGAAGTAGCGCGCCGTGCCGCTGCGCACCCCCCACCCCTCCCTCCCCCTCAAGGGGGGAGCGGGAAACACAGTGCAATCCCCTCCCCCCCTGAGGGGGAGGGTAAGGGAGGGGGGTGGCTTCTCGATCGCTGAAGCCATGCCCTAGACGATGCAGCGGCGCGTCGTCTTTCGCGGCAAGCTTCTTCCTTATCTTCTGCTCGCGCCGCAGCTCGCGGTGACGCTGCTGTTCTTCTTCTGGCCGGCGGGGCAGGCGATCTGGCAGTCGCTGCATCGCGAGGATCCCTTCGGGCTCTCCTCGCGCTTCGTCGGCATCGACAATTTCACCGCCGTCCTGGCCGATCCCGCCTATCTCCATTCGCTCGGCGTGACCGCGGTGTTCAGCGTCGCCGTCACGGTGTTGGCGGTCGCGCCGTCGCTGCTGCTGGCGGTGATGGCGGACCGCGTGCTGCGCGGCGCCGCCCTCTACAAGACCGTGCTGCTGGCGCCCTACGCCGTCGCCCCGGCGGTGGCCGGCGTGCTCTGGCTATTTTTGTTCAATCCCGGCATCGGCATCGTCGCTTATGGGCTGCGCTGGCTGGGCATCGACTGGAACTACCTGCTCGACGGCACCCAGGCGCTGGCGCTCGTCGTCATCGCCGCGGCGTGGAAGCAGATCAGCTACAATTTCCTGTTCTTCCTCGCCGGGCTGCAATCGATCCCGAAATCGCTGCTCGAGGCGGCGTCGATCGACGGCGCCGGCGCGAGCCGCCGCTTCTGGACCATCGTCCTGCCGCTGCTCTCGCCGACCGCGTTCTTCCTGCTCGTGGTCGACATCGTCTACGCCTTCTTCGATACCTTCGGCATCGTCCACGCCGTGACCGCCGGCGGCCCGGCCAAGGCGACCGAGATCCTCGTCTACAAGGTGTTCTATGACGGCGTGGTCGCGCTCGATCTCGGCGGCTCGGCGGCGCAATCGGTCATCCTCATGGTCATCGTCATCGCGCTCACGGCGGTGCAGTTCCGCTTCGTCGAGCGCAGGGTGCATTACGGATGACCGCGCGCCGCGGCATCGACTGGCTGCCGCACGCGATCCTGCTCGCCGGCATCGCCATCGTCGCCTTTCCCATTTATGTGACGCTGGTGGCGTCGACGCTCAGCGTCTCCGACATCGTCAACGCGCCGATGCCGCTCATCCCCGGCAGCCAGGGCGTCGACAGCTACCGCGACGCGCTCTTCGTCGGCTCGACCCTGCGCAGCAGCGGCGCGCTCGTCTCGCGCATGCTGCTCAACAGCCTGGTCATGGCGCTGGTCATCGCCACCGGCAAGATCGCCATCTCCATCCTCTCGGCCTATGCCGTGGTGTTTTTCCGCTTCCCGCTGCGCATGGCGTTCTTCTGGATGATCTTCGTCACCTTGATGCTGCCGGTGGAAGTGCGCATCGTGCCGACCTACAAGGTGGTGGCGTCGCTCGGCATGGTCGACACCTTCGCCGGCCTCACGATCCCGCTCATCGCCTCGGCCACCGCGACGCTGCTGTTCCGGCAGTTCTTCCTGACCATTCCCGACGAGATGGTCGAGGCGGCGCAGATCGACGGCGCCGGCCCGCTGCGCTTCTTCTGGGACACCGTGCTGCCGCTGTCGCGCACCAACATCGCCGCCCTTTTCGTCATTCTCTTCATCTACGGCTGGAACCAGTATCTCTGGCCGCTGCTCATCACCAACAGCGCGTCGATGATGACCATCGTCATCGGCATCAAGACGCTCCTGGGCCGAGGTGATCCACGGCGTCTCCTGCGACATCGCCGATGGCGAGCTCGTCGTCGTCGTCGGGCCGTCGGGCTGCGGCAAGTCGACCTTGCTGCGCATGGTGGCCGGGCTCGAGGAGATCACGTCGGGCGAGATCGCCATCGCCGGCCGCGTCGTCAACGACATCGAGGCGAAGGATCGCGACATCGCTATGGTGTTCCAGAACTACGCGCTCTATCCGCACATGACCGTGGGCGGCAACATGGCCTACGGCCTCAAGATGCGCGGCCTGCCGCGCGCGGAGATCGCCGCGCGCGTCGGCCGTGCCGCGGGGATCCTCCAGCTCGACGGTCTCCTCGACCGCAAGCCGCGCCAGCTCTCGGGCGGGCAGCGCCAGCGCGTCGCCATGGGCCGCGCCATCGTCCGCGATCCGCAGGTCTTTCTGTTCGACGAGCCGTTGTCGAACCTCGACGCCCAGCTGCGCGGGCAGATGCGCGTCGAGATCCGCCGGCTGCAGCAAGCGCTGGCGACCACCTCGATCTATGTGACGCACGACCAAGTGGAGGCGATGACCTTGGCCGACCGGCTCATCGTCATGAACGCCGGCGTCGCCGAGCAGATCGGCACGCCGCTGGCGCTCTACGAACGTCCCGCCACCATCTTCGTCGCCGGCTTCATCGGCTCGCCGGCGATGAATTTCGTGCCCGCCGTCCCGGCGGAGGATGGCTGGCTCGCGCTCAGCGACGGCACGCGCCTGCGGCCGCCGCCCGACAGCGCCGCGCTGGGGCCGGGCCGGGCACTGACGCTCGGCATCCGGCCGGAGCACCTGGCGCGCGATGGCGGCATTGCGCCGCTCACCGTCACCGTCGAGCTCGCGGAGATGCTCGGCGCCGACACCATCGTCCATGGCCGACTCGGCGACGGCGCGCTGCTGCTGGCGCGGCTGCCCGGCACGGCGCGCGCCAAGCCGGGCGAGCGCCTGCCGCTTGCCGTCGATCCGGCGCGGCTCCATGTCTT
>WNFI01477044.1_pt2 | contig 14067 bp, 11 predicted proteins | sample 5400471 | NCBI WGS metagenome assembly WNFI01 (sample SAMN13153348, study PRJNA577476) | soil metagenome | isolation source: 100 cm saprolite on Douglas fir-dominated hillslope | place: USA:California | collected 2013-09-17 | reverse complement strand
GCTTCTGCTTGTCCGGTTGTTTCAGCTGACCGCTAGCTTCCGAGCTTGCCATTCAAGTTTGGCCCAACATATGGTGGTTTGCTGAAGCAATCGGATAAGGAAGAGATGGCTAAGAAAAGCAAGCCGGAAATGAAACTAGACCCTGTCCGTCAAGGTTTTCTTCAGGGAGTTACGAGTGGTAAGTCGCAGTGCTGAAAACGAACAAACCATTGAGGAGCAAGGCTATTTTCAGGCGCACTCGCATTCTTTAAAGAGACACCACACGTACTCCTTATGTTCCCTGTATCCCAGAAAGTGCCTGGTTTGTCGGCGTGCCGGTGACTTGGGTACTAGCCCGTTTCTCCACTGACCAGCCATGTTCTGGTCGACTCTCTACAGGAAGCCGAGTCGCTTGAGAATCGACTTGAGCAGGTGGTGAGTCGTGCGATGCGGCTTCTTTCTGCCAGCCCGCAACTCAATTACTTCCCGACGACACAACCGTTTTCCTCTTTTCTAACTACTTGCCGGGTCGGACTCCCCCGCCGTACTTTCCACTACCTTTGAACACTTGTTTATTATACGCGTCGATTACCTGGCAGCTATATGTCATCCTAGCGTCAAGATCCCGCGTTAGTGTCATTACCGTTCTGCTGTCGTTAGCTTCCGAAGGATCGAAGTAGCCTGTTTCATCCATAGTGACTTTGAAGTTGCTCTCGCCAGGAGGAATGGTGATGAGTACGAAGGAGATCGTCTCTCCCGGCCTAACTTCCGGCTCGTTGTCTGGTGTAAAGGATTTCTTGTCGAAGTCATAAATTAGTTTTATCGTGTGATTTTTGATTTCCATTTTTTCCATTTACTGTTTCCTTTCTATCCCTAGGGGGTGAGATGGGTTTGGAGCAATTCTTGGAAGCGGGGATCTTCTTGCAATGCCTTTACATCTGGCTGGCGGCTTAATTCCTCAAGAAGCCTTCTCGACGCATTCCGCAGCAGCCGAAGGGTGTCTTCTCGCTGATGCAGGATTTCGTACATGATGGCCGCCTCGCGGAGCACTATAGCATTCTCCGGGTCCATCGCAAGAGCTTGAGAGGCCTCAGCCTGTGCTTGCCGCGAATCTCCCAGAAACGCGGAAACCAGCGCCAGGAGTATGCGAGCGTCGGCGTCTCGAGGGTTGCGGGCCAACTCGTCCTGCGCCGCAACTCTCGAAGAATGGTAAGCCTTCTTCGCCTCTTGGTTCCTTCCGAGGTGCCTGTAAACATCTCCCAAATCCCGATACCGGATTGCTGACGGCGGTCCCGAGGCGACACTTTCTTCGAAAAATGGAGCCGCTTCCGTGAAGCGTTCCTGCGCGTAGTACAGACCTCCAATATTCATCAGAAGAAGAGGGGACCTGTGCAGGCGTAACGCCAAGAGCAGAGGCTCTTCCGCCTCCCGGAATCGCCCTTCTATCATCAACGCAAGGCCCAGGTTCATATGCCCGGTCGAGAGGTTTGGAGAGATTTTCGTTACTTGGCGGTATTGTTCTTCCGCCTCGCGAAACTGAGCTCGGTACCAATAAAGATTCCCCAGCTCGAGATAGTTTGCGTAGTAATCTGGCTCGGCTTTGATTGCCTTACGATAAGTAGCAATCGCCTCTTCGGTTCGGTTCGATTTATCGTAGGCTCCTGCGAGCCGGTGCCAGGTTTCTGGATTGCTCGGGTCCAATTCCGTGGCGCGAGTGAAGTCCTCAATGGCGCGCTCGTAGGATCCATGCTCTTGTTGGAAAGAACCAGAGACCAACAATACCGGCACGGAGTCGGAGTTGATGGATCTGGCTTTTGCGACATTAGCTCCTGCCAGGTCGAGCCATTCGAGGCCGCCGTCCTTTTGGAACTTCTGGATTTGAGCGTCGGCCAACCCTGCGACAGGCAGGGCGGATTGTGGGTCGAGCTCGATCGCCTTGTTCAGATAGGGAATGGCATTGTCGGCGTTATATGCATCTCGCCGCAGCAGTTCGATACCCTGGATGTAATAAGAATAGGCTGGCCCAGAGACCGATTCCTTCGGCACTCCCGCTCGCAACCGAAATGCGCCAGTGACCGTGGCGACTATGGCCTTGGCGAGTGCTGACGTGTCGCCTGAGTTGTACGTGCCGTTAAGCGGCTGGCCTACTGTCAACCCAGATGATAGGTCGGTCAACGAAGCGTTTACTGTGATCTTGCCGTCGGAGCGACCCAATCTCGTTTCGAGAGCGTGGGTGGCGCCAAGGACACTTCTGGCCTTTTGCGGCGTATCCACATGGTTTCGCTCCGCCTCGCTCGGGGAAATTAATTCCATTGCCAGTATCCGAGCGCCATGGCAACCAGTACCACAGTGGCAGCGCTACGCCTCAGCAAGAACCGACGGGTCTCCAGCCCGTCAGTAACCGCTTCGGCCGAGCGGAAGCGATTTTCAGGGCGAGGCGAGAGACACCGTGCGACAACCTTTTTCCACGGCGCGGGAAGATCTTCAATCGTGCGCTGCCAATCGGCCTCAACGATTAGCGCACCGAGGGTTATTGTGCTCGCCTTCGAATCGAGTTCCCAAGACTTCTCGAGGCGTTTGGGCGAATAGCCTGTCAGCATGACGTGAAAGAGAATTCCCAAGGCGTAAAGATCTGATGCTACCGTCGGCCTTTCGCCTTGCAACAGTTCCGGCGCCATATAGTCTCTCGTTCCGGCGCAGCCTCCCTTCGCCTCACTGCCCTCAATGACCCTCATTTTGGCTAGGCCAAAATCCGTGATCACGGCTCTAAGACCACCCTGGGGCAATCGAGACAGGATGACGTTGCCGCACTTCAGATCCCCGAGGATGATGCCCTGGCGGTGTGCTTGTGCAAGTCCAGCGCAGACCTGGCGCGCGATCTCTCGCGCCTCAGGCTCCGGCAGCGGTCCATCGCGACTGATCCGCTCCGACAGAGTTTGCCCGTCGATGAACTCCATCGAGACAAACTCCATTTCTCCAAACGCCGTCGAGGCCATGTGCAGATCATGCACCTTGCAGACATTAAAGTGGCTCACCTCGCGGGCGGCGCGCACTTCAGGTGGCAAACGATCTCCATAGCCCGGCTTGGCGCACTTTAAGGCCACGCGCCGGTCCAATTTCTCGTCGATCGCTTCAAAGACAAGCCCCATACCGCCTCTGCCGACCTCGCGCACGATACGAAACCTCTCCGCCAGCAAAGTACCTGGACTAAGTGGCTCTGTGCGACACCACGCCGGCTCGGCGCCCACGGCAATCGGATCCACAGTGGAACGGCCTAGCAAGTCAGCGGGTGGTCTACTCAGCGCATTGTCGCTCGAGGCTTGTTGAGTAAGCAGCAACTCAAGCTCGCGGCGCAACCCTTCATCACCCTCGCAGGCTTCCGCCAGAAAGGCATCGCGCCCGCTCGGCTCCCGCTTCAGCGCGGAAGCATAAAGCTGATCAATTTGTTGCCGCCAGCGGTTGGGGTCCATGGCGATCCAGACGGCCTTTAATATACTGCTACCCTTGAATTACTGCATCGAAAAAAAACACGCTCAGAGAACCAGCATGTTGCGTTTGAGTAGCCCGACGTGTGTCAAAGACTCTTGAAGGCAATGTGCCCAGCATATTCCGAACGCGTGAAGGCTCATGGCTGCCGACAATATAAAAGGGCGCCCCCATTTGGAGTAGGGTTTTGAGTGTTCCAGAAAGGACACCCTTTATGACTAGCACTAAATATATCGGGATGGACGTACACAAGGAGGCATCTCGATCGCGGTGATGAATGCTGCCGGGAAGATCGTGATGGAATGCGTCATCGAAACAAAAGCCAGCATAATTCTGCAGGGTATCGACGGGCTGCGCGGGGATTTGCACGTCACGTTTGAAGAAGGAATCTCGGCCGCCTGGCTATACGACCTTCTGAAACCGCACGTGACAGAATTGATTGTCTGCGATCCACGGAAAAACGCCTCCATGAGAGAGGACAATCAGAATGACAAGATTGACGCTCGCCGATTGGCGGAGCTGCAGCAAACCCGGTCCGTTTCAGGAGTTCTACGCGGCTTTATTGGCTAAAGGCTTGAGGCCAGAAATGTCGCGACTGACCTTGGCGCGAAAGATTGCCACGATCGTACTTGTATGGAAGATGGGAGTGTGCTTCGACGCCCAACATCTGAAACCACAAACAGCTTATAGCATCCTAGGTTGCCTTAAGGCATTCAAATTCCTGGCGGGCTCACAGTGGCTCAACGGGCCGATCGGAACCTACACATTCTTACCATCGATTTAGTTCGGTCTTTCGGTCAAGAATCGAGGTCCGCGTTCTAAATGCATGTACAGATGTGATTTTCGTAAGTTCGATTTCGCGTAATGCGTGCGGGAATATGCTGGGGAATCTGTCTAACAACTTCAACGTCTGACTCCTGTCATCGACACGCACGAAGACACTCCGCAACGGTTTCTTGACGAAAATTACGATATCGGCTCAACCGATCCACAAGACACAGACTTTATCAGCCTCAATAAAGCGCGTGCCGGGAACTTGGGTGCGGTGTTCTTCTCCATCTGGGTGTATCCAGAAAAAAACCAGGGACATTTCGCCAAACGCACACTGGAATTGATCGATTCTGTTTATGGCCAGGCAAGCAAGCATCCAGATCGGATAATGATGTCTTTCTCAGCGGAGGATATTGAACGCGCTCACGAGCAACATAAATTAGCCGTGCTAATGGGGATCGAAGGCGGGCATTCCATTGAAAGCAATTTGTCTCTATTGCGTGATTTTTATCGCCTTGGCGTGCGATATATGACGCTGACTTGGAGCAACACGAACGAGTGGGCTGATTCAAGCGGAGACATCAAGAACTCGGCGATAGCACATCACAATGGCCTAACAGATTTCGGAAAACAGGTCGTGCTAGAGATGAATGGGCTGGGAATGATGGTCGATATTTCTCATGTTTCGGATAAGACATTCTGGGACGTGCTCTCAGCCACAAAAGCGCCAGTCATCGCGTCGCACTCTTCGTCACGCGCCCTTGTCGATGTTTCCCGCAACATGGACGACGACATGCTGCGCGCGGTCGCTAAGAACGGTGGCGTTGTAAACGTGGCCTTTCCCGCTGCTTTTGTGGACAAACGGTTCAATGATGAAGCTATTTCTCAACACCAACATATGTTGGCCGCTGCAGAGGAATACAACTCCAAACGTGTTGCCTCTGGGCTGCCTGTGAGCTCTGAAGATACTGAACGCTTCGATTTGGAATGGCTGGACAAGAACAGGATTCCACGGGCGCCACTGAAATCGTTGATTGATCAGATCGATCATTGTGTGAGAGTTGCTGGTGTGGATCATGTCGGTCTTGGGTCTGATTCCAACGGTAGGAACTTTCTTCCAGCGGATATTGACTCTGCGGCTGATCTTCCAAAAATTACTCAGGCGCTTTTGGATCGCGCATACTCCCGTGACGATATCAAGAAAATTCTGGGTGGCAACATGCTTCGGGCGTTCCGTGACGTCGAGCGAGCCAGCCACAACCTGCCGCCCTCTCCCTAGCCCTCAGACAGAAAAACAAAAACTTCATATTTCGGAATTGTTAACCCAGGCAGGCTAACTCCCGATAAGCCTTACCGGACATTGGGGGCTGGCTTCCGGTTAATGCGCTCAGTCAACATCCCTTGATGAGCACTAGCTCTGAGGCTTTGTCGCCGTCAAAGACTACCACCCATGCATCGGCTCTTTCGGATCTGTTCTGATTTGCGCCCAACAGGCGGTTTGCCAGTTTGGCTGCGGAGCGAGCACGCTAGAAAGTACAGAATTGATATTTATGGATATTCACGAATCTCCAGGTCACATCAAGAGAGGTGTATCACTTTTCCCCTCTCTGTAAGCTACCCCGGGCGTGCGTTGAGGGGCGAAGCAAAGGCGGCAATACTGGTCTCCCGCGGTGGTCGCTTTTTTCGGTCCTTAACCGCTATCTCGTCGAAACGTTGATAGGTGCCCTGAGCACGCCGATACCGCGATCCAAACTGAAGCACGGGCAAAAAGACGATTTGACGATGCGGGCAGGAGAATGCAGTGAAAAAGACTATCGCACTTTTATGACACTAACCGAATTATGCTAACCATAAAGCAAAATCGAAACTGCTTAACCCCTTGCGATTTCAGAGAGTTGAATGGCGGGGCTGGGGAGGCTCGAACTCCCGACCTACGGTTTAGGAATTTGATTGATATCCCCATCGTGTTTGTTTTCAATTCGTTCAATTTGGTCACAGCCCTACTCTCCTGGGCTTGTTTGGGCGCAGAACTTGCAACGCAACTTGCAACGCGCTGCCAGCGAATGTGATTCCTGACTTCCGATAATCCGACCGGGAGACGAACTCGGGTATAAACTGTGCCCTGGCGGTGATGAAACACGATGCCTCGCACCCGAAGAATGTTGGCCATAGTCGGAATCGCCCCATGATCGGCAAAATCACGCGGCCGAAACGTATTCATGTTGTGCCGGACATGCCGAAAACGCGTTCAGGAAAAATCATGCGCCGGGTGCTGGCGGCGATTTCCAATCGCATGCACACCGGAGACATCACCACGCTGGCTAACCCGGATATCGTTGGGCAGATCCGTGAGATTGGGCAAGGGCGCGCGGCGACTCCGTTAGCGGATGGAACAGCAGACATCAAGCTTTTTGGTGAGGAACGGTAGGACTTTCGTCTGCGCTAATCGTCGAAACTCACTTTCTGAAGCGAATCAACTGCCATTTGTTGGTCATCATTTGACAGAGAATAAGTCTCAATCGTGAGCAAGTAGTCTTCCGAAAGAGTCTGCCCAAGAGGTACGAGGGCAAATTTCCTGAGGGTTATATTTCCGCAGTGCTTATTTTTGGCAAGAGTTTTGCTTCGCACGGATTGGAAGGCATGCCAATCTGGGGATCGCGTTTTAGCAAGATTGATCCGGCTCACGATCCATCGGGCCAGAGGCATATTGATGATGTCATCGCATACATTCGGTCATTGCAGGTGAAGTGAACGATGTATCAGCGCAAGGGAGCGACGGTCAGGGTACCGGGATCTGAAAAATGTTTCGATGAACTGCCGTTCTGGCGTACACGAATGTGTCTGGTGACACTCCCGGGGTGGGATTATCGCCGAGGTACTTGAAACCGGACAGATCAATTATTTTCGCGTGTGCCAGGCCTGCGAAATCCTGGGGAGAGCTGAACCCTGACGCAGGCAATTCCGGAAGTGATTTTCCCGGTGGCACTGCAATGGCGACGGTGGCGCCGCTTTGCGTGCGCTGTCCCAGCGGTTCCACGTAAAATCGGGCTCCATCGGGAGACCATTTGGCCAGATTACAGGTAGCTGGACAAATCTTTACGATCGGGCCGCCCTGAACCGGCACGGCAATCATCGCTGTGGTTGGTGATCCGTTAACTGGCGCGATTGCAACGGCGAAGAGCCCGTCCGGCGACGTGCCCATGAAGTGGGTAATTGGACCATTACTTACTTTCGTGCGGCCGGAACCATCCAATTTGGTTCGAAAAAGAAAGTTTTTGTTGCCCTCGGACGCTTGGAAAACTATATCGCCAGTAGGACCAAAGAAAGGATATCTCTCTCCCGATGAAGCCAACTTTCGGGGTGGAAACGAGTGATCGCAAGCGGCTAGCCAGATTTGCCTTTTTTCGCTGTTTGGTTCAGTGGCGAAGACGACTAGTTTTCCGTCAGCGGAGACATTGAAGCTATCAATAACAAAGCCCTCTACCAGTGGGTCGTTCTTCCCCGACGCCAAATCCGCGACCCAGAGTTCCTGGCGGGATGCCGGCGATTCCCGTCGTAACAGGTAATAAACAAACCGGCCATCGCGAGAGAATGCCGGGCTGAATGCGCTCCCTTCGGCGGAGATCAGACGTTCGCCTTTTGCATCATGCAGCCAAATTCCACTTTCGTTGGTTCCGACAGCTGAGATCAGGAAACGCCCATCTGGCGTGACCGCCACTCCTTCCTGTTGCGTGGGGCCGAACGTAATTTGCTCTGGATTGCCGGTTGGAAAAGGCTGGCGCCAAAGGTGGCTCTGTCCCTCAACAAACGCACTGAAGTACATCCACTGCCCATCCGGAGACCACGCTGCCGACAGGCACGCTCCGTCTGGACCTACGGGAGTTCCCGCCGAGCTGCCATCAAACGGAAGCAGCCGGCAGCGCTCCCAATCGCCGCTCCCGCCCATTTCTGCCACCAAAATCCGCTTGCGATCGGGCGAAGCGTAGGAGTAATGCGCCATGCCGCGTTCGTGTTCCGGGAGATAAATTTCGCGCTGCTCCGAGCGATTAAACGTTGACGTTTTTACTCCCATATGCAGTCCCGATTTGATTTCGGAGTAGAGTACGTGCTGTTCATCGAGCCACGTCAGCCCCGCCGCATTGGGAAGCAAAACGCGTGGCTCCCCTCCGAATGCGGAGATGGTGACGGTGTCCCAGCCGGGGATTCCGGCGCGGGTGTAAACCACTCGCGACCCGTCCGGCGAAAAAGCCAAGGCATACTTATGCCAACCGTCGTGGGTCAACTGCACGGGCTCACCATTGGGAAGCATCTTGATGTAGACCTCACCGATAACGGGGAAACTGGCGGCGTTGCCACGAATGAAGGCAATCATGCGGCCGTCGGGAGAAATAGCGGGAGAAAAAACCGCATCGCTGAAATTGGTGAGCTGCGAGTAGCTCGCGGATGCCCGCAAAGGCTTTCTGCCTTCGCGAGCGCCGAGCCATCCCACCAGCACTATAACCGCAGCAGCGGAAAGACCTATGATTAACCTAAGACTTTTGACCGCCGCAGATTGCGGGCGAGCGTCGCCGACTTGCTGAGGGACGGTCTCGGGTAATGAACCTTCAGAGTTCCCGCCAACGGAATCTGGACTAAGGCCGGAGGCAGTCGCTTTATCCGAAGCCGATGCCACCACCAGCGCTGGCGGCTGTTCCCGCCGGATCTCTGCAATAAACCGATAGCCGCGTTTCGGCAATGTTTCCACAAAGCGCGGATTATCCGCCGAGTCCCCCAGCGCTTCGCGAATCTTGTTCACCGCCGCAGCCAGGCTGTGGTCGAAATCCACGAACGTGTCATTCCATAATTTGCGGCACACCTCTTCCCGCGTCACCACCTCGCCGACATGTTCAAGCAGCATCGCCAGCAATTCGAACGGCTGCGCCTGCAAGCGAATGCGATGCCCGCTCTTGCGCAGTTCGCCCGAACGAAGGTCCACTTCAAAACGATCAAAGGTTATTCGTTGCGGTCGCGGTGCGGGGAATGGAACGTCCTTGCGATTGGTGGTGGGCATGGCACGGATCCAAAGTCGGGGGCGGTGGGATGCTAGCATTCAAAGACCACGCGGTCAATGTAGCCCCTTTGTAACATCGGCCTTAAGTCCAACTTTTCCATGCATTTAGCTGATGAACTGGAATTAAACGCAAAGTAAGCGCCGGAGCATTGCGCTCGTGCGCCGATTGTCGCAGATTGCGTGCGCCTTCACACGACCCGGCTGTCCACGGGTGGAACAAAAAGGTCAAAACGACAAAAAGTTTAGTGATCGCCAGGAAAAAGGAGAAAGACAATGAGCCGAAATTTCAGCAAATTCTTACAAGTGTTGTTGAGCCAGAGGTTTGCCGCGTTGGCTGCCCTGGTGATTGCGGGGTTGCTGTTTACGGCCAGCGGAGTCAAGGCTAGTTGCTACGGTCCCACCAAGAAAGCGTCTGCGGCGCCGTTTATTCCGTTCGTCAGTCCTCAAGAGCCGGAAGACTCGGATGATGCTCGCACCATCGTGGGTTTGTGGCATGTGATTTACACTGCCACCAGCGCTTCCGGTCCGTTCCCACCGACACCCTTTGAGTTCAACTCCTCCTACAAGATGTGGCATGGAGATGGAACCGAATTTGAGAACGTGGGTCTGCCGCCTGTAGGTGGAAATATCTGCTATGGAGTCTGGAAGAAATTGCCGAACGGCAGCGTCAAGCTCCATCATATCGGTCAGATCTTTGACCCAGTCACAGGGAAGCTCGCCAACATCTTCACGGTGGACGAGGTCAATACCGTGGACCACAAAGGCAAGACCTATTCTGGCTATTTTGACTTCAAAATGTACGAGCCTACCGACACTTTCGGAACTGGGACGCCCCTAGCTGAAGTCAAGGGCACCACTGCAGCAACCCGCATCTCGGTCGATTGACGGAGGGCGGAGCCAACACACTCAAGTCGGTTGCATTGGCATCACGGTGAAGACAGACAAATCGGGAGTTGACGAATGGAAGCACCGAATTTATCTCACTTGTCGTATGACTCTGCGAAAATTTCGTGGCGAAGGCTAAGACCAGCCGACGACTCTGGCCTTCGCAAGAAAATTCCGACCATCTTGGTCAGGTCTGAATTTGCCACACGACCTTGATGGCGACGGGTCTACCCTTCGCATCGCGATAGCGCGTGAAGATTTCGCCACTTTCGACAAAGGCAAGATATCTATTCAACTTTGCTTGCAGAATAGTCTGATGATTTGTCGTATCGGACCAATCAAGATGGTCACTTATGGTGAGGACGACATGGCCGACTTGCTTATCCGTACTTATCACGTCCACGAGGTTTGGTTGCTCAACGGACACTTGTCACCCACAGGACGGCAATCTGCAAACGGATTCTAGTCTATTTTGACAGTCGGGTTCTGGTCGAAGATGTCCGGTAAGGCGAATCGGGACCTACGTGCTCATATGGACGCTGTTCAACTGGTGCCAGTAGGTGTAGGCTTCTCCAAAGGCAGCCTTCGCTATGAGAAAGCGCCTTCTGTTCTCGTTCTTTATCGTCGCAACGTTAGTGCCGCGTGCGATACCTCAGAACGCCGGTTCAACACAACAAGCGGCCTTTAAGCCCGAGTCCGAATCCACAAAATGGACAGCGGCCGATGAGACGCGCCTTCTAGCGAAGGCTCGATTAGGTGATGCCGATGCTCAAATGTGGCTGGGTGCTGCTTATGAACAAGGCTGGTTTGGAAAAACCAACTTTCCAGAGGCGTTGAAGTGGCTCAGAAAGTCGGCGGAACAAGGCAACGCCGATGCGCAAAATTCGCTGGGGCGAATGTATGAGGATGGTGAATGCGTAATCCAAAACTATTCCTTAGCTGCCAAGTGGCTCAGAAAGGCGGCTGAGCATGAACCTGATTTGGGCGGAGCAGGACAGGGGAGAAACAATTTGGGAATGCTCTATTTGGATGGGCATGGAGTTCCCAAGGACTACGTTCAAGCCTACGTGTGGTTCAGGCTGGCTGATTTTGAATCGAATGCAAACCTGTCTCTCGCCAAATCTCACCTGACTCCCGAACAGATTCTTGAGGCTGAGCACTTGGTGGAGCAGTGGAAGATTCAGCATATCAAACTGCAATAGCTGCACCGTTTTATCAGTAGCAACAATCTCCCAATAGATTCCAAATCGTGGCAAGTCCTTGGTAAACGCGGAAATCGTACAAATGAAATTCTGCGCGAAAGCCGAAACGGCCCGGTCTCGACCAGCTTCTTGCAGATGCCCAGAGACATCGCTTCGATGTCGTTCTGGTGGCTGCGTTCTACAGAGTTGCCAGAAGCGTGCGCCGCTTCTTGGAAGTGCTCGATGAACTCAGTCACCTGAACATCGAGTTTGTGAGTTTGCGGGAAAACATCGATACGGGCGGGCCATTGGGTCGTGCGATGGTCGTAATCGAGAACCGGGCGCGAGCTGAAGACGCGCAACTTAAATCAAATCAAACGGTTGAAATGGTGGGGCTGGGGAGGCTCGAACTCCCGACCTACGGTTTAGGAAACCGACGCTCTATCCATCTGAGCTACAGCCCCGAGGCGAGTCAGGCTTCAGATTATCACAGACAATATATGGGTTGTGAACCTAGTGATGGCAGTGGACACGAGGCGGTCAAAGGCATTCAGCAACCTGCACGCGCCGCTCTTTCTATTTCAGATACGTGTGTTACTATCGCGTCGTCGCCCCATCTTTGCCCGCAGATCCCGCCCTTCGGAGGTCGTTATGAGTCGCACCCTTCGCTATGTCCTGATTGGAATTGGTGTCCTGATCGTATTGCTGATCGTGGTGCCGTTTTTCATTCCGGTGAACCAGTTCAAGCCCACGATTGAGGAGAAGGCTTCGGCCGCGTTGGGCCGCAAAGTACAAGTGGACAATTTGAGTTTGTCGCTGCTGCGTGGCGCTCTGACCGCACAGGACCTGTCGGTCGGCGATGATCCCAAGTTCAGTCCGGCGCCGTTCCTAACCGCAAAATCTGTGAGCGTCGGCGTAGAGATCATGCCGCTTATTTTTTCCAAGCAGCTGAACGTGACCGACATTACCATCGACGAGCCACAAGTCATGTTGTTGAAAAACGCGAATGGCGCCTGGAACTATTCGACGATTGGCGGTTCCGCTTCCGAGTCGACGCCCGCGGCAAAACCCGCCGCCACAACAACGCCGGCTTCGTCTTCTTCCACGCCTGATATTTCAGTGAAAAAACTGGAATTGAAGGATGGCAAGATCGTGGTAGGCACAACGACTTCGCAACAACGAACCACGTACGATCACGTGAACGTCAAGGCGTCGGATTTTTCGATGAACTCCAAGTTCCCCATTTCTGTTTCCGCCGGCCTTCCCGGGGGCGGCAGCCTGAAGCTCGATGGCAATGTCGGGCCGTTGGACAAAATGGATTCGACATTAACAGCGCTGGACGCCAAACTCCACGTCACGTCACTAAACTTGGCGACCACGGGAATTCTCGACCCATCGCTTGGGCTGGGCGGCATTGCGGACGTTGACACGACGGTTTCCAGCGCGGGCGGCCTCGCGCAAACCAATGGCACCGTGAAATTGTCGAAGGCGCTGTTCGTGCAGGGAGGCAGTCCCGCTGGCGTACCGTTGGATGTCGCCTACAGTACCAAATATGATCTGCGCAAGAATTCCGGCGTGGTGAACCCTTCGACGATAAAAATTGGCGGCGCCACAGCACATCTCAACGGCACATATGCTTCACAAGCCGAAACTACTACTGTCGATTTGAAAGTAAGCGGTGACGGAATGCCGGCAAAAGATCTGGAGGCGTTTCTTCCCGCGATCGGCGTTAATCTGCCGAAGGGAACATCGCTTACGGCTGGAACGTTGAACACAAACCTCAATATCAAGGGGCCGACGAACAAGCTGGTGACCGACGGCACGATCGGACTGTATTCGGCGAAGCTTTCCGGTTTTGATCTTGGCTCAAAAATGTCCGCGGTTTCCGCGCTCACGGGCCTGAAAACTGGCAAAGATCTGGACGTGGAAAAACTTACGACGAATGTGCACATGGCGCCGAACGGTCTTCGCGCGGAAAATTTCATTGCGATAGTTCCTAGCGTGGGCAATTTGACTGGGGCAGGAACGCTGGACGCAAAAAATAATCTCGATTTTAAAATGGCCGCAACGTTGACCGGAGGCGCGATCGGGGCTATGGGATCGGCCGGCGGGGCAGTCGGCTCATTGGCTGGTGCACTGGGTGGTTCCAAGGGCAGCGGCTGCAAAGGCGGCACGACAATTCCGTTTCAGATTCAGGGAACCGCTTCGGACCCGAAATTTGTCCCCGATGTGGGCGGCGTTGCGGCCAACATGCTGAAGTCCGAACTGGGCTGCGCCGGCGGATCGCTGGCAAATGTCGGCAAGGCCGGTTCGCAGAATCCCTCCGACGCCATTAATTCCCTGAGCGGGCTGTTCGGAAAAAAGAAAAAACCTTAGTCACAATTTGCGCTCAACAAACAGAATCCAGATCTAATTTTTGCGGGCACTTCTTGACGCTAGCCAAACTTCACAGTAGCCTCGTCCGTCCCATTCGATTGACTGTTTGTCGTCGGATTTTTCTTTTCTCACAAAAGGAGTTGGCATGCGCTCTTGGCTCGAACGCGCAGGTTCTCCTGCGCTCGCTGGACTTTTCGCGGCAATTTTGTTGCTGATTTTGCCCGCTGTGACCCTTGCACAAGGTGGCGAGCCGAAGTACTTCGCCATCCGTGGCGCGCGCGTTATGCCGGTCTCCGGCCCCGCGATGGACGACGCAACAATCGTGGTAGCTCGCGGGGT
>WNFI01192286.1_pt1 | contig 14067 bp, 10 predicted proteins | sample 5400471 | NCBI WGS metagenome assembly WNFI01 (sample SAMN13153348, study PRJNA577476) | soil metagenome | isolation source: 100 cm saprolite on Douglas fir-dominated hillslope | place: USA:California | collected 2013-09-17 | reverse complement strand
GATCGCCTTGGCCTTGGTCTCGATCTTCTCCGCGGCCATGGTGAAGGCCGAGCCCGAGAATGCCGCCGAGCGCGAGCCGCCGGTGCCTTCGGCGAAGAACACCTGGTCGGTATCGCCCTGGATATAGGTGACTTCGTTGGGGTCGAGGCCGAGGCGGTCGCACACGATCTGCTTGAACGCGGTCTCGTGGCCCTGGCCCTGGTTGATGCTGCCGGAAAAGATCGACACCGAGCCGGTGCGGTCGAACCTGATCTCGGCGCCTTCGAGGCCGGCGGCGGCCGAGCGCTCGATGGTGTTGGAGAAACCGAAGCCGCGCAGCTTGCCGTGCTTGCGCGATTGGGCGCGGCGCGCCTCAAAGCCGCGCTTGTCGGCGGCGTTGAGCGCCATGTCCATGTTCTTTTCGAACTCGCCGCAGTCGTAGGTGAAGGTGACGCTGGTCTTGTACGGCATGGCGCTGGTCGGAATAGTGTTGCGCCGGCGCAGCTCCGCCGGGTCGATGCCGATCTGGTCGGCGGCAAGATCGACCATGCGCTCGATGATATAGGCGGCTTCCGGCCGGCCATTGCCGCGATAGGGACGCACCGGCTGGGTATGGGTGAACACGGCCGTGACATCGACGTGGGAAGCGGGCGTGCGATAGACGCCGGCGAGCGTGCCGAGATTGCCGGTGAACGCCGGCATGCCGACCTGGAGATAGGCGCCGATCGCGGCGATGATCTTGGCGCGGAAGCCGAGAAAATTGCCGTCCTTGTCGAGCGCGAGCTCGGCGTCGGTGACGTTGTCGCGCGCTTGCGCGTCGCACAGAAATGACTCCGAGCGCGTCGCCACCCATTTGACCGGGCGGCCGGTCAGTTTGGCGGCGAGCAGCACCAGCGCCACTTCGTTGTAGACGGCCGACTTCATGCCGAAACTGCCGCCGATGTCGCCGCACACGACGCGGATCTTGTTGTCGGGGACCTTCAGCACGAACCGCGACAGCTCGGTCTGGAAGACGTTGGTGCGCTGGAGCGTGGTGTAGATGGTGTAGCGCTGCTCGGTCGGCTCGAAAATGCCGATGCAGCCGCGCGGCTCCATGGTCGCCGCCGTCACCCGGTTGACCACGAAATGATGCTTGACCACGTGTGCGGCCTTGGCGAAGGCGGCGTCGGTCGCTTCCTTGTTTCCTTCGACCTGGATGAAGCCGACATTGTTCGGGCAATCGTCCCAGACCAGCGGCACGCCGGGCTTCACCGCATCGCCGGTCGAGACGATAGTCGGCAACGCCTCGTAGTCGATCTCGATCAGCTCGGCGGCATCGACCGCCTGGTAATAGGTCTCGGCCACGACGAAGGCGACATAGTCGCCGATCATGCGCACCCGATCCTCGACCAGGGCCGGATAGCGCGGCCGATAGCCGGGCGTGTCGCCGCGGCGCTTGAGCCCGCCGGGCACCGGCAGGTCGCCGAAGCCAGCGGCTTTGTAGTCGGCGCCGGTGATCACCGCGAGCACGCCGGGCGCGGCTTTGGCCTTGGCCGTATCGATCTTGCGGATGCGGGCATGGGCGTGCGGCGAGCGCAGCACGTAGCCGAACGCGTTGCCGGGAAACACCATATCGGCGATATAGCGGCCGCCGCCTTTGATCAGTCTGGGGTCTTCGAAACGCGGGACCGGCTGGCCGATGGCGAATTCACCCATTGCATCCTCATTCATAGGCATGCCCGGCTTACGGCCGGGCATGGGTGTCAGGTCTTACATCGAGACGGCAGGGCCTTCAATTGGTCGCGACTCGGCGCTACCTTGCGCCCATGACTAGCGCCGCAACCCAGACATTCGAAGCCGCCTTGAAAATCCGCGCCGACGCCATGGCGGACGCCTGCACGCGCTGCGGCAAATGCGTCGAGGTCTGCCCGGCCACGGACGCCGCCGGCCTGACCGCGGACGAGCGGCAAAATCCGCTCCACGTCATCGACGGCATCATCGACATTGTGCGCCATGGCCAAGGCAACGAGGCCGCGCGCAAATGGGCGAGCGGGTGCCTGCTGTCCGGCGAATGCATCAAGGCCTGCGACTACGGCGTCAATCCGCGCTTCCTGCTCTATATGGCGCGGATCGAGATGGCGCATGCCAAGGACACGGCGGTGCAACGCAAGAACGGCGTGGACGCCTTCCGCAAGGTCGCCGTCGAGGTAAAGCATCTGTCGCAAATTCAGCTCGACGATGCGCTGCTGGCGCGGCTGGGGCAGGGCGCCAAGAAGCCGGCCACCGGAGAGAAGCCCGATTTCGTGTTCTACACCGGCTGCAACGTGCTCAAGACGCCGCACATCGCGCTGCTGGCGCTCGACATCATGGATTCGCTCGGCGTCACCTACGACGTCATGGGCGGCCCGACCCATTGCTGCGGCATCGTGCAGATGCGCATGGGCGACGTCGCCACGTCCGGCCGCGTCGCCGAGAACACCATCGAAAAATTATCGCAGAGCAAGACCGGCCAGGTGCTGTCGTGGTGCCCGTCGTGCCAGGTGCAGTTCACCGAGACGACGCTGCCGACCATCGAGAAGACGCAGGGCGCCAAGCCGTTCGAGATGACGCCGTTTACGCTGTTCCTGCGCAAGAGCCTCGACCGGCTGCGGCCGATGTTGGGGGAACGGGTGCCGATGCGGATCGCGCTGCACCGCCATCCCGGCGTCCGCGGCGTGGTCGAGGCCGCCGAGGACATTTTGCGCGCCGTGCCCGGCATCGAGCTCATTGACCTGCAGCAGCCGGCAGTCGGACTGCAAAGCAACAATCTGCGCGTGCTGCCGGCCTACCGCCGCGAATTGCAACTGGCTGAACTCCAGGCTGCCGAAACGGCCGGCATCGATGCCCTGGTCGCGGTCTATCATTCCGATCACCGCGAATTGTGTGCGCACGAGCGCGACTGGCCGTTCCGCATCATGAACATGTACGAGATCGTCGGCGCCAGCATGGGGCTGCATCACGACGATCACTTCAAGCGGTTCAAGATCATGCAGGACGCCGATGCGATCCTGGCCGATTGCCGCGATCTCGTGCAAGAGCACGGTCTCGACGTCGAGACCACGCGGCTCGCGATTAAGGCGATGCTCGACGAGCAGCCGGCGCCGTTGCGCGGGCACTAACGCGCGCTACGCCACCTCGGCCATCACCGGCGCGCCGAACGTCACGTCAAAATCGATCTCGGACACCGGGCACGGCCGCTGGAACAGGTAGCCCTGCAGCGAGGTCACGCCGGCCAATCTTAGAAGCTTGTACTGGTCGTTGGTTTCGACGCCCTCGGCGGTGGTGGCGATGTCGAGGCTTTGCGCCAGCGTCAAGGTGGCCGAGATGATGGCGGCGCATTCGGCGCGCTTGGTCAGGTTCTGCGTGAACGACTTGTCGATCTTGATCTTGTCGAACGGGAACATGGTCAGCTGGCTGAGCGACGAATAGCCGGTGCCGAAATCGTCGAGCGCAATGGCGATGCCGGCGCTCTTGAAGCGGTTGAGCGCCGGCAGGCACTCCGAGGCCGATTCGATCAGCGCCGTCTCGGTGATCTCGAGCTCCAGCCGCTCCGGCGGCAGCCCGGCCTCGGCCAGCGCGCGCATCACGGCGTCGGCCAAATCCATCTTGCGAAACTGCACCGGCGACAGGTTGACCGCGACCTTGACGTTGGCCGGCCATTTCGCGGCGTCGGCGCAAGCCGTGCGCAGCACCCACATGCCGAGCTGCGCGATCATGCCGGTATCCTCGGCCAGCGGGATGAAGTGATCGGGCGTGATCAAGCCCCTGGTCGGATGCCGCCAGCGGATCAGCGCTTCCGCGCTGCAAATGCGGCGGGTCTTGGTGTCGATGATCGGCTGGTAATGCAGTTCCAGCTCGTTTTGCTGGATGGCGCGGCGCAGGTCGTTTTCCAGCGCGAGGCGCGCGTCGGCGGCCGCTCCCATATCCGGGTCGAAGAAGCGATAGCCGTTGCGGCCGGCCGATTTGGCGCCGTAGAGCGCCATGTCCGCCATCTTCAACAGGCTGTCGGGATTGGTGCCGTGCTCCGGCGCCAGCGCGATGCCGATGCTGGTGCCGATGTTGACCTCGTTGCCGTCGGCGGCTTGCCGCAACAGGGCGTCGCCGGCGGAATGGCCGAGCGTGTCGTTGACATGCTTGAAGCGGTCGAGGTCCAAGAGCAGGACGGTGAACGAATCCCCCCGCCGGCGCTGGCGCGCCGCGGCCTCTTCGATGCGCTGCGTGACCGCGGCACGATTGGCCAGGCCCGTCAGCGCGTCATGGTGCGCCATGAAGGCGATGCGCTGTTCTGATTTCTTGCGTTCGGTGACGTCGTTGATGACGACGATCAGAAATTTCGCCTCGCCCTCATTGTCGCGAATGACGATGCGGCTGGTCGCATAAATGCGCGTGCCATCCTGCGTATCGACGTCGTATTCGAGGTTCTTGCCGTCGCAGCGTCCCTGCAGGACCTCACTGTCCATGTGGTCGATGAATTCCGCGGTCCTCGCGTTGTAGAATTCGAATACGGTTTTGCCGACGAGCTCGTCGCGTCGGAGGCCGCGCATCGCCTGGAACGCGCGATTGACGAGAACGAACTTGCGCGTAACGGCGTCCTTCACGACCACCGAAATCGGAATGTTGTCGATGATCGTATCGAGGAATTGCTTGGTTTCATTCAATTCCCGTTCGGCTCGATATTGCTCGGTGATGTCGTCGTGCGTGGCGACCCAGCCGCCGTCCGGCAGCGGCTGGCGTGTGACCCGCACCAGCCTGCCGTTCTGATGCTCGTCGATGCGGGTGGATTTTTGTTCGAGCGGCAGCGCCGAGAGGATGTTGAGCTGCTTCTCCAGCGCCGCAGCGACTTTGCCGCCTTTCAGGAGGCCGTGCTTGTGGCGATAGTCGATCATATCGTCAAAAGGCGTCCCCGGCTTGAGGAGTTCCGGCGGGAATTTGTACATCTTGGCGAAGCGCTCGTTGCAGACAACGAGACGCTTGTCACCATCAAACATGCACAGCCCGTGTGTCATGTTCTCGACGGCGGCGTTGAAGCGCATGCTTTGCTCGGCCAAGTCGCGCTGGCGGTTCAACTCGGCTTCGGCGAGCGCGCGGACCTTGTCGGATTCGATGATTTCCGCGTGCGCCGCGTTGAGCCGCTCCTGCTGCCGCCATGAGCGCGCAATCAGCCAGGCGGCGATGATGACGAGGCCGATCATCGCGATGGCGATGATGCCCATGGTGATCGCGGTGCGGCGCCAAGGGGCGAAGGCGACAACCTCCTCCTGCGTCACGATGATGACGAGCGGATATTTCATGAGGCTGTAGGCTGCGGCGACGCGGGCTCGCCCATCGACCGGGCTGATCGCGCGCGAAACGCCGGAGCGCGAAGCCGACAACGTGCCCAAGATCGAAGCCGGCACTTTCGTTCCGATCCGACCGGCCATCGGATAGCGCGTCAGCAGCGTGCCGTCCCTGCGCAACAGCGTGATCGCATATCCTTCGCCCATCGACGTCGAGCGAAACAGCTCGTCGAAGTATTTCATGGCCGTCGAGGCGAAGACGGCGCCAAAGAATTTTCCATCCTTCGTGAGCACGGGCCGAGCTTCGATCGCCACCCATTCGCCTGTGACGGTTCCAAGCTCGGGCGCGTCGAGGTAGGTCGTTATCTTCGGATTGGATTTCAGCACCTGGAAATATTCGCGAAACGAAGTGTCGGTCTTCGGCGCCGGCCAGTACCGTGCATAGTTCGCTCGGATGCCGTTGGCATCGAGCAGGCCGAGCACATGGATTTGCGGCAGGCCGGACATTTTCTCCTTGAGGAAAATGTGAAAGGTTTCGCTTTCCAGTTGCTGCGTGCCGTCCTCGGTCGACGCGAGAGCGCTGGCCCGCTCGGCCACGCTGGTCAGCATGAGGTCGGTTGCTTGCAGGGTGCGTTCGACCAGCTCCGACAAATCGAGGCTTTGGCGCAGCAGGTTGTTCTGCACCTCGCGCAGCGTGCCGTAATGCAACTGCGCCAGGATGAGCGTGTTGGTGCCGACGATAGCCGCGATCGCGAGCGCGGTGCCCACGGCCAGCCAGCGCAGTCGATGCGACAGCGATCTTTTGTCGGCTGACGGCAGTGGCATTGCGGCGGACCCCTTGGACCGGAGAGCTGAAACAGCCGGGATCGACGCTCGCGTTTCTTATCGCCGCAATTTCAGCGCGCACATAAAAGCAGAGCCGCCTTGCGTTTCAGTAAATCGCGTTGCGGATTAAGACTTCTTTATCCATAGCGCCGGATTACCGGCGCGGTTGCGACGGTGCGCGGCGGTTCCGGCTACACCGAGTTCCGCAATCAGAGCGTAACCATGCCGCTCCAGAACTGCTGATACGCGCCGGTATCGACGTCGTATTGGCGCTTCAGCTCGAGCCTGCCGTCGCCGCCGACGTGGAAAACGCAGAGCTTGGCGGCGACGGTTTTGATGCCGCCTGCGTCGCGGACCGGGACCGGCTTGATGCTGGCGGCGACCAGCATGCGGCCGCTCGGCTCGATGCCGAAGGTGCGCAATTCGACCGCCTGGCCGTCGGCGTTCTGGATCAAGGTCGGCTCGCCGCTCGCCGGATCGATGGCAAAGACGGCGACGTTGTTTTCGCCCCCCGGGAACGCTTTCGTGCCGTTCGCATCCACCAGGTCAGAGGCGCGATTGGTCAGATAGACGAATTTGCCGCTCGGATGGACGTGTATAGCTCCGGCGGCCTGGCGCACTTCCGGCTTCGGATTGGCCAACGTGTCCTTGACGAACATCGGCTCGCGCGCGAGGCCGGTAGAGGCATCGCGCTTGTAGACATAAAGCTTGTTCTGCCGCTCGATCGAGACGAACACCCACGGCTTCGTCGGATGGAAGTCGAGGTGACGCGGCCCGAAGCCGAGCCCGATGCCGGGCGCGATCGAGGCAAGACCGGTCAACGCGCCGTTGTCGAAGCCGAACACCTTGATCGCGCCGGGCTCCTCCGGCTTGTTCGCTTTGGCGTCGTTGCCGCGGGTCACCAGCAGCACCGTGTCGTTTGACGGCGTAGCGAGGATTTGATGCGCGTAAATGCCGGCATCGAGTTTTGCCGGCTGAGCGACCTCTGCGCCGATCGTGCCGTCTCCGTTGAGACGATGCACGGTGATGTGGCTCGGATTATTGTACGCCGTGAGCAAATACTGACCGCTGGCATCGACGCTGCAATGGATCGGCCGCGACGGCAGCGCCGCCGGCGCGCCGTGCATCTGCAATGCGCCGGTGGCCGGATCGATCGTCAGCGCGTTGGCACGGTGCGTATCGCCGGTGACCTGCGGACCGCCATTGCTCGACACCACGTAGAGAGTGCGCCGCGACGGATGCGGCCAGGCATATTGAATGTTCGCCGGCAGCGTCACGGCGCTGCGTTTGAGCAGCGCGGCGTTATCGACGTCGATATCGTAGAGCGTGAGCTCGGGGCCGATGCTGGCGTAATAGACCGTCTTGGATTCGCTGCGGCTCACATGTCCCCCCGATCGTGCCGGTCGTGGCCGGGTGTTTTATGAGCCGCGCGTCCTAGCTGATGAAGGTGCCGTTGCGCAGCTCGGTGAACGCCTGTTGTAGCTCGGCTTCGGTGTTCATCACAATCGGCCCATGCCAGGCGACCGGCTCCTCGATCGGCTTGCCGGAGACCAGGAGGAAGCGGATGCCCTCTTCGCCGGCCTGCACGGTGACTTCGTCGCCGCTGTCGAACAGCACCAGCGAGCGGTTTCCGGTCTGCTCCCGCACCACCGTCTCGTTGACGCCGTCGGTCTTCTCGGTCAGCACGCCGAACGGCTGCGACGCGGCGCGGAAACTGCCGGAGCCCTCGAACACATAGGCGAAGGCGTGCCGCTCGAGCTCGACCGGCAGCACCTTGCGCTTGCCCGGCGGCACCCAGACGTCGAGATAGCGCGGATCGGCGGCGACGCCTTCGATCGGGCCGCGCTTGCCCCAGAAATCGCCGCACACCACGCGCACGCGGGTGCCGTCGTCATCGACCACTTCCGGAATCTGCGCGGCCTTGACGTCCTGGTAGCGCGGCGCCGTCATCTTCAGCGACGACGGCAGATTGGCCCAGAGCTGGAAGCCGTGCATGCGGCCCTGCGCGTCGCCTTGCGGCATTTCCTGGTGCAGGATGCCGCGGCCGGCGGTCATCCATTGCACGTCGCCCGAACCGAGATTGCCGCGATTGCCCAGGCTGTCGCCGTGCTCGACATTGCCGGCGAGGACGTAAGTGATCGTCTCGATGCCGCGATGCGGATGCCAGGGAAAGCCGGCGCGATAATCTTCCGGCCGGTCGTTGCGGAAATCATCGAGCAGCAGGAACGGGTCGTAGGCTTTCGTTTCGCCGAAACCGAAGGCGCGGCGCAGCTTGACGCCGGCGCCCTCGATCGTGGGCTTCGACGTGATGATTTGCTTCACGGGCCGGATGGACATGATGACCCCTCGGATGGCTGATTTCTAGCAACAAAGATGGTTAGTCGGAGAAAACCGGCAAGAAGGCACATCGTTGATACCGAGCAGCCCGGGCCGCCGGGACCGCTGCGGGGGACAGGGATGGATTTATTTCAGCCGACTTTTTGATCGCCGTGGAATAACGCGCCGACCAGCTTGTCGATCTGTGCAATCGAGCGGAAGTTCGACGGCGTCATGTCGCGGTCGGGGATCTTGATATCGAACTCGGTTTCGACGGCGAGCATGAGGTTGACCATATCGAGCGACGATAGGCCGCACTCGCTCAGAACGTCGTCGTAATCGACCGGCCGATCGATCGATCGCTTGGCCATGAGCTGGCGCACGAGCTGCGCCACGCGTTCCGTCGTGTTGGTAACCTTTACGGCAAAGAACTGCGCTAATCCCCGCGAAATAACACCATGAATTGGAAGTTTTAAGGTACCCCGGGGTTCTATGGCGCTGTCGAGGCCGATGGCGCGGGAGGGTTCCAACGTCATCGCGAGCGCAGCAATGAATGCCGGAAGAACAATGACGCTCCAAGAGGCCGATGAAGACCGCCGCGTCGCGCGCAGCGCCATGCGCGGCATTCTCATCGCCGCCAGCAATCTGCACGCCGCCGGTTCAGTGGATTTGATGACGCGCGCGGGGAAGGTTGCCGTTGTCGCGGCGACCCATGCGGCGGCTGTCGATGCCGAATCGCGCTTCCCCAAAGAGGCGATCGACGCGGCGCGCGCCGAGCGGCTGCTGAGCGCCGCGGTGCCGCCCGACCTGGGCGGCGAGGGCGCGAGCACGTCGGACATCGTCGACGTCTGCTACATGCTCGGCCGCAACTGCGCATCGACGGCGATGATCTATGCCATGCATCAGACCAAAATCGCCTGCTTGGTGCGCCACGGCCGTGGCAGCCCATGGCATCAGCGGCTGTTGCGCCGGCTCTGCGCCGAGCAATTGCTGCTCGCCTCTTCCACGACCGAAGGCCGCGCCGGCGGCGACGTTCGCAATAGCTCGGCGCCGATCGAGTGGCGCGATTCGCGCATCGCGCTGGAGCGCCAGGCAACCGTCATCTCCTATGCCGAGGCGGCCGACGGCATCGTCACCACCGCGCGGCGTTCTCCTGAAGCGGCAAGCTCGGACCAGGTTCTGGTCGCCTTCCTCAAAGAAGATTACGCGCTCAAGCGCCTCAATGGCTGGGATGCGTTCGGCATGCGCGGCACCTGCAGCGAAGGTTTCGCGCTCTCGGCCTGCGGATCCGCCGAGCAGATCCTGCCGGTGAGCTACGACAAGATTCACGCCCAGACCATGATGCCGTTCGCGCATCTGGCCTGGAGCGGCGCCTGGGCCGGCATCGCCGCGTCGGCGGTCGATCGGGCGCGGGCATTCGTGCGCAAAGCCACGCACGGCGCTGGCGGCACCATGCCGCCCGGCGCCCAGCACCTGACCCGCGCCAACGCCTCGTTGCGGACGCTGCGCAGCCTCATCGCCGCGGCGCTGCAACGGTTCGAGGCGGCGGCGTCCGATCCGGCCGCGCTCGAATCGATCGACTTCCAGACCGGCATGAACATGCTGAAAGTGAACGCTTCCGAGCTCGCGGTCGCGACCGTCATGTGCGCGATGCAGGCCTGCGGGCTGTCGGGTTATCGCAACGACAGCGAATTCAGCATCGGCCGTCACCTGCGCGACATCTTGTCGTCGCCGGTCATGATCAGCAATGACAGGATCCTGGCCAATATAGGAGCGGCATCGCTGCTGAGCAGCACGCCGGCATCGCTGCGCGACTGAATTCGTTGGAACTATAAAAACAACCATACCGAGAGGCGTGAGTAAAATGAATGTGGCATTCAAGGAACCGGCACTGCCGGCGCGTTCGCTCGATTCGATCGCCGAGGCGCTGCTGTTGCCGACCGGCATCGATGGCGTCTACGCGCGCACCGCCATATTCGAGCAGGTGGTCGGCGGGCTAACCGCGCTGATCTCGCGCTACTGCGAGCCGAACACGGAAGTGTTGCGCTTTCCCCCGGTGATGAGCCGCCGGCAGGTGGAGAAATCCGGATACCTCAAGAGCTTTCCGCATTTTCTCGGCTGCGTGAGCTGCCTCGGCGGCGCCGAGGCCGACGTCAAATCGGCGGTGGAGCGCAGCGAAGCCGGCGAGGATTGGACGCAGGCGCTGACGGCGGCCGATCTCGTTCTCAGCCCCGCGGCCTGCTACCCGGTCTATCCGCTGGTCGCGAGCCGCGGCCACGTGCCGGCAAGCGGTCTCACCTTCGACGTCGCCTGCGATTGCTTCCGGCGCGAGCCGTCGCAAAATCTCGACCGCCTGCAGTCGTTCCGCATGAGGGAATACGTCCGCATCGGCACGCCGGTGCAGGTCGATGAATTCCGCCGCGCCTGGATGACGCGCGCGCAGAGCTTTGCCAAGCAATTGGGCCTGCCGTGGCGCATCGATAGCGCCAGCGATCCGTTCTTCGGCCGCGGCGGCAAGCTGATGGCGATGAGCCAGGTCGAGCAGGCTTTGAAGTTCGAATTGCTGGTTCCGGTGCGCTCCGCCGAAGAGCCGACCGCGTGCATGAGCTTCAATTATCACCGCGACCATTTCGGCACGACGTGGAATCTGCGCACAGAGACCGGCGAAGTGGCCCATACCGGCTGCGTCGCCTTCGGCATCGATCGGCTGGCCTTGGCGCTGTTCGCGACCCACGGCCTCGAACTGCCGCATTGGCCGGTCGCGGTGCGCAAGGCGCTGGCAATCTGAAATAAGGCTTAGACGCCCAACACCACGTATTCGGTATAGGCGAGGTCCCCCAGCCGCGGCCGTTGCGGGCCCTTGAAATATTTCGCCATGCTGCCGGGGCGAAACGTGCCGATCAGGCCGGGAATGGCGCCGTTCGAATCGATGATGACGAAGGGTTTGCCGCGCCACGCCAGGTAGCGTCCGATCGGTCCGGCAAAGCGCACGAAATCGCCGATGTCACGGCAATAGATCAGCTGCGCGCACGGAACCGCGCGTCTGACGACGCGCGGACGGAAAACGAACGGGTAGGCGCCTTTGGCGGTCTCGCACCACAGGCTGATGCAGCCGTGCTCGGCGTGACGCTGCAAAATGTCCTGCTCGGAGGCATCGAATCTTGCCGCCGGGTTTTGCCGCGCCTCGAAGACGCGGACGCCGCTGCCGCCGAACAATTCTTTCAGCATCGGCACTGCGACGAAGATGCCGTCGCAATAGCGCGAAAAACCCTGCGCCTCGATGATCGGCCAGGTGTGCGGCGCCGCCGAAACATTCGTATAGGTGACGTCCTTGTGGCCGAGCGCCTGCGACACCAGGAGCGTCGCGTAGGCGCGGTAGGCGGGCTCGACGTACCAGCTCGACAGATTGCATCGGGTCGCGAGCCGGCCGCCCTCGCGCAGCGTCGAGCAAATCAGCAGCAGCGCGCCGACGGCAATGTCGCCGCTTTCAACAGTCCATTCGCGTTGACCACGGTAGCTTCGTGAACTTGATTGTAATCTTGCGCGAATATATCGGCTGCCGGTGAAGAAACAGTAGGCCATACGACGATGAGCATAAAATTAACCATAATGGACCTGATGAAGCAGATCGCGCGCGAACACGGCAAGACGCTGGCGCCGCTGCGCGACGAACTCGTGCTGCTCGATTCCGGCTTGGATTCGCTGGGCTTCGCCGTGCTGGTGGCGCGACTGGAAGACAGCCTCGGCATCGATCCGTTCACGACCGCGGAAGACGCCATGTTCCCGCTGACCCTCGGCGACTTCGTGAAAGTGTATGAAAGTGCGCAGCAACGCGCCGTCGCTTAGAGATCGCATCGCCGACGCTGCGCCGGAGCGATTCTTCTGGGATCGCGCGGCGCGGCTTTGCGTCAATCATCTCGCGCGCGGGACCAGTCTCGGCGGCCGGCTTGCGGAGCTTGCGGGCCGTTCGGTTATGCTCGCCACGTCGAGCCAGCTCACCAGCGCGCTGGCGCTGATCGAGCTTGACGGCGTGGTGCGCCGGCTGACGATTTTGCCGCCCGATACCGCAGCCGATCACCTTGACGCCTTGATCGCCTGTGCCGAGGCCGACGCCGTCGTGATCGACGACGGCACGCCGGACCATGTGGCACTCGATCTTCCGGTGCGGGTCGTCGGTGCGCCAGCCATTGTCCGCGCTGAACAGCTTTCGCTGCCGCAGGTGCAGACCGAATGGGTGCTGCTCACGTCCGGCACGTCCGGCGTGCCGAAGATGGCCGCGCACAGCCTTGCCAGCCTGATTGCGCCGATCGGCGCCGGACGGCGGCGCGACGGCGCCGTGGTGTGGGGCACGTTCTACGACATCCGCCGCTACGGCGGCCTGCAGATATTTTTGCGCGCGATCATCGGCGGCGCGTCGTTGGTGCTCTCAAGCGCCGGCGAGCCGATCGCCGATCATCTCGCCCGGCTGGGCGGCTGCAGCGTGACGCATCTGTCGGGCACGCCGTCGCACTGGCGCCGCGCGCTGATGTCGCCTGAGATCGGAAAAATGTCGCCGCGCTATGTCCGCCTCTCCGGCGAAATCGCCGACCAGGCGATCCTCGACAGTCTGCGCGCCACGTTCCCCGAGGCCGGCATCGGCCATGCTTATGCGTCGACGGAAGCGGGCGTCGCCTTCGAAGTCGACGATGGCTTGGCGGGATTTCCTGCTTCATTCATGGAGCACGACCACGACGGCGTCGAACTGAAGCTCGTCGATGGCGCGTTGCGCATCCGCTCGCCGCGCACGGCGGAACGCTATCTCGGCACACAACATGCGGGCTTGCGCGATCGCGACGGCTTCGTCGATACCGGCGACATGGTGGAGCAGCGCGGCGATCGCTACGTCTTCGCCGGCCGCCGCGGCGGCATCATCAATGTCGGCGGATTGAAGATCCACCCCGAGGAGATCGAGGCGGTCATCAACCGGCACCCACAAGTGCGAATGTCGCTGGTGCGGCCGAAGCAAAGTCCGGTCACCGGCTCGGTCGTGATTGCCGACGTCGTGCTCAAAGCCGATTGCGGGCGCTCAGGGGGCGAGCTGCAAATCAAGAACGACATATTGGCGCTCTGCCGCGAAGCGCTGCCGCGCCACAAGGTCCCCGCAGCCATCTCGATCGTGCCGGCGCTCGACGTCGGCGCGACCGGCAAATTGGCGCGGCGCTATGGCTAAAGCGGCACGCACCGTTCTCGTCACCGGCGCGAGCCGCGGCCTCGGCCTCGGTATCGCGCGCCAACTCGCCGGCGCGGGCTATCAGGTGATCGCGCTGGCCCGGCAAAAGACCAAGCCGGTGACGGAGGCGATTGCGGAAGCCAAGCGCGGCAGAAAATCCGGCGCGCTGCATTTCGTGTCCTTCGACCTCGGCAAGGTCGAGGACATTCCAAACCTCGTGAAAACCTTGCGCAAGGATTTCGGCCCGCTGTTCGGCCTCGTCAACAATGCCGCGGTCGGCCACGACGGCGCGCTCGCCATGATGCACAATTCGCAGATCGACGAGCTCGTTCGCGTCAATACGCTGTCTCCCATCGTGCTGACCAAATATGTGGTGCGCGCGATGATGTCGGAACGTGCCGGCCGCGTCGTCAATGTCGCTTCGATCATCGGGTTTACCGGCTA
>WNFI01134931.1_pt1 | contig 14067 bp, 15 predicted proteins | sample 5400471 | NCBI WGS metagenome assembly WNFI01 (sample SAMN13153348, study PRJNA577476) | soil metagenome | isolation source: 100 cm saprolite on Douglas fir-dominated hillslope | place: USA:California | collected 2013-09-17 | reverse complement strand
CGGGAGCGCGCCGAGTTGATGTCGGGGGCTGGCGCAGTTTGGCAGCGCGCACGGTTCGGGACCGTGAGGCCCCGGGTTCAAATCCCGGGCCCCCGACCAGTTTTTGAACTCAGATCCCCCCGTTTCGTGGGCGCTAAGCTGACAGTGTCGATGTAATACTGCAGTAGTTCTGCAGTAGTTCTGCGGCCCTTAGATTTAGATGTGGTTGTTAATTCACGGCGCGGTTATGGAAACATGGCGACCGCATGCCGCCCTCCCATAGGCACCCCCAGCGCGTCCAGGACCCCACGGACACCGTTCTCCTGAGCGGCGGCATCGATTCGGCGACAGCACTCGCGCTGGCGGTCAAGACGAAACGAACGCTGTCGACCTTGTTCGTGGATTACGGGCAGCCGGCAGCTGCGCGCGAGAGTGCGGCATCGGTCGCGGTAGCTATGCATTACCAGGTCCCTCACCGCAAGCTACGTATCCGGGATCTTAAATTCGGGAGCGGTGAGATTCGAGGCCGGAACGCGTTCCTGCTGCACCTCGCCATGCTGGCGTCGGCGCGCAAGTCCGGCGCTCTGATACTGGCGATACACTCGGGAACTCAATACCGCGACTGCAGCATGGAGTTCGTCAACTTGATGCAGCAGTCCCTTGACTTCCATACCGGCGGCGAGCTTGTGTTGGCCGCGCCATTCGTGGCGATGACCAAGTTGGACGTATATCAGGTCGCAAGCCGGGTGGAAGTGCCGATCCTGCTGACCTACAGCTGCGAGGCAGGGAACTCGCCTTGTGGGGTCTGCCTTTCATGCATTGACCGCGAGGCGCTTCTTGCTAGCACGTAGTCGAACAATCGCATTGGCCGGGAGGGAAATCGAAACGCCTTTATTGATCCCAGGGATATCTAGCAAGGCGGTCGCACCAATACCGCGTCGGGAGCTTGGTATGAAACGGGAAGTCGTGCCCGCATCCGTCGTACATACCGACATGCTCATTCGTGGGATCGAAGAAGCGTTGCTCGTGTCCGCGTACGACATTCACCACGGGCTGGTGACTGGCCATCAGCGGTTCAGACGGCACTTCAAGAGCTCGCCCTACGCACAGGTCAAGGTCCTAGTCTTAGACAGCGGATGGTACGAGAAGAACGTTGGGCCCTCTTCCGGCCAGTGGTATCACGAGGTCGGCCCAGATCCACAACCATTCGAAGAAGCGGATTACGTCAAGCTTGTCGATTCGTTAGACCCAGACATCAGCGCGGTCCTCGTCAGCTGGGACAAACATGGCAAGTACCTAGATCAGATAACCGCTGCTCAGGACTTTTTCGGAGCTCGACTCCGCTTCACGTCCTGCATCCTGCTAAAGCCCCAAGGCGCCCGACTCGAACACGATTTCACGGAGATGTCCGACGCTGAAGCTGCCCGTCTTAAGGCTTTTGGAGTGATCGGCGTCACTGAAAAAGAGCTAGGCGACTCGATTCTCCGGCGGCTAAGGACTCTCGCGCAGCTTCGCGGCCGTCTGGATGAAGTTGGAGTCGAATCGCCCATCCATGTATTCGGCGGACTGGACCCGTTGATGACACCACTCTATTTCGCCGCCGGTGCCGAACTCTTCGATGGGCTTGCCTGGCTTCGATACGCCTTCATGGATGGGATGAGCATCTCTCGAGACACAATGCCCATCTTCCAGCGGAACTACGAGAAGCGGTTGCCCGTGGCGATTCAGCACATCCAGATACAGAACCTAGACGTGCTCACTCAGCTCAGCTCCGACCTTAAGGTGTTCTTCAAGAGCAACGGCAATTGGACCAAGCTGCCACGTGGACAATTCCTAAAACCGGTCTGGGAGGCGGTGGAGTCTCGCTTGGGAGGGGCCAATGGGCGGCGGCGGCGGCGGCGGTAACTACAGCCTGAGTCCGGGCGAGATAGCTCGGCTTCGTGACGACGCGCGCGCCCGTCTTGACCGCAGCCGTCTGGACTCTGATGTGAACAGCTTGCTGCAACACAGTCTTATCGATCTCAATGACCGCGATAACGAGGGAGCCGCTTCGCGACTTGACCAGATAGAGAAGTCACTCAGCGGTACAACAATCGATGTTGACCGGGTGGTCTTTGGTGGGTCGGTAGCCAAACACACCTTTGTGGACGGTCTTAGCGATATTGATGCCCTTGTCGTACTCGAACCCGGAGCGGCTGGTAACACACCAGCGGAAATGAGGGACGGGTTCAAGCAGCTCCTTATGCAGCGCCTCAATATGGGCGACGTCGATGAGATTCGATCAGGAAACCTCGCAGTGACGGTGTTCTACCGGGACGGCATGGAGATCCAATTGTTGCCAGCAGTAGACCGTGGCGAAGGTCTGGCAATCGCATCGGCGACTGGCAAGGATTGGACAACCATCAATCCGAAGGACTTCGCGGATCGACTAACCCGTCTAAATCAGGCGAAGGGAAACGCTGTTATCCCAGCCATCAAGCTCGCGAAAGCAATCATTGCTGAAGCGATGCCCGAACAAACCCGGCCCACCGGTTACCACATAGAAGCTCTAGCACTTGCGACTTTTCGCGACTATGAGGGGTCGCGAACTCCCAGGGCGATGGTTCAGCATTTCTTTGATGAAGCCAGCTCCGCGGTTGTGAAACCGATTGCCGATGTAACTGGTCAGTCTGCGCAGGTTGATGAGTATCTGGGTGAGGCGGAGTCGGCCGAACGCTTCGCCATGGCGCGAAGGTTCAGACAGATATCTCGGAAGATGGAACAGGCGGAGTCCATCAATGATTGGCGGCAATTGCTCGGCGAGTGAGCCCACAGACTAAGAATTCGGTGCCACGCACCGAGTATGAGCGGATGTGGCGAGTTGTGGACCAAAGCCTTACCGCCCAGTCGACTCTGCGCGACCGTTACCGGTTACGCGACCGGTCTTTAACTCTTGCGGTGGTGACGCTCTCAATAGCGGCCACTGCCTTCGCCTTTCTCAGTGGCGATCTCATTGTGCATTTCGATCGAACTGCAATTAGGCTTCCCGCTATCCTCGGAATCCTCACCGCGACGATCTTCTTTCTCACCCTCCTAGAGACGATCGTCGGCTGGCGCAGGAGGGCTTGGTCGCACGAGCATGCCGTGCATGTCCTCGCCGAGCTGAAGGCGACTATGCGTGGAGCCACAAAGGATGGAGATGTAGTGTCGACGGGACACGTCGACCTGTCAGCGCTCTATGAGCGGACGATGGCTTCTCTTCCAGAAATACCTGAGAGCCAGTTCCTAATCTTAAAGGCACGACATCACAGGAAGGTGGTCGTCAGCGAGCTAATCGACAGGCATAAGGGTGCACCACTGGTCTACGTCAGAGGTCTAGCACTCATTCACGGGCTACGCGGCGAGCGGGCCGCGAACACGAAGGTCGCCGACGCAGATCAAGCCCTCGATGAGCCGCCAATCTAAGCAGTTGGAACCTCAAGGAAGTGCGCTTCATCGCGTTCGCTTGTCTAGCTCGCCCGGATCATCCCGCCACGTCGGTTCGCGGTCGGCCACCCTCGAGCTCGAGTGGGCATGGTCCGTATGCGCTGACTTGTTCTCGTTTGCAGCTCGAGACCCAAACCAGCTTCGCGAAGAGGATCTCAATCGTGAACTGATCTTCTGTCTGCTAGGCGGGTTCGCGGTGCCATTCGAGTTGGCCCGATCTGCAAGCAATCTCGTTTGGAAGTTGAACCCCTTCTCCCGCCACTGGACCGAAGATAGACTCCAGAGCCGCCTGATGGCTGAGCTTTCAAAGCCGCAGTTTCAGCCTCCCCGCAGAAGCGGCGCCCTGCGCAGATACCGGTTCCCGGAAAGGAAAGCGGAGCTGATAATCGGAGCTCGGCGGTGGCTGCGCGAACGAGAAAGCTTGTTGCTCGATCTTCAGGAGCTAGCGTCCGAATACGAGCGACGCCAGTTACTGTGTGATTGCCCCGGCGTCGGGCCCAAGACCGCCAGTTGGCTCTTGCGCAATTTAGGACTCGCATTTGGGTTAGCCGTACTCGACGTTCACGTCATGCGGGCGCTCCAGATGGCCGGGCGAATCACAAGCGAGCGATTACCACGTGACTACGTCCTTGTGGAAGCTCAGTTTCTCGCCTGGTGCGACGAACTAGCCGCCTCGCCGGCAGCCTTTGATCTATTTGTCTGGGAATGGCAGAGAGGATCCCTGACCAGTCCTAGTGTTTGATGTAGTCGTCGTCGGTGGCATCTTTCGCGAGATACTAGATGGCGATACCGCTCCGCAGTCAAGGTTTGGCGGCAGCGCGCTCATCGCCGCGATCCTCGCATCAAGGTTTGGTGCCTCGACGTCTATCGCCAGTTATGTCGGCGAAGACGACGCCGACGCCGTAGTGGCGATGCTTAACGCAGCGCATGTCGACGTAGGTAGCCTCGCAGTTGTTGCTGGAGCCAGCGGAACGTTCGTATTCCCAACAAGGGTCGATCCCCCGTGGCCCATGTATCGACCAGCGGAAGCGGTCCCTAAGACCTCATTTGCGATTCCCGACGCCAAGCTGTATTTGGTATTCGGTATACCTGATCTCGATCCAGTGGCGCTCGGATGGCTCTCTCCCATCCTCCGCGATGCTCACCTCGTCTGGGATCGTCAAGGTTGGTTGTCGCGTGCGAGAGGTTCATCTGGCGCAGCCAATCTGCCCCCGCTAAGCAAGACTTACGTCGCCAATCTCGACGAAGCGATCGCCGAGTTTCACGCTTCCGACGAAGGTGACCTTCTCGCACGGATGCCTCCCGACGGATTCCAAGCCGCAGTTGTGAAGGCCGGCCGAGCTGGATGCACGCTGGTTCAAGACGAGGAAGGTCACCGCGCAGTAGAGCGGGTGGCAGCCTTCGTTGTCGATCCACCAAACACCATCGGCTCTGGCGATGCCTTCGCAGGCGCCTTGGCGGCATACATGTCACGCGGCAAAGCCATAAGTGATGCGGCCAAAGTAGCCAATGCTGCTGCGAGCGCTTTCTTGACCTGCCATGGCGATCCTCTTGCCGACGATCTGCTTGGCAAGGCGCAGAGCTTGCTTGATGGCGTCCATCCGTAGCTTTCCACAGAGGTCGTATCGCTCAAGGATGGCTTGTAGTCGGTTGGCAGCGTCCGATTGGAGTTTGGGGACCACCTGACTGCGTGTTTAGCGTCGACGCTGTCTCCGAACGACCGAGCATCTCCATGATCAATCGTTGTGACACCACTTGTCCGTTACCGCTGGTCCTCCGTCAACGGCGGCTCAACCGGGTTGCAACGGCTACCAACCAGTGGCAAGTCAACGGCTACGCCTAGCGTTCAAGGATTGCCTGCATACGTTGTGCCGCTTCGCGTTGGAGCTCAGGCACTACATGGCTGTACGCATTCATTGTTAAGGCGATTTCCGAGTGCCCGAGGACTTCCATGACGACTCGTGGCGAAATTCCTTGAACGAGTAGCAACGTCGCGCACGAGTGACGTAGGTCGTGGTAGCGAACGCGGCGAATACCGGCTGCAGCGAGCGCTTCATGGAATTGCTCGATGACGCGCCGGGCTTGTGTGGGCGCACCGACCCGATTGGCGAATACAAGACCGCTCTCCTGCCATTTCGATCCCGCCAAGAGCTTTTCAGCCACCTGACGCTTCTCGTGCTCGCGGAGACTGTCCACGATCATCGAAGGCATTACGAGCGTTCGCCGGCTCCGCTTCGTTTTTGGTGGCACGAGGGTCAGCTTGCCGTCGATTCGCTGGAGCTGGTTGCGCACGCGAAGAGTCCCAGCGACATAGTCAATGTCGTCCCATCGCAGGCCGAGGGCCTCGCCCTGACGAAGCCCGAGAGCCAGGGCGACCGAGAATAGGGCCTCGAGACGGTGGCCGCGCACCGCAGTTAGGAATTGCCTAGCCTCGTCCGGTGTGAAGGGATTGACAGGTGATCGCTCAACGCGTGGCGGATCTACCAGGCGTGCAACGTTCCGAGAGACCAAATCCCATCGGGTGGCCAAGCCCAACCCTGTGCGCAGAACCTGGTGCATGTATGCGACCGATTTCCCCGAAAAGCCAGCCGCGAGCCGTCCGTTGATCATCTCCTGGACGTGTAGGGGCGTCAGCTGGTCGAGCGGAATCTTTCCAAGTGTCGGCACCAAGTGCTTTTCGACGTTGACCTTGTAGCCGGCATAGGTAAGCGGCCGGAGGCGCGGTTTTACAGTTGTCTCCAGCCACGAATGCAAGAATTCGGCAACGGTTGGGGAACGGCGCGACGGCAGCCGTCCCTTGTTGAGCTCGGCGTGGGCTGCGACTAGCTTGGTCCTAACCTCGGCCGCAGTCTTGCCATAAAAGTACTTCTGCCGCTCGCCCGTGAAAATGGCGGCGCACCAAAGCCCGTCCGACTTGCGGCGGTAGACGCTTCCGAGGCCATAGTGACGACGACTCAGCGCTCTGCGCTCCGATCAACTTGCGCCCAGGCTGGCAGGCGGACAGCGGACCGACTCAATGGCGGGCTGGTCCGGTGCTCGATCCACTCAAGAAGTGCGTCGCGAGGAATGCGCAGTGTACGGCCGACGCGAATCGATGGAATCTCGCCTTGACTCGCTAGGTCAATCACCTTGGCCCGGCTCAGCGAAAGTGCCTTCGCGGCGTCTGCGGCGTCGAGCAGAAGTGGCAAATCACTCGGCCTGGACGCCTGGATAGGAGACGCGGAGTCGGAGATTTGCGTGAGTGTGTCGATCAGCTGGTGCAGCGTGGTGACGACCAGGCCTCGGGCTTCTGCCGCCGACATGGGGGAACCGGACGGCCCCGGTTCCCCCAAACCCCCTCCTGGCCGACTGAAAACCTCGAGGGCAGCACGCTGGGTTGAAGAAGCGCGCTTCATTCTGCCGACGACGACTCCGATGACGACACCTCGGACGATGAGGTGTCGGACGACGATGCCTCGGATGACGACGACAGGTGCGAACTTGGGCTCTGCGACTTGAGAAATCGGAAGAGCGAACCGCCCAGACCGACCGCAGTACCCAGTACGGCAGTCGGGGGTGCCAAGGCGACCATGCTGCCGACCCAGCCGCGCGCGGCTTGACCGGCCGATGCATGTCCGATGCGGACGGCTTGGAACAGAACCAGCGGCGAGAACGCAGCAATGAGGAGTACAGCGACTCCTGATGCCATCCAGTTTTCGGTCGTGTCGTTGCCGGTGGGTGAGGATAGCCCCACGACAATCAGCCGGAAGCCGACGTAGACCACTGTTGCGACGACGAACTTGGACAGGAGCAGCCCGATCATGAAGGAGGCCAGCTGCGCAGCCGTCCCGACCAATCGCGGCCAGATTGAGAGCACACAGACCAGCGGAACGAACGCGGTCACGGTGAGAATCAGTGCGGAGCGAACTACAAGCTCGAGGTGGACGATGACCGTGAGTAGGCTCACGGTCATTGCGGTCACGATCAGGGCGAAGATGTTGATGCCGTCCCCACCTTGCTGCACCGCCGAGTTGCTTATGGTGACGGTGTGAATCAGGAGGTCATTGAGCTTCGTGAAGTCAGGCGACCAGGCGGTGGCGAGGAGGGCCGCGTAGCCGGCCACGTACTTCACGATGCCCAAGCCGGCGTAGGCGAAGAAGGTTGCTGCGACGACGCGCGGGATCAACGCAAGACCAGCGCCGGCTGAGCCCCAGGCGATGCGCTCGATCAGCGCCAGCGCGATGATCGCACCTACCAACAGCAGCGAGATCGCGAGCATCCGGTCGTAGACAGGCGCGATCACACTCAGATCTGGCTCGGTCGCCTGGCCAAGCGTTGAGAGCAGCCAGCGAATGCTGACAACGGCGATGGCGGTCGACCAGTTGGCGATCGCGATGAACGCCTCGTTGACCCACTGATTAACTTGAGCGCTGTAGTCGCCTCCCATTCGACTACTTGAAGAGATGGCCGGCGTAGTTGGCCGCCGCCACCCCGATGTAGAGGAGAGCGACCGAGAACACTGAGACCGCGATACCGCCCTTGGCCCGCTCGCTCAGCTCGCGATTGGCGGTGAAGGAAGCGATGACGAGGCCGATCAGGGACACGGTCAGACCGAGGCCGGCGACCAGTGTTAGGACGGCGGCCGCGTTGTTGGTCAGATGGACCAGGCCGTTGTAGACGTTGGTCGGCAGGCCGTTGAAGTCCGGATTGACCGAGATGTCGGTGAAGACGCGCGTCACTAACTGCCTCCTTTGCCGGCATCGCCGGCGCTCATGGATTGGACGGGGCATGCACCCATGAGCTCGCGCCAGGCCGGGACCTGGTCCCAGCGGCGGAGCTCAAGCCGCGCTGGCGGTGCGTTGGCGTAGACGAGTACGGCTTGGGTCATGCGTCGCAACTCGTCGACAGAAGCGAGAGGCTTGCCTACGCGCTGCTCGACGGAGCTCGATGACCGAGAGTCCGATTGCCGCGAGCGATACAGACGTGTCTCGTCGCCGATCGCGCGGGTAAAGAGTTCAAGGGTCCTAATGTCGCCCTGGCCTGGGAGCAACAAACGAGCACGGCAGTTGTTCCAGATGGTCCGAGCTTCATCAGCGCCGTAACCGGCCTCGATCTGGGCCAGGTCGTGATAGCAGAGAAGGAGTTGGATGCCCTGACCCGGACCGCTGGATGCGTAGCCGGCCAGTCGCGGGACGCGAGCGAAGTTTGCTGCCTCATCCAGCGCAACCAGCAGTCGAGGCGAAAGCACCCCGCCTTGGGCGCGCGCCCTGGCTGTGGCTCTGCGGAGCAGCGACATCAGCAACGCGGAGAAGAGCGGCCGGCAGCGCTCGGCGTCCTCGGCCGGTGCGACCAGGTAAAGAGTGCCGGCCTCGGTGAGCATCCGGTCGAGGTCCAGCGCATTGGGTCCTGAGCTGGTCGCCATCGCGACGCGTTCGTCAGTCCAGAGCGATAGGGAGGAGCGGGCGGTCGACGAGATAGAGCCGGCCTCCTTGTCGGGCGTCAGCGCATAGGCGAGGAGTAGCTCAGCCGCGGTCGGGTCCTTCACAGTCCGCGCCAGCCCGACGTACTCCGATGATGCGGTCCGGTTGAGGCGAGCCAGCACTGACCGCATGTCCCCGCCGTGCTCCCTCTCACACACTGCGAGCCCGCTGATCAGGCTCGAGGCGGCGAGGTACCAGTGCGTGTTGTGGCCACGCTTGCCCTCGGCGGTGAAATGGTCGGCGAGCTCGGCCGCCGCACCCGAGGTCGCGGCGGCGTCGAGGGGATTCCAGGTCGAGGCGGGAATGCCAAGCCGATCAAGCCATGACCGGTCCTCGTCGAGTGGAGCGAACACCCACGTCGGACCAATACGCTGGCGTCGGTCGTGCGTGAGGTTGACAAGCTCTTCCTTGGTGGAGGTCGCGACCGTGGCCCCCGACCAGGCGAGCAGCGTCGGAACGACGATCGCCGACGTCTTGCCGGAGCGCTGCACTCCAAGCAATAGGACGTTGTCCTCGGCTGGTGATTGCAGCGGGCGACTGCGCAGAAAACCGAGGACGATGCCGTCGCCAGCCAGGCGACCATCCTTCCGAGAGCGTCCGAGGGGCGCGAGATCTGATGTCCTGGCCCATCGGCTGCTGCCGTGACTATGCGCGCTGCCTGACCCGACAAGCCACGCTGGCAGGAATCGCTGCGCCGCCCAAATCGCTGCTCGGCCGAGCAGCGCCAGGGTGCCGGTGAGTAACGCGCTCACGCTGCCCGCTCCCGCTGGCTATTGCGGTAGCTCTGCTCAAGCTCGTATTCCATCTGACGCTGGTAGCGACGGGCGACAGCCCGCAGCGCAAGCGCCGAGCCGGCGTACGAGGTGGGGTGGAGGGTTCGCCGTTCGCGATGGCGCCGCTGCAAGGTGCGAGTTGGCGCGCTGGGTCGGACCGTCGCGGCAACCGGCTCGCGTTCGAACGTGACGCTATCAACCTCGGTTTTTGGAATCGGCCGGAGGAGTTCGGCCGACTCGTGTGACCGCGTGCGCTCCCGCTGCCGGTCGATCTCCAGCCCGATCGCCAGCTTCATCGCGGCGAGGCGCGCCTTGCCGATATCGACGCGCCGGAATTTGCCCGAAGCCTCCAGGTGCATGCCGGCCAGCACGAGGTGGACGTGGTGGTGGTCGGTGTTGCGATGGACTGCGGCGATCCAGCGCAGGCCCGTAACGTTCATATCGGATTCAAGCTGGCCTACAGCGGCTCGCGCCAGGTTCTGCAGGTCGAGGCCCTGGGCTACATCAGGCGAAATCAGGAACCGCGAAACCGCCCGGCGGCGATCCATGAGATCCCCGGCACGCGTCCGGAAGATCTGAGGCTTCGAGTTCTCGATGGAGCCGGCAACGAAGGCAACGAACTCCTTGCGCTGCTGAGTGCCGACCGGCCCTGGCGGACCAAAGAGTTCGGCGCGACCGCTAGCCCTGTCGCGATAGGCGACGTATTTGACCAGGCCGGCCACGTCCGGCTTTGGCTTCTCTGGCTTCGGGGTGGGGTGCAGGTCGCGGTGCTGGATGTAGCGCACAAAACCGCTGACGGCTCGACGCACCTGGCTGCCAGACGGTGCTGGGTCGAACTCGACCTTCACAAAGCAGCGCTCGCTCACAGCCCTGCGTCCCTGAACTGCGCGAGGCGCTCTTCGGCAGCGAGCGCTGCCGCCGGCGCCAGCTCGTGCATCCGGCGCTGGCCCTCCGGAAGAACAGAGGCGACCATGAGCACGGCGTGCTCGGCAGCGGTCAGGGCAGCCAAATCCGCCGGTGAGTCCGGCGACTGGTCCCCTTGACGCATCTCGCCATCCAGACCTCGCGTGATGAGGAGGCGAATCGCCTGGCATAGCGCGAGCCCGTGCTGTCGAGCGAATGATTCGAGCTCCGCAGAAAGGGGTTGAGCCAGGCGAAGCTGGTAGCGGCGCGAGGTTCTCACGCCTTCCCTACTGTTCACTGACGAGGCACCCAAACCGTCGTTCAAGCGTCCTTTTTTGAAAAAGGGACGTTCACACGACGTTCGTGCGTTGCGGACCCCATTGCGTGAGATCAGTGGTCGCGCTGCTACACGACGTTTGGGAACCCATGGACGACGTTCGGACGACGCTCGGTTGCGAGGCTGCGGGCACCTAATTCAGAAGGAGGTGCCCGATGTCGAGCAGTCTTTCGGTCGAGCTTATGGAGGCCAGGCGCCGGCTGGCCCACGTGTTCCCCGACGTCGATGTTGCGCTGGCGAAGAGGACGAGCGACCTCTCTGATGGCGGGTGCGGTCCCCGACCGGCCTTGATGGCGGCGGTCCTTGCCTATCGGACCGAAGCCCGAGAAGTCTGGGGCCCTGTCATCCTCGACCTTCTAGCACCTGGCATCATCGCCTGCCTCCGGCGACTTCGCGCTCAGCCGCCGGTGATGGATTCCGATGACCTGCGCCAGCAGCTCATCCTCGAGCTGCTTCGCGCAGCTGCCACCATGCCGATGCCGGCAAATCCGAGTCACCTCCGGCGCCGGTTGATAGCCCGAGCCAGTCTGAGCGTGAGTCGGAGCCTCGGACGCGAGGGCCGGCGCCAGCGCGGTCAGACCTCCTTCGACAAGCTCGAGGACAAAGGGAGGTGATCTCGTCTGGATCGGCAAACCCATGGTTTGTGCCAGGGGAAATGACGACGTCTAAACATGGAAATTCGGGATTCCCTCGCGACCCCTTCCTGAGTTCACTTGAGGGCAGGGTGCTGGAGGGCCCTCTGGAGGGAGGGAGCGCTTGGCGCAAAGGCCCACAGCAATTGCTTGAGACTCTGGGAGTACCACGGGACCCGCGCGGGATCGTGCTCCTGTGCGGCTATGTCGCTGCTTGCGCCGTTGGTCTGATCGCGCTCATCACGCCGCCCAACGACCCCATTGGCTGGGCCTACATCGCACTAGCCGCGATGGGCTACTTCTTCATCCAGACCCGAGGCGTCACGACCTTCTTCTGGTTGCTGGTGGCCGCCGGTGGAGCAGCCATCGGTCTTGCCGGCGGGCCGTCGGGCTGGGTCGAGTTTGCGCTGGGGTTGGCACTTGCTGTGGTCGCCCTCGTTCAGGTTCCAGCTGCTTTCCGCACTCACTCGACATCTTCTGGAGCCAATCTGGTGCCAGCGGCAAGTGGGTCGGTAAACGGTGATTCCTCAAGATTTCTTGAGGATTCACCAACTCGAACCTCAAGAAAAGTTGAGGAATCTGACCCACGGGTCCTCGAGGTATCTGCACCCGGGCCGGCCACCGTCGGACGGCTAGAGATCCACAGCATCGGTAGGTTGCGGCTGGTCAGCGGATCGACCGACCTGGCGTCCAATCTAGAAGACAAGCCAGTACTCGCCTTTCTATTCAAGTACCTGCTGGCTCGCTACGTGCTCGGGCAGCCTCCTCCGGGTCGCGGGGGCCTCGGCGAAGAGCTCTCTCCCAGAGTCCCCGAGTCGAGCCAGCGCAAGCGATTGCGCAAGCAGCTCTATGACCTGCAGAAAGACATCGCACCACTGATCGCAGCCTTAGTCCACATCAGTCGCACCCACGTTTGGCTCGAGCTCGATGGCGCCGACTTTGACGTCGCCCGGCTGCGCGATGTGGTCAATCGGGTTCGCCAACGAGGATCCATGATCGACGCCGAGCTTGCGGCGGAAATCCAAGCCGTGCTCGATGAGACGGACGGGAAGGAGTTTCTACCTGGCTTCGAGGACTTGGAGAGCAAGGTCAACGGGGGCAACGGGACCGCGGGCCACCTCGTGGCGCAGGCTCGGGAATTGATTGCCAACCAGCGCGCCGAACTGGTTCGCGCCCTCGCGGAATACCAGGAGGCGATCGGTCATCCCGAGGCTGCGATCGCTCATCTGCAAGCTGCTCTCGACGCCCTGCCTGGACGGCAAGACCTCGCGCGCTTGCTAGTGGTCGCCTATCTCAGAACTGGTCAGACGGCGCGCGCCAGCGAAATACGCCGGCAATACCCACTCTCACAGGAGTAGACGATGGGAACCAAAATCCAGACCGACACGAGCTCCACGCCCGCGGCTGTAGTCGAAGCGCCGCTTGAACAGACAGTCGAGGTGGCGTCACCGGCGACGGCGCCGTCAAAACCGAAGCTGTGGCAACGGCGGCGCCTGCAGTTCGGAGTCGGGGCGCTGGTCGCACTTGTGATTGTCGCCGCGCTCGCCAACAACTTCGTCGCCAGCCAATACACGCCCGAGGGTGCCGTTCGCGCCTATCTCGGTGCCCTCCAATCCGGCAACGCGTTTGCGGCCTGGAGTCAGATCCAGGTCTCGGCCCCATCCCAGAGCGCAACCGCAATGCTTACGGATCAGGCGGCCCTTCAAGCGGCTCTGGCAACGGCCAAGCCTGATTTCAGAAGCTTCGACATCACCGACACCTCGGACGTGGACGCCAACACCGCTCAGCTGGCTGTCACCTTCGACACCTCAAACGGCGCCAAGCAGGCTAAGTTCCTGGTTCAGCGCTCGGGTGATAAGCGCTTCGGTTTTTATCCCATCTGGCGCATGGTTGTGGCGCCCGCTCTATTGACGGTCACGCTACCCAAGGGAGGAGGTGGTGTGTCCGTCGATGGGAAGGCGCTGGCACTCTCTGCCGGCAAATCGACGATTGCTGTCCTTCCACTGCCTCACAAGGTCATCTTCAACGCGACTGCGTTGCTGGCTCAGCAAACGGTTACCGTCGACGCGTTCCTGTCCGTTGACCAGGCCATCGCCTACCACCCCGCATTCACTGACGCCGGCATGGTCAAGGCTAGGACAGCGGTCACCCGTTATTTCAACGATGTCTGCGCCAAGCAGTCAAAGGCTAAGCCGGCACAGGTTGGCTGTCCGCAGGCGACCGATACCTACCTTCCGTACTCAGGCCAATGGCATCTGGTCGGCGATCCGACGCAGGGCATGGTGATCACCTCAGACCGTGACCAGAACCTTTCCGCGGTTGGGCACTTTCAAATGGATTTCGCATATCCGGAAGACGGGGTCCAGGGCATCCGCCAAGTGCCCGCCGGTGGTGGCTACAGCGCCCCGCTCCTGCTTGAGGGTAGCAACGTGACCGTTGGAAGCGTCTCAAAGTCGGATGCTGCGCCGGCACTCGATCGCCCAGCCGGCGCTTCAGATCAGGCAGCCAAAGACCTCGTC
>WNFI01000898.1_pt1 | contig 14067 bp, 14 predicted proteins | sample 5400471 | NCBI WGS metagenome assembly WNFI01 (sample SAMN13153348, study PRJNA577476) | soil metagenome | isolation source: 100 cm saprolite on Douglas fir-dominated hillslope | place: USA:California | collected 2013-09-17 | reverse complement strand
CCCATGCTGGTCGTTCATGTTCATGCGCGGGTCCGGCCAGAGCGGGCTGAGGACTTCCTGGCGGCCACGCTGGTGAACGCGAAGGCGTCGCTGGCCGAGCCCGGAGTGCTGCGCTTCGACGTGATCCAGGATGAGGCCGACCTGGCGCACTTGGTCCTGGTGGAGGTGTACCGCGACGATGACGCCGCGGCGGCGCATAAGCAGACGCCGCACTACGCGACCTGGCGTGACACGGTCGCGGAGATGATGGCCGAGCCCCGTGCGTCGACGCGGTTCTCTGCCGCGTTCCCGGCGGCGAGCGACGGCTGGGTGAGCGGCGCGTCGTGACCGCGACGGCGTTCGAGTTCGCCACCGCTGGCCGGATCATCGTCGGTACCGGCCGTTCGGCCGAGCTGCCGGGGATACTGGCCGGGCTGGGATCGCGGGTACTGGTATGCACCGGAGCGAACCCGGCACGCCACGGCGGGCTGGTGAACGGGCTGGGGCTGCCGGCCGCGGTGTTCCCGGTGGCCGGCGAGCCCACGGTCGAGCTGGCCCGCGCCGCCACCGCGGCCGCCCGCGAGCATGGCGCCGACCTCGTCGCCGCGATCGGCGGCGGCAGCGTGATCGACACCGGCAAGGCCGTCGCCATGCTGCTGGGCAACGGCGGCGACCCGATCGACTACCTGGAGGTCGTGGGGTCCGGGCGGAAGATCACTCGGCCGGCGGTGCCCTGCGTCGCGGTGCCCACCACCGCCGGCACCGGCGCGGAGGTGACCGCCAACGCCGTGCTCGCCGCGCCCGCGCAGCGGGTCAAGGCGAGCCTGCGCAGCGCGCTGATGATCCCTCGAGTGGCGCTGGTCGATCCCGGGCTCACCGCGTCCTGCCCGCCGCCGGTCACGGCCGCCAGCGGCCTGGACGCGCTGACCCAGTGCCTGGAGCCGTACGTGTCCGTCCGGGCCAACCCGGTGACCGACGGCCTGGCCCGGGAGGGGCTGCGCCGGGCGGCGGCAGGCCTGCGTGCCGCCTACGCCGACGGCAGCAACCTTGAAGCGCGGGCCGACATGGCGGTGTGCAGCCTGCTCGGCGGGATCGCACTGGCCAACGCCAAGCTTGGTGCGGTGCACGGGCTGGCCGGCGTCGTCGGCGGGACCGCGGACGTCCCGCACGGCGTGGCCTGCGCCGCGCTGCTGGCGCCGGTGATCGAGGCGAACGTGCTGGCGTTGCGGGCCGGGCCGCCGGGCCACCCTGCCCTCGACCGGTACACCCGGGCGGCCGAGCTTCTGACCGGGCAGGCGGGCGCGTCCGTCGAGGACGGCATCGCCTGGATCCGTGAGACCCTCGCCCTGCTCGAGGTACCCGGCCTGGGCACGTTCGGGATCGGGCCACAGCACGCCGACGACATCGCTGCCAAGGCGATGAGGTCAGGCAGCATGCAAGGCAACCCCGTCCCGCTGAGCCCCGGCGACCTGCGCGTCATCCTCCTGGAGGCCATCTGAGCCGGCCACAGCTCCGGTTCATCCCCTGCGGCAGGCGTGTTCTCGGGGAAGCGTCCCGTCGGCCGCGGTCGCGGATGCTCTCTAACGTTCGGTGTCCTGCGCGCGCAGTTCTGCCTCGAGCATGTCCATGGCCTTGACGAAGGCGGCCTGCTCCTGGGGGTCGAGCCGGTCGAGGACCCGGGCCAGGGGCCGGGCAGCGCCGTCCAGCCATTCCTCGATGACGGCGCTCTTGGCGGGCGCGATCTGGACGATCGTGCGCCGACGGTCGCCGGCATCGGCCTGCCTGACGACGAAGCCCGCCCGGTCGAGATCGGCCAGGACGCCGCTGACCGTGGACAGGGTAAGGCCCAGCCGGGCGGCCAGGGTGCCCACCGTGAGCGGTCCCTCCCGGAGCTGTTCCAGGGCGGCGACGTGCCGAGGGCCCAACGGCGTGAGGGACTGCGGCGCCGCGCGGTTCTGGGACCGCCGCATCCCCCGAGAAATGCGAGGCAGGAGCTGCATGAGCCGCAGGCACAGCGCGGAATGCCCGGAGTCACTCGGTTCCGCGGTCACGATCCTCCCTTGACCTGGACAGCAGCATTATATATCGTCTTTGCATCAAAATTATTCGGATCTACGAACCAAATAGTTGGAGGAGCTGTGGCATCCTCGATGCAGGAGACCAACTCCAGGCTGCGCGCGAGGCTGGCCGACGGCTCGCTCGCCGGACAGTGGGCCCTCGACCCCTCGCGGTCCACCGTGGCCCTGCAGTCCAGGAGCATGTGGGGGCTGGTCCGCGTCAAGGGCAGCTTCGGCCAGCTTTCCGGAGAGGCCGTCATCTCGGCGACCGGCGATGTGAGCGGCATGATCACAGTGGGCTCGGCGTCGATCGACACCAAGATCAAGAAACGTGATGCGCACCTGCGCTCCGCCGACTTCTTCCACAGCGACGCTCATCCGCACATCGTCTTCACGGCCGAGCGGGTCACGCTGACCAGCGACGGAGCCATGGCGACCGGGACCCTCCAGGTCCGCGACCGCGCCCAGTCCCTGACCTTCCCGGTCGCCGTGTCCGCTCCCGGTGACCAGGAGATGCACCTCGACGCCGAGGTCCGGATCGACCGGTCGGACTTTGGCCTCACCTGGAATCAGCTGGGCATGGCTTCCATGAGGAACACCATCACCGTCCATGCCGTCTTCACCCGCCGGTGACCTGGGGAGTCGCTCGCCTGACGGCACTGGTGCATTAGTTGCCGGGCACGTGCAGCTCACGGCCTCGGTAGAACGCCTCCTGTTCGCCCACCACATAGCCCGCCATCGCCGCACGCCGGCGCGCCTCGGCAGTGGAGGCGCGCCAGGCGTCGCACGCCTGCGGTGAGACCCAGAACGAGACGCCGACGATCTCCCGCTCGTCCTCGGACCAGTACGCGTAGGCGCGCAGCATGCCCCCGGGATGGGTATCTGGCCGCCAGGCGCGCTCGAAGTCGGTCAGCGTGCCGGGCTTGATCTGGCGCGTCGTCATCCAGACGAAATGCTCCTCCATCATGGCCTCCTGCGATCCGGCGCGGCCGCCCGTCGGCCCCGATGCCGACGGTGGCCCGTTCCAGCGATTATTAACTGTCTGCCCAGACCGCGACGGCCGATGGCGCCGCCTGATCCCGACCACAATTAGGCTGGCCGTTGTCGCTGTCGGCCGCAGACGGCCGCCGGCGGGCAGGCCCGCGGGATCCGGCCGGGTAGAGGTCTGCCTGCGCTTCCCGGATGAAGGGAGTCCGGCCAGCTCATGGGAGACCGCACCCACTCGTGGTTCGGCCGCCGGACATCACGCTGGCAGGACTGGCCGGCGCCGCGGCTGCTCGAGCTCAAGCAGCAGCGCGGCAGCCGGATCAGCGTCGTCATACCAGCGAGGAACGAGGCGCGGACGGTCGCCGGCGTCGCCGGGGCCATTTCCCGCTCGCTCATCGAGCAGGTCCCGCTGGTGGACGAGCTCGTGGTGATCGACTCGGATTCGACCGACGCCACCGCGGAGGTCGCCGCCGGGGCCGGCGCGGTCGTCTATCGCGCCCGCGACGTGGCTCCCGCGCTCGGCAGCTTCCCCGGCAAGGGCGAGGCGCTGTGGAAGTCCCTGCTGGTCACCAAAGGTGACCTGCTGGTCTTCATCGACGCGGACCTGACCCTCTGGGGCCCGCACTTTGTCACCGGGCTGCTCGGCCCGCTGCTCAGCGACGAGCAGGTGCGCCTGGTCAAGGGCTTCTACACGCCGCAGCCTGATGGAGTCGCTGAGCATCCCGGTCGGTTACGGCGTCGAGCTGGCCACGCTGATGGACACCGTCGCCCGGCACGGGCTGGACGCGGTCGCGCAGGTGGACCTGGGCACCCGAGCGCACCGGCATCAGGCCAACCACGACCTGGCCCTGATGGCGGCCGAGCTGCTGGTGGTCGCGGAGCGTCGGCGGCCGGGCGGCCAGCTGCCCGCTGAGGCCCGGCTGGAGCAGTTCGAGCGCGCTGCGGGCCAGCTCCGCCGGGTGTCCCGGCCGGTCCCCGCGGAGGAGCGGCCGCCCGCCGGATCGGTACCCGAACCGCCCGGAGCACCGGAGCTGGACGCCCCGCGGCGGGATGCGCAGCGGCCCGGCGAGCGGCGGTGAGCATCGGCGGCGGGGCTGGCGGCGGCCGCGAGCAGGGCATGCTGCGCCTGGGACAGCGCGAGTTCGCGCCCGGGAAGCCCCTGGTGATGGGGATCGTCAACCGGACGCCCGACTCCTTCTACCGGCCCGGCAGCACCTGGGACGAGTCGGCAGCGATGGACCGGGTGCACCAGGTCATCGCCGAGGGAGCCGACATCGTCGACATTGGCGGGGTACCGGCCGCGCCGGGCGCCGAGGTTGAGACCGCCGAGGAGATCCGCAGGATCGCCGACTTCATCGCCGCAGTCCGCGGCCGCTACCCCGACGTGGTGATCAGTGCCGACACGTTCCGGCACGAGGTGGGCCGCGAGGCCTGCGCAGCGGGCGCCGACCTGATCAACGACAGCTGGGGCGGCTGGGATGGCCAGCTCGCCGAGGTCGCCGCCGAGTTCGGCGCCGGACTGGTCTGCGCGCACGCCGGCCGCCAGCAGCCGAGGACCCGGCCGTTCCGTGTCGCGTACGCCGACGTCATGGCCGACGTGCTGGACCAGACGCTCCGCCTGGCCGGCCGCGCCGCGCAGGTCGGGGTGGACCCGGCTCGGATCATCATCGACGCCGCGCACGACTTCGGCAAGAACACCTGGCATTCGCTGGAGGTCACCCGGCGGCTGAGCGAGATGACGGCGACCGGCTGGCCGGTCCTGGTGTCGCTCTCCAACAAGGACTTCATCGGCGAGACCATCGGCGCTCCCGTGGAAGAGCGCCTGGCCGGGACGCTGGCCGCGACCTCGGTCTGCGCGTGGCAGGGAGCGAGGGTCTTCCGCGCCCATAACGTCATCCAGACCCGCCAGGTCGTGGACATGGTCGCGGCCATCAGGGGCGACATCCTGCCCGCCCGCGTGGTCAGGGGACTGGCCTAGCGATGATCGTCGTTGCCGCCATGTGCCCGGCCCCGCCGCTGCTCGCCCGCGAGCTCACCGGCGCGGACCCCGTCGTGCCCGAGCTGCGCCAGGCGTGCCGGGACGCGGCGGCCGGGCTGCTACGCGGCCATCCCGACGTGATCGCCGTGGTCGGGGCGGGGGCGCAGACCAGGACCTGGGACGGCAGCTCGAGGCTGGACGTGTCCGCGTTCGCGCCGGGGATCGACCAGGCCGTCAGGACCGGCACCACAGCGCCCGATTGGTCCGGCTTCGTCTCGCCAATCGACGCGGCGGCGCGGGATGGATCACCGGGACTGCCGCTGCCGCTCGGGCTGGGCGCCCGGCTGCTCGACCAGGCGGGGTACGCCGGCCACCGGGTGCTGCAGCTGGTCGGTGAGGATGAGCCCGTCGACCGCTGCGCCGAGCTGGGAGCCCGGATCGCGCGCTCGGCCGGGCGGGTAGGGCTGCTGGCCATGGGCGACGGCAGCGCGCGCCGGGGGCCGAAGGCGCCTGGCTACTTCGATGCCCGAAGCGGCCCGTTCGACGCGGAGGTCGAGCGCGCCGCTCGGGCCGGGGACCTGGGCGCGCTGCTGGCCCTCGACCAGCACCTGGCGCGCGAGCTGATGGCTACCGGGCGCCCGTCGTGGCAGGTGCTGGCCGGCGCCCTACAGGGTACGAAGCCGGCGAGCGAGATCATCTACTGCGACGACCCGTTTGGCGTGGCCTACCTGGTCGCATCGATAGCCATCCGCGGGTCGGTGCCGGGTGGCGCGGTTGGTGCACTTTAATACAAGAGGTCCAAGATTATCGCTCAGAACGCGCTGGCCGACGGGCTGTTCGAGAATGGCCCGTGGGTTCCAGGGCGATAAGGCCGCTCATTGGGGTTGTTCGATCTCCGGGCGGGGCGGCGGGCCTGGACTTCGGGTGCTGGCGGGGCCGGTGAGATCTGTGTTGCGCCTGTGCCGGGCCGCCTAGGCTACATGCGCGTCTCGGCCCGCACGAAAGTACCGATAGGCACGTTATAGCGTGTCTAACGGTACTTTCGTCATCGGGATCCGGCCGTCCAGCGCCTACGCGGAGATCATTTTCGCCGCTGACTCCATTCTCGAACAGCCCGCCGGGCCAGCGGTTTCTGACCGATGTTCGAGTTTCGGACAGCCCGGACGGCCGGATTCGCGATTCGGGACATCGGCGGCGGGTCGGCAGAGCGACCGAAACCGGGCAGCACACCAGGACAGCGACCGAATCCCGGCCTGGACGCCTGGCCATACCGCGGCCGGGCGGCCAACCGGGCTACTTGACCGACGCTATGTATCACCCCGGCTTACTCGGCTTCGAAGACCTGGGCGCCGGTGATGCCGGCCCGGATCCCGTCGGCGGCAGGGCGGGACAGGAACGGGCGCAACGGGGCCCGCAGCACGCACAGGTCGCCAGGCTGACCCGGCCGGACCTCGCGCAGCCGGCCCGGGTCCTGCGGAGCGGTCAGGAACAGGCGCAGTGCCCGCGCGGGCGAGAGCCGCTCGGGCCGGCCGACCACCTGGCCGCTCGTGGTGCGCCGCGTCACCGCCGCGGCGACGCACCGCCACGGATCCGACGGGCCGAACGGGGCATCCGTGCCCGCCGCGATCGCTGCCCCGGCCCGGGCCAGCGTCGCGCACGGATACAGCCAGGCCTGCTCCGGGGCCGGAACCTCGCGCAGGTAGTCGTCGCCGCGCACGCTGATGAACCCCGGCTGGGTGACCACGGCCAGGCCGAGGCGGGCCAGCCTGGCCGGGTATCCGGGCGGGACCACGCTCGCGTGCTCGATCCGGTCACCGGCCGCGCCCGCCCGCTCGAACGCGGCGACCGCCACGACGAGCTGCTCGGCCGTGACGCAGTGCACGGCCAGCGCGGAGCCGCGGCGATGGGTCTCGCCGGCCAGGGCCGCGAGCTCAGCCACCTCGGGCAGGGCGGCGTCGTCCAGGATCACCTTCCGCGGGCCCAGGGTGACCCGGCCCGCCGGCGGCGGCTGCAGGCCCGGCGGCGCCATCAGCAGCAACCGCTGCGGGAACGTCCCGTCGGCGGACAATTGCCCGAACGCATCGACGTCCGCCTGGTCCCGGCCGGGAGTGGCGTCGGTGAAGCCGGTCACGCCGAGGCGGGCACACTCCTCCCCGTAGTCGGCCAGCCCGACCCGGAGCCAGTCAGCGGGCAGGCCGGAGGGCAGCCGATCGCGCAGCCAGCTGTCCAGGCGCAGCAGCCTGCCGGTCGGAACGCCGCGGTGGTCCCGCTCTATGCCGTCAGCGTCGCTGGTGTCCGCGCCGACCGCCTGCAGGGCCGCGGAGTTCAGCACCCACATGGCGCCGCTGCGGTGCTGGACTCGGGCGGGCACTGCGCCGGTCAGGCCGTCCATCCGGCGCCGGTCCAGCGGGCCGGCCGAGGTCTCGCTCCAGCCCGTGACGCGCAGCCACCCTCCGGGGACCGCCCCGGCTGCCGCCACGGCGACCATGCGATCAAAGGCCGCAGGATCCGCGGCCGCCGACACGTCCACCGACAGCCGGGCGGCCAGCAACCCGCGCAGGTGCACATGGTGGTCGTGCAGGCCGGGGATGACCGCCCCGCCGACGGCATCGAGCACGGCCTCGCCACGCCGGGGGGCCAGCCCGCCGCCTACCTCGAGGATCTCCTCCGCGCTCACCCGGACGCCGAGGCCAGGCCTGCCGCCGATCTCGGCGTTGATCACGAGCACAGTGCTGCCCGCCGCAATCGCGCCGCGGCTCACCACGGCCTCGCCGGGTTGTCTGCCGCGTCCGCGCCCGGGTTCACCACGACCTCACCGGCTCGGTCACCTCGCCATGCCGGACCTTCCAGCCCGCCCCGGCTGCCCTGGCTTCCCCACCTGCCCCGGCTTCCCCGCCTGCCATGGCCGCTCCCTGCGCCCGGTCGGTCGCGCCCACCACGGCCCCCCGGTCGGCCCCGCGTGCCCGGGCCGGCGAGATGACATGCGGCCAGGCGGGAGCGGCGGTCGGCCGGGCCAGGTCGGCGCACACCCCGGCCATGGCCACATCTACCAGCCAGCCGCCGCCCGCCGCGTGCGCGGCCAGCACGGACAGCGCCGCGTGGAGGCCGCTCAGCGGGTCGGCGATGGCATCACCGCAGAACAACGGCGTGCTGTCGGCGGCCCAGGCGACCAGGCCGCCCGCGACCGCTGCGTCATCGCCGAACGCGACGCGCTGCTGCGGGTCCCGCCGGCCGTAGCCGGTCACGGAGACCCAGACCCGGCCGGGTGACGCCCTCAGCCAGTCCTCTGCGACCAGGCCCAGCCGGCGCAGCGCACGGGGTCGGCTGCTCTCGACGACGACGCCGGCCTGGCCCGCGAGCCGGGACAGCTCGGCGCGGCCCTGCGCCGAGCCGAAGTCGAGTATCACCGTCCGGCTGCCGGCGTGCAGGTCGGCGTAGAACGCCGGCGGCCCCGACCGCGCGCCGTCCGGGCGGTGAACGTCCTCGACCTTGAGCACGCGCCACCCCGCGCGGCCGAGGATGCTGGCGGAGAGCGGGCCGGCCCACATCGCGGACAAGTCCAGGACCAGCCTGGGCGCGGTGCCGGCCGGCCCGAGCCGGGTCGCGGTGACCGGCGCCGGGAACTCGGCGGGCGGGAGGGCGGGTGCAGGACGAAGGGCCCGGGCACGAAGAGCAGCGGCCGGAATCCCCACGGCCTGCGCCGCCGCCGCCAGCTCGGCCGCCGGACGCGCCGCTGCCTCGGCTTGCAGCTCTTCCCACACGGTGGCGCCCGAGTCGGGCAGGTTACGGCCGAGGACGGCGGGGACCGATCGCAGGTCGTCCGGCCGGGCCAGGTTCACGGCGACCCAGCCGTCGGCGGCGCGCAGGATGCGGCACGTGCCGTTCAACGAGACCGTGCCGCGCCGGGCCCAGCCGGTCTGCGACGCGCGGAAGGCAAGGACGTGATCCAGCCCGAGCCGAACCCGATCCCCCTGCCGGCCGGTCAGCTCGGTGATCGCCGCGGCGATCACGGCGGCCCTGGCCATCACCGGGGCCCGGGGCGCCAGCGGCGGCCCGCAGGCCTGCCCGGTCAGGTGCATGAGCCCGGACCGGGCCCAGGCCAGCACCGCGCAGGCGGCCGGATCGTCGCCGGGCGGTCTCGCCCGACGAGCCGGCGGCAGCATTCCCGCGGGGAGCAGCCCGGCCAGGTGATCGTGCTCGTCTCCCGGGTCGGGCTGGCACGGCGCGGCGAACCAGTACCCGCTCATCGGTCGGCGTCCTGCTCCGCTACGGCGTCGACCAGACCCCACCGCAGGGCTTCCTCCGCGTCCAGCCGGTGCCCGGACAGGGCCAGGAACGCGGTGCGCCAGCGGCCGATCCGGCGGGGCAGGCTGGCCGTCCCCCCGGCGCCGGGCACGAGGCCCAGCGGTAGCTCCGGCAGGCCAAGCCGGGAGTCCTCCGCGGCGACCACCCGCCCGGCGAAGGCGGGCAGCTCGATTCCCGCGCCCAGGCAGGAGCCGTGGAGGTAGGCCGTGGTCCGGGCGGCCAGCCTGTGCATCAGTGCGGCCGGGCTGCGGGTCAGCCGGATCAGGTGGGCGATCGCCGGGTCGGGCCGGGAGCCGAACTCGTCCAGGTCGCCGCCGGCGCAGAAGTCCGGCCCGGCACCGCGCAGCGCGACCTGCAGCGTGGTATCGGCGACGGCGATGGCCAGGGCCCCGGCGAGCGCGTCGCGCATCCGCCAGTCGACCGCGTTACGCCGGGCCGGCCGGTGCAGCGTGACCCGCAGCTCGGGTCCGGCCCGCTCGACGAGCACCCGGTCGGTGCCGGGCTCGGGCGGCCGGACCGGGCGGCCGGAGCGCCAGCTGCGGAACTCCGAGCCTTCCTGCATCGCCGAGTAGGTCGCGGACTCGGCGATCAGCGCCGCCGGCACCGGCAGCCCGGCGGAGCTGCGCAGCAGCAGCGCCAGCGCGGTCCCGGCCACCGGCCGGCCGTTCAGGCTGGCGCTGATCTTCTCGACCGCGGCGGAGATCCCGTCCGTCATCCCGACGAACGGCGCGACGGCGGCGGTGTCCTCGGTCAGGATCACGTCGGCCGCCGAGAAGGCAGCGGGGGGCAGGCTCCGCGGGTCGCGGGCGATGACCAGCACCACCGCCGGCACCCCGGTGATATCCAGGTGCGCCAGCGAGCGCCCGGCCGCCGCGTCGCCAGCCTGGACGATCAGCAGCGGGGTGCCCGTGGCAGCAGAGATGCCCTCGGCCGCGGCCGGATCCGCCAGCAGGTCGCGAAGGTCCCGGGCATCGAGTTTGAGGCTCATCGCCTCCAGCATGCATGACTCCGGTCACCTCGCACCCGGGTGATCCGGTCCCGCGGCACGAGCGGAGCCGACGCCGTTACGTTACATAGTTAGATAGGTATACTTCGATAGTTAGCCTGGTCATACGGGCACCGCATCGCCACAGCACTCGGGAGACAGCGTGGCGGGATAGGCCGGCCGCGCTCGGCAGGGCAGGCTAAGGCCGGGTGGGTTCCCGCGAGAACCTTGCGAGGAGGGACGGGTGATCAGCGACACCATGCAGGTCGGCCGGAGCATCCGGGCGGCGAAGACCGGCGAGATGATCGCCGCATACCTGCGCGGCCGGATCGTCCGCGGCGAGCTCGCCGAGGGTGACAGCCTGCCGTCCGAGGTCGAGCTGATGCACCAGTTCGACGTGTCCCGGCCGACGCTGCGCGAGGCGTTCCGGATCCTCGAGACCGAGTCGCTCATCGTGATCAAGCGAGGGTCGCGCGGGGCGCGGATCACGGCACCCAGGGTGGAGGTCGCCGCGCGCTATGTGGGCCTCCTGATGCAGACGTCGGGCACCACGCCGGGTGCCTGCCGATGTCGCGGCCTGGACCCGCGGCGCGCAGCGGTTCCACGACCTGCTCATGGAGCGCGCGGGGAACCGGACGCTGGCGATCCAGTCAATGGTGCTGCGCGAGGTCGTCGAGACTCACCTGCTGCTGGCGGCCCGGGACTCGGCCGACGCGAGGGCGACGGTAGCCCGCTTCTCCAAGGTCATCCGCTCCTACCGCAAGCTGCTGGCGCTCGTGCAGGCCGGCGACGACGCGGGCGCGCAGGAGCACTGGCAGGTGCACATGGAGGTCGCGGCCCGGTCGCTGCTGCCGGACTCGCTGAGGTCGGCGACCGTGCTCGACCTGTTCAACTAGATGCGTTCCACGGTCCCGGACCCTGTGCTGGCGAGCGCGCGATCTGACATTCATCGCATAACGATGCTCCGACTCTGCCCGCGGCGGTGGCGTCGGAGCGGTCACTCGGGCCATCCCGAGCCCCTGATGATGTCCACGAAGTCCGCGCGCGTGAAGCCGGGCATGAAGTGGGCGAGCACGTCGTCGTTCATCGTTCCGAAGGTGGTGTCGGGGCGGTCCTTCATCCCGTCGCAGAAGGCCCGCAGGATGTTGTTCTTGAATTCCGGTCGCGGGTGCGCCGCCACGACGGCCGCGAGTTCCTCAGCCGTGATCTGGTCGAGGTCCAGCCCCAGCACGTCGGCTTCGACGCCGAGGCTGACGAGCGCCGTCTCCGGCTCCAGGTGGTCGGGGATGCCCGGGGTGGTGTGCAGCGCGATGCCCAGCCACACAGCGCGGGCCTCCGCGGCGCTGCGGCCGTGGTCGAGCAGAAAGTCCCGCGCCAGGTCGGCGCCGTCGACCTCGAAACGCTGGTCAGTGCGCCGGTAGCGCGCGGTCAGGCCGAGGTCGTGGAACATCGCGCCGACGTAGAGCAGCTCGGGGTCGGCCTCGATCTTGCGGTAGCGGCCCTTCAGGGTCGCGAAGAGGAACACCCGGCGGGAATGATCGAACAACAGCGGGGTGCTGTCCCTGCGGACCAACTCGGTGGCCTCGCGGGCCAGCTCGGTGTCCGGGATGTCGATCCCGGCGATCGTCTCGGTCATATGCTGCGCCTTTCACGTCGCCTGTTCCAGCACATGCGATCACCGCGGCGGCGTCATCACCCGCTGCGGGCGAGCCGCCCGCCGGCCGCCATCACCCGCGCGCAGTTCTGGCGTGGAGTGCAGCAGCATGTCTGTGTCGAGATCGGATGCAAGCTGGCCGACCGGAAGCGGGCCTCGCCCGAGGTCAACGAGTTAGCTATTATAGTTAACTACGTTAAGTCCGAACTAGGCCCTGCTCGCGGCGACGCGGGTGGCACCCGGAGGCTCGCATGCGAGACGCAGTCATCGTCCAGGCGGTCAGGACCCCGGTCGGCAAGCGCAACGGAGGCCTCTCCGGTGTGCAGCCAGCCGACCTTTCCGCTCACGTCCTAACGGCCCTGGTCGAGCGGTCCGGGATCGAGCCCGCGCTGGTCGAGGACGTGATCTGGGGCTGCGTGGGGCAGGTCGGCGAGCAGGCGGCCGACATCGCCCGCAGCGCGGTGCTGGGCGCGGGCTGGCCGGAGTCGGTGCCGGGCGTGACGGTCGACCGGCAGTGCGGCTCCTCCCAGCAGGCGGTCAGCTTCGCGGCGGCCAGCGTGGTGGCCGGCCATTACGACGTGGTCGTGGCCGGGGGAGTCGAATCCATGAGCCGGGTGCCGATGGGCACGTCGACGGCCGGGCAATGGCCGTTCGGCGAGGGCTTCCGGGCCCGCTACGGCGACACCCCGCCGAACCAGGGCATCGGTGCCGAGATGATCGCCGACCGCTGGGGCTTCAGCCGGGCCCAGCTCGATGAGTTCAGCCTCGCCTCGCACGCCAAGGCCGCGGCGGCCCAGGACCAGGGGCGATTCTCGGCCGAGATCGCCGCGGTGACCACGCCGGACGGGATCAAGGTGGAGGCCGACGAGGGCGTCAGGCGTGGCAGCACCATGGAGAAGCTCGCCGAGCTGAAGCCGGCCTTCCGCCCCGACGGGAGGATCACGGCCGGGAACAGCTCGCAGATCAGCGACGGCGCGGCCGCGCTGCTGATCACCACCAGCGAGAAGGCGGCCGAGCTCGGCCTGACCCCGCTGGTCCGCGTGCATACCGCCGTGGTCACCGGCGACGACCCGATCATCATGCTGGCCGGGCCAATCCCGGCCACGGCCAAGGCGCTGGCCCGGAGCGGGCTGTCCATCGGCGATATCGGCGCGTTCGAGGTCAACGAGGCATTCGCCTCGGTCCCGCTGGCCTGGCTCGCCGAGACCGGAGCCAACCCGGCCCGGCTCAACTCGAACGGCGGCGCGATCGCGCTCGGCCACCCGCTGGGCGGCAGCGGGGCCCGGCTGATGACCACGCTGATCTATCACATGCGGGCCAACGGCCTCCGTTATGGACTGCAGACCATGTGCGAGGGCGGTGGCCAGGCCAACGCGACGATCCTCGAGCTGGTCTGACGGCCGGCTGGTCTCGCTGGAGGAGGACCAGTGCACCAGCGGGAGCCGGCCTGACATGGCCGGCGCGTGGCGTTCGGAAAGCTAAGAGAGGGTGCTGTAATCGGACATGGCGTCGCGGAGGACATGCTCATGAAACCACGCCCCGGCCAGGCCCTGGCCAGCCCGGTCGATTCCACCACGGTGATCGTGGTCCGCGCCCCGGACCGCGACGTAGACATAACGTGCGCAGGGGTCGGGATGTGGGACCCGAAGGGCGGCGGCGAGGCGCCGGTCGGGACCACCGACCCCGGGCAGCTGACGGGCAGCGTGATGGGCAAGCGCTACGCCAGCCAGGAACTCGGCCTCGAGCTGCTGTGCACGAAGCCGGGCCAGGGCACGATCGCGGTCAACGGCGTGCCACTGGCGCAGCAGGGGCCGAGGCCGCTGCCGGCCTCGGACTGACCTGCGCCCGGCCCGATGAACGTGACTTTGCTGCTGGACATGGCGGCCGACGGGTTCTCTGACCGGGTGCTCGTCGGCCGCAGGCAGGACGGGCTGACCGCGGCGCGGCTGCGGGGGATGTCAGCCCGGGCGGCGGCTGAGCTGCGCGCGGCGGGGGCGAGCGCGCTGATCTACCTGGCGGTGAACGGGCCTGCGCTCCCGGTGGCGCTGTTCGCGGCCGCCCGCGCCGGGATACCCCTGGTGCCGCTGAATTACCGGCTGGGCCGCGAGCAGCTGAGCCGGCT
>WNFI01326756.1_pt1 | contig 14068 bp, 15 predicted proteins | sample 5400471 | NCBI WGS metagenome assembly WNFI01 (sample SAMN13153348, study PRJNA577476) | soil metagenome | isolation source: 100 cm saprolite on Douglas fir-dominated hillslope | place: USA:California | collected 2013-09-17 | reverse complement strand
TCTCCAGCAGCGAGGGCTAGGCGAACGTCTTTCAGGCCCAGCGGAGCTGCGAATCCGGCGGGCTGGAATTTCTTTTCGATGATCAGCGCGCCATAGTTTTTGTAAACCGGGGCGGTGAAAAGCGTGGACGTGAGGAAGTCGAGATACTGGCGCTGATCGATACCGGCTTTGCCGACCAGGGCAAGGGCTTCGCTGAGCGATTCGAGGACGGAGGCGATGAGGAAATTTCCGCTGAGCTTTATCAGGTTCGCGCGGGAAGGCTGATCGCCGAAGCGAAAAGTTTTCCGGCCGACGGCGTCGAGCAAGGGAGAGCAGGCCTCGACGGCATCGGGTGCGCCGGCGGCAACAACGAAGAGCTTCGCGGCCGAGGCGGCTTCGGGGCGTCCGAACACCGGAGCGGAGACGAAACGCTGGGCGCGCGCGGCGTGGGCTGCGGAGAGTTTTTCGGAGAGTGCGACGCTGATGGTGCTGGCGGAAATGTGGATTGCGTTCTTGCCGAGGCTGGCGAGGATTCCGGCGCTGTCTTTATTGGCGTCAGCTTCTTTAGTGCCCCCAAAGACGACGGCTTCGACAGCGGTGTCGTCGGCGAGCATGGTAAGGACGGCGTCGCCGTGGCAGGCATCGGCGATTTTCGCGGCGAGGCGCGCGCCCTGGGCGAGTAAAGGCTGGGCTTTTGCGGGCGTGCGATTGTAAACGGTGACTTCGTGTCCAGCTTTGAGTAGATTCGTGGCCATGCCTGAGCCCATGTTGCCGAGTCCGATGAATCCGACTTTCATGCGTCCTCCTTTTGATTGCGTCCCAGCTTTTTGATGCTTGCCGGGTAGTGGCTGACTCTTTGCACGATACAATGGCGGGCCTATGTTGAATTTCGTAAAGCGCACTGGACTGAGGCGGGAGGCGCTCATCAACTCGGCGCGGACGGCGGTGGCGGCGGTTGTGTCCATGGTGCTGGCGCGGAGTTTGAAGCTGCCGGAATTTTATTGGGCGCCGATTTCGACGATTGTGATCCTGCTCTCGACGATCAATCCCATGACGCTGGCGTGGCAGCGTTTTGCGGGGACGGCACTGGGAGCGGCCCTGGGCGCGGTGATCGCTACGTGGTTTCATCCCGGTTGGGCGGTGTACGGCGTGGGGATTTTTGTTTGCGGAATGTTGTGCGCCGTGCTGCGGGTGAGCGCGGCTTATCGGTTTGCGGCGATTACTTTGACGATTGTGCTGCTGATTGCGCATCAGCGGGGGCCGTGGATTGTGGCGGGACATCGGTTTGTGGAGGTATCGGTCGGAATTGCGGTGGCGTTGGTGGTCACTATGGTGTGGAAAGCGCCGGGCAGCGAGGTGGGGTAGCGCGGCGAAAATCGTAAGCGGACGTTTCCGCCGCTCTATTATCACTAACATTATTGGCTGGACGGGATGCTGTAGTGGGAGGCGATCACTTGCCAGCCAGTGGGGGTCTTCATCCAGACGTCTGTGAAGCGGTCGCGCGATTCGTAGCCCCTCCCTTTGGACGTGCCTTTTTCGTGATAGGCGCCGGTGACGATGGCGAGATTGCCGTGGACTCGGACGCGGAGATCAGTCATGTCCGAAATTTGAACTTTCAGCTCGGAGTCGGTGGTGTGGGCGAGGTATCCGGTTTTGCTGAAGGTGGTTCCGTCCTCGACCGTGATGATGAAATCATCCGAGAGCAGAGCTTCCATGCCGGCTGGGTCGTTTCGCTTGTAAGCGTCGTTCCACTTGGCCTCGAGCGCGGTTATTTTGGACGCCGCCGGGTCCGCTTTGGTTTGTGCGGCGGAGGAATTGAAAGCCAAAAAGGCAAAAGACAAGCCGAGAAGAATTGGGAGCCGGATTTTCATGCTGCATTCTCTCGCGTTCGGCGATGAACCCGCAATACTGTTGAGGATGCTGGGTGCTTAGTCAGTTTTGAGTTCGGAAACATACTCCCAGTGGTTCGGTTCTCATCCAGCGCACAAGAAGCAGGTTCCCATTCGACTCCCCTCGTTTCACGAGTGTTCGCTCAGGGCTGGCTCTCGACTGGGTTCGATCATCCGTGAGCGGATGATCGAACTGCGCTCGGAGTGACAGAACTAACTATTAAGGAGACGTCCGGCGGCATGGTCCTCCCCAATGGTGCAAATGATTGCACTGTCGCTCCCTCTGCATGGTGGCCAGGAAGCCGAAAAATCAGCACCTTACGGTGGTCTTGGGCTTGCTTCTAGTCATTACAGGGGCGGGAATCAAACCGGGCCCCTACCGCTAAGAGGGCGGTTGCTCCGGAGATGGTTCTGGAGAGGGAGATCAAAACCATGAAGAGCTTTTCGATACTGGTTCTGGGAATGTGCGTTTTCTGTGCGGTGGGTGCGTTTGGACAGGTCAACATGGGTAGCGCGATGAGTGCACCCGAAGAGGGCTTTCAGATGCCGGATCATCCGCAAGTCGCCGCGAATCTTGGAATGGGACTAGAGCGCGATCTGATGGGGCGGTCGCAGAGTATATCTGATCGGGGCGAAATGCCCTTATGGGAAGCGATGGAAATGATGCCGCCTCGGCTGGTTAGGCCGCTTGGCGACTCAGCTCGCGCCCTCAGGAAAGAACATGCCATGGCACCGAAGGCAGTGATTGTCTGGACTAACTAGGTTTGCCGCTCGCGGGAACCACAGTGGTCTCCGAGCGGTATCTCGATGACGATCAGTGGCTGGTGCGGTGCGTTTGTTCCATTGAGTTCATGGAGGATTGATACCGATGATCATTATTTACATACAGTTAGCATTGATGTCGGTGACACTACTGTTCGTGCTGGCAGCGGCAACGCTTGGGAAAGATGCGGGGAATGGGTTTTGCCACGAAATGTTCTTGAGATCACCTAAAAAGCTTAACGGATTTTCCCTCCGCCAAACCGCCTAGCGGACGAGTCCGGCTCCGGTCGTCAGGATGCCGGCCAAAAGTGTCCTACCCAACAAACCATACCAACTACTATTTGCTAGTACGCGATTGTCTCCCCCTTCGTGTTCTAACCGGGCTACCGAAGGCGGCCGACTTTTTGCATGGGCCAGTAGCCGAAGACAGCTTTGCCGAAGATGAAGCTCGATGGGACGGGGCCGAAGTCGCGGCTGTCGTTGGAGAGGCTGCGGTGATCGCCGAGTACAAAATAAGAATCGGGCGGGACCGCCAGTTCGGGATACGATCGATTGTCTTCGTAAGGGCGTGGCACGTAGTCCTCGGCGACCAGGTTTCCGTTGACATAGACGTGGCCGTCGTCAATCCGGACGTGGTCTCCAGCGACGCCAATGACACGCTTGATGAAACTTTTGGAGGGGTCGAGGGGATAGCGGAAGACGATAATGTCGCCGCGCTGGATGGACTCGATGCGATAGACGAACTTGTTGATGAAGATGTGCTCCTGGTCGGCGAGTGAGGGCATCATGCTGGTGCCTTCGACTTTCACCGGGGTGTAGAGAAACACGATGATGAAGGCGACCAGGCTGAGGGCGATGACCAGGTCGCGCAGCCAGGCGGACAGGAGAGTGTGGGCGCGGGGGACGGGGTTCGGTGGGGTGTTGTCCTGGGCGATTTGTACAGGCTCGGGCATCAAATCGATTCTACTGGATTTGGATGCAGGTTGGCGTTATTCCCGCCGCGACACTTATGGGGAAATGAAAATAGAAACTGGCAAACACAATTGGGCAGGTTACACGGGAAAGAGTCCACATGAGTTCGGCTGGACTTATCGGAATCGGGCCGGTTCGAAGGAAATAAAGCGCCCAGAAGCCCGCGATCAGAAGGCCTGCTGCCGCCCAGATAACAATTCTGTTCTTCATGTCGGTACCCAGCTCTGATCCAATACTCTCACCGATTCCTTCAAATTCCAAACATGATCGGAGCTAGCTCAGAATCCGCATCAGGCCTGCAGCAGGCAGGTCGGGAACCAGGAATCGCTTCCCTGCTCCGGCATCTTCAGTAATTCGTTCTGCCGCCAAGTAGCCGCTGCGAACGGCGCCTTCCATGGTTGCCGGCCAGCCGCTGGCGGTCCAATCTCCGGCTAGAAACAAGTGGGGCCAGGCGGTTGCCGATGTGGGGCGGAAGCGGTCGATTCCGGGGGTTGGAGAGAAGGTGGCGTTGACCTCTTTTATTACGGTGGATTTGATTAGATTTGCGTCGCGGGCGTCAGGGAAAAATTCGCGGAGTTCGGCGAGTGCGAGGTCAATGATTTCCTGCCGAGATTTTTCGCGTAGGGATTTCGAAGCGCTGATGACGAGTTCGACGTAGCTGGGCGGCGTGCGAGATAGCAGGTCCCTCGACTCCGCGGGATCATTCGCTTGCGAATGATCCTGCTTCGCTCCGGATGACAACGGTTGGGACGGTCTATTCGCTACGAAAGTCGCGCCCTCCCGATCCAGTAATTCCGATTTGTGGAACATCCATTGGATGGTGCGGTCGAGCAAGATCGCGTGTGGGAGATCGGTAATCTGGCGGTCGAACCAGAGGTGGACGCCGGTGATAGGAGAGGTTTCGAAGCGGGTGAGTTTTTCGCGAAGGTCAGGGAACGCATTCGACGATGGATCGGGTGAATCAGGCAACAATTTGGCTAGTGAGTCAAAAGGGACGGCGAGAACTCCGTAATCGAAGTCTTCTTCAGAGTCTTGGAGCTTGATGCGCACGCCTTGCGGAGTAGGAGAGAAACTTTGCACGCCGGTACGGAGGCGGACTTGTCCGTTGTGAGCGGAGATGTAATCGCGGGCGGCGTTATAGAGTTCGGTTAACGGCACTTTCGGAATACCCATGCGGCGGGCTGCGGGCGACTTCATGGATTCGCGGACGACCTGCGCGGCATAGGGCACGGAGATGCGATCCATGTCTTCGCTGAGGGCGCTGACCAAGATTGGTTTCCAGAAACGCTCGATGGCGGCGGGGGTTTGGTGATGGCGAGCCAGCCAGTCTTGAAAGGACGTTCCGTCATCTTTCGGTTGGCGCAGCATCAGCAACATCAGTCCGCGGGCGAGCGAAAGTTTGTCGCGGGTGTTTAGGAATTTGAACCGAAGAAACGAAGTTGTGAGGTGCAGCGGTGCCGGTAGGAAGGTAGGCTCCAGGACCGATTGCCTTCCGGCTGGCTCGATGAAAGTCATGCGATCGAACCAACGGATTTTGTTTTCGATGCCGATGGTTTTGTAGAACGCGAGCAGGTTGGTGCAAGAGCCAAAGAGGACGTGCTGGCAATTATCCACGACTTCGCCGGTGCCGGGATGTTCGTAGGAAGAAGCGCGTCCGCCGAGGTAAGGCCGGCGCTCGAACACCGTAACCTCGAAGCCATTGCCAGCGAGGGCGCACGCCGCCGACAATCCGGCCAGTCCGCCTCCGACTATGGCTACTGTGGGCGCGCGGTCCGCCATCAGATGATTCGCTGCAAGAATCCTTTGCCGAGAATGGTCAGCTTCTCACGGGTACTGAGGCCGACTTTGCGGGTAAACACATCGTAATTCAGGCGGACAATTTTTTCGAGCAGGCTGCGATAGATGGTCACCAACACCCAGAGAGCGGGCTGACTGTCTTCCTGTATCAGGGGAATGAGGTCGTCAGCGGCGCGATAATTCTCAAACGCCCGCTGAGCTTCGAGTTCCAGCAGGGGTCGAATGCGCGCGGGATCGGGCGTCGGGGCTAGATCGGCGGAGGAAAGCCCGAAGTGCGTCAGATCTTCTTCCGGAAGATACACGCGGCCGAGGTCGGCGTCTTCCTTTACGTCGCGAATGATGTTAGTGAGCTGAAAAGCCAACCCACATTTCTCGGCGAGCGGCTCGGCGGCTGGATCTTTGTATCCGAAAATGCGAATGCAGACCAAGCCAACAACAGAGGCTACGTTGTAGCAGTAACGCTCGAGATCCTGAAAACTGCCGTACTGTATGGGACGGCTAGGAACGGCTGGGTCTGCGTTGGCGTCTTCCGTGTCCATGGCTGTGCCGAATGCTAACTGGTCAAGCAGGCCTATCGAGATGGCGAAACGGCGTTGAGCGTCGGTTAGGGCTAGGAGGATGGGATCGTCGGTTGGCAGTCCGGCGAGCGCGGCGTGAAATGCATCTACCCAGGCGTCGAGTCGCTGGCGGCGGTCGGCGGCGGATAGTTCGGGGTCGTCGGCAATGTCGTCACAGCGGCGCATGAATGCATAGACCGCGCATAGCGCCTGCCGTTTGTGCTTGGGCAGCACCAGAAATCCGTAGTAGAAATTCCGCGCCCGCTCTCGCGTGATCCCGCGACAGACCGAGTACGCCATGTGGAGCTGCGACTCCGTCGGCGCGAAATGCAGCGGGTTTTCCACAGCGGTGCTCATATCAGCTTGCTCAGTGCGGCGCGGGCGACTAATGCAAGTTTACGAGTTTTAGAAATTGCCGGGCGATTGCCGAGAACAGCGTAGTCCTGACGCTCGACGGCGCGCAGGATTTCTTGGCCGCCGCGGCTGAATAGTTCAAGGTCAACGGCAAGTTCGCGGCTGACTTTGCCGATGAGCGGCAGGCCGCGATCGAACCATTCCCTTGCGCGCTCGACTTCGAAACGCATCATCTCGCGGAATTGCTTTGAGTCTCGCCGGCTGGAAATGTCCCCCTCGGAGACCTGGAACTTTCGCAGATCCTCGAGCGGGAGGTAGATTCGTCCTTTGTCGTAATCGGTGCTGACGTCTTGCCAAAAATTTGCCAGCTGCAGTGCGGTGCAGGTGAAATCTGAGAGTTGCTGGCGCTCGGGGTCGCGGTATCCGCAAAGATACAGAACCAAGTGTCCGACCGGATTCGCCGAGTAATGGCAGTAACCGAGGAGATCGTCAAAGGTTTCATAGCGACCCACGGTCTGATCCTGGCGAAATGCGGTCAGCAAGTCAGCGAAAGTTTGTTTAGGGATATCGAACTCGCGTACGGTTCCTGCCAGCGCGACAAACACTGGATGGCGCGGGCTGCCCTCATAGCAGGCGTTGAGCTCGGCTTCCCATTCGTCGAGCAAGAGGAGCGAGGCTTGGGTGTTGCCGGTTTCATCTCCCAGGTCGTCGGAGATGCGGCAATACGCATACACGTTGTAGAGATGCTGTCGCAGGCGCTTGGGCAAAAACCAAGTAGCAACGGAAAAATTTTCGTAATGAGAGCGGGCAAGGCGCTCGCAATATGCATACGCTTCCGGCTGCGAGGGAGCTAGAGCGGGGATGGCGTATTCCGCGGGAACGTGGGACCAGATTTGTGGAGCTGCATTCATTGGTTAACGGAATTGGGTAATTGGGAAATTTTGTAATTGGGAAATTGAAAACCCTCCCGCCCGTTAATCTGCGATTTTCAATTACTCGATTACGAAATTCCCCAATTACCCAAAGTTTTCACTGGCCGGGGATGATCGCGGTCTTGATGTCTCCGTTGCGATTCATCATGTGTTCCAGGACTTGCTGCAGGCGCGACAGTGGGGCTTCGCCGGTGATGTAGTCGGTGGGGCGGATTTTCTTTTCGGCGATCAGTGCGAAAGCTTTGCGCACACTGTCGGGCGTGTGATGGAACCGACAGCTTCGACGACTACGTCCGCGCCGCGATTGCCGGGGGACAGCGCTCTCACTGCCTCGATGGGATCTTTCACTGAACCGAGATGTACTACGTCATGAGCGCCCATGCGGCGGGCAGCTTCGATTTGCGCTTCGCGCTTAACTACGGCGATCACGTTGCAACCCACGGCCTGGGCGACATGCACAAACATCAGGCCGATAGGGCCGCCGCCGATCACGGCAACGGTGTCTCCGATTTCAACGCCGGCCTCGTGAAGTCCACGCAATACGCAGGCAAGCGGTTCGACCATGGCCGCCTCTTCAAAACTGATATGAGGGGGGATGACGAGCATGTTTAGATCAACGATGCGGCGGGGGACTTTGATGTACTCAGCGTAGGCGCCGTTATTGAAAAGCAAGTCTTGGCAGAGATTCTCCTGATGGCGGGAACAGTAAAAGCACATCTGGCAGGGCGCGGAATTCAGCGCCACTACCTTCATACCCTTCTTGAATCCGCGGACTCCGGGACCAACTTTTTCGATTACACCCGCGAGTTCGTGTCCGAACAGGGCGGGAGGAACGATCATGCGGGCGTGGTAGCCGCGCTGATATACCTTGAGGTCGGTGCCGCAAGTCAGAGCGACCTGCACCTTCACCAGTACCTCGCCATCCTCGACATGGGGGATGGGAATTTGCTCAATTTTTACGTCCTCTTTGCCGTAGAGGACAGCTGCTGTCATCTTTCCGTTCACTGCTGCCTTTCGTGCGAACCGCTCTTACCAACTATATTGACTGAATCACGATCTTCATTGATCCCGGCTGGGGATGGGCGGCCAACTCCAAAGCTTCCGCAGCCTGCGCCAACTTAAAGCGGTGACTGATCAGGCCTTCCAAATTCATCTCACGACCCATCACGAACCGGACGGATTCGTCTTGTAAATCAACCGATGCGCTGTATGAACCGATCAGCGTCTTCTCATCCATGCAAACCGCGGCGGGATCGAATCCAGCTTCGCCGTGCTGCGTTTGCGCGAACAGTAAAACCCGGCCTCCGGGCCGAACCCCATCCATTGCGGTCTTGATCAGGCTGTTGGCTCCGACCGCCAAGATTACCGCATCGGCGCCACGGCCGTCCGTCTGCTGGCGCACTTCCTGAACTACGTTTGCGCGCGAAGCATCAATGGAATTTTCGAGCCCGAAGTCTTTAGATATTGTAAGCCTCTGCGTGTACAAATCGGAAGTAATTACCCTAGCCCCTGCTCGTCTCGCCAGTACACTCAAAATGATGCCGATTGGACCCTGGCCGATCGTCAGGACTGTATCACCGGGTGCAAGTGCCATGCGCTCAATGCCTTTCAAGCAAGTGTTCACAGGTTCGACGAAGCAGGCCTGCTCGAACGACACGCCGTCTGGGATGCGAACAGTTCCCTTTTCGACGATCCAGTTCATGACGCGGACGTACTCGGCGAACCCGCCGCCGGAAGGTTCGAATCCCGCAGTGGTGCCTACCTTCTTATATGTTTCACACTGGGCAAAAGTTTTGTGGCGGCAGTAGTAGCACTGGCCGCAGGGGATGTGGTGGAAGACCATGACGCGGTCGCCGGGGCTGAAGGCGCTCACCTTGGAGCCGACGGCGGCGATTGTGCCCGAGGTTTCGTGGCCGAAGATGCGGGGGGCGGAGTGGGATCCGGTAGCGATTTTTTTGAGGTCGGTGCCGCAAATGCCGCAGGTATGGACTTTGACCAGGATTTCGCCGGGAGCGATTTCGGGGACCGGTACAGTTTCAAGGCGGACGTCGTTGATGCCGCGATAGACGGCGGCGAGCATAGTGCCCGGAATTTTGGTCGGCGCCTGGTTAGGCGTTGATTGCGCTATGGCCATTAAGGTTTGTGCTCGGTTAAGCTGCCTGGAACTATTGTATTAGTCAGAACACTTTCACGCAGCCAGGCACAGAGATTTTCCGAGGCGATTTTTGTGTTGCGAGCGAGGCGGAAGACTCGCAGCCAGAGCCAGGGGCGGATGGTGACGTGGACGACGAAGCCTGACGTGTCGAATTTTCCGTCGCGGATGAAGCGGGACATTTCGGGGATTTCGAAATTGACCTCGTCAGAAATGGCCTTTACTGCTATGAATGGGAGATTGTGTTTCTGCGCGACGCGGGCTACGGCGGCGGCTTCCATGTCAACGGCGTGGGCGCCGTAGGATTTTGCGAGTTGCTGTTTTTGCGCGACGGTGGCGACTTCGGGGTAGGTGATGAGGATCGTGCGGCCTACGGCAGTGTTGCCGACGAGTGCATGTTGGACTGAGGTTTCGTGGCGGCTGGCGTCCTGGGAGTCGATTACTGTTGCGGGGAAAATTGTGGCGCCGACTTTGAGGTCTGCGACCAGGGAGCCGGCGACTCCGGCAGAGATTAGCAATTCCGGAGAATATTCGGCGATTACAGCTTCCGCAGCACGCCGGGCGGATTCGGCGCCGATGCCTCCGCAGACGGCTACCGCGTAGGGGCCTTCGTGGAAGGTGTGTTCCTGGTGGGCTGTTGAGGGCCAGGATTTTACCAGGGACTGGAGTTCGCGCTCGAGCGCGGCGATGATGGCGAATTTAGGCATTCGTCAGGAATTGATTACGCGTAACCATTATCGCGGAACCACGTGACCGCGCGTTGGAGCGCGTTGTCAACAGACACTTCCTTCCATCCTAATTCGCGCTCCGCTTTGGCGGACACTACGAACATTTTTTTGCGGCCCATGCGGACGGCGTCGATGGTGGCACGGGGCTCGCGGCCGAGGATGCGGCCGGTGACTACTTCATCCACGACGCCCGTGGCCAGGGCGACGATGTAGGGGACGCGGATTGTGGGCGAGGGGAGACCGGTGATTGCGGCCAGCTTGTCGAGGATTTCCTTCAGCGTCAGGTTCACGCCGCCGAGGATGTAACGCTCACCGGGTCTTCCCTTCTCGAGCGCGGCGATGTGGCCGCTGGCGCATGCTTTCACGTCCACCAGGTTGAGGCCGGTATCCACGTAAGCGGGAAATTTCTTTTTGAGGAAATCGACAACGATGCGGCCGGTGGGAGTGGGCTTGATGTCGCGCTCGCCGACGGGCGTAGTGGGATTGACAATGACTACATCTTGGCCGGCGCGGGCGGCTTTGATGGCGACTTGCTCGGCCATGAATTTGGAGCGCTTGTAGGGGCCGATCATATTGGCGAGCGAAACCGGCGAGTTCTCATCGGCAAGGGATCCCTGAGTGAATCCCATGGTGGCGACGCTGGAAGTGTAAACCACGCGGCGAACTTTGTTTACGCGGGCGGCGGCGAGGATGGCGCGGGTGCCTTCGACGTTGGCGAGGTACATTTCGTCGGGATCGCGGACCCAGAGGCGGTAGTCGGCTGCGACGTGGAAGATGGCGTCGCATCCGGCAATTCCCTTCTCGAGGGAGGCGGGGTCACGGAGATCTCCGGTAAAGAGGTCGGCTTTGAGGTCTTGTATATTTTTCAGGTTGCTGTTGGGCCGGACGAGGAGACGGAGGTTGGCGCCCTGCTCGGCCAAGGCGCGAGCGACGTGGCTGCCGACGAATCCGGTGGCGCCGGTGAGGAAGACTAGCATTCAGCTATCAGCCGTCAGGAAAAGCGGGGGTTGGGGGCCGCTTGTTTTCTGATCGCTGAGAGTCGACGGTTGAGAGCTGACGGCTAGGTTCGCTTCAAATGTACGGCATTTCGTTGTGATGCTATAATGTATCACATGACGAAGGCTTCAGTGCGCGATCTGCGATACCGGTTCCATGAGGTGGAAGACCTACTGCGGCAGGGGCAGGAGATACAGATTACTAAGCGCAGACGTGTGATTGCGCGGCTGGTTCCGGAACGAGAGGATAAGAAGCCGCTGAAAGTGACTGGAGCGGAGATCATCTCCAAAGACCGCGAGGACCGCTTTTGAGCAGCTACGCGGACACCAGTTTTCTGGTTTCGTTGTACGTGTTCGACGATAATTCGCCGAAGGCCTCGGCGATGTTCGCGGGAGCCTCCTTCCCATTTATGTTGACGCCGCTTTTGGAAGCCGAGATCGTCAACGCATTTTATTTGCGGATCTTCCGAAAGGAATCAGGCGAAAAACAAATACGGACATCTCTGGACTTGTTTGGAAAAGACGTTCGCGCGGGAGTATTCGAACTCAAGTCGTTCAGCAACGACATTTTTCGTCAGGCATCGCAGATCTCGGCTCGACGCACGGCGAAGTTTGGAACCCGCACTCTTGATCTGCTTCACGTTGCGTCCGCGGTCGTCCTGGAAACGGAGAAATTCGCCACTTTTGACAAGAAGCAGGCTCAGCTCGCGCGTGCTGAGGGGTTGGTTGTGAGCGGCTGCTGAGTCGCGAAGGTCACGCTTATCTCAACGCAACAGCTCGTCAACGATGGCTTCGACGTGAATCATAGTGGTGTCTAGAAAATTGATGTCAGCGCCGGAGCCGCGCAACAGCAATGGAAGCTCGGTGCCGGCGAGGACGATGCCCTCGGCTTCTTCCTCGGCTTTCATGCGATGGGCAATGCGGAGGATCTCGACCCGGGTTTCTGGTAGAAATTGATTTCTCAGCAGCTCTCCGACGTATTTCCTATGAATGTATTCCCTCTCTGACTCGTTGGGCACAACCAGGGCGATGCCTGCACGCTGGAATTCTTGCGGATAGAAGCTGGCCCGCATGGTGAATCCGGTTCCGAACAGGGCTACGCGCTTCAGGCCGAGCGACGCGGCGTGGGCCGAGGTGGCGCGGACGATGCTGAGAAGCGGGATCGCGGACCGGCGCTGGACCTCATCGAATACGAGGTGCGGAGTATTGGCGGCGATGAAAGCGAAGTCGGCACCGGCGTGGACGAGCTGATCGAGGGCGGCAGAGAGGTAATCGGCCAGGTCGTCGAGGCGGGAGGCATCGAGGATGGCGAGGACTTTGTCGGGGTCGAGGCTGTTGATGACGATGTGCGGATAGGGCTGAGCGGGCGTGCGGGTGCGGCAGCGCGCCAGGATGGAGCGGTAGTAGTCGATGGTGGACTCAGGGCCGAGGCCACCGATCATGCCTGCGGTTCGCATGTGGGAGAGATGCGCGTTGGGTAGCGTGGGATTCGACGATTGGGCGGCGCGGAACGATGCGCTTCGTCGTTACGCGACTGCACGCTTGAAGCTCAGCTCTTCCGGCGGCAAGGGGGCACCGAGCAGCAACGGCTCGGAGAAGAAAGCGTAGAACCGCAAATCTTCCCAATAGCTCAGGTGGGCATAAATGGGGATTAAATAGTTAAATTGCCGCCGAATGACGGGCGCATAAAAATGCAGCATGCCGCTGACTGGGTCCTTCTTCGACCAGGCATTCAGCCACATCACGTTGCTCAGTTGGTTGGCGACGTAGGGCTGCAGGCGGTAAATTCCATAGTCCCGACCGGGGCCAAGGGTACGAAACGAGCGCAGCAAAGCGAGTATTTGCGAGCGGATGCTCTGGCTGTCGGGAACGAAGTCGCGGAAGAAATAATGCACTTTGTCGAGAGGTGAACCGAAGGTTACGAGACCCTTGATTTTGTCGAGGTCGCCGCGATGGATGGCGGCATTAGCGGGCTGCGTCCCAACAACCTGATCGGGTGTGGCGTAGATGGCATGGTCGCGAGCGCCGCCCTGCTGGCACCTGTTCATGAGTTCATTCAGACTGTCGTACGCAATCACGCTGCCCAGAGAATGGCCGGCCACAATGACCTGCTGATAGCCCCTGACCTCGTCTTTCAGGATGCGGGTGATGGCCGCTGCGGCTCCGTTGAGAATCGCGCGACGCACCGCGTAGTTTTTGGCCTTGGCGTCAGCATTGACATATACGGCCACATCGCCGATGAATTCCGCCAGAAAAAGTTGCATCACCCGCGCCACGGCAAAAGCAGCCAGGGCTTCGAGGACGTGCCAATGAAGAATGGGCCGGAAGTATTGAGCGATATTAACCTTGAACAATGACCCAAGCCCGACTCCGATGAGAGCTATAACGGTTGCGACAATGAAGGTATTCAGTGTTACCGATGTGTCGAGCATTGCCTCCTGCTGCCGGAACCGGCGCAGCCATTTCGCGGTGAGCTGCTTCAGTACGATCCAATACATGACCAGGGAGATGGCGAAGAACAAGGTCATTACCGCTCTCACCACAGGGTGGTCCTGATTCCATTGATGTGCTGTCTGCTTTAAGGCATCGGTAAGATTCAGCGCGGAGGGCAGCCACGCGCCCAGCAGCACGAGCAGAAGCGCCAGCGGAATATAGAGCATGGCAATCCGGCGGAGTTCGCGATAAAAGATCGCCGAGCGGCTCAAGTCTTCCGAATCCGGTTCGTCCTTGATCACACGGACGTTTTGGTCGAGCATGCGGATCGGGGTCAGGGTGGTCTTAATCAGCCAGGAAATGGTCGATTTGTAGCTGATCTTGTCCTCGGTCATGGGCGCCCAGTAGTACTCGTAGAGATCGATGTGAGCGCTTTCGTGACCCTCCTGGGTACGCGGCCCATGCGCCCTGCTCTCCAGGCGCACCATGGCTTCCACCCAGTCGTTGTGGTCGATCTT
>WNFI01235421.1_pt1 | contig 14073 bp, 8 predicted proteins | sample 5400471 | NCBI WGS metagenome assembly WNFI01 (sample SAMN13153348, study PRJNA577476) | soil metagenome | isolation source: 100 cm saprolite on Douglas fir-dominated hillslope | place: USA:California | collected 2013-09-17 | reverse complement strand
CGAGATGAAATTCCGCTACAAGGACTACTTCAAGGCGGAGCCGTCTACCGGTTATGAGACGCTGATCTACGACTGCATGATCGGAGATAATATTTTGTTCCAGCGCGCCGACAGTGTCGAAGCCGGCTGGCAGGCGGTACAGCCGTTCCTGGATGCGTGGAAGAAGGCAGACGCCAAGGGCCTGGAGTTCTACAAAGCCGGCAGCGAAGGTCCATCCGGCGCCGAGGAACTGCTCAGGCGCGACGGCCGTAGCTGGCGAAAGCTCGGTTAGACCGGATGGCTGCGAGCGATAATCGCCATGTAATCACTGTTCCGGACGCCAAAGCACTGGCGAAGGCCGCCGCGGATCGCATCATGGCAAGGATTGCGGCGAACGGCGATCGTGTGGCGATTTGCCTGACCGGTGGATCGAGCCCCGAACAGCTCTATCAATTGCTCGCGACCGACGCCTATCGAAGCCGGATACCGTGGGACCGCGTGCACTGGTTCATCGGCGACGAACGCTTTGTTCCGGCGGACGATCCGCGCAACAACATGGGTATGGCGCGGCGGATCTTTCTGGATCTCTGCGCGCCGGCTTCCAACGTCCGCCCGATTCCGACCGACACCGCCCAGCCCCAGGAGGCCGCGCGCCGTTACGAAAAAGAGTTGCAATCGTTCTACGGCGCGGATGGTCTGGATTCTAACCGGCCGTTGTTCGATGTCGTGCTGATGGGCGTCGGACCGGACGGCCATACCGCCTCGCTATTTCCGAATGATCCAGCCCTCGAAGAGACCGACTACTGGGTGGTGGGCGTCCCCAAGGCGCATGTCGAGCCATTTGTCCCGCGGGTAACGCTGACCGTGCCGGTGCTCGGCTCCTGCCGCGAAATGCTGTTCGAGGTTTCTGGTTCGGACAAACGTGCGATCCTGACGCGGGTGCTGGCGGGCGAGAACCTGCCTGCGAAGGGCGTGTCAGGCTCCGGCAAGAGCACCATCGGAGACAGGCTGGCTGAACGGCTGGGCTGGAAATACGAGGATGGCGACAAGTTTCACCCCGCGAGCAACGTCGCGAAGATGAGTGCGGGCCAACCCCTCACCGACGAAGATCGCTGGCCCTGGCTGCGAGCGATCGCCGATGAAATCGACAGGATCTGCAAGGCCGGCGAGCATGTCGTGATTGCCAGCTCCGCGCTGAAGCGCGCCTACCGCGACATCCTTGTGCATGGACAGCCCGATATCCGCATTATCTATCTGAAGGGTCCGCAGGACTTGATTGCAAGCCGTCTCGCCTTGCGGAAGAACCATTTCATGCCGCCGGGTCTATTGGAGAGCCAGTTCAGAACCCTCGAGCCGCCGGACTCGAGTGAAAATCCAGTGACGGTCTCGATTGATGATTCGGTCGAAACCATCGTCGATGACATCCTCCGCCAACTGGGCCTTAATCCCGCTGACAGCGGTACCAACTCGGGGAACCGGTCATGACCCGCATCGTGCTCGTCGTGTCTGATGTCGACGGCACGCTTTTGACCAAGGACAAGACCTTGACCGACGGCGCGAGGCTTGCGGTACAGCGGCTGCACGATGCCGGTATCGGTTTCACCATCACCTCGAGCCGCCCGACCATCGGCATGCGGTTTCTGATCGAGCCGCTCGCGATCACGCTGCCGGTCGGAGCCTTCAACGGCAGCTGCATCGTCGATCCGCAACTCAACGTGATCGAACAACATCTGATTCCCGCCTCTGCCGCTCAACAGAGCCTCTATGTGCTCAACGAATTCGGTGCCGATATCTGGCTGTTCACCAGCGATCTCTGGCTCACCCGCCACGGCGATGGCGAATACGTCCCGCACGAAAAGCGCGCCATCCGGGCTGATCCGACCATCGTTCGGGATTTCGCACCTTATCTGTCGGCGGCCTGCAAGATCGTCGGCTCAAGCGCCGATGCGGCGTTATTGCAGCGTTGCGAAGTCGCGATGCAGCAGGCGTTGGGAGCAGAGGCGACCGCGGTCCGATCGCAAAGCTATTACCTCGATGTCACCCCACCCGGCTGCGACAAGGGCACCTTCGTGCAGGCGATGGCCAAAGGTCAGGGCATTTCGGCCGATGCGGTCGCCACCATCGGCGATATGCAGAACGATCTGGCGATGTTCAAGAAGAGCGGCATGTCGATCGCGATGGGCAACGCCACCGACGACGTCAAGAGGTTGGCGACGCATGTGACGGCGTCGAACGAGAATGAGGGCTTTGCCGGCGCGATCGATATTATTTTGAGGAATAACGAGGCGAGCTAAACCAAAGGCACCGCAGCCTCCCCGCGTGTCGTCCCGGCGAACGCCGGGACCCATACGCCGTGATCTCTCGTTAAGGCAATGTGGTAGTTGCCTTTGCTAACCACTGACATCGGTGGTTATGGGTCCCGGCGTTCGCCGGGACGACGAGAGTTAGTTCTGCGTCTGCTCAGCTCTTTTGGCCACCTTGCGGCTCGTCGACGAACACGACTGGCGTTCCCTTTTTGATATTTTTGCCCAGCCAACTGGCGTCCCAGTTCGTTAGCCGAACGCAGCCATGGGATTCAGCTTTGCTGACCTTTGACGGGCTGGGCGTACCGTGGATGCCATATCCCTCCGCTGACAGCCCGATCCAGAATGATCCCACCGGGTTATTCGGCCCCGGTCTGATCGTGAACGGCTTTTTGGATTTTACGCCTTTGAATTTATAATCGGGATTATAGCGGTAGTACGGGTTGGCATCGGCAGAGACGACCTTGAAGCTGCCGCTCGGGCTAGGCTTTTCCTCGCTGCCAACGGTCGCCGGGAAAAAGGCTATCAGCGCGCCGGATGGATCGAACGCCTCGACCGTCTGACGCGACTTATCGATTTCAATCCGGCCGATGGTTAATTTAGTTGGCTTGTTGAGCACATTGGCAACGAAAATGGTTTCGCCGGCCCGGTCGAATTTCTTGCCCGGATTCAGAGCCATCAGAAGCCCCTCGCTCATATGAAACTTTTCGGCGATGGCTTCGCGCGGGCTCGTGTAACTCAGCGCTTTCAGACCTTTCATGTCGTCCATTTTGGCGGGAAGTTTTTTCAAGAACGGTCCCTTCACATCGCCCTCGGAAATCTTGTAGTCGGCGATGACGGGGTCTTGGCTCGTCCCCACAAGCGTTGTCCAAATCTCTGACGTGAGCGGCTTGTCGGAGGACAAACCTTTGGCCTCAGCGAAAGCTCTCAGGGCTTTTTGCGCGTTTTCACCCAGCTTGCCGTCAACTTCTCCGGGGGAGAATTGAGCCCGATCCAGAAGGACCTGGGTCTTCACGACGACCGGGTCGATCTTGTCTTCGGCAGCAGGCCTTGAGCGATACCCGGCATTGTTGATAGCTGCCGCGTCAAGGCTGGCTGCCGCCGCTGGAAACACCAGCGAGCCCCAAAAAATGGTCGCGGCGAACCAGCGCATCATCCGGCAACCCTCCAGCAAAAAGGCCTGACAACAATCAATTTTGGGCTGGCAAGTTCCGCGGCTCGCAACCGGAGGAGGGTTTCAAGCGCTACGCCGACCGCTGCACCGCCGGCTTCTCGACCGGCTTCTTGGCGTCGCTGAGGTTATGGGCGGTATTGATCAGCGCGATATGCGTCAGCGCCTGCGGGAAGTTCCCGGTTTGACGCGCCACACCGGGATCGAACTCCTCCGCCAGCAAGTCCAAATCGTTCGCCACCGCGACCACGCGCTCGAACAACGCCTGCGCCTTGGCGACCTCGCCTGCCAGCACCTGGGCGTCGGCGAGCCAAAGGGTGCAGGCGAGAAACGCGCCTTCGATCGGTTGTGGTTTATCCGAGACCTCGCGGGGATCGTGCCGCAGCACAAATCCATCCCACATCATATGCCTTTCGATGGCCGCGATGGTACCGCGAACGCGCGGGTCCGACGCCGGCAGGAACCCTACCGCAGGCAGCAACAGGATGCTGGCATCGAGCAATTGCGAACCATAGGATTCGACAAAGGCATTTTGCGTCACATCAAAGCCCTTCTCGCAGACATCGCGGCAGATGGCGTCGCGCAACATCCGCCAACGCTCGAGCGGCGCATCAAATCCGAACTTTTCGGCGCTCTTGATGCCGCGATCGAACGCGACCCACGTCATCACCTTCGATGAGACATAGTGCTTGCCGTCGCCGCGCCGTTCCCAGACGCCGTGATCCGGCTGGTCCCATACTTCCGCCAGGTGCTGAAGCACCGCGCATTCCAGCGCCCAGGAGCCTTCGTCGAGTTCCAGCGCTGCCATCCGCGACTGGTGAAATGCGTCAATCAATTCGCCGTAGACATCGAGCTGCAACTGGGCATACGCGGCGTTGCCGACCCGAACCGGTTGCGCGCCTTCATAGCCAGGCAGCCAGCCGGCCTCCCATTCCAGCAGGCGTCGCTGGCCCATGATGCCGTACATGATCTGCATGTTCGCCGGAGCTCCCGCAGCCGCGCGCAGCAGCCAATTGTGCCAGGCCAAGGCCTCCTCGGTGTAGCCGCTGTTCATCAGCGCCAGTAGCGTAAAGGTGGCGTCGCGCAGCCAGCAAAAGCGGTAGTCCCAGTTTCTGCTGCCACCGAGCTTCTCCGGCAGCGAGGTGGTCGGCGCCGCGACGATGCCGCCGGTCGGCCCATAGGTCAGCGCCTTCAGCGTGATCAGCGAACGCATCACCAGATTCCGGCGGTCGCCCTCATAGGTGCAACGGCTGCACCATTCGATCCAGAAATCTTCGGTGTCCTGCAGGGCCTGCGCAGGATTGATCGGTGCGGGAAGCGGCAGATGCGAAGGCCCGTAGGTGAGCACGAAGGGGAGGGTTTCGCCTTCGTTCACTTCGAAACTGGCCACCGTGGTCAGGTCCTCGCCGCGGGTCTCGACCGGCGTTCGCAGCACAGTCATGTCCTGCCCGGAAATCGCAAGCAACGCGCCATCCTCGGTTCGCCGGACCCAGGGGATATCGATGCCGAAGCCGAAGCGGATCACCAGCTGCATCTGCAGCTTCACCTTACCCGTGACCCCGCGCACCAGCCGGACGACGTCGGAGGCGTCAGGGCTGCAAAACAGGCATCGGAATCGAACGCGGGCCAGCACAGCCAGTCGATCGATCCGTCGCGGCCGACCAACGCCGCGGTCTCGCAATCGCCGATCAGTCCATAGTCTTCGATTCCCTGGGACAAATTCTTATCACCGCTAAAGATGTCTAAAAGCGTCAGGTCGCCGCTCGCGTCCGCTCCCCGGTCGCGCTTCTGAGCGCGGAAACGTCGATCGCCGAGGCAATCTCGTCGATCGCAAGCGGCAGCCGCTGTCGCCAGTTCGGATGCTCGTTCACGGTACCGGGAATATTGGGTTGATCGATCACGCCCAGCAAATCCTCAAGCGATATTACGAGCAGGCGAGACTTGGTGCGCGCCAGAAAGCCGGCAACCGCATAAAGATCGTGCCGGTCGATGCCGTGATGACGCAAGACCTCGGCCAGCATCGTCAGGGCATGCCAGCGCGCATCGTCGCTTTCGCCGGGGTCGATCCCGAGCGAGCGTTTCAGCGCGAGATCGCTCAATGAGCGCCAGCCGGCATAGGTGGAGAGATCGTGGGTGTTGAAGGTAACCAGGGCATTTGGCGCATAATGGTCGATGTCGCGAAACTTGCCCTGATCGTCGCGCTCGAACATCATCACCTGGTACGACCAGATGCCCCAATCGGCGATTTGCTCGCGAAAGCCCTCCGGCACGGTACCGAGATCCTCGCCGATCACCACGCAACGATGCGCCACGCTTTCCAGCGCGGTCGCCGCCAGCAGCGGCTCGAACGGCATTTGCACATAGACGCCGTTGTCGGCGGCAAAACCGTTCGGCACCAGATAGAGCCGCTTCAGGCCGAGAACATGATCGAGCCGGATCGCACCCGCATAGTGCATCGAAGCCCGCAGCATGTCCCGATATGGTTCGAAGGACTTGATTTCCAGACCGGCGGCGTTGAACCCGGCAAGGCCCCAGTTCTGCCCTGATGTATTCAGAGCGTCCGGCGGCGCGCCCACGGCGAGATGGCGGGAAATCGCGACCTGCTCGTTCCAGGCATCGAATCCGTCCGCTTGCACGCCGACGGCGACATCGAGGTAAAGGCCGACTTTCATGCCAAGCCGGGTCGCGAGATCCCGGCAGGACTGCAACTGACGGTCGGCGGTCCATTGCACGAATTCCACGAATTCGATCTCGACCGCATCGGAGCCCTCACGCAACTTGCCGAGTTTGATGTCGTCGGGTTTTCGCCATTCCTCGGGCCATTCCCACCACGGCTTGTTGAACTTGTGCCGGAGCATTTCGAAGCAGGCGAACCGAGACAGCAGCGGTGCGCGCTCGGCGCGAAATTTTTCAAAATCCTGCCGGCGAGCATTGTTCGGATCAAGCTTGAATTTTTCGAACGCCAAGCGCAGCGCGTGCCATTTCAGCTCGGCGACGCCGGCATAATCGACGATATCGCTCGCTCTCAGCCGTGCGATGGCGTTGCCGCTGGCGGCGAAAGCGCCGCGCTGAAATTCCGGGACTTTTTCGACGTCGATATAGAGCGCATTCAGAAACAGCCGGCTGTTCGGCGAATAGGGGCTGCAATCGGCGGGGCGGTCATCGAATAATGCGTGCAGGGGATTGAGACCGACACCATCTGCTCCCAACTGGCCTGCGAGTTCGAGCAGGCCTGCGAGGTCGGTGAAGTCCCCGATCCCCCAGTTGCGCGCCGAGCGGACGCCATAGAGCTGGACCGCCAACAGCCAGCAGCGGTCGAAATTGCCGCCGAAAGCCTTTGGCGGCGCGACGATCAACGGCGCTTCTTCAGTGAACGATGAGGCATCGGTCAGGCGCAACCGGTATGAACCGACAGGCAAATCCGCTGGCCAGACGATGACGCGATCTTCGGTCTCGCCTTGCGCGATAACCTTAAGACCTGCAACGATTTTCCAGCGCAACGGAAACGTGGCAGCGTGGCTGAGTTCGGCCCGCGAGGGTCGACCGGATCGAACCACCACCGCCTGCTCGAGAAATCGGTACGGTTTCCGCACCGGAAGAGCATCGAGAATGATCTTCAGCGCCTCGGCATCCGTCACATGTCGGTGACCCTGACCGTCCAGGAATTCGATCTGGATTCCGAGATTTTTAGCTTTGGTGTAAAGGTCCATTCGGCACGCTGTTTGCACGCAACGGTTAAGGACGTCGCGAAATTCTGTAGATGACACAACTCAAACTGTCGAGAGCGCCGCGGCCGGCGGCGCTTTTCATATTGAGGATGTTTATCCGCTGATCGATGGCGGACGCTTTCCTGTGAAGCGGATCGCCGGAGAGCGCATCGAAGTCTGGGCGGATGTCTATCGTAACGGGCATGATGTCGTGGCGGCGGCGTTGCTGTGGCGGCGCGAGCGCGACCGGGAATGGCACCGCGAGCCAATGACCCACCACAGCAACGACCGCTGGGGTGGATCGTTCGTTCCGGACCAGCCCGGACACTATGTCTATGCGATCGAAGCCTGGACCGACGAATTCGCCACCTGGCGGCACGGATTCGAGCTCAAGCAAAAAGCCGGTGTCGATCTTACCCTGGATGCGATCGAGGGTGCGGGCATGCTCGCCAAGGCACAGGCCGGCCGACAGGCCGCGGCCACCGTGATCTTGAAGCAATGCGAGGACTTTCTTCAGACAGGCGATGCCGCACCGCTCCTGACCGCCGAATTGAAGGACGCCATGGCGGAGAGCCAGTTGCGGCCCGACCTGACGCGATCGCAATTGTTTCCATTGGTGGTGGACCGGCCACGGGCGCGGCACGGTGCCTGGTACGAGATGGTGCCGCGCAGCCAGGGACAGATTCCGGGCCAGCACGGCACGTTCAAGGATTGCATCGCGCGATTGCGCGATATCGCGGCGATGGGTTTTGATGTGGTCTACCTCACGCCGATTCACCCGATCGGCTGCACCAACCGCAAGGGCCGCAACAATGCGGTGACTTCAGTTGAAGGCGATCCCGGAAGCCCCTACGCGATCGGCGCCGCCGAGGGCGGCCACGACGCGGTGCATCCGGAATTGGGCACCTTGGAGGATTTCCGCGAGTTCGTCGCCGCGTGCAACCGGCTTGAAATGGAAGTCGCGCTCGACTTCGCGATTCAATGCTCGCCGGATCATCCCTGGCTCAAGCAGCATCCGCAATGGTTCAGGCGGCGGCCGGACGGTTCGATGCGCTATGCGGAAAACCCGCCGAAGAAATATGAGGACATCGTCAATCCCGACTTTTCATCCGAGGATGCCGGCGCGCTGTGGAACGCGTTGCGCGATGTGGTGCTGTTCTGGATCGAACAGGGGGTGAAGATTTTCCGGGTCGACAATCCCCACACAAAACCTTTTAGATTTTGGGAATGGCTGATCCGAGACATTCAGCTTCGCCATCCCGATATCATCTTCCTCGCCGAAGCCTTTACGCGGCCGAAACTGATGAAGGGTCTCGCCAAGCTCGGCTTCACGCAATCCTACACCTACTTCACCTGGCGGACGCAGAAGTGGGAGCTGGAGCAGTATCTGAACGAGCTGACGGCTTATCCGGAGCGCGATTACTATCGCCCCAATTTCTTCGTCAACACGCCGGATATTCTGCCCTGGCACCTGCAAAGCGGCGAGCCCTGGATGTTCAAATCCCGCGCCGCGCTTGCCGCCACGCTGTCCAGCAGCTACGGCATCTACAACGGATTCGAGCTTTTGGAACACGATCCGATTGCAGGCCGCGAAGAATATCTCGATTCCGAAAAATACGAGATCAAGGTGCGGGACTGGGACAAACCAGACAATATCAAGCCTTACATACGCGATCTTAACCGCACCCGCCGGGTGAACCCCGCCCTGCAGCAGACCAGCCAATTGCGCTTCATTCCGATCGATGACAACAACGTCATCGGCTTCGTCAAGGAATCGGTCGATCAGACCAATGCCGTCGTCGCCGCAATTGCGCTGTCGCGCGATGTGCACGAATTCTGGTTTCCGCTTGGCGATGTCCAGGTCGGCGTCGGCGGCGACCGCCGCCACGTCGCCGCGGTCGAGAACCTGATCACGGGCGAACGTTATCCCGTCGAGTGGGGCGGCATTCGACTGCGGATCGATCCGGTGCGCGATCCCGCGTACCTCTTTCGCTGCCTGGCGTGAGGGGCTCCATGAACCTGCTGTCATCCATAGACGCAACCGAACTGCCGGCCACGGCACTCGATGGCGACGAGCTTTGGTACAAGGATGCCATCATCTATCAGCTCCACGTCAAAGCCTTTGCCGACAGCAACAATGACGGCATCGGCGATTTCGCAGGCTTGACCGAAAAGCTCGACTATCTGCGGGACCTCGGCGTCACCGCGCTTTGGCTGTTGCCGTTCTATCCCTCGCCGGGCCGGGATGACGGTTATGACATCGCCGACTACGGCGCGATCAATCCCGATTTCGGGACCATGAAGGATTTCCGCCGCTTCATTGTTGAAGCCAAGAAGCGGGGATTATCTTCACCGACACCGAGAAGTCGAACTGGACCTGGGACCCGGAAGCCGGCCAGTTTTATTGGCACCGCTTCTTCTCGCACCAGCCGGATCTCAACTTCGACAATCCGCGCGTGGTCAGCGGTATCGTGCAAGTGATGAAGCGCTGGCTCGACACCGGCGTTGATGGGTTCCGTCTCGATGCCATCCCCTATCTGTGCGAGCGCGAGGGCACCAGCAACGAGAACCTGCCGGAAACCCACGCCGTCATCAAGAAGCTGCGTGCCGAACTGGACGCCTACGCCAAGGGCAAATTGCTGCTGGCGGAGGCCAATCAATGGCCGGAGGACGTCCAGGAATATTTCGGTCAGGGCGATGAATGCCACATGGCGTATCATTTCCCGTTGATGCCGCGGATCTACATGGCGATCGCCCAGGAGGATCGCTTTCCGATCACCGACATTTTGCGGCAGACGCCGGATATCCCGAGCAATTGCCAGTGGGCGCTGTTTCTGCGCAACCATGACGAACTGACGCTGGAAATGGTCACCGACGTCGAGCGCGACTATCTGTGGTCGACCTACGCCAACGATCCGCGCGCGCGCATCAATGTCGGCATCCGCCGGCGCTTGGCGCCGCTGATGGACAATGACTGGCGCAAAATCGAGCTGATGAACTCGCTGCTGCTGTCGTTTCCGGGGACGCCGATCATCTATTACGGCGATGAAATCGGCATGGGCGACAATATCTATCTCGGTGACCGCAACGGCGTGCGCACGCCGATGCAATGGACGCCCGACCGCAATGGCGGGTTCTCCCGCGCCGACCCCGCGCGACTTTACGCGCCGCCGATCATGGATCCGGTCTATGGCTATGAAGCGGTCAATGTCGAGGCCCAGTCGCGTAGCCTTTCTTCGCTGCTCAGCTGGACCAAGCGGCTGATCTCAGTGCGCAAGTCCAATCTGGCGTTCGGCCGCGGCACGATGACATTCATCCGCCCGGCCAATCGCGCGGTGCTTGCCTATGTCCGGCAGTATGGCGACGAGGTGATCCTCTGCGTTGCGAACCTGTCGCGCTCGGCGCAAGCGACCGAGCTCGACCTTTCGGCCTGGAAGGATCGCATTCCCCTGGAGATGCTCGGCCGAACTCGCTTTCCCGCGATCGGCGAATTGCCTTACATGATCACGCTGGGGCCCTACGGCTTCTACTGGTTCCAGCTCAAGGAACGCGACAAATCGGAGCACGTCGCGCCATCGCTGGTTCCGGAATTCGAAACGCTGGTGGTGCCGCTCGGCGCGACATGGGTGTCGCTGGCCCGCACCCGCAGCGTATTCGAACGCGATGTGTTGCCTGGGCATCTGGCACGAACCCGCTGGTATCCGGAGCGTTCGCCGAAGGCCATTCATCCAATCCTGACCTCGGCGATCCCGTTCTGCGATATCGGCGACAACCGTCCCGTGCTTGCTTTTTTTGAAGCGACCCAGCGCGGCGAGAAGATGCGCTACGTGTTGCCGATGCGGATCGAGTGGGTGCGGTTCGATCGCGAGCGCTATAACCCCCACGCCTTTGCGGCGGTACGTCAGGGCGCACGGGAAGGAACGTTGCTGGACTCTGCGACCGACCAGATCTTCATCGCGCTTCTGCTGCGTAATCTCCAGCAGTCCCTGACCGTGGAAGAAAACGGCTTGCGCCTTGAATTCAGGCCAACCAGCAAGTTTTCGGACAGGCCGATCAAACAGCCCGAGCACATACGCGCCGTCGAAACTGAGCAATCCAACAGCACGGCGCTGGTAGACCATGACTACGTGGTCAAGATCTATCGAAAGCTGGAATCCGGCGTCAATCCCGAGATCGAGATCGGACGGTTTCTGACCGATATCGCGGGCTTCGCCAACACGCCCGCGCTGCTCGGCAGCGTCGAACTCGTCGAAGGCGACAAGAGAAGCGCGATCGGGGTCGTTCACGCCTTTGTCGAAAATCAGGGCGATGCCTGGACCGTGATATCGGCCTATCTCGATCGCTTTGCCGATGAGCAGCGTCTCTTGGCGGGCAGCACACATCCCGGCGAAAGCGAGGAGCAGGTCCCCTATTTGCATTATATGGCGCAAATCGGAAGACGTGTCGCCGAGATGCATATCGCGCTCGCCGGCAGCGACGAACTTGCCGATTTTGCACCGGAACCGGCCCGGCCCGAGGACGTAGAACGTTGGATCGAAGATGTGGTTGGCCGCGCCGAACGGGTGTTCGACGCATTGAAGCAACGCCGCGATACGATCAAGGAAGCCGATCGTCCGCTGGTCGATCAATTGCTTGCACAGCGCGCGAGCTTGCGGGACCGCTTGAGCGCGCTGCTGCCTCCGGATATGGACGGTTTGAACATCCGCCACCATGGCGACTTCCACCTCGGGCAGGTGTTGATCGTCAAGGACGATATCTTCATCATCGATTTCGAGGGCGAGCCCCGCCGGCCGCTGGAGGCGCGGCGGCGGAAGGGACCCGCGGCACGCGACGTCGCCGGCCTGATCCGTTCGATCGACTATTCGTCCACTGCGGCGCTGGGGCGCGCGCTGAAGGTGGCGTCCGACGAACACGGCAAGATTGCCGCCGCGCTGGCGGAATGGCGCGAACGCTCGACCGCGGCGTTTCTCGCCACCTATCGCGAGATCACGAGCAATCAACGTCTGTGGCCGGCCGATCCGCACGCGGCCGAACAGTTGCTGGATTTCTTTCTGCTTGAAAAGGCGTTCTATGAGATCGAATACGAATTGGCTTACAGGCCCGAATGGCTGCGCGTCCCGCTGACGGGAATGCTTCGAATATTATCTTCGCAACCAAACGAGGCCTTATGACCAAATTGCCCGCGGAGGCCTACGCGATTATCGAAGGCCGCCACTCCGATCCATTTCATTATCTCGGCCTTCATAAAGAGGGCGACAAAACCGTCGTGCGCGCGTTCCTCCCCGAGGCGTCGAACGTCGAGGCGATCGGCGAGCATGGCGAAGCAGCGACGCTGGCGCGCATTCATGATGCCGGGCTGTTTGCCGGAGCGCTTTCGAACGGCTCCAAGCGCTACCAGTTGCGCGCCCGCTTCGGCGAGACCGTGGTCGATCTCGACGACCCCTACCGCTTCCCGCCGGTTTTGACCGAATTCGATCTGTATCTTCTGGGCGAAGGCACCCATCAGCGAATCTACGACAAGCTTGGCGCGCATCCGATGACGCTGGACGGCGTTCCCGGCGTGGCCTTCGTCGTGCTCGCGCCCAATGCCCGGCGGGTCAGCGTGGTCGGCGACTTCAATTTCTGGGATGCACGGCGGCATCCGATGCGCGTGCGCGGCGTCGGCTATTGGGAGCTGTTCATTCCGCACGCCACGCCCGGCGATCATTACAAATTCGATATTATCGGCCCACACGGCCAACTCCTGCCGCTGAAATCCGATCCGCTGGCGTTTGCCACCGAGATGCGCCCGAAGACGGCATCCATCGTTTTCGACGAGGCCAAGCTGCCGCGTCCCCGGCCGGCGCCCGCCAATATCAACGCGCTCGGCGCGCCGGTGTCGATCTATGAGGTCCACCTCGGCTCGTGGCGACGCAAGGGCGATAACGAGTGGCTGACCTATCGCGACCTGGCGGAGCAGCTTCCGCGCTATGCCCGCGATCTCGGCTTCACCCATGTCGAATTTCTCCCGGTCAACGAACACCCCTTCGACGGCTCATGGGGCTATCAGCCGACCGGCCTGTACGCGCCTACCAGCCGATTCGGTGGGCCGGAGGATTTTGCCGCGTTGGTGGATGCCTGCCATCGCGAAGGTCTTGGCGTCATGCTGGACTGGGTGCCCGGGCATTTTCCCGACGATCCCCATGGGCTCGGCAATTTCGATGGCACCGCGCTTTATGAGCACGCCAACCCGCTGCAGGGCCGCCATCTCGACTGGGGCACACTGATTTACAATTACGGCCGCACCGAAGTGGTCAATTTCCTGGTCTCGAACGCGCTGTTTTGGCTGGAACGCTATGCCGTTGACGGTTTGCGCGTCGATGCGGTCGCTTCGATGCTGTATCTGGACTACAGCCGGCCGGCGGGGGGATGGATCCCGAACAAATATGGCGGCCGGGAAAATCTCGATGCCATCGATTTCCTGCGCCGTTTCAATCCCGAAGTGTTCGCCCGCTTTCCGCAAGCCACCACCGCCGCGGAGGAATCAACCGCGTGGCCGCAGGTGTCGCGTCCGGTCGAATATGGCGGCTTGGGCTTTGGCTACAAATGGAATATGGGCTGGATGCATGACACGCTGAACTACATCAGCAAGGATCCGATCCACCGCAAATATCATCACGGCGACATCCTGTTCGGCCTGCACTACGCGTTTTCGGAGAATTTCATTCTGCCGTTGTCCCACGATGAAGTCGTCCACGGCAAGCGCTCGATCCTGGGGCGGATGCCCGGCGACGACTGGCAGCGCTTTGCGAACTTGCGCGCCTATTACAGCTTCATGTTCGCACATCCCGGCAAGAAGCTGATGTTCATGGGCTGCGAGTTCGGCCAGGAGCGCGAATGGAGCCACGATCGCTCGCTCGACTGGCATCTGCTC
>WNFI01052524.1_pt1 | contig 14073 bp, 15 predicted proteins | sample 5400471 | NCBI WGS metagenome assembly WNFI01 (sample SAMN13153348, study PRJNA577476) | soil metagenome | isolation source: 100 cm saprolite on Douglas fir-dominated hillslope | place: USA:California | collected 2013-09-17 | reverse complement strand
CGGGATAAAGGGAGTTCATCCCCACTCACACCCAGCCGCGTGCGTTCGCGAAAGCGTTCCCGCAACGACGCCAACGTGTCCCACGTCTTGTAAAAATCGTCCGAGCGTGCGATGGCGAGCGCCTCACCCACCGCTTTCAGGAACTCAACCATCTCGACTGGGAACGGGAGTGTCTCACCGGGGGCCAGCAAGTCCGGCAACCGGGTTTGAAGGAAGGCGATCCAGCGGCGCAACTCAAAAGCCTCATTGATGGAGGACCCCAACAAGCCCGGCAGACCGTTCAGCGCGTCGCACCACCCTGGCTTCTCGGATTCCATCTCGATTCCGATCCCAAAAGGATCCAGCGTCGCGAGCTTAACCCCCACCAAACCCATCATCTTGACGAGAAGAGATGTTTGGTAAACCGGCCCTTCGCCTTGTTTGCTGCGAACCTTATTGGCGTCGAACGCGCGTTGGCTGATTAACTTTTGCTTCTGCAAATCGAGGATGACCGCATGTGTCTGGCGTATCGCGCCATCCGCCCTCCGGACATATTTTTTATGACGTGGCTGCACGACGTGGGCGTTGTCGTAATAAGTAAAGCCGCGCCGTTCCACCATTAAACTTTTGATTTCATCCGGATAGACAGCCAGGAAGTTCTCGAGGAGATCGAGATTATAAAACCAATGATCTATCCAGAACCCTTCCCCATGGACCGCCTCTTGCAGCTTTTTGGCTTTCGACAAAATGCGGAAGAAGTGATCCAGAGCTTCTTCGGGCTGCGGGTACAGCGTCAGCAGCCGCTCATAAAGCGTGCCGGGCTGGAAAGGGACCGTCAAGAAACCCGCCAGTTCCGAATCGAAACCGATGATCTGATCTTTTTCGAGGTAAAACTTCACGGCTTGGAGGACCAGCGGGTTGTAGCCGTCCAGTTGGATCAGGTTAAAAAACGTCTCGATATTGCCGGCTTTCATCCCCGCGTGCAGGAGTACGTCGGAACGGCGGTTCTGATTCACGTCGCGGAAATTCCCGTTCCCTTGCGAGAAATAGGTCGGCGCCAGCTCGAAAAAGTTGTAGTCGCGCTCCATATCCCCGTGCTTGCGGGAATAAAAATGGAACACCTCGCTGCCGGATTTCTGCGGAATCAAGAACGGCATGCCGCCCCGTAGGACGTTGTCCAGATAGGTCTGCCGGGAGTAGCCGTCCAGCACCTCGACCTCGGTGTACAGCGCCAAGCCATCCGCGATACCCTGGATGATGCGGACGTTCTCCTCGCGTTTCCGGTCCGCAAAATCGGGGACGCCGAGGATGCGCTTGCGCAGGTCCGCCGCCTCATCCCAGGACGGGGCCTGGCCGTAGTAGGCTTGAAAGCGCTGAGACGCGCCCGGTTTGAGCGTAAACGTACTATGCGAGAAAGCCGCGCCGAAGAACGCCTCTGTGCGCGGTTGGGATTTTCCCTCCATTACCGTGAAGGTGAAAGACCCGCCGTGCACCCATTGGACTTCCGGCGTGTCGTCCGGTTCGACCTTCATTTTGAACAAGGGAAGACGGTCGGTCCCATGCAGGATCTCCGAAAAGGCTTCCATCGTTCGCGTCATCTGCTTGATGAACTGCTCCTTGAGCCCGAAGGGAACAACGCGCGGCAGTCCGTCCACGACCTCGACCTCCAAGGCGCGGCGGCCGCGGTTGTGGATCGTCACATCGCGCACCAAAAGCGGCAACGGCTCATTAGGAATCGTGAAGGCAACGACCGTCACGCCCAAACCTAGCCGGGAATGGGTTTCTTCAAGTTCGATTTCGTGAGGCCGGATGCGCAGTGTCTGACGGCAGACGGGATCCGCATTCATGCGAAACGGTTCGTAGAAGACGGTGGAGCGGCCTTCTCGTACGCGCAGAAACGTACGGAACCCGAGGAACGGGGTGTCTTGATACGCTTTGGTAGCGGGATTGAACTCCAACGTCGAGCTGTCTTTATTTCGAACGCCGAAACTGGCGATGCATTGGCCGCGGTTGGTGTAGAACACCCACATCGGTTTGCCGAACGAGCCGGCGATCCCGGGAAGGAAGCTAGAAAAAGGGCGGGCTTGGTTGTAGCTTTTGATGACGAACGCGTCGTCTTTGAGATCAAAAATAGGCGGCATTGGGCGCTATTGTATAAAATGAGACCTATGGCGTCGCGGTCGCTGCGCTACTACCTTCAAGCGGGAGTCGGGGTCATCCTGTTTACCCTTTTCCTCCAGTGGGGATGGATCCAGCACCGCGAACCCTTCCACACCTACTTCTACCTCTTCGCCTGGGGTTCCTTTCTCTGGGTCATCGACCGGGCGCTGGCCGTCCGCACAGGGACTAGCCCGCTGGCGCGTCCCGTTTCATTCCTAGGGTTGATGTTTCTGTCCACGACCTTCTGGCTCGTCTTCGAAGTATGTAATTTTCGCCTTCACAACTGGATTTACATTGGCGTGCCTTCCGAACGCTGGCTCCGCTGGCCCGGCTATGCGCTCTCGTTTGCGACGGTGATGCCGGGAGTGTTGATGGTGAGGAAGTTGATAGATGTTACCTCACCCGGCCTTCGGCCACCCTCTCCTGATAGGAGAGGGAAGGCAAATCAAGTTACCCTCTCCTTACAGGAGAGGGGGGACCCGCCAGACGTCTGGCGGGTGGGTGAGGTTTGGTATTTACTCGGCGCCGCCATGACCGCTCTCCCTCTCCTCTGGCCTCGTTATTTCTTTCCCCTTATTTGGGGCGGCGTATTCTTCCTATTAGATCCCTGGGTAGCACAGAAGGGCGGCCATTCTCTTCTGGTCGATTGGAAGGCCGGCCAGTACCGACGTACTTGGACGTTGCTCGCGGCAGGATTGGTTTGCGGGCTGTTCTGGGAAGGATGCAACTACGGTGCGGGGAGTAAGTGGCAATACACGCTTCCATCGTGGACGCTGACGAAGCTCTTCGAGATGCCCGCCCTCGGCTTTATCGGCTTCCTGCCGTTCGCTCTTGAAACTCACGCCGGTCACCAAGCCGCATGCATTTTTTGGCAGGAAAGGACACCGTTTCAACGCCGATTACTTTGGATAGGGATGGGACTCTTCTGGCTAGCAACCTTCGCAGGGATCGATCGATGGACGGTCAAAAGCTGGCACAAATAAATGCGTAAATCAAATGTAAATTAGATTATATTTTTAGTGATTAGCTAGCGGTGTGCGCGGGGTTCGCTGGATTTGCAGGAGTTGCAGAGTTCGCCGCGTCTTTTTCCGCAAGGCGGGAATTGGAGACAGGCGTGCCGGGGCCCAGCTCTTCGCGCAGGACCCGTAAGACTTCGGCGACCGACCAAGCTTGGGCGGTGCTTCCGCGTGGCTCATGCGGCATGTCACCATCAAAGATTTCGGAGATCGTGCCCAGACCGCCTTCCCACAGATGCGTCAGGAGCAGCGCCAAGTGCGCCCGAAGATGCGCCTGGACCCGGGTCGATTTGCCGTGTACCTTCTGATAGGCGGTGAGAAACGGCCCCATCAGCCAAGGCCAGACCGTCCCTTGGTGGTAGGCGGTATCACGGGACCGCTCATCGCCATTATAACGAGGCGCGTAGCGCTTATCCCGCAGGTCTAACGTACGCAGGCCAAAGGGCGTCAACAGACGCTCTTCCAAAAGGTTGACGATCTTTTCGGCACGATCGGGTGTGACACTTTCGAACGGCAGGCTGACGGCAAAAATCTGATTAGGCCGGAGGCTGGCGTCCTTCTCCTCCCCTTGAATGACATCATAGAGATGGCCGCCCTCTTCGTACCAGAATAGGCGGTTGATCGCTCCCCATACCTTCTCGGCGAGCCCTCCCCACTTCTTCGCGGCTTCTTTTTCTCCGAGACGGCCGCCGATCTGTTCCATGATGCGCAGTGTGTTGTACCACAGCGCCTGGACTTCGATCGGTTTCCCCGCCCGCGGCGTGACCACCCAGTCGCCGATCTTTGCGTCCATCCAGGTGAGCTGGACCCCCGGCTGCCCGGCGATGATCAAGCCGTCGACGTCCATGTGGATGTGGAAGTTCGTCCCATTCTGGTAATGCTCGACAATCTGCTTCATCTTGTCCCAGAGCTGATCCCGGACAAAATCAAAATCCTTGGTGTAGCGCAGGTAGTGGAACACCGCGATGATGAACCACAGGCTGGTGTCGACGGAATTGAATTGGGCGGGCGAACCGGCCTGGGCGAAGCGGTTGGGAATCAGGCCGTCCTGGGCCATGTCCGCCGAGCTTTTCAAAATGTCGCGGGCTTCGACAAACCGGTTGGTGGTCAGGAGGAGTCCCGGAAGCGAGATGAACGTGTCCCGGCCCCAGGGTTCAAACCACGGATAACCGGCGATCAGGCTCCGGCCGCTGGTCGGAAGTTCGTCGGGCGGCATCTTCGGCTGGATTAAAAATTGATCGGCGGCCAGCACCAGATGATGCGTGACATCGTCGGTCGCTTCCCACCCGCTCAAGAGCTTGCGCCGGCGGTTTCGTTCGGCGTTCAGCAGGAACGTGCTGTCAAAATAACCGGAGCCTTCGGCCGTGAGGACCAGGACCGCTTCCTGGTTGGAGCGCAAGGTAAAATGAAACTCCCCAGGCGCCCAGCAGTCTTCCCGAAAATCGAGCCCTCGGTCCCGTTCCCGCGCGTACTCCATCTGGCGGTACCAATTGAATCCCGGAACGAACTCTTTCGCGTTCTGGTGAATATAGACGGGCGGGATACCGGGGTAGGGATTTAAAATCACAACGCCTGTACGGACTTCGGCCTGAGGGCGAAGGGACGGATTCTCCAAGTGCAACGCATGGAAGAACCGGCCGGTGAGGAACGGCCTGATCACCAGCTCGGCCTCGCTGTTTTCCTTTCGCACCTTGTAGGTCAGGATGACGGTGTTCTGGCCGTGGATCATTGTCAGGGATTTTTCGAGCACCAGGGTGTCGATCCGATAGGTCCAGATGGGCCAGGGATCCAGCCGGAACCCGATCAGGTTGCGGTCGCCGCGCGGGTGGATCACGCCGGGATATTGATGGGCCGACAAGTCGTACCGCGTGCCCCCTAAAATCACCCATTCTTCCAGCGCATTGACCAGGACCATCCGGGTCATCGCCGGCGGCGGCATGGAGGCGACCAGAAGTCCGTGGTAACGGCGGGTGTTGCAGGAGATAATCGTGGAGGAGGCGAAGCCGCCTAAGCCGTTTGTTTCAACCCATTCTTTGGATAAGGCGGTCTCGAAGTCGGTGCAGGTTTCTTTGTCGAATGCGATCACGAAGAAAGTTTACAACAAATAAGTCGAGTTGCAAAAGGCAAACAGCTTTCGCCGTTGGCCCTTGGGGTCAAAAAAAGGAGCAGGCAGCCAAAGGGGTCGCTGCCTGCTCCAGATTTGTGACGAACGCTGAGAGTGTGTTAGAAGGTGACCACCCAATCCGCGCTGATGGTGTCCTGAACAGCACGCGTGGTACCGGTGACCCCGCCCGCATTGTGAGCCGGGAAGACTAAGCCTGAATTCGACCAGTCGTGCCGGAATTCCAGGCGTGTCGCCAACGCTTTGGTCCATTGGAACTTATGCGTCCAAGTGATTTCTTGAAGCGTAACATTGCCCAAGCCTGTGTGATTAGCGCCATGATCATCCTGAAAGACCTCATAGCGCAGGGCTTCACTATACAAGGACGTAAAGGCGTACGTCGCCCATAGTCCTGCGCCCATCCAACGCACCGTAGAAGGACCGACCGTTCCAGGGTAAGCGGGAACAACAGGGGGCGTCCCTGCCAGGAGGATGTTGGTAGTCTGACCCCAATTCAACTGACCCCAGAGGCTCAATTTATCTGTGACGGTGGCATTCGCGACATAATCAACCGAAAGCAACTTCGAACTGTTGTCGGTCGTGCCATCCGCCCCATAAGACCCTTGGAGAGAGTTGTTAAACATCTTCGATGGAGCCATAGCCAATTGCCAGATGATCGTTTTGCCATCATGCAGCGCAGCCGCTTGGTCCCACCCATTGACCACGCCGAAGGTAGCGTTGAACTGGTCCGTGAAGGCGTAATTGGCCTTAACGCCCGTATGGGTGAAAGGCTCCGCGAACCCAAACAAGTACCCTTCGGAGAAGTTGGGATTCATTGGCGATTCGATGACTTCCACCCCTTCCAGCGTTACGAATTTTCCGCCCGTGAACGTCAGTTTTTTCAATGACGGCACGGCCAACGTCATGTACGCTTCCTCTACGTCGAAGTTCACAGTACCTACCGCATCTGTGCCAACGGAATGGATGACGCGTGCATCCCGACCGGTGTGCAGCTTGGTCGTGAAGGCATAATTGTCATCCCCCATCGGTTTGGCGATTTGAAGATGAAAGGCGTTTATGTTGAAGCTGTTCGATTCCACGTCGAAGATACGCGCCGCATTAGTGTGCGTGATGCCTGCTTGCTGCGGCTGCTCGATGTTATACACATACGAACCTTGGGTATAGCCGCTGATCGCCAGTGTGTCATACCACTTAGGCGCGGGAGCATCGGCGTAGGCCTTCGTCGACGCCAGCAGAATCCCACCTAATACAACTTTCGAGATTAACTTCTTAACGATGAATACATCACGTCTCATACCTTCCTCCTTTTGATTGTAGTGAAAGTGTCTCCACTGAGTGCCATGTCCTTACCCTTTGGGCACCCCATGTGCCCCTTTTCAATAAACTGCTTTAGCGCCCTTTTCTCCGGTCCGGACTCGGATGACCTCATCTACCGGTAGAACGGCGATCTTCCCCGAGCCGAAATCATGGGTGCGCGTGATCTGCAAAATCGTTCCGAGAACGTATTCCACTTCCATATCCAGAGCGAAAACCTCCATTTTCATGCGCGGCAGCAAGATGCCATCCCCCTTGCCCTTCTGCCGGCCGAACCCCTGAACCGGGTAAACAGTAATGCCCCCAATCCCTGTTTTGGACAGAGCTGCGACGAGTGGATCCACATCGGAGTCGCGAATATAACATTCGATCTTTTTCATGAGGGTATAAAAAAAGCGCCCCGGCCGCTTGCCGGAACGCCATCCTTGGAAACGTCTAACACGCCCTCGTGTTGGGCAGAAGATACAACATCGCCACGCTTCGGTCAAGCAAATTTGACAGGGGAATGGGGCCCAAATTTTTAGTGGGCCCCCCGGTCCCTGCTTTTGGCCCGTCTGGCCCATTGCCTGGCCGTCGATGAAATGACAGAATGGAGTGGGTTATTCCAATGAAAGCCTATGATCTCTCGATGAGGTGGCTGCAAGGCGCCGGCCTGTGTGTGCTTTTTCTCGGCACGGGGTCTTGGACCGCGCACGCCGATGCGCAGCCCACCGTCGGACGTTCTCCCACTTCCTACACCACCCCGTTGACATCGGCTCAGCAGGAAATGGAAATGTTCCGTCGGTTTCGACGCATGCAGGAAAACGGCGAATTGTCCCTTGAACAGTACCAGCAGATGGTGATGCGCCTAGCGATCCTCAATAAAGAGGGGATGAACGGCCCCAGCTCGGTAACTCCCATCGATGTGATCCTACCGCCCACATTGCCTGCCTCGCCGGTCATTCCCACGCCTTCGAACCCTTTGCCCTCGAACGCCCATACGACCCCGGTGATGTCGAATCCCTGGATTCCCTCGACCATCGCCAGCCACCGCCCCGATTCGTCCCGGATGGGCCAGATCCAACGCCCCGCGTCCGGTTCGTTCTCGTCGGTGGTCGTTCGGGACGTCGCGGCATATTGACTACGTCTTATTGTCCGAGATTTCCGAGGCGGAAAACCAATGCCGGCTCCGTCAAGGGCGTGTGACCGCGCACCGCCCCCAAATCATTACCCCGGATATGTGGCGGAAGCGTTTCGAGGGATTCGGCGAGGAGACCGAGCAGTATAAGGGCTTGATGGACCGGCTCTTTGGGGAGGCTTTGCGGGGCCTCGAATACACCTTTAAAAATGAACTCGACCGCACCTCCGTCGAATCCACCTCGCTGATTGACCTGGCGGACCGGACCCACCAAGTGATGGAACGCGAGAATGCCCCCCGCACCGCGTTGCTTCAAGGCCCCGACGCTACCTGGGGCTTGAGCGTGATGAAATTTATCGTCGAGATGAGCATGCGTTCCTTCCCCGTCAATCTCCGAGAGTTGGATGAACACGATTCTTTTGATCCTCAGAAGCGGGTTGAGGCCCGGACCCGCCACCACATCGAACTTCTCTTTAAGGAAGCGGCTGCCAACCCCGCGATGATCAAGAAGCTGGGAGAGACCCTGAAGGAAACTGGCGTGTTCGGAGACTACGAAGACCGTTTTTTTGCATTGGTGCGGACTAACCCGACTGCGTAGGACTTAATGGTTGGTCGGAGCAGGTGTCTCGGGAGCGGGGGGCGGCGCTTCGGAAGGCGTGACCGGCGGATAGCGGCGAATGAGATGGACGCTTCCCAGGGGCTTAAAAAGGCGGCGAGTGGCTTCTTGGACAGGTTCGATGTTTTCGGAAACCTCTAAAATACCCGTCCCCAGCAGGCCCGGCGATCCCCAAATGGATGCGAGCGGCATGGAAAGCAAGTCGGGAAGAGAGATCGGACTTCCCCGCAAACTGAGGAGGGCTCCTACGCCGATCCCCGCCAAGAGTCCAATCGCCACTTTCTTGTTCATACGCGTAGTGACATTCTACTTTTTATGAAAATTTACACCAAAACCGGCGACGATGGGTCCACCGGACTGACCGGGCACACGCGCGTGCGTAAGGATGCCCTCCGGATTGAAGCCATTGGCGAGGTCGACGAACTCAATGCCGGGATCGGTGTGGTTCTGGCACATCTCCCGAGTTCAGTGAATTCGGCACGAGGCTGGCTGGACACGGTGCAGAGTAATCTTTATATCGTCGGAGCCTTGCTGGCGACCCCGCCCCAGGATTCCCGCCAACCTACGGTGCTTCCCCCCGCACGGGTCGAAGCCCTCGAGCAGCAGATCGATCAGATGGAAAAAAACCTGAACCCTCTGAAGAACTTTATCCTTCCCCAAGGAACGCCCTGCACGTCCTTTCTCTACCTGACGCGAGCCATCTGCCGCCGTGCAGAACGGCGCATTGTTGCGCTCAGCGGACAGGAAAAAGTGGACCTCTTGATTTTTACCTACCTCAACCGGCTGTCCGATTTTCTATTTGTTCTGGCCCGTTGGGTCAACGCTCAGGAAGGCGGGACGGAAACCGCTTGGATCAACCCGTTCGGCGACACCCGGGGCCCGCATCAGGACCGGCTCAGCGCGTCGCTCGGGAAGCTGGAACAAGAAAAAGAACGCCGCAAATCCCTTTTCGAAAAAACCTCGTCCGAACTGCAAAAGAAAAAAGAGGAAGCCGAAAAGAACTTCCGGCAAAGCGTCGAAAAAATCAACAAAGACGGCGGAAAAGTGGAGAAGGACATCCGTCCGATCGACCTGGATTAAACATGCAAATCCCCTCTCCCCTTGCGGGAGAGGGTTAGGGTGAGGGGTGGACTGCACTTTAGGAATTAGCGGCTTAAGGACCCTCACCCCCCGCCACTGAACCAATGGCGGGGACCTCTCCCAAAAACGGGAGAGGTGATGTCAATTTAGATGTTGATGGTTCTGGGGGCGAGCATCTGCGGCGAGAAGACCGCCAACGTGCGTTGGGCCAGGGGCTGCCACATTTTGGACACCGATAATAAAGGCTCCGAACAAACAACCGCGCTGCGCTCGACGCGCGTGTAGTAGAGGGTGTAGTACTTTTCACGTTCTTCCAACGTCTCTCCCGGATCAAAACGCTTGTTCCCGAATTCCCGGTACGCCCAGAGGTTCACCCCGTCGGCCATCAGGAAGTTCAGCCCGCTGTACACCAGACTTTCACGGTTTTTTTTCAACAGCGTCACCAAAGCGGCGGTGATGTCTTCCTCGTTGCGGATATGCTCCTGGATCCAGAGGAACAGCCGCTCGCTGTCCGTCTGGCCCTGAGGTTTTGCGTCCATCAGCGGAAACGACGCGGAGGCGCCGAAGACGGTCCCGTTGTGGGCGAAGATCCAATCGCGGGAATGAAAGGGATGGGTGTTGCTGATCTCACGCTCGCCTTCCGAGGCTTTGCGGAGGTGTCCGATGATAATCGGCGATTGGGTCCGGGCGGCCTTATCGGTGGCTTGCTCGAAAAATTTCTTCCCCTCCGTCACGGGCTCTGCGCGGCGTTCGAAGTAAACGGCGCGGCCCGCGCTGAACCCCGATAAGCCCCAGCCGTCTAAATGACCCGGCTTCATCGTGCATTTGACGTGCCCTTGGGTCCCTAACGGAAAAAATGCGTCGAGCACTTCCCGAAAGGGTTGCGGATGCGTTCCCACGATACCAATCAATCTGCACATCGGCTGTTATGATATTATTTCGCCATGCCACCCGCCTATTTATTTCACCCCATCGCCGTCCATTTTGCCGTCGCGTTGCTGGTGACCGGAGGCCTCTTTAAAGCTCTCGCCGTTTGGCGGAAAAACCAAACCGCTGACAGCGTCAGCCTCTGGCTGCTGCGCGCGGCGAGCCCGCTGGCTCTGGTGACGGCGGCCCTGGGATTCCTCGCGGCACGCACGGCGCCCCATGTCCCGGCCGCCTGGGAAACGATGTACGACCATAAAATATGGGGGCTTTCGACGGCTGGGACCGCCTTGATCCTCTGGATCGTCGAAGAAATGGCGCATCGGCAGCGGAAGGTTTGGCAGGTTTGGCTGGCGCGCGCGCTTTGGCTGGCGGTTGTGGCGCTGGTGTTTGCGACCGCTGACGCCGGCGGCGACCTCGTTTTCCAGTACGGAGTCGGTGTCGCCGCCGCTCCGCACCTCTGACATTCCATCCCTTGAATCCGACCCGCTCCCAGGCCATACTCGAGTATGCTCTTTTTTATCTTGATATGGGGCTTGTTTAACTATCTGACGCTGCCGTCCGAAAAAGACCTGCGCCTGGCTCCGACTCCCCGCCTCGATTACACCTCTACACAAGGTATCGATACCGGAACTGTCGTTAAAGGCGGCCCTGAAACGCCGCTTCCTACTAAGGAACCGACCCCCGATCACATCGCCTTATCGTCATCCCCCACTCCAACGGACTCTTCCAATCCAGGGACGCCTTCCCATCGCCCCGCCTCTTTATCACAAACTTATTCGGGCACCCATCAGACGGAATTTTTGATCGACTACGATCGGGTACGGATATTGGTTCCCTTGGCACAACTGGAAGTATCCGCCCGGCTGGGTCTGATCCAGTACCGGGAAGGGTTCCAATATCCGATCCAGATCCGTTTTCAGGATGGACTCCCTCCGGGATTGGAAAACGCATTGGCGTATGTACAACTCAAGTCATCGATCACCGGCTTTGTCCAGGAACTCGTCATTAATTTGGACGAGCTTATCGCGCATCCAATGGATTTTGATACGGTGTTTTACCATGAGATGACGCACGCCGTGATGAATGATGCCGTGGGGGGCGAAGCCTCCCTGCGCATCCCGCACTGGCTCCAGGAAGGTCTCGCGATCTATGTATCAGGCGAAGGGGATGCGCGCGTGAAGGCTGCGGCGGAGGTTTTATATAAGTCTCAAGCGCCGAGCCTCGCTTTTGACCTGGATGGCCCTGTGAGGGGCGCCGCCTACCCGCAGTATTACCTAGCGGTCAAATATATCTTGGACAAATACAGTATTAACGCCGTCCAGGGGATCGCGCGGGAATTGATCGAAGGAAAAACGCTGGAATTTGCCATTCAAGACAACATGGCCCTCTCGCCGGATCAATACAAAAAAGAAGTTCAGCAGTACAGCCTGCGCATTTTCAAAGACATCGCCAAACCCGATACCGTTCCGCTTCCCAACACCGCCATCCCTCATTTAAATCACTTTTAAAACAGCGCCGGCCAGATTAAAGGTGCTTATTTCGAAACGCTCTGCCCGATCCGCTCTTCAAATAGCGCTCAAACTTAAACCCCTTCTGGTCATTTGAAAACCAAAGATAACCTTCAAGTTCCCAGGGAATGAATTTGGCTGTATGACGAGATAAACCGGCATTATGCTCGGCAAGTCGCCCTTGGATATCAGGCGTAACGCCCACATAGATTTCGGCCGGATGTGATTTGCTGCGGAGTAAATAGACGTACATAGCCCACCTCCTGCTATTTAGAGTCAGAAAGTAGTTCCAATATTCATAAATATTTGGACTTGCCCACCGTAGCGCGAAGGGCGTAGGTGGGAGCTGGCCACCTTCGCCAACAACGCTGGCACACGACGCCAGCCGGCTTCGGCGCCCAAACGCTCCAGCCTTCGCCTAAAAATGAATACGGCTGGCAAACCACCTAACGGTGGCTCGCCAGCCGTAGCACTCTGTTTAGCGAAGGCTGGAGCTGCCGGGAATTGCACCCGGGTCCAAGATCAGCCTGGCGGCGTCACTACAAGCTTAGTCCGCTCTTCAATCTTGTCTCTGGCTCAGCTGCGAACCGCTCACCCAGAGACCAGCCTTGCAACGTTTCGGCCGCATTCGCGAAGGCGCGCTGAGCAACCTAGCCTGCATCTTTGACGCCCACTCTCCGCCCACAGGCGAGGTCGGAGGTGAACGGTCGCCGAAGCGACACCCGCTACTGTTTAGGCAGCGAGGGCGAGTTGAGTTTCGCCAGTTATGATTTGGGCGGATTTTTACGTGGATCTGACCAACCACGGCTTGCAACAGTCCGCTCCGTCTAACCCTGTCGATCCTATTCAGCCCCAAATCGTCAGGAGATCGATTATAGCACGGGAAAATCAGCGAGGTTCCGCAGTAGAAAAAGGGTTGCAAGGATATCCGAATAGGATTAGAATAACATTCGAATCCTATTCGAATGGAGGTAATCATGGTTAATAAAGTACTCAAGGTGGGCGATTCCGCGGCTGTGACGATTCCCAAACACGTACTCAAAGAAATGGGGATTCAAATAGGAGACAGCGTGACGGTGACTTTCCATCCGGAAAGCAATGAAGTTGTTCTAAAGCCCGTTAAAGTGAGCCATCCCTTGGTCCGTGACCGAGTGGCTCGCCTCACGACGCAATTTATCGACCGTTATAAAGAAGCACTGCGTAAATTGGCGTGAAGCTGCATACATTAGACATTGCCGAGGTCCTCTTTATTCACAGCGCTGTGATCGACGAAACAGGCGGTTCACACGGGCTTCGGGATTTGGGACTGCTGGAATCCGCGGTACGGAAGATCGAGCAAACTTTTGGCGGGCAGGATCTTTATCCCGGCTTATTCGAAAAAGCGGCGGCCTTATGTCTGGGTATCATTAAAAATCATCCGTTTGTTGACGGCAATAAACGCACGGCCATTTCTGCGATGGGCGTGTTCTTGGCACTCAATGGCGTCACACTGAAAGCGGAACAAGATGAGCTGGCGCTTTGGGCTGAACAATGCGCTAAAGGCCGTCCAGAAATAAAAATCGTTGCCGCTTGGATTTCTGAGCATGCGATCAAGCGATCCTAATTAAAAGGCCGCTCTTGGGCCCGTTCGTCAGCGCGGCCTTCTTTGAAAAACCATTTGAAAGCGGTTTGAATACGATATAGGATACACAGGAGATGCTCATGAACCCTTCATCCGATCCGGTCCTTCGCGAATTTCTCCAGCACATCGCTCCGTTGCGAGGGCGACTCGATAAAGTCATTTTGTTTGGCTCCCGTGCTCGCGGCGATGAAAAACCTTTTTCGGATTATGACGTTTTGATCGTCATCCCCCAGAAAGACCGCGCCCTCAAAAGTGATCTGTATGATGCCGCCACCGAAACGTTGCTGGCCACAGGGCGCGAAATTTCTCTCAAGGTCATCCCGCGGGCATCCTATGATTTTCAAAGTCGCCTTCCGACGCCGTTCATGAAAAACATTCTCCAAGAGGGCGTTCCGCTTGGATAAAGCCCTGCAGGAAATCATCGCCGGCGAGCTGGCCGTGTCCCGGCAAAAAATTGCAGCCGCTGAAGATTTGGTGAAGCTCGGTCATCCTGCCGATGCCGCCTCGCCGCGCTTACTACGCCGTGTTCCACTGCGTTCGTGCCCTGCTCCAGAGCGAGGGATTGACTGCGGAAACGCATGGCGGACTTCTCACTTTGTTCAGCCTTCACTTT
>WNFI01172840.1_pt1 | contig 14075 bp, 14 predicted proteins | sample 5400471 | NCBI WGS metagenome assembly WNFI01 (sample SAMN13153348, study PRJNA577476) | soil metagenome | isolation source: 100 cm saprolite on Douglas fir-dominated hillslope | place: USA:California | collected 2013-09-17 | reverse complement strand
TCCTTAAATCCTGGCTTTGGTGCGGGCGCTTAGCTCAGCGGGAGAGCGTTCCCTTCACACGGGAGAGGTCGTAGGTTCAATCCCTACAGCGCCCACCATACGTCCTAGAAAGCCGCGCGCCGCGGCGAACGCGCACAGCCTCTTACACGCGGCCTTGAGCTACTGCGGAGAGAGGCCGTGTGAGACCGGCGCTGTGAGCAGCGGGCGGACGCGTTTAGACGTTGCGCGCCAGGAACTCCCACATCAAGCGCATGGCCGCGCGAAAGCTTTCGAGCGTGCTCATCTGCATGAACCCGTGCGGTATTCCTTCCATCACGTGCAGCTCGTAAGGGCTCGCGACGGCTGATAGGGCTTGGGCAAGCGCCAGCGAGTCGGCGAGACACCAGGAATCGTCGCCTGCTCCGAGGATGAAGCACGGCGGAAGTATTCCCGGCGCCACCGCCTTGAGCGGGCTTACACGCGGGTCATCCCACAAATCCTTGTTGCCCGAAACGTACGTGCTCAATTGCTCTTGAAGTCCGGGCAACGATCTGTTGCGCTCGGCGGTGGCCTTGAGATCGTATGCGCCGTAGAAGAGCGCTGCCCCCCGCACCAGCGAGCGCAGGTCAGCAGCGCTCGAGGTAATGGCGCTGACAGCCAGGTTGGCGCCCGCGGAATCGCCGCCGATCGCGATCCGCCGGCCATCGCCATTCCATCGGCGCGCGTTGTCCGCCGCCCATCCAATGGCGAACATCGAGTCTTCCAGCGCTGCCGGGAATGGATGCTCGGGGGCCAGGCGATAGTCGAGAATGATGGTCAGATAACCCGCTTCGGCAAACTGCATCCCCAGCTTGCGAAACGAGGTTGGGCTGCCGAATGCCCATCCACCGCCGTGCAGGTAGATGACCACCGGATGTCGACCGGCACCCTTGGGCACCGCGACGTCGGCACGAAGGCCCGAGCGCAGCTCGACGTTTTGTTCGAGGCCGCCAATTGCGGGAAGATCATGGTTGTAAACGGTGGCCAGCTCTTCCCAAGCGCGGCGTTGCGCAACAATGTCGCCGGTGGGATTCCAGGCCGGCAATTGACTCAGAATCTGACGGTCGTGTTCGCTGATCATAAGTCGTGGCAGCCCCCCTTATCCTTCGATGCTTTGCAGCTCCGGCCGGCAAGTTATCTCTGCACATCCGTTAAAACAGTTGGCGTCGCCGTCGTCGCGCGCGGGGCGACGACGGCGCGGCAGCGATGAAATAGATCCATTTGCTGCCACAGTATCGAATGTTCTTTGCCCACACACGGAAATTATGCATCCGCACCGGGACGGCGGCCTGTTTACTTTTTCTTCCGGCGGGCTTTGCGTCCCTTCCGGGCGCCCAGCGCCTTATCGATCGCGAACTCGTCGAGCTTGCGGCCCTGTCTGATGAGGGCCGAGAGCCACCGCGGTCGAGCGCCACGGCCTGCCCACGTCTCGCCGCCAGGTCCGCGATACTTAGGCGGAACTTTGCGCCCTTTCAGCGCAGAGCGGCGGCCGACTCCGGTCCGAGAATTCCTTGCAGCGCCGCCGCTTTCAGCGCCTAGGCGAGAGAGTTGCTTTTCCAGTTCGCTGCGCTTTTGACTAAGCCTTTTGTCAATGTCGGCGCGCAGTGCAAGCAACGCGTCAACGTCCATACCTTTAAGATTAATTGCGGCCATAAGGGTCTCCCATTCGTGCACCGTAGAGCGTGATAGAACTATTCAATCGAAACGAAAGGCAAGCACGCCAAAGTGGCATACACGGCAACATACATTAAGGGTATGCACGTTTTCGTCTGGTAGTTCGCCACAGGCGACATAGGACCGCTCGGAGAAGGCCGTGCCATTCGACACGAGCATCGCTCGCATGCCGCCGCGGCTCGTCGCCCTCACCCACCTCGGAGCGACGTCGATGCCACTGATGCGCCGGCGTCAGACGATGAATGCCGCCCCGACTCCGCGTTGCAAACGGCACTGCCGCGCCGGTGCGGCTTTTCTGCAACACTGCGCGGCAACTTGTACGCACTTAAGCTTAAAGCATCGACAGCGGCCGCGCGGCTTGTAGAATTTCAAGTTGCTGTAAAAGGGTTCGGGCTTCAAACACTCGATCTTGCGAGGCTTTGCCATGCTTGCACGCTTCCTCGCTGGCGGCGCGTGCGCCGTCGGCATGCTCGCCGCCGTCTTCGTGGCGCCGGCGGCCGCCAATCCCTACGACCAGCAGGTTCGCGGCAGCGGCCGCTCGTTTTTCGCCACTCTGTTCGGTCCCTCGACGGCACGCACGGTAGTAAGTTACTCCGGCAGTCAGAAACCCGGCACCATCATCATCAGCACGGCGCAGCGCCGGCTCTATCTCGTGCTCGGCAACGGCCAAGCGCTGAGCTATGCCATCGGCGTGGGTCGCGACGGCTTCTCCTGGAGCGGCGTCAGCCAGATCAGCGCCAAGCGGGAATGGCCGGACTGGACGCCGCCCGCGCAGATGCTGCATCGCCGGCCGGACCTGCCGCGCCATATGGCCGGCGGCATCGACAACCCCCTCGGCGCTCGCGCGATGTATCTCGGCTCGAGCCTCTATCGCATTCACGGCTCGAACGAGCCGGACAGCATCGGCCAAGCGACGTCGTCGGGCTGCATCCGCCTGACCAACGAGGACGTGATCGATCTCTACAGCCGGGTCCGGATCGGCACGCCGGTGATCGTGCAGTAGCCGACGACGCAGGACGGGACATCAGACGACCGGCGGCGCAGACGCATCCTGCGTCCGCGGCGCGCGTCAGCGCGTCAAGCCTTTACCCGCGAGATCGTCGAGGTAGTCCTGCCAATAGGCCTGCCGGTTTCGACCGAGCGCGAGAAAATAGTCCCAGCTGTAGATGCCGGTCGAATGCATGTCGTCGAACACGAGCCGCACGGCGTAATTGCCGATCGGATTCACCTCGAGAATGGCGACATCCTTCTTGCCCGCGACGGTCTTGCGCTCGTCGGGGGAATGGCCCTGCACCTCGGCGCTCGGGCTCTTGACGCGCAGATATTCGGCGCTCAGGTCGAAACTCTCGCCGTTGTCGAAGGCGATGGTCAGCGTCTTGCGGTCCTTGTGCAACCGCAACTGCGTCGGCCAAGGCGCTGCGTCGGTCATTTCGATCTCCTCACTCGAGGGCAGATCGACATGAAAGTAAATCACGCAGAGCCCGCGCGATAGCCGCACCGCGGTTGAGGCCGATATGGGGGCGCCCCAACGGCGGAGCATCTGCGCCGCAACGGCGCTGCCCGGGCCAAAGCGTCGCATTCGGGAAAGTGCAAACGGCTTTCCCATCACCGCATCTTCTGCTTACATGGCAACAAAATAGCCGGACGGCCATGCGGGATTGGAGGCCGGCCGTCGCAAACGAACTCGGAGGGGCCGCGGTCATATGCGAATTCGACCTGGCGGGATGCACGCTTTCATTCCGATGTCTTGATCCGGCCCTGCAAGGCCGAATGCGGGGTCGAGCGCGCCGGTGCGCGACGGATGCGTCGCGGGCGCGCGCGTGACGAATCTCGCGGAGGGCGCAAGCGATGGACATGATCGGGGGGGAGCTCGGCTTCATGGCCGCCTCCGCGGGCAAGGCCTTCCTGACGCTGATGGAGCCCCACCGGCTGATGTTTCTGGGGCTCGGCTGCATCATGGGGCTCGTGCTCGGGATTATTCCCGGTATCGGCGGCCTCACCGGAACGGCGATGCTGCTGCCGTTCACGTTCAACATGGATCCTTATGCGGCGTTCGCGCTGCTGCTCGGCCTGGGCGCGACGACCGCGACCGGCGACCCCATCCCAGCAATCCTGTTCGGCGTGCCCGGAGGTGCCGCCTCTGCGGCAACGGTGCTCGACGGCTTCCCGATGGCAAAGAAGGGCGAGGCGGGACGCGCGCTCAGCGCCGCCTACATGTCCTCGCTCATGGGCGGCGTCTTCGGTGCGCTGCTGATGGCCATCAGCATTCCGATTTTGCGCCCGGTGATGCTGTTCATCGGTTCACCGGAGCTCTTGGCCTTTTCCGTGCTCGGCATTTCCATGGTCGCGGTGCTGTCCGGCAATGCGCCGCTGCGCGGAATCACGGCCGGCTGCCTCGGCGTCATGATCGCGATGATCGGAACGGATCCGCAAACGGGCACGCTGCGCTGGACCTTCGACAGCCTTTACCTCTGGGATGGCTTGCCGCTCACGCCACTGCTGCTCGGCGTCTTTGCGCTGCCGGAGCTGTGCGACCTCTTGATCGCCCGGGTCGCGATCTCAGCCGACACCGGAACCGCCAACATCTACAAGGGCCAGTGGCAGGGCGTGAAGGACTGCTTCAAGCATTGGTGGCTCATCATGCGATGCTCGTGGATCGGAGGCGGCATCGGCTCCATCCCCGGCATCAGTGCGTCCGTCGTCGACTGGCTCGCCTACGGCCATGCGCTCAAGACCGAGAAGGGCGCCAGCGCGACATTCGGCAAGGGCGACGTGCGGGGCGTGATCGCCTCAGAGAGCTCCAACAACGCCAAGGAGGGCGGCGCGCTGGTTCCGACCGTCGCCTTCGGCGTCCCCGGCAGCGCCACCATGGCGATTCTGCTCGGCGCGTTCCTGATCCACGGCCTGGTGCCGGGCCCCGACATGCTGACCAAGAATCTCAGCATCACCTATGCGATGGTGTGGTCGGTGGCGTTGGCCAACATTTTGGGCGCGGGTCTGTGCTACGCCTTCAGCCCGCAATTCGCCAAGCTCGCGACGCTGCGCTACACGCTCATCCTGCCGGCCGTCCTCGGCATCATTCACCATCGAGCGTTATCTGTTCATATCGATCGAGCGCTACGGGCTGAGTTGGATGCTTCGTCCGATCGTGGTCTTGCTGTTCGCGCTCGCCATCCTCGGGCTGGTGCGGCCGTTCCTGCAGGACATCCGCAGCCAAGGCGGCGTGCGGAAGATGCTGACGAGCTTCCAGCGGCCGACATTTCATCTCCCGCAGCTGTTCACGATGTTCATGATCGCGCTCATCGGCGCGGCGGTGGTCGCGGCGTTGCGGTGGGATTTCAGCGCCAAGATCGTGCCGCTGGTCGTGGGCACCGTCGCCTTGTGCGCGGCGGCGCTCAGTCTGTTCAACGAGATGTGCCGCAAGCCCGCAGCCGCCGCGGCCGAAGGCCTGGCCGAGCATGCCCAGCATGAGGTCGGGGAAAAGATCCACATGGATCTGACCTCGGATACCGGGCATCTGCCCGTGCGCGAAATCGTGGCGCGTGCGGCCTTGTTCTTCGGCTACCTCATCGGCTTCATGGGCGTGATGGCCGTCGTCGGACTCATTCCGACGGTTGGCCTGTTTGTCGTCTTTTTCATGCGCTACGAGGCGCGCGAGCGCTGGCCGCTGGTCATCCCCTATGCCGCCGTGCTCGTATTCTTCATTTGGTTCGCCTTCGACTACTTCATGGCCGTGCCCTGGCCGCCCACCCTGATGGGCCAATGGTTCCCGGCGCTGAAGGCGATCCCGTCGGTGTAACGGATCGCATAAGCAGAGCCACGGCGCGGGCCTTTGACCCGATGGCGGCGAGGTCCTAAGAGAGGCGCATGCAGGGGCAGGAACGGAATGTGCCGGTTACGGAGACAGCAACCGCCACTGAGAGCTTATTCCGTTCGGCCGTCAGCACGCTTACGGCGAAGTCGCTTGCCATCATCGGCGCCTCCGAGCGCGCCCGCTGGCCGAGCGAGATTTTCAAGAACCTGCGCGAGTTCGGCTATCCCGGACGCATCGTGCTCGTCAATCCGCGACAGAAGGAAGTCTACGGCCAACGCTGCTTTCCTTCGCTACGCGATCTGCCCGAGCCGGTCGAGCATGCGCTCGTCATCGTGCCGGCGGCCGCGGTCGCCGGCGTACTTACCGCAGCCGAGGAAACCGGCGTCGGATCCGCCACCGTCTACGCCTCGATGTTGGGCGACGGCGACGAGCCTGAATCGAAGGCGCGCGGCGCGTGGCTCACGGATTTCACCGCAACGAGCCGCTTGCGCGTGGCAGGACCGAACTGCATGGGCGCCTATTCCTATCGCGAGCGCCTCTTCGGCTACCCCAACGCCGATTTGTGCCGGCTTGCGCCCGGTCCGGTCGCCTGCATCTTCCAGTCCGGCGGCCTGATCCAGTTCTGGATGAAGGCCGCGGCCGACCGGGGGCTGCGCTACTCCTATTGCATCACGTCGGGCAACGAGCCCGATCTCGGCCTTGCCGACTACCTCAACTTCGTCATCGACGATCCGCACACGCGCCAAGTCGTGTTGTTCGTCGAAGGCATCCGCCGGCCGCAGGCCTTCATGCATGCCGCCGGTCGCGCGCTCGCCATGGGCAAGCCCATCCTCGCCATCAAGACCGGCGTCACCTCACAGTCGCGCGCCGCCTCGCAATCCCACACCGGCGCCATCGCCGGCGACTATGCCGCCTATCTCGCCATGTGTGAGCGCTATGGCATCGTCAATCACCGCTCGCTCGACGATCTGGTCGAAACCGCGCTTGCTTTCGAAGGCGGACGGTTGCCGAAAGGGCCGCGCATCGCCTTCGTCACCACCTCGGGAGCAACGGTCGACCTCCTTTACGACTATGCCGCGGCCGAAGGCGCGGCCATGCCCGACTTCACCGACGAGACCAAGGCGGCGCTGCTCCCCATGATGCAGGAGGGGATCGCGCCGAAAAACCCGCTCGACGTCGGCATTCCCTCAACGCTGGAAGTCGCCGCCAAAATCTGCGAGACCGCGGCGCGCGACCCCAACATCGACATGGTCGCCTGGGCCTCGCCCATGCCGCGCAAGGGCGAGACGTGGGGCGACGTTGCTCCGCTGCGGCAGCTGCTGACCAGGACCGACAAGCCGGTGGTGGGCTTCGGCCGCGTGATCCAGCAGCTGAACGACGATCACCTCGCCACGCAGAAGGCCACCGGATTCCCCTTCCTGGGCGACGCTCGCGCGCTACGGCATCGCGCTGCCCAAAAGCCACGCCGTCGCAAATGCCGCGGAAGCGGTGATCGCGGCCGAGCGCATCGGCTTCCCGGTCGCGCTGAAGATTCGCTCGCCCAACATCTTGCACAAGACCGAGGTCGGCGGCGTGGCGCTCGACCTGCAAAATCGCGACGCGGTGCAAGCGGCGGCAGAGGCGCTCGCCGCTTCCGCGCGGGCCGCGCAGCCCTCCGCACGCATCGACGGTTTCCTCGTGCAGGAGATGGTGTCGGGCATCGAGGCCATTGTCGGCGCGCGCGATGACCCGCTCTACGGACCGCTGCTGCTCGTCGGCTCGGGCGGCGTGCTGGTCGAGCTCGTTGCGGACGCAGCGTTACGCCTGCTTCCGGTGACCGCCCGCGAGGCGAGCACGATGGTCGACGGCCTGAAGTTGGCCAAGCGTCTCTCCGGCTTTCGCGGGCAACCCGCCGCCGATCGCGCGGCGTTCGAAGCCGCCGCGCTCGCGCTCGCGCATTTCTTTCTCGACCACCGTGCAAGAATAAAGGACATCGAAATCAATCCGCTGATGGTGCAGGCGAACAATCAAAGTCCTGCCCACGATCCGCAGTCGAAGGTACAGAAGCCGGCCGGAGCCGATCCAAGCGTGGTCGCGGTCGACGTGCGGGTGTTGTGGCGGGAGCACGGTGAGGGAACGTAAGGGCAATGGATTTCGAATTGCCGGAAGAGCTGCGAATCCTCAAAGCCACCCTGCGGCGCTTCGTCGACACCGAGCTGATCCCGATCGAGCGCGAGACCACCGACGACGAACAAATCAAGCCGCAATATCTCGAGCGCTTCGAGCGGCGCGCCAAGGAGCTCGGCATCTGGCAGCTCGATGTGCCGACGGAATATGGCGGCGGCGGCATGTCGACCCTCGCGCGCGCCGTGGTGTGGGAAGAGCTCTCGCGCACCATCGCCATACCGGCCCGCGGCGAGGGCATTACCGGTCCATCCGCACGCGGCATTCTCTACTCGCTGCAAGGCGAGATGAAGGAGAAGTACCTGCTGCCGCTGTTGCGCGGAGAGAAGAAAGCCTGCTTCGCGCAGACGGAGCCGGACGCCGGCTCCGATCCCGGCAGCATGCGCACCACCGCCGTGCGCGAGGGCGATCACTACCTGATCAACGGCGTCAAGCGCTTCATCACCGGCGCCGGCGACGCCGATTTCATGCAGCTCATGGTCGCGACCGACCGCGCAAAGGGCTCGCGCGGCGGCATTTCCTGCTTCATCGTCGACATGGATGCGCCGGGCGTCAAGCTCGGGGCCTGCTACGAAACCATGATGGGCGACAAGCCATGGGAAATCGTGCTCGAGAATGTGCGCGTGCCGGCGAGGCACCGCGTCGGGGCGGAAGGCGAAGGCATGCGCTTCGGTCAACAATGGCTCAATATCGGCCGCGTCAAGCACGGTGCGCGCGCGCTTGGCGTCGCCGAGCGATGCATCGAGATGGCAACCTCTTATGCCAAACAGCGTTCGACTTTCGGCAGCCCGCTCGCCGAGCGCCAGGCGGTGCAGTGGATGCTGGCCGACATGTTCATCGAATTGCAGGCCGCGCGGCTCCTCGTCTACCGAACCGCGGCCCGCCTCGATCAAGGCGAAGAGGCGCGCGAGGACGCCTACGTCGCCAAATATTACGCCGACGAAATGGCGTTCAAAGCCGCCGACCAGTGCATGCAGATCCACGGCGGCATTGCGCTCACCACCGATCTTCCGATCGAGAAGATGTGGCGGCAGCAGCGCAGCTATCGCATCACCGAAGGCGCGAGCGAGGTGATGAAGATGGTCATCGCCCGCCACGTGCTCAAGACCTACGGTTGAGGACATTGCTCAAGGTTTGCCGTGCGGCAAACGCGGTGTACTCCCTCGCCCCGCGGAGCGGGGAGAGGGTTGGGGTGAGGGGTAGCTTGTGGTCTTGAGCCCTCTCCCCGCCATAGCGCGGCGTTAAGGGCGTTCACGCCCGTCTTCGACGGGCTATGGACGCGCGTGAACGCGCTGAAGGCGGGGCGAGGGCACGAGCGGCGATCGTGCGCCCTCGGCAACGCAGTGGGTAAACCCGACTTCCCATGACAAGCCCGGCCATGACGACTGAACGTACGCGCTACCGGCTCGGCGTGGATGTGGGCGGCACCCACACCGATCTCGTGCTGCTCGACACCACGACGGGGGAACTCTCGGTCGAGAAGGTCGCGAGCACGCCGAAGAATCCTGCGCTGGGCGTGCTCGAGGGGGTCGGCAGATTCATTGCCAAGGGCATCCCGCCCTCGCAGATCGGTTTTTTCGCTCACGGCACCACCATCACCACCAACGCGCTGCTGGAGATGCGCGGCGCCAAGGTCGGATTGCTCATCACGCAGGGCTACCGCGCGGTGCAGGAAATTCAGAACCAAGCGCGCGACGGCAACTTGTTCGATTATTTCTATTCGAAGCCAGCCGCCATCGCGCCGCAGCATCTCACCAAGGAAATTCCCGAGCGCTGCGACTACGCCGGACGCGTACTCCGCCCGCTCGACAAGGACGCCGTTAGGCGCGCCGCGCGCGAGCTCAAGGACGCCGGCGTCGAGTCGATCGCCGTCTGCTACCTGTTCTCGTTTATGAATCCGGCGCACGAGCAGGACACGCGCGCGTTGATCCAGGAGGAATGTCCCGCCGTCCACGTCTCGCTGTCGAGCGAGGTCCTGCCGCGCATTCGCGAATGGCCGCGGCTCTCCACCACCCTGCTCAACGCCTACCTCGAGCCGGTGATGGTGCATTACATCGGCCATCTCAGCCGAGGATTGGACGCGGCCGGCCTGCGCACTCAGCAACGCTTCCTGATGCAATCGAACGGTGGCGTCATGCCGTTTTCGGCGGCGATCGCGGGCGGCCGCACCGTGCATACGCTGTTCTCCGGCCCGGCCGCGGGCGCGCAAGCCAGCGCGGCGGCGGCTCGATCGCTTGGATCGACGGCGGCGGCTTCCTCAATGTCGGGCCGCAGAGCGCCGGCGCCGATCCCGGTCCGGCCTGCTATGGACGCGGCGGGCTGCGGCCGACGGTCACCGACGCCGATCTCGTGTGCGGCTATCTCAACCCGGACTATTTCCTCGGCGGCGCGCAGAAGCTTAGCGTCGCGGCGGCGCGCGCAGCGCTCAAGGCGCACGTCGGCGATCCCTTGCAGATGGACGTGACGGCGGCCGCCGCCGGCATCCAGCGCATCGTCGACATGCGCATGGCGGACGAGGTGCGCGTGTTTGCGGCCAAGCGCGGCGTCGATCTCTCGGCCTTCACGCTGTTGCCGTTCGGCGGAGCCGGCGCGGTGCACGCCGCCGCGGTCGCCGAGGAGCTCGGCATGCGGCGCATTCTGGTGCCGCCGCGCCCCGGCGCGTTCTCGGCGTTGGGCCTGCTCTGCACCGACGTGGTGCACGACTACATCCGCTCCGAGCTGCGCACCCTCGCCGGCGTCACCGCCGACCATGCCGAAGACATCTTCCGGCAACTGGAAGGCACGGCGCGCGCCGAGCTTGCCGCCGAAGGCATGAACCCCGCCGATGCCCGCTTCGCGCGCGAGCTTGACCTGCGTTACACCGGCCAGGGCTACGAATTGCGCACGCCGCTCGAGGGATTGTTCGAGGGCCGGCTGACGGCGGCGGCGCTGCGCGCGGCGCGCGAGAAGTTCGACGATCGGCACGCCCAGATCCACGGCCATGCCGCCAAGGAGCGGCCGGTGGAAGTGGTGAGCTATCGCCTGCGCGTGCGCGTGGCGGTGCCCAAATACGAGCCGCGCGCGGCGGCGACGCCGCCAGCGCCGCAGCCGACCGCCGCCGCGGTCAAGGGACAACGCACGATCTCGCTCAACGGAACGACGACGCAGGCGACGCTCTACGAGCGCGCGCGTCTCGACATCGGCGCGACAGTCGAGGGCGCGGCCATCGTCGAGCAGTTCGACGCCACCACCCTCATCCCGCCCACCTGGAGCGGACGGGTCGACGGCTACGGCAACCTGATCCTGGCGAGGGCATGAGCATGGACGCCATCACCATTCAGATCCTGCGCAACAAGGTTGCGAGCCTGGTCGATGAAATGCACTACCATTTCTACCGCTCCGGCTACTCGACCATCATCCGCGAGTCGCGCGATTTCAGCTGCGTGATCCTCGACCGCGAGGGGCGCCTGATCGTGGCGCCGCCGATGTTCTTCCACGCCCCGGTCTACCGCCATCTCGTCGGCCGCATCCTCAAGCTCTATGGCGGTACCGACGCGATCAAGGACGGCGACGTCTTCGTCTCCAATCATCCCTACGAGGGCGGCCTTCCCCACGTCTCCGACATGGCCTTCGTCGCGCCGGTGTTCGCGGCCGGCGGGATCGTCGCGTTTGCGGGTTCGATCGCGCACAAGGCGGACGTGGGCGGCGCGGTCGCGGGCTCAACCTCGGCCGATGCCACCGAAATGTTCCACGAGGGCCTACTAGTGCCGCCGATCAAAATCGTGGACGCGGGCGTCGCGCAGACCGATGTCGAACGCATTATCCTCACCAACAGCCGTCAGCCGGCGCTCGTGCGCGGCGACATCCACGCCCAGATCGCAGTGACGCAAATGGGCGCGCAGCGCGTCAAGCAATTGTGCGAACGTTTCGGCGCGGGCACGGTCGGTGATGCCTTCGCGGCCATCCTCAAGGGCGCGGCGGACGAATTGCGTGCGGCCATTGCCAAATTGCCGGGGGGAGAGTCTTCGGCCGAAGGGCTGCTCGACAGCGACGGCGTCGTGATCGACAAGCCGGTGAAGCTTGCCGTCACCGTCGCCATCAAGAACGGGATCGCGAGCTTCGACTTCTCCAACAGCGCTCCGCAGGCCCGAGGTCCGGTCAATCTGCGGCCCTCCATGGTCGAGGCTTGCGTGTTCTACTCGCTCATCGGCTGCCTGGGCCCGAACCTGCATTTCAACGACGGCATGCGCGAGGTGGTACGGCTCACATACGCGCCGCGCACGATCACCAATGCCGAGCCGCCGGCCCCCGTCTCCAACTACCAGATGGTCAACCTCAAGCTGGTGGACGTCATTCTCGAGGCGCTCGCCCATTTTCATCCCGCGCGCGCCGTCGCCAACGCCGGCTCATCGAGCGCGCTGACCATCGCCTGGGCCAAGGGCCATGCCGGACAATCCACCATGCAATACGAGATCATGGGCTCGGCCTATGGCGGCGGCATGGACCACGACGGCGCCTCCGCCACGGCGACGCATCTGAGCAACCTGCATATCACCCCGATCGAAATTCTCGAATCCGAGTTTCCCTGCCGCATTACTCGCTTCGAACTCGTCCCCGATTCGGGCGGTGCCGGCCAATGGCGCGGCGGCTCGAGTCTGTTGCGCGAGTACGAGCTTTTGGAAAACGCGACCGTCATTCGCCGCTACGACAAGAGCCGCTTCCCGCCGCGCGGCATCGCGGGCGGCAAGGCGGGACGCGGAGCACGCTTCGTCATCAGGCTCGATACCCCGCAGGAATACGAGACGCCGTCCTCGGGCCGACGCGGCGAAGAAGGACTATGGCGGTTAGAGGCTGCCCTCGTCCTGAGCAGCGCCTGAAGGAGAGGTTTCCAGCATGGCCTTTTCCAGCTGGCGCGGCGTCGTGGGCATGATCAATCCGACCCTGCGGCCGGGCGTGACCGAGGAGGTCATCCGCCTGCTGCCGGAAGGCATCGGACTCATCCCGTTGTTCCTCAATATCCGCCGCGGCACCGAAGACGAGTTCGCGGCCATGATGCCGGCCTACGAGGAGCTCGTTGCGGTGCTGGCCGAGTGCGGCTGCGACCTCATTCATCCCCACGGCGCGCCGCCGTTCATGGTGCAGGGCCGCAAGCGCGAAGCCGAGATCGTCAGGGCATGGGAGAAGAAATACAAGACACCGATCATGAGCGTGGCGCAGAACCACGTGAACGCGCTCAAGACGCTCAAGGCCAAGACGATCCTCGGCGCCACCTATTTCCCGCCCAAGCTCAACGCCATCTTCGCCAAATATTTCCGCGACGCCGGCTTCACCGTGCGCGGCATGGCGGGCATCGAGGTGCCGTTCGAGAAGGTGCAGGAGCTGTCGAGTCACCAGGTCTACGCCCACATCAAGCGCAATTTCCTCAAGGCGAAAGGCGCCGACGCGATCTACATGCTCGGCTCCGGCTGGCGCACGCTCGACATCATCGAGACGCTGGAGCAGGACCTGCAGGTGCCGGTGGTGCACCCGGTGACGGCACGCGTCTGGGAAATTCAAAAGCGGCTGCACGTGCGCGAGCCGCGATCGGGCTTCGGCCATCTGCTCGCGGCGCTGCCGTAGCGGGACGACCATGTCCGCAAGCGCGCGCGCGGCGCTCCTCCTTCTCGTCTGCAGCCTGTGCTGCGGGCCGCCGATCGCGCAGCAAGCGGCGGCGCAATCGGTCGAGTCCTTCTACAAGGGTCGCACCGTGACCATGCTGGTGGGCACTTCGCCGGGGGGCATCAACGACATTTCGGCGCGGCTGGTGGCGCGGCATCTCTCTCGCTTCATCGCGGGCAACCCGACCATCATCGTCCAGAACAATCCCGGTGGCGGCGGGCTCGTGACCGCCAATCGCCTCTACTTCAATTCGGACAAAGACGGCTCGGTCCTCGCCAAGCTCGAGCGCGCGGTGCCGCAGCTCGCGATCCAGGGTCATCCCAACGCCCAGTTCGATCCGGCAAAGTTCACCTGGCTCGGCAGCCTGTCGTCCTACGCCGACGACGCCTATCTGATGCTCGTCAACGCCCAGCACGCGGCCAAAACCGTTACCAACCTCAAGGCGCCCGGCATTGAGGTGGTGCTGGGCGCCGACAATGCGGCGTCGAGCAACCTGATCTTTGCCGTGATCGCCAAGGAGGTGCTCGGCCTCAACGTGAACGTCGTGCGCGGCTACACCGGCGCGGCGCCGTTGTTTCTCGCTATGCAGCGTGGCGAGCTCGACGGCCAGATGGTGGGCTTGAGCTCGGTGCGCACCGGCCAGCGCGATCTGTGGACGCGAGGCGCATTTCGGCCGCTGATGGCGTTCGGCCGCACCCGGCGGCACGCCGAGTTTCCGGACATGCCGATCGCCCGCGAGCTCACCGGCAATCCCGATGCGCTGTCGCTT